>OFCW01000008.1_pt1 | contig 108797 bp, 104 predicted proteins | sample 1520951 | NCBI WGS metagenome assembly OFCW01 (sample SAMEA4349680, study PRJEB24078) | microbial mat metagenome | biome: Terrestrial Biome; feature: Habitat; material: Microbial Mat | place: India | collected 2012-06-12 | depth 10 m | reverse complement strand
TGATGCGTGCATCGGGCGACACGCATGTCATCTCGGCCATGACGAGGCCAGCACCGCCCATCGCACGCGCGCCGAGATGCACAAGGTGGTAGTCCGCCGGCTGGCCGTCGACACACGAGTACTGCGCCATGGGCGACACCACCACGCGGTTCTTGAGCGTGACACCCCGCACGGTGAACGGCGTGAACATCGGCGGCACCGGGCCGTGCTGCGGCCCGCGCCGGACACCTGCCTGCTCGGCAATCCAGTCTTCAAACTGTTCGAGATAGCGCTTGTCGCGCTGGCGCAGGTTTTCGTGGCTGATGCGCTGGCTGCGCGTGAGCAGCGAATACGCAAACTGCTCGGTCGGCAGGCTCGTATAGCGGGCGACGTTCTCGAACCACTCGGTCGAGTTGCGCGCCGCGTTCTGGATACGCAGCACTTCCACGCTGCGCACGGCTTCGTAGTGTTCCAGCGCGCCGCGAAGGTCGCCCGGGTGCTCGCCGATGCTGCGTGCGAGTTCGATCGCATCTTCCAGCGCCAGCTTGGTGCCCGAGCCGATCGAGAAGTGTGCCGTGTGCGCCGCGTCGCCCATCAGCACCACCGGCGTGCCATTGGCATTGGCATGCACCCAGTGCCGGCACACCACGCGCGGAAACCGGATCCACTGTGCCGAACCGCGCAGGTGCGCCGCGTTGGAGATCAGCGGGTTGCCGTCGAGGTGCCTGGCGAACAGGCGCTCGCAGAAGGCGATGGCCTCTTCCTTCTCCATCGTGTCGAGCCCGACCTTGCGCCAGACCTCTTCGGGCGTCTCCACGATGAAGGTGGAGGTGTTGTCATCGAAGCGGTAGGCATGCGCCTGAAACCAGCCGTGCTCGGTCTCTTCGAATGCAAACGTGAACGCCTCGAACAGTTTGTGCGTGCCCAGCCACACAAAGCGGCAGCGGCGCGTGTCGATATCGGGTTGATACGTGGCGGCGTACTTGGTGCGGATGCGGCTGTTCAGGCCGTCGCTTGCGATGATGAGGTCGGCATCGGCGTACGCGGTGTCATCTTGCACGTCGGTTTCAAAGACCAGCCTGACGCCCTCTTCCTCGCAGCGCGCCTGCAGGATGTTCAGCAGGCGCTTGCGCCCGATGCCGCAGAAGCCGTGGCCGCCCGAACGCACCACCTGGCCGCGGATGTGGACTTCAATGTCGTCCCAGTGGTTGAAGGCATCGAGGATCTGCGCGGCGCTCTTGGCGTCGGCGCGCTGCAGGTTGCCCAGCGTCTGGTCAGAGAACACCACGCCCCAGCCGAAGGTGTCATACGGCCGGTTGCGCTCGACCACGGTGATGTCGTGTGACGGATCCTGCAGCTTCATGAGCAGGGCGAAGTAGAGGCCAGCCGGCCCACCACCAATACAGACGATCTTCATGACGGCTCCGCGTTCAATGCGGTAGTACCTTAGTCATGAATAGTTTAGTTGTAAAGTAATTTCAGGGAATGTCCGAAGGCAGGCGATGCAGCAGCACATGCGCGATGCGGCACGTCGTTCTTAATACTGGCTTAAGTTTGGCTTTCTAGAGTGGGCTCGTCACATACCAGTTCGAAGGCACCCTCATGACACCGCAAGAGATGCAAGCCCTGGACACCTTCCTTGCCCAGCTCGTCCAGGCGCGCGCCGAGGCGAAGGACCCGCACGCCGAAGCGCGCATCACGCAAGCCGTTGCCCAGCAGCCCGACGCCGCGTACCTGCTCGTGCAGCGCGCGATGCTGCTCGACCAGGCGCTGGCCGCAGCGCGCTCGCAGATTGCCGCTCTGCAGAATCAGCTGCAGGCGGCGCAGGCCGGCCGCAGCACAGCGTTCATGGACCCGGCCAACAACTGGGGCAACCACACCGCAGGCGCGGCGCCCACCCCGGGATACGCACCGCAGCAGGCCGCCCCAGCGCCCATGCCGCCTCAACCGCAAGCGGCCCAGGCCCAGCCCGCGCGCCCAGGGTTCTTGAGCGGCGGCCTCGGCAGCACGCTTGGCAGCATCGCCACCACGGCGGCCGGCGTGGCCGGCGGCGCGCTCCTGTTCCAGGGGATTGAAAACCTGCTGCACCACAACAACGGGGGTGGCGGCTTCCTTGGCCAGCAGCCGCTGATGGGCGGTCCCACCGAAACCGTGATCAACAACTATTTCGACGGGGACAGCGCCGGCACCACCACCACGGCCTCGCGCGACGACAGCCTCGGCCTGCTCGACGACAGCGACCTGGTCGGCAGCGACTATTCCGACGACGATTCGACGCTGATCTAGCCCCCAGGCCGAGCCCCACCCGATATCGCGCCCCGAGAAGGGAAGTTCCCAACTTGGGGCGCCTTTCTCGCCAGCTTTCCGCGGCAACACAGCTTCGACATGGCACCTGGAAAAAACAAGTTGCATATCTAACCATCACCGTCTAACATGCAACTCACCATGTTCGACCACTGCCTGTACTTCAACACCACCGCCCTGGCACGCAAGCTCGACCGCGTCTGGGCAGACGCCTTTGCGCCGTTCGGCCTGACGCCTCCGCAGGGCTTCATGCTCCGCGCGATCGTCGACCGCCCAGGCATGCTGCAGAGCGAGCTTTCGGCAGCCATGTCCATCACGCGGCCCACGGCGACCCGCGCGCTGGATGGGCTGGCAGCCAAGGGTTTGATCGAGCGCCGCAAGACGGAAGCCGATGGCCGCGAGACTGCCATCTTTCCGACGCGCGAAGCGGTGAAGATCGGGGCCGCGCTCAATGAAGCGAGCGGCGCCGTCACGGCACGGTTGAAGCGTGTGCTGGGCACCGCCGAGTTCACCGATACGGTGACGAAGATCCGGGGTGTGCGCTCGACCCTGACCTGAGCGTTTTTTTTGGTACATATAGTTGCATTGCTAATTAACAAGGAGAATCATCATGCCGATCCTCAACGTCAAAGTCAGTGCCCAGCGTTCTGCCGAGATGACGCAGAAGATCGCGTCCACGCTGCTCGAACTCACCTCGCGCATCCTCGGTAAAGACCCGAAGGTGACGGCCATCGCCATCGACTACATCGACCCGGCGGACTGGGTCGTCGGCGGGCAAACGTTGGCTGCGCAGGGCAAGAACAGCGTCTATTTCGACATCAAGGTGACGGACGAAACCAACACCAAGGCAGAGAAGGCGCAGTACATCGCCGAGGCGTTCGAGGCCTTCTCAGCACTGCTCGGCAATCTGCACGAGGAGTCCTATATCTATATACAGGACGTCCGGGCCGCGGCTTACGGCTATGGCGGCAAGACGCAGGAGTACCGCTTTCAGCACGCGTGAGGTGGGCGCGCAGCACGGCAGGCCAAACTTCATGGGCAAATCATGAACCGCATGGGTGCATTCTTTGCGGCCAGCTGGCTGGCCGCCGCGTTGCTGTATTTCGGCCAGCACTCGCTGGCGTCCATGGCCCTGGCAGGCATTGTGCTGCTGGCCGGGTTCGATCTGCTGCGGCCCTGAACCTCGCGCCCATGCGCGTGCGGTTCAATCTCGCAGGGCGTTGGCAAAGGCTTCCACCACATCGGCAGAGGCGTCGGTGATGGCCCAGTAACCCATACCGGCACGGCGCCAGTGCAGCAACTGGTAGCCGCGCTCGGTGCGCAGGACGGGCGCCGTGTCGGTGCCGCTTTCGGGCCGCACGTACAGGTCGACCGGATGCTGGGCCGCGCGATAGACGAGCACCGCCACCGGGTGGCCGTCCACATAATCGAGCCGCCCCCCGACCAGCGGAAACCCGCGCGCGGCCAGATCCACGACCGGCGGCGCGTAATCGATGCGGCCGTTGAACCACGGCTTGACGGTATGGCGATCCGACGACACGACGTCGGTCTCGCGCGCGCCCAGCAGCGCCCGTACATGGCTGGCCGTGATATCGCGGGCGGTCAGCGCCGAGGTGTCGGGGCGGCCAACGAGTACGCCCACGCCAAGCGCCATGGCGGCAACGGCGCCGGCGCTCAAACCCCAGCCCACGCCGGTGCCGGGCGCCACCAGCCAGCCGGTCAAGCGTTTCCACGCCGAGCCTGCGCTGCGGCGCGCCGCCGACGGTGAGGCCGGTTGCGCGCCCGCCTCCGCTTGCACGGCGGACCGCACGCGGGCGGCCAGGTCGGCCGGCGCCCTCGCATACAGCGCCGGCGCGCGCAAACCTTGGCGCAACGCATCCACGGTGGCGTCATGGCGCGCGGCCGCCTCCGCGCAGCCGGCGCAGGCGGCAAGGTGCGCATCCATGCGCAGGCTGTCGGCCGCAGCGAGTTCGCCATCGGCGCGCGCAGCAAGCAGGGCGCGGATGTCGTCACAGGTCATGGCGGGCCTCCTTGGTGCCCTTGGGGGGATTGCCGCTGCCCGCCGTTGCGCGGATGGGCGTCACGTTCGTGCGCGGCGGCGCGCCGTCTTCGGTCAACAGGCGCGCGAGCTGCTGCCGCGCACGGGCCAGCCGCGACATGACCGTCCCGATCGGCGCCTCGATGATCACCGCGATATCACGATAGGGCAGCTCCTCCAGCTCGCGCAGCACGATCACCTCGCGATACGGCACGGGAAGCCGTGCCAGCGCGGCCTGCACGCGGCGCACATCATCCACGCGAGCGAGCAGCGCGGCCGGGTCGATGCCGTAGCCGGGGGTGTCGTCGTCGGTGGTATCGAACGCCTCGTCCCAGGGCTGGGCGGGCGCCTGCTTGCGGCGCGCGCATTCGGAGTACCACGTGTTGCGCACGATCGCGAGCAGCCACGGACGGCCGTCTGCGCCGCGGAATCCGCCGAACAGCCGGAACGCGCGCAGGCAGGCTTCCTGGACGATGTCGTCGGCGTCCTGCGTGTTGCCGGCGAGCCAACGCGCCAGGTTGTAGGCGGCATCGACATGCGGCAGCACGGCCAGCGCAAAACGCTGGGCGTCGGCGGACGGCGCGAGGGCAGGGTCGGGCATGGCAGCCTGGGGGCAGTTGACCTGGGTATACCAAGGCGCAAACCAGTTTATTCCCGCACCCGAGAAATTTCGCGGCAAACGCGCGTTTGGCGGAATACGCCGCATCCGCCCCCGGTATGACAGGCAGGACCGGCGCACCCGTCACCGCGCCGGCTCGACCATCCAACCCAGGGGACCCTCATGAGCCAATCACCCGGACGACGCCAGTTCCTGCAACTCGCGGCAGTGGGCGGTGCGGTCTACGCCTCCGGCCTGCACGGCTGGCAGGCCATGGCCGCCACTGCGCACGCAAACGGCCGCGCGCCGGAAGACTTCTACTTCGTGCAGCTATCCGACACGCACTGGGGCTTCAAGGGCGCACCCAACCCCGATGCACGTGGCACGCTGCCCAAGGCGATTGCCGCCGTGAATGCGCTCTCGCCCGCGCCGGATTTCGTCATCTTCACGGGCGACCTGACGCACATCAGCGACGACCCGGCGGAGCGCCGCAAGCGTCTTGCCGAATTCCGCGACCTGGCCGCGGGGCTCAACGTGCCCGTGGTCCGGACCATGCCCGGCGAGCACGATGCTTCGCTGGACAACGGCGAGGCCTATATCGAACTCTTCGGCCGCACGCACTATTCGTTCGATCACAAGGGCGTGCACTTCATCGCCATCGACAACGTGTCGGACCCGTCCGCGCGCGTGGGCGATGCACAGCTCGCGTGGCTGGCGGCAGATGTGCGCTCCGTGCCGGCGCACACGCCCATCGTCGTGTTCACGCACCGGCCGCTGTTCGATCTGTACCCGCAATGGGACTGGGCCACGCGCGATGGCCAGCAGGTCATCGACCTGTTGATGCCGCACCCCAACGTGACGGTGTTCTACGGCCACATCCACCAGGAGCATCACCACATGACCGGGCACATTGCGCATCACTCGGCGCGCTCGCTGATGTTCCCGCTGCCCGCACCGCCCGCGCCGGGCTCGCAGGCCAAACGCAACCCGATCCCTTGGGATGCCGCCGCACCGTATCGCGGCCTGGGCTGGCGCAGCATCGCCGAGCACGGCAAGCAGGACGCCGCCACCTGGGCGCTGGCCGAGCAGCCGATCCAACCCACCAGCGAAGCCACCGCCACCAAAGCCCCGGAGACCACCTGACATGCGCGCCTTCATCGCACACAACCCCAAGCGCCGCCTGGCGCTGCGTCAGTTCACCGTGCTCGCGGCCGGCGCGGCCCTCGCCTGCATTGCGCACGGCGAGGGCCCGGCGGTGATCCGCGTGCACGCGCGCAAGTTCACGTTCACGCCAGACAAGATCACGCTCAAGCGGGGTGTGCCCGTGGTGTTCGAACTGACCGGGCAGGACATCCTGATGGGTTTTTCGATTCCGGATTTCAACGTACGGGCCGATGTGGTGCCGGGGCAGACCGTGCGGCTGGCGCTCACACCCGACAAGACGGGCACGTTCGATTTCCTGTGCGACATCTTCTGCGGCTCGGGCCACGAGACGATGAATGGAACGCTGACCGTCACCTGAAGCGCAGCGCCGTCCCCAACGCAAAACGCCCCGAACAGGTCGGGGCGTTTTCATCTGCGAGCGCGGTCTTAGGCCAGCGCGTCGCCCTCGGCCAAGGTCAGCAGCAGTTCGTCGAGTCGCTCCAGGGTGGAGGTCATGCCGTCCTTCAACCCCATGTCGATGACCTTCTGCACATCCTCCGGCGAGTTGTACAACACCACGGTCGTCACGAGGGTGCGTTCGCCTGCATCGGCAAAGGTGACATCCCAGCGGGCGCGGGGCAGATCCGGATTCACCGCGCCGGCTTCATCAGAAAACGCATCAAGGGCCGAATAGCCGTCGATCGGCTTGATCTTCTGATAGTCCAGGCGGCTCCAGAACGACTGTCCATCGGGGGTGATCATGGCGTAGTGCCAGTAGCCGCCCTCTTTGAATTCCATGTGCTTGGTCTTGGTGGTCAGCGGCTTGGGCGCAAACCACTGATCGAGCAGTTCGCGCTTCGTGTGGCAATCCCACACAAGCTGGCGCTTCGCCGCGAACTCTCGCCTCACCGTGAGGCTGCTCTTTTGCATGTCGACCACGAAATCAAACCGAAGATCAGCCTTCACTGCCTTCTCCTTGGAGTTTCTCTAAGAGGTTGTCCAGATTGCGGTACCTGCTCGCCCAGATCGCGTGCTGTTGCTCAAACCAGCGCTCGGCGGCCGCCAGCTTCTGGCGCTCGAGCATGCACGTCCGGATTCGCCCGCTCTTTTCCGAGCGGACCAGCCCGACGCCTTCCAGCACCCGCATGTGCTTCATGAACGACGGCAGCGCCATGTCGAATGGCCCTGCCAGTTCACTGACCGTCGCGGGCCCTTCGCCGAGCCGTTGAATAACCGCCCTGCGCGTTGGGTCCGAAAGCGCGTGAAATACCGCGTCTAGCGCAATTCCATTGTTATCCATTTGGCTAACTATACGCTTGAGAATCCGTCGATGCAAGCGCGCTCAACGACGCGTGCCGATGCGCGACATTGGTCCGCAAAAGTGTCCACATACCCATGCTAGGATGACTTTCCCCCCGGCAGCCGCCACACCGCACATGACGACCATCTACGCGACCCTCGGCGTGCAGCCGGACGCGACCCTGGACGAAATCAAGCGCGCTTACCGCCGCGCCGCAATGAAGTGGCACCCCGATCGCAACCCCGGCCGCGAAGCCGAGGCCTATGCGGCGTTCCAGGAGATCCGCGAGGCCTACGCCATCCTCTCCGACGCTGAGCAGCGGCGCGTCTACGACGAGGTCTTCGCGCAGGAAATGCAGCGTTGGCAAGCGGAGCGTGACGCACAGGAAGCACAGGAGCGCGAAGCGCAACGCGAGCGCGAACGCCTTGCGCAGGAACGCTACGAAACGATGGTCGCGACAGCCATGCGCTTTGCCGAGGATGGCCACAATCGCGACGTCCTGTTCGGCGTGCTGCTCGGTCGGGACTGCGATGCAGAACTGGCCGCGCGCATCGCCGACAGCGTGTGGGCCTTGCAGGAAGCGCGCCGCTCGCCCGAGCCTGCAACGGATGCGTCCGACACGTGCGCAGCCTCGACGCCCGAAGAACCAGCGTCCGCGCCCGACGAGCCAGCGTCGCCGCGCCGTGCGTTCGAATCGTTCTGGCATGGTTTGTTTGGTGTGCGGCAATAGCGTGCCGGATTCCCACGAGCGTGGGGCGGCGAGACACCATCCGACCGGCCATAGCCCCTGCTCAGACGAAGCAGCCATCGGCACACTCTGCGCCATCGTTTCCGTGCCATAGAGAAAGCGATCGAGGCTTGGAACCCTCGCACATAACGGGCAAGCGCCGAGCATAGGTGCTTGTCCTCAACCGCTATGGCTTGGCTTCGTCTCCCTCATTGGGCGAGCCAGGCTTGTACGGCTTCGGCCGTGCCGATTGTTATGTGTCGGTGTTCCAAACCTGCCTGGGTTCGCCCGCCCTTTGCCCGCTGTGGAGCACGTCATACATCCACGACTGCGGTCGTATTGCACGTAGTAACGTCGATATTCGCCGCTAACTGAACGTTGGACCGCAAGGAGTCGCTCGACGCGCCAACAACATGTGAATTCTTGTTGGGCTGATAGAAGTCGGGGCCCGTGCAAGCTAGCCTTGCCAGTTCTCCCGCGTTGGCCGCTGGTTGGCTCATTGCAAAACGCGGGTTCCATGACTTCTGTTGGAACACCGTCGATGGGCCACCGTCCTGCCTTGCTGAATGCGCGCACAGTTTCCGTCACGGGCCAAGGCCTGCCCGAGATTCTCGGCGAACCGGCGTTGGTGTTCTCCAAGCTCTCCGGCACCGAGCGGCTGTGCGAACTGTTCGAGTACGAAATCGAACTCAAGACCCCCGACGAACGCAACGTCCTCTACGGCCCCGGTGCCGACCTCGACACCAACGCATTACGGGGCCAGGAACTCACCGTCACCATCGCCCTGGATGGCCCCGACGCCGGCACCCGAGAAATCAGCGGGCTTGTCACCGACATCGTCGGCCCCATCCCAGTCAATGGCGGTCGCCAACTCAAATACCGTCTCACCCTGCGCCCCTGGCTTTGGCTTGCCACGCTCAACCGCGACACCCGCATCTTCCAGCAGCAGACAGTGGTGGAGATTCTGGACACGCTGCTCGGAGGCTACATCTTCCCCGTCGAGCGCCGCCTGGACATCGCCCGCTATCCCAAGCGCGAATACCAAGTCCAATACAACGAGTCCGACTTCGAATTCTTCCAGCGCCTGACGCAGGAATGGGGCATCGCCTGGCACATCGAGCACAGTGACGGTAAACACCGCTTGGTGCTGACGGATGGCAACGGCGCCTTTGCTCCCTTCGCCAGTCCTGCCTATCAAACCATCCGCTGGCAGCCGTCTTCCGACCGCATCGACGAAGAACACCTGCACACCTTCGAGCTGCACGACAAAGTCGTCTCCGGCCAATGGGCCGCCACCGACTACGACTTCGTCAAGCCCAGTGCCGATCTCACCGTCCGCACAGCCGACCCGCTGGACACCGCCCACGCCAACGCCGAAGTGCGCGAATGGCCCGGCGACCACAGCCAACCCGCCACCGGCAACGACCCCTGGGCCGAAGGCGACCAGATTGCCCGCCTGCGCATGGAAGCGATACGCCAGCATGGCCGGCGTGCCCGGGGTGCCGGCAACGTGCGTGCTATGGTGCCCGGCTGCACCTTCGAACTCACGCACTTCCTGCAAGACAGCGCCAACTGCGAATACCTCATCCTCGGCGCTGCCCTCCTGATAGAGGACGTCCCCGAGGCCTCCGGCCACGGTACACCCTGGCGCTGCGAAGTCAGCTTCACCGCCCAGCCCACCAACGAACTCTTCCGCCCCGAGCGCACCCAGTCCAAGCCTCGTACCAATGGCGTCCAGACTGCGATCGTCGTAGGGCCCGAGAACCAAGAAATCTGGACCGACGAATACGGCCGCGTCAAAGTGCAGTTCCACTGGGACCGCATCGGCCAGAAGAATGCCAACAGCTCCTGCTGGGTCCGTGCGTCCTCCCCCTGGCAGGGCGAACGCTTCGGCGCCATCCAGATTCCGCGTATCGGACAGGAAGTGATTGTCGATTTTCTGAACGGCGATCCGGATTGTCCGATTATTACGGGGCGTGTCCCGAACCGGAACAACATGCCGCAGTGGCCGATGCCAGGGCACCATGCGCTCTCTGGTTTCGTCAGCAAGGAACTGTTTGGCGGGCGCACCAACACCTTCGTCCAGGATGACACGCAGGGCCAAATCCAGACGCAACTGCAAAGCGATCACCAGAACTCCAGCCTGAGCCTGGGCTATATCACCCGTGTCCTGCGCGGCACCGGACGCCAGGACAAACGGGGCGAAGGGCTGGAAGCACGCACCGATGGCCATGCCGCAGTACGCGCCGCACTGGGACTGCTTCTAACCACCCTGCGCCGCCCTGAGGCCGAGGGTGGCATGATGAGCGTCGAAGACGTGATCGGCTTCATGCAAGAGGCGCTGACGTTGGCGGACTCGCTCGGGCAAAGCGCCGTCAACGGGCAAGCGCAAACTGGCGAGCAACAGAACGTAGCCAAGGTGCTGCACAGGCAGGCCGATGCCATCAAGGGCGGCGGCAAACTCGCCGAATTCAGTGAGCCTCACATCACGGTAGCGAGCCAGGCGGGCATTCTGGCTTCAGCCCCAGGCACCACCCACATCGCCAGCGGCGAGCATATTGCACTCACCAGCGGGCAACATCTGTCCTTCTCCTCAGGCGGCGGCATGTATGCCACCGCGACCGAACGCTTCTCGTTGTTTGTACAGCGCGACGGCATCAAGCTGTTCTCCGCCAAAGGCAAGGTCGAGATGCAAGCGCAATCCGACGCTATGGACCTGCTGGCGCAGAAGGTGCTGCGCATCCTGTCAACGACAGACTGGGTCGAGATCAGCGGCAAGAAGGGCATCCGCCTGAACGTCGGCGGCAACGAAATCCGCATCACCCCTGAAGGCATCGAAAACCTCTCGCAAGGCAAATGGGCTGTGTACTCCGCAAGCAAGTTGCTGACCGGGCCGAAGACGGCGACCTATGCCATGCCCACCACCAAGATTTGCGCCCACCTCGCAGCCGGTGCCGCTACGAGCGGTGCGGGCGCTGTACCTATCCAGTAAGTAATGGTCATGACGAAATTCAAGACCGAGCATCTGGTGCCGAAACCGTGGCCGTCCGCTTGGGACGACGGCTTGCTCGTGCTGGACCTGCTAAACCACGATCCTGTCGTACTGGATTTGTCATCGCTGCCCCTGCACGAGTGCCTACCTTCCGGGGTGGGTGACAACGCCAGCCTGATGCCGATGTTGCTGGATCTGGCCAAGACGCCTCCGGACATGCGGCATGCCTTGGCGCATTTGATGTGGCGAGGTGCACAGCGTGCCGACCCGCCTGTGGTGTGTGCCCGGCTACAAGGGCCAGCGCCGATCCAAGACGTGGCTACCCATCTGGCAGGCTGCCTCATTGGCACGGATCATCGACAGGGGCAAGCGCTATGGCGCTTCTACGATCCGCACGTCTTCATCCACATGGCATGGCTGTTGCGCCCCGCGCAACTGCACGCGCTTTACGGGCCGTGCGAAACCTGGGGCCTTGCCTGGGCGGGCGACTGGTATGAACTGGAGCGACCCGCCGCACCCGCGCAATCGGACAACACCGATCCACGCCCATGGTGGCCGGATGCCAAGCAGTGGCCATCGATCCAGCATGTGGTCGATATCGAACAGGTACTGGCTCGTATCGCCTCGCCCGCCAAGCCATCGATTGCTCAGGCCCCCAATGTCGATCGGCTACTCCGGTTTGCTACCGAAGATCTGCATATTCGCAGCGATACCGACCGCAGGCACTACGCCACGTATGCCGCAGCCTTTGGCCAGCCGTTCGAGCACCACGCCAAGCTGCAAGCGCTGTGGCCCGCCGTCGCCAGCGGCGAGGTGACGTTGCGCCAAGCGATGGCGCAGTTGTCTACCAACGACTGGGAACTCATGCGGATCATGGCCCGAACCGCCAAACAGACTCAAAGCCCCACGCAGCATGGATAACGCCAAGAAATCCGTCGACCGCTTCACCCCGCCCGTCAAAGGCTGCCAGTTCTGCGACCATGCACCGGGGCTGGCCGTCTTTCCGGTTCGCTACGCCGTCGTTGGGCCGGAAGACAAAGTCGGCGCCCCCACACTGTCCGGCAACTTCAAGATCGAGAACGCCCCAGCCCAGTTGGGCGGCGGTGCCCAGTACACCCTGCGCACCATGCGCCCCGGCTTCCTCTACCTGTTTCACGAAGCCTTGCAGTTGTGGGAGTCTTACCTCGTCGTCAACGGTGGCCACCTGTGGAAGATCATTCCGGAGCGTCCCGCCCCGCCCAGGTCCCCCGACGAGTTCTTCTGCAGCATGGGTATCGGGCATGGCTATACCTCGATGTATTTCACCATCCCCGACGCCGAGCATGCCACCACCGTGTGGTATGCCTACTCGCACGTACAGTGGACAAAGTCGCAGCTCGACGAGAACAAGAACCGCGCCGACGTACGCCGGCAGCACATGCAATCGCTCAACGTGCAGACCTGGCTTGCCAGCCACAAGGCACCGCACGCCGCACGCGCCACCGAGCTTAGCCAGCATGTCGCCTCCTACGCCATGCCGCCCGAAGCACAGGACAAGGCTTTCCAGTATCTGAGCGCCCCGCCGCGCACCAAGGCGGGCAATCGCCTGGACCTGATCGGCTTGAACGCTGGCGCCATTCTTTCTGAAACCATGGAGCGCGTCTCGCCCGGTGATGCGCTCATGTTGGCCTTCGAAGACCCCAAAGGCATCATTAAAGACCTCGCCGCGCTCACCAGCGACAAGATGCACGCGCGTGCCGTCAACAGCGTCATCTGGGACAAGACCACCGATTTCCTGCTCGACCGGTTGCAAGCCAACCTTGAAGCTCAGGCCATCGCTCGTATGACCGCAGAAGAACAAGCCCGGCGCACGGAAACCGATGCAGAAGGCCGTCCCGGCTACGAACTCCTGTCGGCCATGTTCGCCTACGAAAGGACTAAGGCGCGCTGGGCCAGAGAAGACGCCGAGCGCGAAGCCACGCGCCAGAAGCGCGAGACTGATGCCAAGACCGCCGCCTGGAAACCCTACGCCGACGTGCTCGACAACAGCAAGCGGCACCGCGACCATACGGCGCGCTTGAAAACACTCAACGAAACCGTTCTCGCCCCAATTGCGCAGAGCCACAGCCAGTGGCTCACCAGCGGCCAATTCACCAGCTACATGACCCATCGTCATGACCGGATGGACCTCGCGCACGGCTACCACTACAACGAAGCCCTCACACGTTGCATCGAAGGTGCACTCGACACCGTTGAGTGCCGCAAAGTCATCAAGCGCTGGTACGAAGACGCTAACCCGCAAAAGGACAGCAACCTGCTGGCCCGCGCGCTGTATCTCAACTACCAACCGGCAATCAAGACCGTGGCGGACCCGACCGACGCGGCCTACGGCGCCATGCTGGCCGTCTTCCGGTCTGGGCTGGACGCCATGGACGGCTTGCTGGATCGCGGACTGTCACTGACCGCAGCCGTCACCAAGCTCAAGCTCGTACCGCGCTTGGCCTGGGTGCTGTCCGACGAGATCATCCCGGCGCTGGCAAACAGGCTGGGTTCCAAAACCGCCAGGATGTTCATTCATGGCCTGAGCCTGTTCGGCGGGGCGCGCATCGTCCCGGTCGACAAAAACCTCTTGCAGCTTCGGGCCTCCACGCTGGGCGATCTCAAGGCACAGAACGCCAAACTGTATGACCAGCTTGGCCGGACCCAGCGCCGGGAGGAAGCGTATGCCTTTGCCCGGCGTGCCAAGGGCCTGGCTCAGAATACCCGCCTGGTGTGGTTCGATCCGAAAGACCTCACCAACACGGCGGGACTAGGCGCGCTAGAACTGAGAACCACCGCCGACGTTCCCGGCGTCAAACAAGTCAAGGCGGCACTGAACTCACCGCACGTCAACATCGGCGCGATCGCGTGCATTCTGCAAGGCGTGGCGGTCTACCACGCCGCACGGTCCTTCCGGGCTGCGGGCGAGTTTGACGAAGCGGAGAAAGGCACCAAGCTCATGGGCGGGCTGGTGACGATGGTGGGGACGCTGGCCGAGCAGGCGGGCGTGGCAGTGTCCAAGGCGCCGACGCATCCGCTGGTGGCAAGAGCCATGCGGGCTACGCCGCGAGAAGAATGGGTGGCGAAGGGAGAAAGACTGGCGCGCGGGGGAAGGTGGATTGGCTTTGCGGGAGCAACTGTGGCTGTTGGGTGGGATGCTTACCATGCGGGCGATGAGTACATGAAAGGAAATCGCCTCGTCGCGGTTTTGTATATGACCTCAAGCGCTTCTGGCCTCGCGGCAGCAGCGCTCCCGGTCGCAGCCGATATTTTCCCTCTGATATTTGGTGGGGTCCCGGTCTGGCCGGCCCTTGTAATCCTGTTTGGCGTGAACGTTGGCTTGGCGATGCTGGATGATCCCGCCACGCTCAAGTGGGTTCAGAAATGCCGCTTTGCCAAGCGGCCCGACCCCGACAAATATCACTCGATGGAAGCCGAGTGGAAGGAGTTTGTGCAATTGGGAATCGAAGTCAAGGACGAGGGCGTGAAATGAGATTTGCGCCAAAAGATGAGCGTATTTATTTTTACCAAAGAGGCAAGCCACTTGGAGAGTGGGAGCGAGAACACCGGCTGCACATTGACCAACCCGCGAGCGATGAGATTTTCGAGATTGGTAACGTCTACCGTATCGACTCGACGTGCCTGGAGATCACCGACGAATCGCAAACGCGTGTGCAGTTGGCCGGGATGCTGCTCTTGATCTGTGCAGTCGCGGTCGGATTTTCACTTTTCCTCGGGGCGATGTTTGCATCGACACCATTTCATGTCTCAGCCGAAGAGATGAGGGAGAATGGAAATTGGATTGCGACTGTATTTGGAACGATCCTCGGGCTTGCATCTTCTGCATTCTTCGGCCTAATTGGAGGCGACGCAGCCCGCCGCTATCTGCTTTCCCTCAAGCGCCGTCCCATCCGCCTGAATCGCAAGACGCGGCGCATCTACGCCATGCGCACCAAAGACCGCGAGGGCCTTTGGGAAGTGCCCTGGAGCAACGACGAGTTCTTTTGCATCGGCAAGCGTAGGGTGGGCGGCTTATCCACCAGCTATTCCATGTACGACATCCGCCACTACACACTGGATGCAAACGGCAACGTCGTGCGCGGCTTCGTGCTCGGGCGATTGATGTTCACGCTGGAGCAAGCCCAACAACAATGGGAGTACTACCGTCGCTACATGCAAGACGGCCCCGCCGATTTGCCCGAGCCGCACCGCTTCTGGAACCCCCGCGAATCGTTCTGGGAAGGCTTCAAGATTTGTCGCGAAGACAAGCTCTCCAGCCTGTTCAGTTCGCTCTTCGACTACGTCTTCTTCCCGTTCATGCTGCTGGACGCGACGGTACGCTGGCTTGTGCTTGCCACCTGTAGCGACCCGGTGTGGCCCGCCGAGATTGAGGCAGCCTGCAAGCCCGAACCCAACGACCCGTACGCCCGCCCCTACGCCGACGACTACATCGGTTTCGCCAGCGGACCAGGCGGCAGGCCCTCGCGGGCAGACCTGGAACGCGCGTGGGCACTGGAACCCCAGCGCAGGCGAGAGGGCGCGCTGACCCGATCCGAGGCAGAAGCCATCCTCAAGCAACAGAAATCCCAGGCGGTGTTTAACGCGATGATCGCGCCAACGCTCGATTCACCTGTCAAAAATTCAACATGACTCACGAACAAACGATCGCCACCGCTTCCGCAACAACCAGTACGGGCCCGTTGGCCTGGCGAGCAATCGAGATTGACCAGCACACCGACGAATGGAAGCTCAGCGTGCTGCTGATGGACGGTTTCATCACCGAAGCCGTCCATGATCAAGCGATCCAATTGCTTCAAGACACGAAGGCCGTCAGCACGAAGCGCATTCTCCTTGACGCCCCGCTGTTTGCCAGCCCTGGGGGCGCCATGCATTGGCTGGTCAAGCATGGTCTCGTGCCTGACGAGATGTTGGATGAGGTTGCATCCAAGGTCTTGAAGACGTCCGAAAGCGACGAAGACCTTGTGGCCGAGACCCGGCTAATTTCCTATTGTGAGCTGGATCCAGATCGTTTTCTGGAAAAAATCAGACCGATTTCGATCCGGATGAATCGGCGTAAAAGGCTGTGGCGCTTTGGCGGGTGGGCGACAGGGCTTGGCGTTGTGGCGGCGGCAGCAGCCTTCTACCTCGCCCCTCCCACCACGCCAGCCTGTAAATCGAAGGGGGCATCCGCATCCTTATTCAATATATCGATGAGTTCGTACTTGTCATCGATCGATGCAATACAGGCAGGACCTCCTGATTTGTCTAACATTCGGGAAATCGGATACGAAAACACTTCACGCTCCCGTGGATGCACGGTTGATGTCAAGGTCGGTGATTTGAAGACGACCGTTGGTTTTGTCATTCGCCCAGCGGCCGAGGGGGGCTCTGGTTTTGAGGTCGCTATGGTGCCCGCGGAGTTTGTTCAGACCCAATACGGTGGCGACCAACATAGCGAATCGCTGGGGGCGCCAATCGGAAACGAGAGGCTCCGCAAAGCGTTCATGGACGGCCTAGAGGTGTTGCAAAAGAAAGACCTTTCAGCCTCACCGACAAATAATCGGCAGGACCGGTTCGGCGTCAGCCATTCAAAAACATTGAGCCAGCGCGTGATGTCCTTGAGCCCCACGGCCGATTGCACCGAGAAATCGCCCACCCAACTGTCATGCCCTTTGCGCATCGCATACGAGGACCCGCTACTTGCAAAACTCTCGGAAAATGGCGTGCTTGAAATCGATGAGAAATTTACCTTTGAAAAGAAGGGGCAACTCGGTCGATGGCATGTGTCGGAGCAATTTGAGATTGAGTTTCTGGCTGCGTTGAGCAAGGCATTGGCAGCCGCGCCTAAGAGCCTATTCCCTGAAAGTACCGTCCAGGGGAACATCAAAGACAAGAAGTAAGGACAGCACAAGCATGGACGGAAGCATGATCACAGTGGGTTGCCCCCACTCCCATGGCGGCCACGTCACAACGGGCTCGCCAGAGAGCCTGCTCGATGGCAAACCAATCGCGCGGCGCACAGACTGGGTGGACTGCCCGATTCACGGGCCCAACAGGATCATCAAGGTGCGCTGCGATATGGAGGTGGACGGCGAGCCTGTTGCCACGCATGGGGACGAGACCGAGTGTGGCGCGGTGCTCATCGGGGATGGCTGCGCCATTGTGGATTGCAACCACAGCGCCATAGGTTCGCGTTGCTACCATCCATCGCTCGCCCCCCACCCCCGACCGGCGCGAGACGCGCGCAGCAGTACCAAGCCAGACCAGTGGGCGACTTCAGCGGCCACACGGCACGCCACACTGATCACCGCGCCCCCAACAACCGACACTCCGCCGACAGCGCCAACAGATTCGGATCGCGCTCGCGATTGCGCTGCATCACCAGCACGATGTGCTGACTGATCGCATAGCGCGCGGCCAGCGGAATCAGTTGCACCTTCGGGCTGAAATCGGCCACGCGGCGCGGCAGCAGCGCATAGCCGATACCGCCGCTCACAAGGTTCATGAGCGAGAAGATGTCGCCCACGCGCAGCGCGATCTGCGGGGCAAAGCCGGCCTTGTCGAAGGCGGCCATGAAGTCGTGGTACGTCGCAAAGTCATCGCCGAGTGCGACGAACTTTTCGCTGCGCACCGTCTGCAAGTCGATCTCGGCCGATGCGGCATACGGGGAGCCAAGCGGTGCGGCAAACAGAATCTCATCGTCGAACATCGGCACGGTCAGCAGATCGGGATTGCGCAGCGGCTCGCCCAGCGCGATGACGATGGCGTCGAGTTGCCCGTCTTCCAGCTTGGCGAGCAGGCTGCGGTTCGAACCAAGCGTGAGTTCAATGTCGAGTGCGGAGCGGCGCGTTTTCAGGCCCGCAAAGATGCGCGGCAACGTGCCGACCGTCATCGAATAGAGCCCGCCGATCTTCAGCGTCGTTGACGAAAAGCCCGCAGCTTCGCGCGTGCGGCGCACACCGGCTTCGCACTCGGCCAGGATCCGTTCCACGTGCTCGGCAAACACGTAGGCGGTGGACAGCGGAATCAGCTTGCGCCCATCGCGTTTGAACAGGGGGCAACGCAAACCCTCTTCCAGCGAGTGCAGCGCGCGGTGCACGCTCACCGTGCTTTGCCCCAACGCCTCCGACACGCGGGCCATGTTGCCCAGCGTCATGAACGACTGGAAGACTTCGAGCTTCTTCAGGGTGATGTCTTCATCGATTGCCATGGCAGGGTCTCCTCCGCGCACGTTCTGTGGATGCGCTGCGATCGGTTTCCCACCATTGTTTCATTAACTTGAAGCTAACGAAACCGCGCCTAGGTTGATTGAAGTGCGCCTTTTTACGGCATACGGTACAGGGCATTCGATCCAACAAGGCTGGAGACGCCACCCATGCAACCGATGCCCACCCAATCGGCAAACGGGGCCAATGCACCCATCCCGCCCCAGTGGCGCCGGCGGCGCGATGAGAAGGAACGCCGCCTGACTGCAGCGCGCCGCATTGCAAACGGCAAGGTGATTCCGACTGGCGACATCGTCGCCGCGCTCGAAACGCTGCTCGCCCCCGGCGACCGCGTCGTGCTGGAAGGCAACAACCAGAAGCAGGCGGATTTCCTCTCGCGCTCACTCGCCAAGGTGAACCCCGAGCGCCTGCACGATCTGCACATGATCATGCCGAGCGTGAGCCGCGCTGAACACCTCGACATTTTCGAAGCCGGCATCGCGCACAAACTCGACTTCTCGTTTGCGGGGCCGCAGAGCCTGCGCATCAGCCAGTTGCTGGCCGACGGCCTGCTGGAAGTCGGCGCCATCCACACCTACATCGAGCTGTATGCACGGCTGGTGGTGGACCTGATTCCGAATGTATCGCTGGTGGCTGGTTTCAAGGCCGACCGCGACGGCAACATCTACACCGGCCCCAGCACGGAAGACACGCCAGCGCTGGTCGAGCCCACCGCGTTTTCCGACGGCATCGTGATCGTGCAGGTCAACGAGATCGTCGATGACCCGGCCGACCTGCCGCGCGTCGACATTCCCGGCTCGTGGGTCGACTTCATCGTGCAGGCCGACAAGCCGTTCTACATCGAGCCGCTCTTCACGCGCGACCCGCGCCTCATCAAGCCCGTGCACGTGCTGATGGCGATGATGGCGATTCGCGGCATCTACCAGCGGCACAACGTGCAGTCGCTCAACCACGGCATCGGCTTCAACACGGCCGCCATCGAGCTGATCCTGCCAACGTACGGCGAGCGCCTGGGCCTCAAGGGCAAGATCTGCCGCAACTGGACGCTGAATCCGCATCCGACGCTGATCCCCGCCATCGAATCCGGCTGGGCGGAAAGCGTGCATTGCTTCGGCACCGAACTGGGCATGGAGCGCTACGTGGCCGCACGCCCCGATGTGTTCTTCACCGGGCGTGACGGCTCGCTGCGCTCGAACCGCATGCTGTGCCAGCTCGCCGGCCAATATGCGGTGGACCTCTTCATTGGCGCGACGCTGCAGGTGGATGGCGACGGGCATTCGTCCACCGTCACGCGCGGGCGGCTGGCCGGCTTTGGCGGCGCGCCCAACATGGGCCACGACCCGCGCGGCCGCCGTCACGCCACGCCCGCGTGGCTCGACATGACCGAGCCGGTGACGATGCTCGAGCGCGGCAAGAAGCTCGTCGTACAGATGGTCGAAACGTTCCAGGAAGGCGGCAAGCCCACCTTTGTCGACACGCTGGATGCCGTGGCCGTGGCGAAGCAAAGCGGCATGCCGCTCGCGCCCATCATGATCTACGGCGACGACGTCACCCACCTGCTGACCGAAGACGGCATCGCGTATCTCTACAAGGCCCGTTCGCTGGAAGAGCGGCGCGCCATGATTGCCGCGGTGGCGGGTGTCACGTCGATCGGCCTGCGGCATGACCCATCCAAGACCGAACAGATGCGCCGCGACGGCCTGATCGCGCTGCCCGAAGACCTCGACGTGCGCCGCAGCGATGCCAGCCGCGAGCTGCTCGCCGCCAAGAGCATCGCCGACCTCGTCGAATGGTCCGGCGGTCTGTACGATCCGCCTGCGCGCTTCCGGAGCTGGTAATGGAACACACCCTCAACCGGCCCCTGCCCGCCAGCCCGAAAGCGCGCGCGAAGCGATTGGCCGCATTGGTCGAATCTGCCCTCATCGACGAGGTGACGCTGTCGCCCAAGCCCGGCCTGGTCGATGTGCGCGGCAACGGCGCGCATCACGATCTGGACTGGACGCTGATGGTGCATTCGGCGCAAAGCCTGCGTCCGGCGTTCGAAGCCATGGCGCTGGCCGGCGCACAGCTCGACGCACCGCTTGCGTTGCGCGAACGCATCGGCCGCCTCGGCCGTGAAGGCGAGGCGGCCATGCTCGATGCCACCGGCGGCATCAACACGCACCGCGGCGCCATCTGGGCGCTCGGCCTGCTGGTGACCGCCGCCGCGCAGGCGCCGCATGCCTTGGGCGCCGCGGCAGTGGCGAATCGCGCCGCGCGTCTGGCGAACATCCCCGACCGCTTCGCCCCCGTCTCGACCGGCCACAAGGGCGAGCGCGCCTGCAACGACTACGGCGTCGGCGGCGCCAAGGGCCAAGCCTGTGCGGGGTTCCCGCATGTCGTCAAGGTGGCGCTGCCAGCGTTACGTCGGGCGCGTGCCTCGGGCATCCGCGAAGACCATGCGCGCGTGGATGCACTGCTCGCCATCATGGCCAGGCTGGACGATACGTGCCTGCTCGCACGCGGCGGCGCCGATGCGCTGCGCGCCGTGCAGACCGGCGCGGCCACCGTGCGCGCCGCCGGCGGCCTTGCCACACCGCAGGGCCGCCGCGCGCTCCGCCTGCTGGAAAAGGACATGCTGGCGCGGCACGTGTCGCCCGGCGGCGCGGCCGACCTGCTGGCCGCCGCCCTCTTCCTCGACCGCCTGCCCGCAAGCGCGCCCGCAGTGTCCGACACCGAATCCGCTCATCAGGAAACCGAACATGGAGCGTCTTGACTTTCAATTCACCGGCGGCGCCCCCGCCAGCCGCCGCGCGTATGCCGGCGTGGTCGGCTCGGGCGACCTTGAAGTGTTGTTGACGCCGGGCAACGCCGGCCAGATCGACGTGGCCATCACCACGTCCGTCAATGGCATGAGGGCGACGTGGCAGGCGCAGCTTGCGCGTGTGTTCGGCTCGCACGCGTGGCCGGCGGCCAAGATCATCATCAACGACTTCGGCGCGACACCGGCCGTGGTGCGGTTGCGGCTTGAGCAGGCGCTTGAATCGCTTAACGCGCTCGGGTCATAAGGAGAAGCCATGTCACGCAACCCGATTGAACGCGACAGCTTTATCGAACGCGATGCGCGCCGACGCGCCATTGCGCTGCTCGACCCCGGCACCTTCCGAGAGCTGCTGGACCCGTTCGAACAATTGACCTCGCCGTGGCTGCCGCGTCAGGGCATCGTCACGCAGGCCGATGATGGCGTCGTCGTGGCGCGCGGCACGCTGGGCGGGCAGCCCGCGGTGGTGCTCGCCATTGAGGGCGCCTTCCAGGGCGGCAGCATGGGCGAAGTGTCCGGCGCCAAGATTGCCGGCGCGCTGGAGCTGGCGGTGGAAGACAACCGCAACGGCATTCCCACACGGGCCGTGATCGTCTTCGAAACCGGCGGCGTGCGGCTGCAGGAAGCCAACCTGGGCCTTGCCGCCATTGCTGAAATCCATGCAGGCATCCGTGCGCTGCGCGAGTACGGGCCAGTGATCGGCATCACCGCAGGCGTGGTCGGCTGCTTTGGCGGCATGAGCATCGCCGCGGGCCTGTGCAGCTATCTGCTGATGACGCGCGAGGCGCGCCTCGGCCTGAACGGCCCGCAGGTGATCGAACAGGAAGCCGGCATCGAAGAATACGACTCGCGCGACCGCCCCTTCATCTGGAGCCTCACCGGCGGAGAGCAGCGCGCTGCCACCGGCCTGGCCGATGTCTGCATCGAAGACGATTCCGTCACGATCCGCGCACAGGTGATCGAGTGGCTGCGTGCCGGCGCACCCGCGCGCCAGCGCAGCGAGCAGATCGACCACTACCTCGCACAACTCGCCGCTGTCGACACGTCGCGCCAAGCCACGGCAGAGGATGTACGCGCGCACTACGCAAAGGACGTCGCATGAGCCAGAACGAACTTTCCACGCGCGGCGCGACCTGGATGCGCGCGCTCGCCGTCGGCACACCGGTGGCGCGTTACGGCAGCACACTGCAAGTCGTCGATGCAGTGCTAGCAGGCCAGCCCGCGCGCTACATCGCCGTCGTGCCCGATGCCGAGAACCGCTTCCCTCGCGCACGCAACGGTGAAGTCGGCCTCGTCGAAGGCTGGCAGCTCGCGCGTGCCGTGCGCGATGTCATGACTGCAGATGCCGCGCAGGAAAAGAAGCGCGCCATCGTCGCCGTCATCGATGTGGCAAGCCAAGCCTACGGCCGCCGCGAGGAGGCCTACGGCATCCACCTCGCGCTGGCTGCAGCGGCGGACGCCTACGCTGCCGCACGCCTGGCCGGCCACCCTGTCATCGGCCTCATCGTCGGCCGCGCCATGTCGGGCGCATTGCTCGCGCACGGCTACCAGGCCAATCGCCTGCTCGCACTGGACGACGCCGACGTGATGGTGCACGCAATGGGCAAGGCCGCAGCCGCGCGCGTAACCCTGCGCTCCGTCGCCGACCTGGAACGCCTCGCACAAGAGATTCCGCCCATGGCCTACGACATCGCCAGCTTCGCGTCGCTCGGGTTGCTGTGGAAACTGCTGAAGGTGCAATCCGCCGACGCACCCGACGCCAGCGACATCGACACCGTGCAGACCGCACTCGCCGCAGCACTGGCCGACATCGCAGCCGACCCATCACGCGGCCTGGAAAGCCGCCTGGGCGCAGCGCTGCGCACCGCATCGTCGGAAGTCCGCAAACGCCTGCGCGAGCAATGGAACGCCCAGCCAGAAGGCGCATAACGAACAGTAGACACATCGCGGCGCCAACACATGCGCCTCGACGGTTTGGCCGTACCTGCCCTAGATGGCGCCTTGAATTTCTGTTGCAGGGAGGAAAAAGAGAGGAGGCTGTTTGAGCGAAGCGAGTTTGCCTCCTCTCCCTCCCTGCGACAGAAATTCAAGGAATCTTTCGCCATCTCGGGCGCGCCTTTCTTTGCTTACTTTCTTTGGCAAGACAAAGAAAGTAAGTCAGCCCCGGCAGGGGATGAAACAAGGGATGCACCACCAACGCAATCAACGCAATCAACGCCAAACAACCAGTCTTCAACCCTCGATCACCCAAACACCACAACAGGCGACCCATCGCCGTTCCTTCAGGAGACAAAGACGTGATCATCTACGGTACAACCCTGCTGGCGCTCTGTCATATCGCCGGCCTCTTCCTGGGCGACCTGCTCGGCCAGGCCATCGGCGTGAAGGCCAACGTGGGCGGCGTGGGCATCGCCATGCTGCTGCTGATCTTCGCGCGGCTCTACCTGCACAAGCGCGGCCTGATGCCCGCCGCCACCGAGGCGGGCGTCTCGTTCTGGGGCGCAATGTACATCCCCGTGGTGGTGGCCATGGCAGCCACGCAGAACGTCGTCACGGCACTGCGCGGCGGCCCCGTTGCGTTGCTCGGTGCCATCGGCGCGGTGATCGTGTGCGGTGCGTGCATCGCGGTCATCAACCGCACGGGCAAGGCAGAAAACCGACAACCGCTGCCGCCACTGCCTGAATCCGAACAAGCCCGCGCCTAAGGAGCCGCACCATGCTGTCAATGCTAGAGAAAGTTCTGCAGCACAACGGGCTTGTCGCGGCGTTCGCGCTGGTCGGCATCGTCATGGGTCTGTCGATGTGGGCGTCCAAGAAGCTGACGTTCGGGCGCGTGCACGGCTCGGCCATCGCCATCATGATCGGGCTGGTGCTCGCCTATTGGGGCGGCATGCAGACCGGCGGCGAGCGTGGCCTGGCAGACCTGAAGCTGTTCGGCGGGATCGGTCTGATGGGCGGGGCCATGCTGCGCGATTTCGCCATCGTGGCGACGGCCTTTGAAGTGCAGGTGACCGAGGCACGCAAGGCCGGCATGATCGGCGCCATCTCGCTGCTGCTGGGAACGGTGCTGCCGTTCATCGTCGGCGCCTGCGTTGCCTACGCCTTCGGTTACACCGATCCGGTGAGCGTCACCACCATCGGCGCGGGTGCCGTCACGTACATCGTCGGACCGGTGACTGGTGCGGCGCTCGGGGCCACCTCCGATGTGATGGCGCTGTCGATTGCGACGGGCCTCGTCAAGGCGATCCTGGTGATGGTCGGCACGCCGTTCGCGGCCAAGGCGCTCGGCCTGAACAACCCGCGCGCGGCCATGGTGTTCGGCGGATTGGCGGGTACGGTCAGCGGGGTGTCGGCGGGCCTGGCCGCCACGGATCGGCGGCTGGTGCCGTACGGCTCGCTCGTGGCGACGTTCCATACGGGCCTCGGCTGCCTGCTCGGACCGTCGATCCTGTTCCTGGCCACCCAAGCGCTGCTGCGATGACAGCCACGCCGCTGCGCGCGCACGATCTGCTGTGGGTGTCTGAAACACCTACAGCGACGGATGGCGCGCCCTTGCCGGACTGGGCCATCACGGTATGCCGGCAAAGGGCGCCAGTCGTGGTGCGACGCGCACCGCGCGGCGCCGATGGTTCCGTGCCGGTCGGCCTGCGCGGTGGCGCACGGCATGAACGCTGCGCGGCGACGGCAGCTGCCAACAGCATCACGCGTGTCGTCTCGCCCGAGGCGCTGGCAACCGAAGCGGCCGCCATCGCACACGACGCGCCATTCGCGGCGCTGCGCACCTTGCGCGCGCTGGCACCAGGACTCAACGCACTCGGCTGGGCGTGGGGGCCGACGGGCGGCGCCGGCTTTGCGCTCGCCAGCGGGCTGCCTGTGCTGCATGCGCAGAGCGATCTCGACCTCGTTGTGCGCATGCCGCGTGCCCCGTCGACTGCGCAACGCGATCAGCTCGTCCGCCTGTTGAGCGATACCGAGTGCCGCGTCGATTTGCAGATCGACACCGGCTGCGGCGGCTTCGCGTTACGCGACTGGCTGGCGTCGCCGCATCAAACGTTGCTCAAGACCGACCACGGCCCCCGGCTCGTCGCAGACCCATGGAGCGACGCGGCATGAGCATCCTGTTCATGTTTCCCGGCCAGGGCAGCCAGCGCGCGGGCATGTTGCATGCGCTGCCTGATGACCCCGCTGTTGCGCAGACGTTGACCGAAGCTGGCGACGTGCTCGGCGTCGATCCGCTCACGCTCGATACCGCAGAGGCGTTGCGGTCGACGGTGGCCGTACAGCTTTGTCTCCTGATTGCCGGCGTGGCCGTGGCCCGCACGCTGACTCGACAGGACGCAGGACCGGACATGGTGGCGGGCCTGTCCATTGGCGCGTGGCCTGCGGCGGTTGTCGCCGGCGTGCTGGAGTTCAGCGATGCGCTGCGCCTGGTGCGCCTGCGGGCTCAGCTCATGGAAGACGCTTACCCCAGCGGTTACGGCATGGTCGCCATCATCGGCCTCGCCGAACCGGAGGTCAGCGGCATCGTTGCGCAAGTCAACGCCACCGCCACGCCGGCCTATGTCGCCAACGTGAATGCGGAACGGCAGATCGTCGTGGCCGGCAACGACGCAGCGCTCGCGCGGGTCGCCGAGCGTGCGCTGGCCCACGGCGCGTCGAAGGCGACGCGGTTGTGCATGGCGGTGCCGTCGCACTGCCCGTTGCTGGACGCGCAGGCCGCCGAGCTTGCGGCCGCCGCGGCAAAGGCCACCGCCCACGCGCCACAGATCACCTACGTCAGCAGCAGCCGCGCGCGTGCGCTGTTCCGCGCCAATCTCATCGTCGAAGATCTCGCCTGGAACATGGCGCGGCCGGTGTTGTGGCACGACACGCTACGGCATGCGCTGGAACGCGGCGCAAACATGGCGGTGGAGGTGCCGGGTGGCGGCGCTCTGGCGCGCCTGGCGCAGGGTGTGTTTGCCGCAGAGGCCGTGTTGGATGCGGGCGCCGGGCTGGATGCGGTGCGAGTGCGGATACGGCGAAAACGCCGCGGGGATGGCGTTTGAATGTCTGCCCGATGGACTTTTCAGCGGCATTCCGGCATCGTTGCGCGCCGGATTTCATCGCTCGTGAGAGGCCCCGAAGTGCGCGTCCTGCCCCTTGCCGCCATCGCCGCCTTGTTCGCCTCCTCCGCATTGGCGGCCAGCACGCAAACCGCCGAAGACGAACTCGCAAGCTGGCACTACGTCGCACACTCATTGACGTATGGCGGCTATGAAACCGAAGGCCTGAGCTTTTACGCCAACTGCGAGTTCAAGCGGCTCTACGTTGCGGTATCCATGCGTGCGCAACCGCGGCAAAACGGTACGGCCCTCCGCATCCAATTCGCTTCCGGCCCTCTTCGTTTAGCGATCCCGGCGCGCCTGCAAGTGTCCGACATGGAAGCGTATGCCGTGGGTGACGTGAAGTCGCGCGCGCGCTTCTACGCGTTGTTCCATACAGGCAAGCCGATCACGGTCAAAGTGGCCGGCGCCAACCCGCAGCTTCTGCAGCTCTCAGCGCGAAACGCCGACACCGGCGCCCGCCAGCTTGAAGCGGTTTGCCCGGTGGCGCACCAAACAGGTCAACAAAAAACGGGGCGCATGGCCCCGTTTCTTCTTGCTCATCGCCCGCTAGACGATTTCCCGCGTTTCCATGAACTGGATGTCCGGAAAGCGCTCCTGCGTCAGGCGCAGGTTCACCTGGCTCGGCGCCAGGTACACGTAGTCGCCAGCGCCGTCGAGCGCCACGTTGTGGCCGGCCTTGTCGATGAGCTTTTCAATGTCTTCCGGCTTGCCCCTGAGCCAGCGGGCGGTGGCGCATTCGTGCGGCTCGAAAATCGCATCGACGCCGTACTCGTGCTCCAGGCGGTGCGCCACCACGTCGAACTGCAGGATGCCGACCGCGCCCAGCACGAGGTCGTTGGATGCCAGCGGTCGGAACATCTGCGTGGCGCCTTCTTCGGCCAGCTGCTGCAGCCCCTTCTGCAATTGCTTCAGGCGCAGCGGGTTGTTCAGGCGCGCGCGACGGAAGAACTCCGGCGCAAACGACGGGATGCCCGTGAACTTGAGCGGCTCGCCTTCGGTAAACGCATCGCCCAGGCGGATCGTGCCGTGGTTCGGCACGCCGATGATGTCGCCGGCAAAGGCCTCTTCCGTGGTGTTGCGGTCCTGCGCCATGAACGTGATGGCGTTGTTGATGGCGACCGTCTTGCCGGTCGACACCTGCAGCAGCTTCATGCCGCGCTCGAAGCGGCCCGAACACACGCGCACGAAGGCGATGCGGTCGCGGTGCTTCGGGTCCATGTTGGCCTGGATCTTGAAGACGAAGCCGGTGAACTTCTCTTCCATCGGCTTGACTTCGCGCGTTTCGGTGGGCCGTGGCAGCGGCTCGGGGGACTGATCGACCAGCGCATCGAGCAGCGACTGCACGCCGAAGTTGTTCACCGCCGAACCGAAATACACCGGGCACTGCTTGCCGGCCAGGAACGCCTCTTTGTCGAACGTGTGCGAGGCGCCGCGCACGAGTTCGATGTCGATGCGCAGCTCCTCGGCCTGCGCGCCCAGCACGCGGTCGAGCTCGGGGTTGTCCAAGCCCTGGATCAGGCCGGCGGTGGCGCCCTTCTCGCTGTCGGCGTTGGGGTCGAACAGCTGCACCGTATCGTTCACGAGGTGGTACACCCCTTTGAACGATTTACCCATGCCGATCGGCCACGTCATCGGCGCGCACTGGATCTGCAGCACGCTTTCGATTTCATCGAGCAGTTCGATGGGCGCGCGGCCTTCGCGGTCGAGCTTGTTGATGAACGTAAGGATGGGCGTGCTGCGCAGGCGGCAGACGTTGAGCAGCTTGATGGTCTGCGCTTCCACGCCGTTGACGGAGTCGATCACCATCACGGCGGAGTCGACGGCCGTGAGCGTGCGGTACGTGTCTTCCGAGAAGTCTTCGTGGCCCGGTGTGTCGAGCAGGTTGACGATGTAGTCGCCGCCGTCGTTCCGGTACGGGAATTGCATCACCGAGGACGTGACGGAGATGCCGCGCTGCTTTTCCATCTCCATCCAGTCGGACGTGGCGTGACGGTTGGCCTTGCGTGCGCGGACGGCGCCGGCCATCTGGATGGCGCCGCCGAACCACAGCAGTTTTTCCGTCAGCGTGGTTTTACCCGCATCCGGGTGGGCAATGATGGCGAACGTCCGGCGGCGCCGGATCTCCTGCTGCAGCGTACTCACGGGCAAAAAACCGAAAGGGAGGGGGTGAACAATGCGGATGAATGCGCACCTGGCAGGTGCGCGGGCCGGCGGGTCATCCCGCCGGCCGATGGAATGCCGGGTTCGGGTGGGCGAGCCAGGGCAGCCGAGATTGTACGCGATCGGCGTAGTTGCTTAGGATCAACTGACCCGGGCGGCAAGAGAGGGAAACTCCGGAGGAACCGTCACCCGATGGGTGGAGACCAACCGCTTGTCGGAATACTCCGACAACCCTTTCGGAGATGGCGTTATCGAAGTTGTCATGAAGCTCCCGTATTGTGGAGCCCGTCGCAAAAACGGCGCCCATGCGTGGTGCCGGCGATGCTGAAAGACATCAAGAAGGAGTCTAATCGTGCGTAGTCGAACCCCTGTCGATCCGGCAGTGCAACGCATCATCGAGACCACGCGCAAGGCGTGGGAACTCGACGAGCAAAGCGTGCGCGCGGCGCGTCAGCAACGCGCCGCCAATCGCCGCAAGCGGATCAAGGCCCTGCCGCAGCACAGCCTGCAGGCACTCGCCGCACTGGCCCTGCAAGCTGAAATCTGGGCCGCGCGGAAAACCGTGGTGACGGTCGGTTAGTTGCGCAGTTCCTCACCGTGTCGAGGGCCACAGAAGTGGCCCTTTTCTTTTGCACGGCGTTCTTTGTGACGCTCCGGCAGGGCATGGCGGTTGCTTCGTGTTGGCTGAGGAATTCCACGCCGATGCACTTTACGGAGGCCCGCATGACCGAACTGAACCCCACCCCCACGTCAAGCAACGGCACGAACGGTTCCACCGTCACGACGCTCCATCCGCAGATCGATCAGACCGCCCAGCGCGTCAAGGATGCCACCGCCGACGGCATCGACCGGCTTGCCGGCGTCATCTCCAGCGCACTGGCGCAGTTCGACCGGCGCACGGAGCAGTTGAAGAACCTGCACGCCAACGTGTCGCAACAGGCCAGTGGCTCGGTGCGCGAGCACCCCGTCATCACGATCGGCCTGGCCTTCGTGGCCGGCATGCTGCTGGAGCAGCTGACGCGCGACTGAGTCAGCGGCTGTCGCGCGACAGGCTGGCCGCCAGCGTGGGGTTGAGCAGCGCCGCCTGCGCTGCGCGGCCGGCCTGCTCGTGCTGGCGGCTGCCGAACTGCAGCGCGTATTGGCGCGTGATGAGCGCCCCGAAGAAGAAGATCTGGGCCGAATAGTAGATCCACAGCATCAGCGCCACGACCGAGCCCGCCGCGCCATACGAAGACGCCACCGCGCTGTTGCCGAGATACAGCCCGATCAGGTGCTTGCCAAGCGTGAAGAGCAGCGCCGTCACGACCGCGCCCAGCGCCACATCGCGCCAGGCCACCCGAGTCTCGGGCAGCATCTTGAAGATGGTGCCGAATAGCAGCGACACCACCGCAAACGAAAATGCGGACGACAGGATTTCGGCCACCACGGCAAAGGCGCCCGAGCCTGACCACAGCGCCCCCCAGAAGCGCTCCACCACCGCCAGGGCGGCGTTGATGATGAGCGACACGAGCAGCAGGAAGGCGAGAACCAGGATCAGGCTGAACGAGAGCAGCCGTGAGCGCAGGACGCCCCACAGCCCCGACTGCTGGCGCGGGGGCACATCCCAGAGTTCGTCGAGGCTGTCCTTGAGTTCGGAGAAGGCGGTCGTGGCGCCAACCATGAGCAAGGCGACTGCTGTGACGGCCGCGAAGACACCATTGCCGGACCGCTTCGTGGCCGCGAGCACGGCCTCGACTGCGGCCGCCCCCTGTGCGCCGACGAGACCCTCGATCTGGCCGAAGATCTCGCCGCGCGCGGCCTGTTCGCCGAAGAACAGGCCGGCAATCGAAATGACCAGCACAAGCACGGGCGCCATCGAGAACAGGGTGTAGAACGACAGCGCCGCGCCCTTGCTGGCCGCGCGGTGGGTGGACCACTGGCGCACCGCGCCGAGCAGCACCTGCGCAGCGCGCTTGAGCACGTCCCGGTTGAGGCAGGCAGCCAGGCGCATGGATTCCTCGCAACGTGGCGCGGCCATCCGCGCCCGACCTTGAGCGTAGTCACGGCGCGGCGCACGCGCAAGCGTGGCGGCCGCGCGTGAAACCGGCGCGGGGCCTCAATCTGCGCGGCCCCCGAGCAGGCGGCTGATCAGGAAGCCGGCCCCGAACGCCAGGCCGATCGTGGCCAGCGGATGGGTGCGCATGCATTCGGCGGCATCCCGCATGAGCTGCTGTTGCGATGCTCGCCACTGCTCGCGCCGTGCGGCCGCCTCGTCGAGTGCGGTCGCGGCCGCGTCGGCGGTACGGTCGATCGCCTCGGCGGTGGTCGCCTTGACGCGCTGCGCGGCTTGCGCCACGTCATCGCGAATCAGGTTGCCGTGCCCGTCGGATTTCGGGAACGGATTGGTCTCGGATGGTTCCATCGTGCGGCGCTCCTGTGTGGGGGATCTGGACTCGGGCGAGCACGACGTCATCCTCGTCCCGCCACCAGGCCCCAGATGAGGCTGACGACGAACAGCACCACGAAGATCATGAACAGAATCTTGGCAATGCTGGCGGCGCCTGCGGCGATACCGCCGAAACCAAGCACGGCCGCGATCAGTGCGATGATGAAAAAGACGACTGCATAACGCAGCATGGCAACCTCCTTGTGTGGTGGAGTGGGCTTGCCGCCGTAGGGCGGATACCCACGGTCAGCAAGCCGCGTACCGCACCACGTGCAGGTGTCATGCCTCCGTGGCATGCGTGCGGCCAGAGCCGCTGCTGTCGTCGCCGCTCTCGGCACCCGTGCTGCCGTATTCCTCGAGGCGGTTGTAGAGCGTCTTGAGGCTGATGCCGAGCAGTTCCGCGGCGCGTTTTTTCACACCGCCGCATTGCTCCAGCGTGGCAAGGATGAGCTTCTTGTCGGCGCTGGCGAGCGACGTACCCACCGAGATCGTCAGCGTGGAGCCCGATGAGGGCTGCGTACTCGACACCTGCAAGGGCACGTTGGCCGTGTCGATGCCCGCATCGTCGGAGAGGATGTAGGCACGCTGCACATAGTTGCGCAGCTCGCGCACGTTGCCCGGCCAGTTGTACGCGCGCAGCGTTTCGAGCGCAGATGGCAGGAACGTCTTCTTGGTGTTGTTCTGCGCGTTGAGCTGGTCGAGAAAATGCTGCGCGAGCAGCTCCACGTCCTTGCCGCGCTCACGCAGCGGCGGCAGTTGCAGCGGGAACACGTTCAGCCGGTGGTACAGGTCGGCGCGCAGCTTGCCGTCGGCCACGGCTTCTTCGGGGTCGCGGTTGGTGGCGGCAATCACGCGCACGTCGGAATCGATCTCGCGGTTGGTGCCCACGCGCATGAACACGCCGGTTTCCAGCACGCGCAGCAGCTTGACCTGCAGCTCGATCGGCATCTCGGTGATTTCATCGAGGAACAGCGTGCCGCCGTTCGCGCGCTCGAAGTAGCCCTTGTGCTGGCGGTCTGCGCCGGTAAAACTGCCGCGCTCGTGCCCGAACATTTCCGATTCGATCAGGTTCGGCGAGATCGCCCCGCAGTTGACCGGCAGGAACGGTTGCTTGCGGCGCAGGCTCAGGTCATGGATCGTCTGCGCGGCCAGTTCCTTGCCGGTGCCCGATTCGCCGATGAGCAGCACGGTCGCCTCGGTCGGCGCTACGCGGCTGACCTGGTCGTACAGCGTCTGCATGACCGGCGAGTTGCCGAGCATCTGGCCGAACAGGCCGAGCCGGCGCAGCTCGCCGCGCAGGTTGCCGATCTCGGCCTTCAGGTCGCCCGGGCGCGGGATGCGTGCGAGCACCGATTTCAGACGTTGGAAATTGACGGGCTTGACCAGGTAATCGGCAGCGCCCATGCGCAGCGCCTCGACGGCGGTTTCCACGCTGGCGTGCCCCGTCATGACGATGATCTCGGTGCCCGAGTGCGGTGGAATGTCTTCCATCAGGTCCATGCCGTTGCCATCGGGCAGGACAAGATCGATGAGCACCGCATCGGGGCTGTGACGCGACATCTGAATGCGCGCATCGCGCAGCGACCCGGCCAGCGCGGTCGTGAAGCCTTCGGCGCCCACCAGTTCACCGAGCGCGGCGCGTGCGTTGGCATCGTCTTCGACAATCAGGATATGTGGCATCTCGATTCGATTGAGTGAGCCGGCAGGGGCCGGCAGTCAGTGCGCACCCGACATGCATGCGCAAACGGACCTGTGCTGCAAGAAGCATTCCATCCGGGCCCATCCCGACCGCGGCGTGCCCCGCCACCGCCGGGGGCGGCAGTCGGGCATTTTTTACACGCGGCAATGCAAGTTAAGGACCTGATGCGTCACGCGGGGGCCCCGCGGACAAGGCAGTGCAGTCAGCATAGTTGAGAAGGCCGACGCTTCGCCACCCATCCAGCCAAATGGACAGGCTACGCCGCGCCAAAAGGCGGAAGCGGGGCGCCGTCTGGGTTTCAGGCCCGTTTCTTGTCAGCGTTTGACCGACAGGATAACGAAAACGTCAGCGCCTGCCCGACATACAACGCACTCGGCGCGCCCTGATAATAATTTCACTTTTCGACACGATGTGACGGGATGACGACGTACCAAGACTTCCAGAGGCCGCATCGCTGACGCGGCCCTTGCCGGGACGTCCCCGTCGCGACCGACCACGAGGGAGCCATGTCCTTGAGCGAAGCCTTCGCCGACGATCGCGCAGTCACCACAGGGCGCATGCCCTGCCCGCCCACCTTGGCCGACTTTGACGACACCGAGCCCGTGTCGGCCGAAACCCCATCCCCTGCTCCACCCGTTGCCGCACCCGATTTCGGCCACCTGTACGGCCGGTCGCCGGTCATGCGTGCCCTGTACAAGCAGATCGGCAAGGTGTCGACCACGCTGGCCACGGTACTGATCATGGGCGAATCGGGAACGGGCAAGGAGTTGATCGCGCGCACCGTGCACGACATGAGCCCGCGCGCCGACCAGGCCTTCATCGCGGTCAACTGCGGCGCCATTTCGCCGAACCTGATCGAATCGGAACTGTTCGGCCACGAAAAGGGCAGCTTCACGGGCGCGACGCAGCGCCACATCGGCTATTTTGAGCACGCGTGCGGCGGCACGATCTTCCTCGATGAGATCACCGAGATGCCGGTGGACATGCAGGTCAAGCTGCTGCGTGTGCTGGAAACCGGCGTGTTCATGCGCGTGGGTGGCACCGAGCCCATCCAGACGCGCGCCCGCATCATCGCGGCCACGAACCGCAACCTGCACGAAGCGGTGGCCGAAGGCGCCTTCCGCGAAGACCTGATGTACCGCCTGGCCGTCGTGCCGCTGCAGGTGCCGCCGCTGCGCGATCGCGGCGACGACATCGAAGAACTGGCGCTGCACTTCCTCGCCCAGTTCAACGCCGCGCACCAGACCGACAAGGTGTTCTCACGCGCCTCGCTGGCGGCGCTGCGCAGCCATACGTGGCCGGGCAACGTGCGCGAACTGCGCAATGCCGTGCAGCGCGGCTACATCCTCGGCGAGAAGACGGTCGAACTCGCGACGCCGCTGACGCCCGCACGCGGCCCTGCCAGGCCGACAGTGAAGGAAGGCGTGCTGAGTCTCTCAGTAGGCGTCACGCTGGCCGATGCACAGCGCGCGATGATCCTCGCCACGCTCGAGCACTTCCAGGGCGACAAGCGCCAGGCTGCCAAGGCCCTCGGCGTGAGCCTGAAGACGCTGTACAACCGGCTCGATCTCTACCAAAGCACCGGGGCCGCCGCGATGGCGGCATGACGGCGCTGCGTTTTCCCTTCCTGGTGTTGCCTGACGCATCCGCGCTCGCGTCTTAGCGCGGATGCGCCTGCGTGCGCTCGCCCGGATGCTCGTGGCGCCGGCGCTCATGCGGCGGCCGGGCCGGCCGGCGTGGTGCGGTGTCCGTCTCGGCCCGGGTGCGCGGGCTCGTGCGGAGGGCGGCAGTGGTGGACATCGGCATAGCGGGCTCCCTCGTCGGTGTGTGCGTCACTGGCCTTGCTTCGAGCTGCCGGGCTGCGAGTTGCCAGTCGTCGTCGCGGCGTCGTTACCACCGGACTGCACGCCCGAATGCGACATGTCTCCGGCGCTGTTCGTGCCGCCCGGCACGGTCGACTTCGACTTCTTGTGCTGACGATGCTGCTTGTGCATGGGCTTCGTGGAGTCGCTGCTGCCGGCGGCCGCGGCAGCGTCGTTGGCGGGCATCGGCGTATTGGCGGTGCGGTCTGCCGTCGAGGACGGCGGATCGGTGCGCTTGCCCGGCGCCTTGGTCGGGTTGCTGGATTCCTGGTTGTCGACGGGCGCGGTGGTGGTCTGCGCCATGGCGGCGGTCATGCCGAGGCTCAGCAGGGCGCTGGCGAGCGCCGCAGTCAGGTAGCGAATTCGCATGGTGATGTCTCCAAGGATGTGGGCAGGGGTAATGCGGTGCAGGTATGTCATGCAGACGCGCCGCAGCGCATCTTCGACACCGTTGGTGGCAGCAACGCATGTACCCGCGCTGCCACGTCCGCACGGCGCCGCCACGCGTCGCCCGGCACTGGGCACTGTCACGTACGGGCAACACGGTGCATATAAAAAGGAACACGACCATGTAGAAACGGCGTGCCAGCGCCCCGCAAAGCCTTGTCAGAACTCGGTTTGCCGGCATGGCATACCCTTTGCATGAGTGCGGTGACCTGCCGGCGCGGACGCCGGCGTCCACTCACACAAGGAGGCAAGGCGAATGGTCAAGGCCGCTCTGGAAATGCGTGCGAAGCAGCATCTCGCGCTGACGCCGCGGCTGCAGCAGTCCGTGAAGCTGCTGCAGTTGTCTGCAACCGAATTTGCGCAGGAAATGCAAGAAGCGCTCGCCAGCAACCCGTTCCTGGAGGAGGTCGAACAAGAAGCCCAAGGCGCTGGGCTGCAGGCCGACACGGCAGGCGTGGGCGAGTTGCCCGCGACCGGTCTGGATGGCGCGGCCGATCATGCATCCGCCGACGAAGCCCCACTGGAGACCACCACCAGCGCCATCGAGACCGACCCGACGCTTGTGGCATCGGAAGACTTTCCTGCCGACTTCAGCACCTATTACAGCCACGGCGGTGCGCACCACGGCGATGGCGAAGACAGCGACATCGGGGAATGGGTGCATGCCACACCGAGCCTGCGTGAGCATCTGCATCAGGAGTTGGGCAGCTACCGGCTGTCGGAGCGGGACAGCCTGCTCGCGCAGACGGTGATCGAAGCGCTGGACGACGACGGCTACCTGCGCCAGTTGCTGACCGAACTGATTCCGCTCGCGCCCGTGGACCCTGCACCCACCGAGAAGGAGATGCAGATCGCGCTGGCGCTGGTGCAGAGCCTGGACCCGCCGGGCGTGGCCGCCCGCGACCTGTCGGAATGCCTGCGCCTGCAGATCGAGGCCCGTCCCGCTGACACGGAAGCCGAGGAACGCATCCAGGAAATCGCGCACGACATCGTGCGCAGCCACCTGCCGCGCCTGGCCAAGCGCGAGTTCACGCAGATGCGCCGTGCGCTCGGCTGTACGGAGGACGAGTTGCGCGAGGCCTGTGCGCTGATCCGCATGCTCGATCCGCGCCCGGGGCTGCGCTTTTCGCAGGCGCATGCCGGCTACATCGTGCCCGACGTGTTCGTCGCCAAGGTCAAGGGCAAGTGGGTGGCCGTCACCAACCCGGCGGTGGCGCCATGTGCGCGCATCAACAAGGTCTACGCCGAGCTGTTTGCGCAGACGCGCGGCCACCACCGCACGCCGCTTGCGCACCAGTTGCAGGAGGCCCGCTGGCTGATCCGCAACGCGCAGCAGCGCTTTGCCACCATCCAGCGCGTGGCCGAAGCCATCGTCGCGCACCAGAAGCACTTCCTGGAATATGGCGAGGTGGCGATGAAGCCGCTGGTGCTGCGCGACGTGGCCGAAGAGCTCGGCCTGCACGAATCCACCATCTCGCGCGCCACCGGCAACAAGTACATGGCCACGCCGCGCGGCATCTTCGAGTTCAAGTACTTCTTCTCGCGCCAGCTGGCAACGGACACGGGCGGCGCATGCTCGGCCGCGTCGGTGCGGGCGCTGCTCAAGGAGATGATCGAAGCCGAAGACGCCGAAGCGCCGCTCTCCGACGTCTCGCTGGCGAAAATGCTGGCGGAGCAAGGTGTGATCGTGGCAAGACGCACGGTCGCCAAGTACCGTGGCCTGATGCGCATCGCCCCGGCCGAAATGCGGCGCCAGGTTTGACGCCGACCACCGACACGACGCCCGTGCGCAAGCTCCCGGACCACCGCTTCACCGCCGCCGGCGACCCCACCGGGGTGTCCCTGCATCTGGCCGACGTGACGATGTTCTGGGCGGCGGAAAGCGGCGGCGTCAAGCGCTACCTGCGCGCCAAGCACGATTTCCTGCGCTCGACGCACTGGCGGCACACGCTGGTGGTGCCCGGCACGCCAGACGACGCCAGCAACGAGGTCGCCGTGGTGCCGGGCGTGCCGCTGCCAATGTCGCACGGCTATCGCGTCCCGCTGCGCAGCGGGCCGGCCGAGCAGGCGCTGTGTGCGCTGTCGCCGGACCTGATCGAGGCCGGCGATCCGTACCGGCTGTCGTGGGCAGCACTGCGTGCGGGTGCGCGCCTGCAGGTGCCCGTGGCGGCGTTCTGCCACTCCGACCTGCCGGCCTTCTTTCGCCGCCTGGGCGGGCCGCCTGCGGAACTGGCCGCTACCGCTTATGCGCGCAAGCTGTACCGCCACTTCGATACGGTATTCGTGCCGAGCCGCTACATCGCGCAGAAGGTGGCCGACCTGGGCGTGGAACGCGTCGAACTGCAGCCGCTCGGCGTCGACACGCGCCTGTTCCATCCCGCGCGTCGCTCGCTGCGCTGGCGCGAGCAGCTCGATCTGCCGCGCGATGCGCGCGTGCTCCTGTACGTGGGCCGGTACGCGCCCGAGAAGAACCTGCAAGTGCTGTGCGACGCGGTGGACCGTCTCGATGACGGCAGTGTGCTCGTCACCATCGGCTCCGGCCCGACGCCGCCGCGCGGCAGGCACGTGCGCGCGTTGCCCTATGAAGGCGATGCGCAACACCTGGCGGCCGCCATGGCCAGCGCCGATGTGTTCGTCCACGCAGGAGACCAGGAAACGTTCGGCCTCGTCGCGCTGGAAGCCATGGCCAGCGGCGTGCCGGTCGTGACCTGCAGTGCCGGCGGGCTCGGGGAACTCGTCAACGCGCGGGTGGGCTACGCGGTGCCGCATTGCCGCGCCGACGATTTCGCCCAGGCGCTGCAAGCACTGCGCGGGCGCGACCCGGTTGCGCTGGCGCACGCGGCGAGGCGCCACGCCCTGCAGTACGATTGGCGTGCGGTGCTGCCGCAGCTGCTGCGCCGTTATCTGGCGCTGCTGGGCCGACAGGCCAGCCTCGCCGCCGAACCATCGCCGACGGCCCGCCAGCACGTGCGCGCCGCACGCGGCCGCTAGAGGGTTGTCATGTCGCGCTACGTCGTTGTTGCCATGCATGACGTCACGCCCGCCACCTGGCCGGCGTGCAAGGTGTTGCTCTCGGCGCTGGATGAAGTGTGCCGCGTGCCGAAATCGCTGCTCGTGATCCCGAACTTCTACCGTGGGCCCACCGCGCGCAACAGCGAGCGCTTCTGCCGCCTGATGACCGAATGCCTGGCCGAAGGCGACGAGCTCGTGCTGCACGGTTATGCGCACCTCGACGACCAGCCGCCTGGCGGCCTGATCGAGCAGTGGATCCGCACGCGCTACACCGCCGGCGAGGGCGAGTTCTCGGCGATTCCGCTGGCGACGGCGCGCTCGCGCATCGAGGCCGGCGCCGCGTGGTTCGCGGCCAACGGCTGGCCGCTGCATGGCTTTGTCGCGCCGGCCTGGCTGATGAACCCGGCCACATGGGAAGCGCTGGAAGGCCTGCCGCTGCGCTACACGACCACGCTGCGCCGCTTCTACCTGCTGCACCCCAAGCGTGCGCTGAAGGCGCCGTGCCTGACCTACAGCGTGCGCACGCCGGCCCGCCGGCTGGTGTCGCGCTACTACCTGCGCTGGCTCGCCCAGCACCACGCCGATACGCCCGTGATGCGCCTCGGCCTGCACCCGGTGGACGCCGCCTACCCCGACGTCATCCGCCACTGGCAGGACCTGCTCGCGGCGTGCCTGGAAACGCGCACCCCCGTCACCAAGAACGGCTTTGCGCAGGTGCTGGCCCAGGCCTGGATGGGCGGCCCCGAAACCGCTGTCGCCGGGCCTGCGCAGACCTCGTATTGACGTGCATCAGCGGGCCGGCACGATGCGCGGCCAAGCGAAAGCGTCAGAACAACCACACCGACAACCCGCCGATCAGCATGCCGAGCCCCGCCCCCGCGAGCACGTCGCTCGGGTAATGCAGGCCGAGCACCACGCGCGAGAGGGCCACCATCAGCGTGAAGGGGACGAGCGCGAGCGCCATGCGGGGGTAATACGCCGCCATCACGATGCTGAACGACACGGCATGCAGCGTATGGCCGGACGGAAAACTGAACTGGTCGAGCACTCGCCCGCACAGCCGGATCTCTTCGCACGACTGGTACGGCCGCGGGCGGCACACGCCACGCTTGAGCAGGATGTAGATCACCAGCGAGAGCAGCCCCGTGAGCCCCATCTGCTTGGCGCATTCCCAGCCCGTCTCACCGCCGACCACCGGCAGCGCCGCCATCAGCGCGTACCACAGCATGCCGTCGCCGAGACGGCTGACGCCACGGTAGAACCGCATGGCCGCCACGTCGCCGGCAATGTGGTTCAGCGCGACGGCGAGCTGCCGGTCGCGCTCGCGCCAGCGTTTCCAGTCAGGCCAGACGTGCGTCGCCATGGTAGGCCTCGCCCGTGGTGGCCGCTTGATGGACGGCCAGGAGTGCCGCTTCGAAACGCTCGAGCACCTGCGGCCAATCGAGCGCCTGTGCGGTCTGGCGCGCGGCGCGGCCAAGGCGCTCGCGCAGGCCGCCGTCGGCAGCCAGTGCGACGGCCGCAGCGGTGAAGGCCGCAACGTCCCCCACGGGGGCCAGGCAGCCGTTCTGCCCCGTGCGCACGTGCATGCCCGCCGCCGCGGTGTCGAACGCCACCACCGGCAGACCGCTGGCCATGGCTTCGACCACCACGTTGCCGAACGTCTCGGTCAGGCTCGGAAACAGGAACACGTCGGCCGAGGCATAGTGGGCAGCCAGCGCCTGGCCATGCTGCGTGCCGACAAACACGGCATCGGGACAGCGCCGCCGCAAGGCGTTCCGCTGCGGCCCATCGCCGACCATGACCAGGCGTGCATCGGGCCTGCGCTGTCGAATGGCGTCAAAGGCGTCGAGCGCCACACCCAGGTTCTTTTCCAGCGCGAGGCGTCCGACGGTCAGAACGACAGGCGTGTCGCGGCCCGCGCCCCATTTGGCGCGCAGTGCATCGCTGCGATGATGCGGCGCGAACTGGCGCGCATCCACGCCGCGTGTGCTGACGCTCAGGCGCTCGAAGCCAAGCTCGCCGAGCTGTTTGCACAGTTCGCGCGTGGGGACGAAGGTGCGGTCGGTGCGGTTATGAAAGGCGCGCAGGTAGGCGCGCACGAGCGTGACCGCTCCCTCCCACGCGTAGTGGCGGCCGTACTCGTCAAAGCGCGTGCGGAAATCCGAGGTGACCGGCACGCCGAGATCGCGCGCCGCGCGGATGGCGGACCAGCCGAGGGGGCCTTCCGTAGCCACGTGCACGAGGTCGGGCGGATCGCCGCGCCACGCACGCAGCAGACGGCGGCGCGCCGGCAGCCCCATGCGCAAGTCCGGATACAGCGGGATCGGCACGCCGGGCACGCGCAGCGCGTCTTCGGAAAGCGCCGGCTCGCCGGCGTCGATGGCGCGTTGGCGCGGTCGCACGACACGCACATCGTGGCCACGCGCGTGCAGAAAGGCCACCGTGCGCGCCGCCGTCAGCGACACGCCATTGAGCTCCGGCGGCCAGGTTTCGGTCACGTAGGCGATGCGCATGGCCGGCTCAGCCCTGGCTGTCGTCGTGGCTGCGCGACGGCTTGCCGGTCTGGCCGCGCTTGTGGGCAAGGTCGTCCGCGCTGCGGTTGGCGACCTGGCGGTCGGTGTCTTCGCGGTTGGCGGCGTGCCGCTCCCGCACAACGCGTTCAACGCCCGGCGTGTCGTGCAGGTCGGTATCGAGTTGCCCGCTTTCGATGTCGCGCGCGGCTTGCTGGACGTTGCTGCGCGGCTCCGAACGCTGCTCTTCGAGCTTCTGGTCGCGCTCGTGGGGCAGCCCGTCGGGCGCGCTTGTCACGGGCTTGCCGGACTCGGGCCGTCCGAGCACGGCTTCTACGCGCTCGGCGTTGCCGGCCCCCGGCCCTCCTGCCTCCCGTCGGTCCGGGCTGCACACGATGCCGCGTGGTTGCGGGGTCATGAGGCGCTCCTGCACATGATCTGGATGCCCTGGGCACCGCAACCGACGTGCCCGCACCGCTTCTGCAGGCGCTGCCGCGCTTCGAGCATCGCTGCGTCCGCACGCCCGACACTGCGCGACGGACCGCTGCCGGTGCAGCCATCGCGCCCGTTGCGTAACGGTTACATGGCACTTGTAACGCTTGCTGCGCAGGCCCGCGTCAATGCGGCTGCGGGCGCTCGGGCCGCCGAGTGGGACGGCCGCGCAGGCGGTCGAGCACGCGCTGCGATACACCGGCCGGCGCATCCGTGGTGCCAAGCAGCGTGCCGAGGGGGCGCAGGCGCTCGACGTGATCGCAGACCACCTTGATCATCGCCGTGACCGACGTGCCGAGCAGCAGCCCCCACACGCCCCACAGCCATCCCCACAGCAGCAGGCCGATATAGACCACGCATGGATCGAGCTTGGACGCCCGGCTCTGCAGCCACGTTACCAGCAGCGTGCCGATGAGCGTGGCGAGCAGCAGCGTGGTGCCGGCCACGACCAGCGCATCCGACAGCGCGCCCATCTGCAGGTACGCGCCGACGCCGCTGGCCACGGCGATGACCGCCGAGCCGAGGTACGGCACGAAATGCAGGATGGCGCTGGCCAGGCCCCAGACGGCCGCGTTCTCCATGCCGAGCAGCACGAAGGCCACGGCTGTCACCACGCCCAGCACGATGTTCGTGACAAACAGCACCAGCAGCGAATACTGGATTTGCGTGCCGATGCCCGCCATCATGCGCACCGCGCGTTTCTTCTCGCTCAGCGTGCGTCCGACGGCCCGTACCCACTTGCGCTTGAGCGCCTGGCCCGATGCCAGCAGGAAGTAGACAAGGAACGAGACCACGACGATCTGCCCGGCCAGCGCGAACAGGTTGGCCGAACCCGTCCACAGGAACTCGCGCACCGGCAGCACCGGCGCCGCATTGGGCGGTTCGCCCAGGCCTGCGGGCCCACGCTTGGGCGGCGGTGGCGGGGGCTTGCCCTGCACGCCTTCGGCCGCGTGCTCGAGCGCGACCGTCACTTCGCGCATCGTGTCGAACGCGCCGCCCACGTGGTTGCGCAGGCGGTCGACCGATTCCGCCACTCGCCCGGCGGCAATCGGTATACGCGCGGCCATGGCTGAGATGCCGTCCTGCATGCCGAAGACGATCGCCGCACCGCCGATCCACAGGCCGAGCACGACGAGCGCGGACGCAATCGGGCGCGGCACGTACCAGCGCTGCAGCCACACCACCAGTGGGTTCAGGGCGAAGGCCAGCACCACCCCGATGGTGAGCGGCACCAGGAACACGCGCGCCCACTGCAGAAACACCAGCGTGCCGCCAATCGCGACCAGCACCATCGCAACGCGCCAGGCTGGCTGGCGCAGACCGTCCATCACACTGCCCTGCGATGTGGCAGGCGGAATGGCGGGCGGAATCGGAGCGTGTGTGGGGGGTTCCGGCATGGCAAGGATGTGGTGCACCCTTCTCTGCGCAAAAGCCGTGCCGCGCCAGCTACGTCATGGCCAGCGACCGCAGCGTGCGCACCAGGTCGTGCGGCGACACCGGCTTGACCAGATGCTCCTGGAAGCCGCTGGCCAGTGCACGCGCACGGTCGTGAGGCTGGGCAAACGCTGTCAGCGCAATGGCTGTCATGGGCGCAGCGCCGTCGGCAAGGTGCCGATGCTCCCATGCACGTATCTTCTGCAGGATCGCGTAGCCGTCTTCATCGGGCAGCGCAATGTCGCAGACGAGGGCTTGTGGGTGGCCATTCGATCCCCAATCGTCGAGCTGGGCGATCGCGTCCCGGCCCGAGCCTACGCTGCCGACGTCCGCACCGACCTGCGCGAGCAGCGTCGCAAGCGCGTCGCGCGCGTCCTGCTGGTCGTCGACGAGCAGCACACGCAGCCCCGCCAGCGATGGCAGCGGACCGCTGCGCGCCGGGTCCTCGCTCAGCGGTGCCGTCAGCTCGGCGCCGGCGTGCAGCGGCAGATATACGGTGAAGGTCGCGCCGCGCTGCTCGCCGTCGCTGTGCGCGTGCACGCGGCCGCCGTGCAGTTCCGTCAGGCGCTTGACGAGCGCCAGGCCCAGCCCGAGGCCCCCCGTGCGCCGCGTGTGCGCGCCGTCGGCCTGCCGGAACGCATCGAACAGGTACGGCACGAACGCCGGTGCGATGCCACGCCCGTTGTCGCGCACCTCGATGCGCGCCACCTCGCCGACGAGGTCGGCCGACAGCCAGACGTCTGCCCCCTCGGGCGTGAACTTGATGGCGTTGGTGAGCAGATTCCAGACGATCTGCTGGACACGGTCCGCGTCGCCGTCGATTTCGCGCTCGCCCAGTGCGATGCGGGTATGCAGCGTGATGCGGCGCTCGGTGGCGAGTGCACGCACGCTGTTCAGCGCGCTCTCGAGCGCCTTGCGCAGAACGAACGGTTCACGGGTCAGCCGCAGCTTGCCGCTCATCACGCGCGTGGCGTCGAGCAGGTCTTCGATCAGCCGCACCTGCTGCTCCACGCCCGTCTTGATGCCGGCCAGCGCGCGCTGCACCAGCGGGGAGCCGTCGGCAAGCTGGCTCTCCAGCACGTACGTCCAGTTCTGGATGCCGTTGAGCGGCGAGCGCAGTTCATGGGACACCACGGCCAGAAACTGATCGCGCGCCAACGCGGCGGCCTCGGCCTGTGCACGCGCGGCCTGTTCGCGCAACAGCAGCGCATCGCGCTCGCGCTCAGCCTCGGTGCGCTCGGTCACGTCGTAGACGATGAGCAGCGCGGACTCCATCACGCCGTGCCGGTCGGCTTCCGGGATCACGCGTGCGTTGTAATGCGCGATGCGAGGCAGCGCATGGCCGTCTTCGAGATGCAGCGTGAGCGTCTGCTCGGCCCGCGTGTCGAACGCCCGCTGTGCGGCGCCCTCGAGCGCCTGCGCCACCTCCGCGGACAACGGCGAGGCCGTGAGCGTGCGGCCCGTCAGCGCAGCCGGTGCGACATCGAAGGCGTCGTTCACGGCGCGGTTGACGTACACGCAGCGCAGCTCGCGATCGAGCCGCGCGATGACGTCGGGCGCGTTTTCAACCAACGTGACGAATTCACGCTGATGCCGGAACCGCTCGCGCTCGGCCTCCTTGCGCTCGGTGATGTCTTCGATCACGCAGACGAGTGCCTGCACGCTGCCATCAGCCCCGCGCTGCGGCGAGTACGCGCCATGCACGAAGCGGCGGCCAAGCCCGTTCGGATACGGAAGCTCCATCTCGAAGTTCACGCGCCGGCCAGCGAATCCCTCCTCCAGGTGCGACAGGATGCAGGCATAGGCTTCCTCGCCCATCACGTCGCGGACCAGGCGCCCGTGCACGTCTTCGTGCGGCAGGCCGAACCGCTGGGCAAAGGCCCGGTTGGCAAAGCGCACGCGGCGATCGGGATCGAGCTGCACGAGCGGAAACGGCACGCTGTCGATCAGCCATTGCAGCTGGAACTCCGATTCGGTCAGCGCCGCCAGCGTCTGCCGAGGCTGTGTCACGTCTTCGACCATGCCGACGGCGTGGGCCGACGTGCCAACCGCCGACGGCATCATGAACCCGCGCTCGCGCACGCGTCGCTCGGCCTGGCCATCGCAGACCCAGCGGTATTCCAGTACGAAATCCTGGCCATGCGCCAGGCCATCCCAGGCGGCACGCAGCGCGTTGTGGTCTTCGGGATGGACGTGCGCGAGCCAGCGTTCGCGAACGCCGCACAGGGCCTCGGGCTGCACACCCCATGTCAGCGCGGCGGCGCTCACATGCAGACGCGTGCCCGTCAACGGATCATCCACCCAGAACACATCGACTCGCTTTCCGCCGCCTGCTTCTGCGCACCTCTGTCGTTCGGTGCGCACCGCAGCCGGCCAGTCCGTTATGGATTCAGACATTGCGTCCATGCGTAGCAGTTTTTGTTCCTGGCCAGCCGGCCGCAAAAAAAAATGCGGTGCCGCGGCACCGCATCATCCGTCCGTGACTTTACTGCGACGGCAGTTCCGACGCCGTTTGCGATGCACCATTGGCCTGGGCCACGAGCACGCGGATATTGTTCGGCGTCACGGCACCGATGCCGCCGGCAGGCAGCGTCGTGATCAGCCAGTCGGCATTGTTGGCCAGGCTGAACGGCTGCGAGCTGAAGATGACATTCTTCGTGCCGGCGGTCGTCACGCGGATCTGATACGTGCCGCCGTCCACGTAGATCGAATCCTGCGTGCTGGCCGGCGAGGCAGCACCGTAGGCCGCGCCGCCCATGGTCGGGGCGACGTTGGTGAGGTCGGCATTGGGCGCCGTCACGTACACGTCGACGTTGGGCGCGTTGTACGAGGCGTTGAAGGTCCGCACGCGGGCCTTGTCCGAGAGGATGGACTTGTCGTACGGGTCATCGATGATCGACAGATTGGTGGCCGTGCCGTTCGCACCGACAATGGCGAGCGCCGTATAGCGGTGACCGTTGACGGGGTTGAAGGTGGCTGACGCCAGGGGCGAGTTGCTGCCTGCATTGGACACCGTAGCGGTGGTCGCTGTGGCATCGATGCCGAAGTAGTTGCTGACGTTCTTGAAGCCGACGTTGGCGATGCGCACGGTGCCGTTCACGCCGAAGTCGACGTTCTGGATGAACGGGTTGGCATGCACGGTGCGGTACTGCGGCGAACTCGTGCCGATGATCTGCCCGATATCGTCGTCACCACCGCCACATCCGGCCAGCACGGCCAATGAACCCAGTGCCAGCACGGCGGCAATCTTCCTGATCTGTATCTTCATCGTTCACCTCGGACGAAAGCGTGTTCAAGACAGGCGCAGACATCGCGCGCCCATGTAGGTTGTCATCGACATGTGGAGCCGACGATAACCGCGCCCATCCGGCGCGCCTATCGAGACGGTTCCGATCGTGTTGTCGGAAGACTCCGACATGCAACCCGACGCCCGGGCAACGAGCATGGCGCGTGCCCGCGCGCCTGAACCGTCCTTCGAGGGCTATGCGCGCGGCCGCGCAGACAAGCGGCTCGCTATACTTGCGCGATCCGTGTTTTCTCATGCGCCACCCGCTCATCCGCATGCCCGAACCGCGTCCGGCGAGCCCCGCGCCGCTGCCCGACCACACCGCTTCTCCGGCCGATCCGCAGGCATTTGCGCGCGAACGCGAACGGGTGCACGCGTGGCTGCAAGCGCGTGCCTCCGGCGCACGCGCCGTGAGTGCGTCCACGCTGTCGCAATATCGCGTCGAAGCCGAGCGTGTGTGCTGGTATGCGCGCACGCTCGGTCAGCCAATCGCAAGCTGGCAGCGCGACGACGCGCGCGCGTATCTGCGCTTTTTGCAAGAACCGCCCGCCTGGGCTGTCAGCGCGCGCGGCATCGAGCGTGACGATCCGGGGTGGACGCCACTGCGTGGCCCGCTCTCCGCACGTTCGGCGCGGCAGAGCAGCATCATCGCGGCCAACCTCTGCGGCTGGCTGCAGCGCACCGGCTATCTGCAAACGAACCCGTTCCTCGATGACGACGCGATGGTCATCACCGTGCCGGATGCCGGACCGCGAGTCCGTGCCACACCGGCAACCGCGCCCGGAGCCCACACCGCACCCACCGCCGCCGACATGGCGTTGATGGCCGATGCCGTGCGCGCCCGCGTCGCCCTCGGGCGCGAAGCCCGCCTGCGACAGGCGCGCGACCACTTCCTCGCCGTGCTGCTGTCACAGGCAGGCATGCGCGTGTCAGAACTGGTGAATGCGCGGATGGGCGACGTGGCCCTGCACGCCGTGCCGGCCGAGCATGCCACCCCGGATGCGCCGTTGCCGGCGTCCGTGTGGCTGCTTGCGGTGGGCGCGGGGCGCGCGCGGCGCTGGCTGCCGTGCGATGCGCTGATGCCCGCGCTGCGCGAGTACCGCACCGCCTTTGGCCTGTCGCCGCTGCCGCTGCCTGATGAAGCGACACCGCTGCTGCTCTCGATACGCAAGCGCTCGCCGCGGCGGGCCGACGGCAGCATCATCGACTCGCCCGCCCTACGCCGCGATTTTGGCGAGCGCAAGGGCATTGGTTCACGCTCGCAGTTGCTGCTCATCGTCAAGGCGATGCTGAACGAAGCCGCTGACTACGCTCGCGCCATCGGCCACACCGACGCGGCACTGCGTCTGGCGAACACGTCCTTGCGCGAGCTGCGGGGAGCGCATCTGCGCGAGCGTCTTGCCGCCGGCGACGCCGCAGCCGACGTGGCGCACGCGCTGGGCCTGGCGGCGTTGCCGGCGGTCGCCGTACGCGCGCGCGAAGCTGACCTCGCAGCCAGCATCGCCGACGCCGCGCGCAAACTGGCTGGGCCATCGGCCTGACATTCCTCCACACAGCGCGCAGAAACGGGTACGCATCGCATGCATCGGGCAGCGCGCCGATGCATTGTCGCGCGCCATTGTTGTCCGGCTTTACGCAACAGTTGTCGCTCACATCGTCCGCAGAATTGGGTTCGCGCGGGGCATGCATCGCCGACGATGTCTCGCAGAAACGGGTACGCACCGCTCGAAAATCGTGCGCAGAAATGGGTACGCTTTCAGGCAAAAAAAAACGCGGACCCACGGCCCGCGTCTTTCGTCTGCGATGCAATCGCTCAATGTCCGCCGGACAGATAGAAGAAGCGGAACAGGAACACGGCCGAGATGATCCACACAATGACCGGCACTTCGCGCATGCGGCCCGTGAACAGCTTCAAGCCCGAATACGCGATGAAGCCGAACGCCACGCCATTCGCAATCGAATACGTGAACGGCATCATCAGCGCCGTGAGCACGGCCGGCACCGCTTCGGTGGTGTCTTCCCAGTTGAGGTCGACCAGCTCGCGCAGCATCAGACACGACACGTACAGCAGCGCGGGCGCCGTCGCATACGCTGGCACCACACCAGCCAGCGGCGAGAAGAACAGGCACAGCAGGAACAGCACCGCCACCGTCAGCGCAGTCAGGCCCGTGCGCCCGCCTGCCTGCACGCCCGAGGCGCTCTCGATGTACGCCGTGGTGGAGGACGTGCCGAGCAGCGACCCGGCCATGATGGCGGTGCTGTCGGCCAGCAGCGCCTTGTTCAGGCGGTCCATCTTGCCCTGCTTGAGCAGGCCCGCTCGGTTCGCCACGCCCATCAGCGTGCCGGTCGCATCGAACAGCTCGACGAGGAAGAACACCAGCACCACGTTCAGGATGCCCACCGACAGCGCGCTCATGATGTCGAGCTGCATGAGCGTCGGCGCCAGCGACGGCGGCATCGACACCACGCCGTGGAAGGTGTTGCCGGCAAAGAAGAAGCTCGCCGCCGTCACCGCCAGGATGCCGATCAGGATGGCGCCCTTCACGCGCAGGTGATCCAGCGCCACGATGAGGAAGAAGCCGATCACCGCGAGGATCACCGACGGCTGATGCACGTCGCCGAGCGAAACGAGCGTCGCCGGATTCCCGACGATCAACCCCGCCCCGCGCAGCGACACGATACCGAGGAACAACCCGATGCCCGCGGTGATCGCCACGCGGATCGAATGCGGGATCCCGTTGACGATCATCTCGCGGATGCGGAACACGCTCACCAGCAGGAACAGGCAGCCTGAGATGAATACCGCGCCCAGCGCCGCCTGCCACGTGAAACCCATGCCCTTGACCACCGCATACGCAAAGTAGGCGTTCAGGCCCATGCCCGGCGCCATCGCGATGGGGTAGTTCGCGTACATCCCCATGATGACCGTGCCGATCGCCGCGGCAATACACGTGGCGACGAACACCGCATCGTGCGGCATGCCCGCATCGGCGAGGATGTTCGGGTTCACGAAGATGATGTACGCCATCGTGAGGAAGGTTGTCAGCCCGGCGAGCACCTCGGTGCGAACGTCGGTCTGGTGCTCCTCGAGCTTGAAAAAGCGTGCGAGCCAGGTCATGCGTCTTGTCTCCTCTTGTTATGAAGTGCGATCGCCGCTCGGCCGTGCATCGGACCGAACGCCCCCGCTACGCGCCCGCGGTACGGGCGATTCGACTCTTAGCAAGATTCCGGCGCCCGAAGGTCGCGCGATCGAAATACTGTTCATGCGAATGGAATGATGGAGAACACGCCGGCCAGGCACGAGGCCGCCCGGCGCGCGGGATGCGCATGATGCCCGAAACACCACGCACGTGCACGCGGCGGCCAGCGGGCCGGCGGCGTCGGCTGCGTACCCGTTTCTGCGAAAGCACGATTCCAGGCCGCATGCGGGTCGATATGCGTACCCGTTTCTGCGCGGCAACTCGCAGAAATAGGTACGGGGCGAGGGCCGCTTCCACACGCTGGAAACCGGGCTTGGCCGTACCCGTTTCTGCGAATCCACACGCAGCTCCACCGTACCCGTTTCTGCGGCCCCTCGCCGTTTCGGCGCGCAAGCACCGAACCCGTTTCTGCGAAGCGGCTTGCCGCTGAGCCGTACCCGTTTCTGCGGGGCCGCGCGCAGAAACGGGTACGCGCGCGTTGTAGGCGTGCGGCGCAAGCCTTTGGCTAATAAGGGTTTTTACCCGCAGAAACAGGTACGGCGGTTTGCGCGGGCCGTCCAGGACCGGTCTGGCGCCGGGGCCATCGCCGGGAAGTTTCAGCGATGAAAGTTCTAAAGACGGAGCCGACGCCGTACTGGGCCATGCCGCATCGCCCTTGTACCGCTTCGCTCGTCCGCAGAAACGGGTACGCCAACGATTCATCGAACTCCACCGAAGCGTGTACTCGCTCTTCTGTAAACCGCAAGAGTATGCGGACGCCGAAACCTCACTTGTGTTCGAGCCCGCAGATTTGGGTACACACGCACGTGGCGCCGCATCACAGAATCACGCAGAAACAGGTACGCACAGGCTTTCCCGAAACGACTGCAGCCGCCCCGATGGTCGCTTTCCACGCAGAAACGGGTACGCTGGCAAGGAAAGACGCTCCAGGACTGCCAGAGAAGGGCGTTTTCTGTGGATAACACTGTGGACAACCCAATGTTGTCCCCGCAGATTCCGGTACGGCCGATGCGCAGAAGCAGGTACGGTTTCGCGCAGAAGCGGGTACGCAGTCTCGCAGAATCGGGTTCGCACGTCCGCAGAATCGAGTACGGTTTTGCCCCCCAAACCCAGACCCGCCAAGGCTTTGCGGGTCGCGTATACGGTTTACCTGTAGTTAACGTAAGGGGTATATATGACTGGTAGTGAGGAAAGGCCTTCCGGGGACAACCTTGCAGGTTGCCCCCCGACGCCCTTCCCGCGACGACGAGCAAAAATCGGAAAACGTACCCAATTCTGCGTGACAAGCCGGAGGCGTTTTAGTACAAAGGCTCTGAACAATTCTTGCCCAATATGGTCACCAAACGCCTCACACCCAATGGGAAGCCGGACGACAATGCGCCCGGCCGCATCATCGTCCCCTCGGGAGGGCAAGTCATCGCCGCGCCGGAGAAATTCCAGAGGCTCTTCGATGAAGCCCAGGCCATGGAGCGCGAAGACGCCTGGCAAAGCGGCGAAGTCGGCTTCCTCAGCCGTGCAAGCGTGCAGGTTACCCTGCCCTACCGTGCGCCCAAAGGTTCGCCACCGGTCTGGACGCGCTCCAGCGGCAATATTTCGTTGATGATCCAGCCGGGGTACTTCACCCAGCAGCGCTCGGAGCGGGCCAGCAACGGGCGGCAGCGCATCGTCTCGGAGACGGTCTCCTTCGGCTACCCGTACGGCTCGTATCCGCGCCTGATGCTCGCCTGGATCGGCAAGGAGATCATGGCGAAGAAGAAGCGCGGGGAATTCCAGGGTACGGTCGAAGACAGGCGTATCTCGCTGGGCAATTCGCTGTCCGAGTTCATGTACAACCTCGGCATTCCGATGGCGACCGGCGGCAAGCGGGGCACCATGACGCTGGTGCGCCAGCAGATGATCCGGCTGTTCTCGGCGACGATCGCCATCGTCCAGAACAAGTCCGCCCCCAACCAGAACCAGGAGCCGCTGTCGATCGACCGCATCGGCTACCTGCTCGCCGACCAGCTGTCGACCTGGTGGGACCCCATGCAGCCTGGCCAAGGCTCGATGTTCGAGAGCTTTGTGGTGCTGTCCGAGCCGTTCTTCAACGAGCTCGTGAACCGGCCGGTGCCCGTCGACATGCGTGCGTTGAAGGCGCTCAAGCAATCGCCGTTTGCGCTCGACGTCTACTCGTGGCTCACCTATCGCTTCTTCACGATCCAGAAGCGGACGGAGATTCCGTGGGAAGCGCTGCAGATGCAGTTTGGTACCGAAACGGAAAGCGAGCGCAAGTTCCGGGCGCTGTTCCGCAAGGCGTTGAAGGACGTGCTGGTGGTCTATCCGGACGCCAAGGTGGATGCGGATTCTTCGAAGGCGCTGATCCTGCAGCCCTCACGCACCAGCGTACGCAAGCTGGCCTAGCGCATCGTCCAGACAAAAAGAAAGGGGAGCCGAAGCTCCCCTTTTTTCATCTCGGGCCTAACAGCCTGAAATGCTTATTCCGGCTTGATTCCCGAGGCTTGCAGACCCTTCGGGCCTTGCTTCACCTCGAAGGACACCTTCTGGCCGTCCTTCAGGGTCTTGAAGCCCGAACCCTGAATTTCGGAGAAGTGCGCAAACAGATCTGCGCCGCCTTCGTCCGGCGTGATGAAGCCGAAGCCTTTGGTTTCGTTAAACCATTTGACAGTACCCGTGGCCATGCAAAAATTCCTTTAAAAAACAAAAAACAGGTCGTCCAGCCGATCCGGACATCGCACGAAGAACCGGCTGATTCCGAATCCTGCGTAGACAAAGTCTTCAGACGACTGTCTGGGCATCATAACCAGTTTGTGGCGGGGTGTCGATGGGCGGCATTTTTCTGAAATGTCGCTTTTATGCACTCAATGGTAAACACCTAGAAAATGGCCAATTCGGACGATGAACGCATGGGGTTATGCGTTAAAGGCCGCATTTACATCTCAATTCAAGTGTATTGAAAACCGCATGTGTTGCCGCGGCAGCGTGACCCCGCTCTGGAGGATTTATATAAATTAAATTTTATCGATCTTGTGTTTTTCTCCTCTCTTCCCTAAGATGGGCGGTACTGACTTTCAGCGCTGAAAGTGGAGGACCAGTGAGCGCCAAGATCGTAACGGTATTCAATCAAAAAGGCGGCTGTGGCAAGACCACCGTCAGCATGCACATCGCCGGCACGCTCGGCTTACGGGGCAACAAGACACTGCTGGTCGACATGGACGAGCAGGGAACCGCCACCCGTTGGGCTTCCCAAGCCCCCGAGGACAAGCCCTTTCCCGCTTCGGTGATCGGTTTGGCGCCTTCCGGCGGCGCTATGCACCGCGAGGTTCGCAAGTTTGTGGCGGATTACGACTACATCGTGGTCGACTGCCCCCCGGCTGTCCATTCCCCGTCGTCTTCAAGCGCACTCCTTATTTCCGACATCGCGTTGATTCCCGTAGTGCCCTCGCCGCCTGACCTGTGGGCTGCGGTGGCCGCCAAGGCATTGGCCCAGCAGGCGCAAGTGACGAACGAAACGTTGCGAATTCGCGTGCTGGCGAACATGGTGCAGCGCCGCGTCTCGCTCGCCAAACAAGCCATCGAGATCCTTGGAGATGACGGGGATATTCCGTTGATGGATTCGATGATCGGATCTCGATCCGCGTTTCGTGAGTGCCAGGCAATCGGCGCAACGGTGCACGGCGTGTCGGGGGCCCGGGAGGCTGTCAGCGAGGTCGACGCCATGGTCGACGAAGTATTGCAGTTGTTGTTGCAGGAGGAACGCGTATGAGCGCGAAGTTGAAATCGCTCAAGGACGGAATGCTGGCCGGGATTGCGGCCGAAAAAACGAAAACCGCGCCCGTGGACCGATTCGCCTTGGCAGAGAAAGCGATCACCTCGCACCCACGCGGGCTGCTGGGTCAGCCGGTCGCCTCCACTTTCAGCGCTGAAAGCGCTGCGCACGAGACACCGGCCGAGCGCCGTGTCGTGAAGATCCCGCTGGACCGGCTGCAGGAGAACCCCCTGAACGCACGGCGGATCTATGATCCGCAGATCGTTCAGGAGCGCGCCGCTTCGATCGCCACGCATGGCCAGCAGACGCCCGGCTTGGCCGCCCCCGATCCCGCCAAACCGGGTTGGTACGTCCTCATCGATGGTCACTATCGCAAGCGCGCACTGGCAGCCGCCGGCAAGACCGAGATGGACTGCTTTATCGAAGACGGTCTGTCAGACATCGATTTCTACCGGCTGTCCTTCGTCCTGAACGAGCAGCGCTCGGGGCAGTCGGTGCTCGACAACGCTATCGCGTGGCGCCAGCTGCTCGACGAAGGAAAAGTAAAAAAAGAAGAAGATATTTGCGAAATTACCGGTGTCTCAGCCGGTACGGTCAACAAAACCCTTGCGCTGTTGAAGCTGCCAGAGTCGGTGCTCGAAGTCATGAAAGAACGGCCCGCCGGCATCGGGATCGCGACCGGTTACGAACTCACGCTGTACTTCAAGAGTGCCGGCGAGGAACGTACGCGTGAGCTGGTGCAGCGCGTGTTGGAAGAAGGGCTGTCCAGCCGCGACGTCGAACAGATTCGCAAAGTCGCCCAGGAAGGGCGCACGCGCAAGGTCAAGGAGGTCAGCCGGCAGTACAAGATCCGTAGCGCAGAAGGTGATCTACTAGGCACAATTAAGGAATGGGATTCTGGCCGCGTAATGCTGGACGTCAAGCTGGAAGACCGCGCCGCGCGCGAATCCCTCGTAGAGGCGCTGAAGAGCCGTTTCGGCCTCGACGTGGCGCTGCTATAGGCTGCTATAGGACTTTCCGCGGTTCGCTGATGAAAGCGCCCGTTCGGGCGCTATTTTTTTTGTTGCTCCTTTCTTCAGTGCCGAAAGGGGCCGGGCCGTACCCGTTTCTGCGGGGCGACGGGCGGCGCCGCCTCATCCGTTTTCCCTCTGCAAAGGGACGGTTCACACCCTCCGAGAACCGTCTGCGGTGCCTCCCGTCCCGCTGCGGTCCACTGCAACTATACCGCTACATTATTGGAATAATGTACGAGTACAGAGATGTATTGATGTTTTTAACATCTGATGTACACTGTAAGAACATCAACAGTACTCAACATGGCGCGGCCCAGCCTTCACTTCTCTCCCCAGCAACAGCAGCGGATTCTCGAGGCGATCCAACGGCTCGACATTGCGTTTCCGCATGACAACGCCGTGTTCCTGGACGAAGTCATCGACGCGGTACAGGCGGTGACGCGGCGGATCTACGGCGCGGGCCGTTATGCCCGGTGGCTGGCGGAAGCCGGAGTGCGTCGGCGGCCGAGCAATACGACGCTGCAGAAGGCGGTCGATCGGGCGCGAGGGCGCGCCGGTGCGGTTTCGGGCGGGGCGGCGGAGGCCGTGCAACCGTGGCCGATTCCGTGGGCGCCCGCAGAAACGGGTACGCAGGCGCCGCTTTCTGGCGTGTCGATGCGCATTGAACGCGACCGTGTGGCGTCGCGTGCCATTGGCGCCCCCGGGGCCGGGGCCGAATGGATGGAAGCCCGCATCCGGGCAGAAGTGGCGGAGCGCGCGCTCGAGCACGAGGCCGCCCGCAATCGCCAACTGCAGGCCGCCATGGCGGACCTTGAACGCCGCCTCGGTGAGGCCCTGGCCACGGCCCCCGCCGTGCCGCCCAAACTGACCGACGCAACGCTGGAACGCCTTGAGCAGACCATCGAGACCGTGGCCCGCCTGGAAGGGGCCGCCAGCGCGCTGGCTGGTACCGAGCGGTTTCTACGGCTGCAGAACGATGCCGTGCGCCAGCAGACGCAGAACGAGGCCGATCAGCTGCGCCACCGAATCCGCGCGCTCGAGGCAGAGGTCTCGCAATTGCGCGCGCAGATCGACGCCTACCGGCGTGCACCCGAACGTGCTGCGCCCGTCTCCCGAGGTTGGGTCAAGCCGTCTTTGTGATCCAGCGTGCCCATTCTGGCGGGCCGGTGCACGCAGAATCGGGTACGCCCAGTCCAACTTTCGGCGCTGAAAGTGGACTGGCGGACTTGCAACCGGTTGTAGGAACGCACGTGCGCCACGTCGCCCAGCCTTCTTTCGACGCCTGGCGAAGCGCGCTCCACCAAAGGGTTGAGCCACTGGCATATGACTTGCTGGTGACGCTACGTCTCACCAATGGAGCTGTCATGAACGAGAAGATCACCAAGGCCGTGTTTCCCGTGGCGGGGCTCGGTACGCGCTTTCTACCCGCCACCAAGGCCAGCCCCAAGGAAATGTTGCCCATCGTAGACAAACCGCTGATCCAGTACGCGGTGGAAGAGGCGGCAGCCGCGGGCATCACGGAAATGATCTTCATCACCGGGCGCGCCAAACGCGCCATCGAGGACCACTTCGACAAGGCCTACGAGCTCGAAACCGAACTCGCGGCCAAGAACAAGCAGGCGCTGCTGGAGATGGTGCAATCCATCAAGCCGCCCGGTGTCGAGTGCTTCTATGTGCGCCAGCCCGAGACGCTGGGCCTTGGCCACGCCGTTCTGTGCGCGCAGAAACTGGTACGCGACGAACCCTTCGCCGTGATCCTGGCGGACGACCTGCTCGACAACGAGCCGCCCGTCATGCAGCAGATGACGGAACTCTACGATCATTACCGTTGCTCCGTCGTCGGCGTCGAAACGATTGCGCCCGAAGCAACGCGTTCGTACGGTGTGGTGGCAGGCCGCGAGTGGGATGACCGGCTCGTCAAGCTCGACGGCATCGTCGAAAAGCCGGCGCCCAAGGATGCGCCGTCGAATCTTGGCGTGGTCGGCCGGTACATCCTGACGCCGCGCATCTTCGACCACCTGCGCAACCTGAAGCCCGGCGCGGGCGGCGAGCTGCAATTGACCGACGCCATTCAGAGCCTGCTGGCCGAAGAGCAGATCCTGGCCTACCGCTACCGTGGCCAGCGCTTCGACTGCGGCAGCAAGTTCGGCTATCTGCAGGCCACCGTTGAATTTGCGCTGCGCCATCCGGAAGTGCGCGCCGACTTCGAGGCGTATCTGTACGACCGCCTCGGCTTGTCGCATGAAGAGGCCAAGGCCGAGGTCGACGCGCTGGTTCGCGACACCATTCCGCTCGGCGTGGCGGCCTGACGATCGCCCGCCTTCGGATCGGCCGTGCGGGTTTTCGCACGGCACGCGCGGCCGATTCTGAGAATCCGCACACTCCTCCCGTCTCCCGCCATTCGGCCACTTTCCCGCAAAGCCTGACACCACGGGCGTTTGCGGGACGCCCGCGCGCCTGCTTCCTGCATGGAATGCTTCTTGAGTAAGAGCGACCACTCATAAACCGGCGGACCGCCCCGCACCTGGCGCACGACACCACCCGGTGACGTGCCACGGGCAAGGCCGCCACGCTCCAAGGAGACATCATGACTCAGCCCCAGGCTGGCGCGGTCACGGGCGACTTTGCGCCCGCCCAAGCCCCCGCGAAAGACACCCCGGCGGACGTTCGCCGCCGGCTGCGTTCCATCTTCTCCGGTTCGGTCGGCAACCTGGTCGAGTGGTACGACTGGTACGTCTATTCGGCGTTTGCGCTGTACTTTGCCAAGGCGTTCTTTCCCAAGGGCGACCAGACGGCGCAGTTGCTCAACACCGCCGCGGTGTTTGCCGTCGGCTTCCTGGCGCGTCCGGTGGGCGGCTGGCTGATGGGCATCTATGCCGATCGCTATGGACGTAAGCGCGCGCTGTTCTTCTCGGTGGTGCTGATGTGCCTGGGTTCGCTCATCATCGCGCTCACGCCGAGCTACGCGACCATCGGCGTCGCGGCGCCCGTACTGCTGGTGCTCGCCCGCCTGCTGCAAGGCCTGTCGGTCGGCGGGGAATACGGCACCTCGGCCACGTACCTCAGCGAGGTCGCCAACAAGGAAAACCGCGGTTTCTATTCGAGCTTCCAGTACGTCACGCTCATCGCCGGGCAACTGACGGCGCTGGCGCTGCTGATCGTGCTGCAGCAGTTCGTGCTTTCGCCGGCGCAGTTGGAGGCGTGGGGCTGGCGCATTCCGTTCTTCATCGGCGCGCTGTGTGCGCTGGTGGCGATGCGCATGCGCTCGCACATGGAAGAGACGGAGTCCTTCACCGCCGCCAAGCAGAACAAGAGGCGCGGCACGCTGGCGGAGCTGGCCAAGCATCCGCGGGCCGTTGCGACCGTGGTCGGCCTCACGCTCGGCGGTACGGTGGCGTTCTACACGTACTCGATCTACATGCAGAAGTTCCTGGCCAACACGGTGGGGCTGACGAAGGACAAGGCAACGCTGGTGTCCGGCGCCACGCTGCTGCTGTTCGCCATCCTGCAGCCGATCGTGGGCGGCCTGTCCGACCGCATCGGCCGTCGCCCGATCCTGATCGCGTTTGGCGTGCTGGGTACGCTCTTCACGGTGCCCATCATGACCGGCATCAGCCAGACCACCAACGTGTGGATGGCCTTCTTCCTGATCATGGCCGCGCTGGTGATCGTCTCGGGTTACACGTCGATCAACGCCGTGGTGAAGGCCGAGCTTTTCCCGGCGGAAGTGCGCGCGCTCGGCGTAGGCCTGCCGTATGCGCTCACGGTGTCGATCTTTGGCGGCACGGCGGAGTACATCGCGCTGTGGCTCAAGCAGATCGGCCATGAGCCGCTGTTCTACTGGTACGTGACGGGTACCATCTTCATTTCTCTGATGGTGTACGTGTTCATGCGCGATACTCGCAAGCATTCCCGCATCGAACACTGAGCTCATGCCCGCCACCGACGGCCATGCCGATCACCTTGCCCACCCCGTACGCGGGCCCGGCTGGCGGTTGGCCGTCGCGCTGGCGATGGCCGCGTGCTGCGCGGCAGCGGGGTGGGGCGCTTATGCGATGGCCCTGCAGCGCTACGTGGCCACGCGCGCCGAAGAAGCCGGCCAGCGCACCACCTTCTATGCGCAGAACCTGCGCAGCACGCTCGCCCGCTATGAGTCGCTGCCGCGCCTGGCGGCACTCGAGCATGTGCTGCACGTGGCGCTGCAGGCGCAGCATCATGCCGGTGACGCCGCCATGCGGCGCGCCGCCAATGCCTACCTGAAAGAAGTGCAGGCCGCCACCGATCTGTCGGCGGCCTATCTGCTCGACACGACGGGCCTCACGCTCGCTGCCAGCAACTGGGATCTCCCATCCTCCTTCGTCGGCCGCAACTACGCATTCCGCCCGTACTTTGCCGAAGCCATGCGCGAAGGCCTGGGCCGCTTCTACGGCGTGGGCAACACCACGGGCGAAACGGGCTACTTCCTCGCGGCCCCGGTGCGCGAGGCGGGCAAGCCGATCGGCGCCGTGGTCGTCAAGATCAATCTGGATGCGTTCGAAGCCACGCTTTCGCGCAGCGGCGATACCGTACTGCTGGTCGATCGGCATGGGGTGATCTTCCTGAGCTCGGTCCCTGAATGGAAGTACCGCACGCTCGGCACATTGAACGCCGACCAGCGCGCCGCCCTCGATGCGACCCGCCAATATGCGCCGCATGCGTTGACTCCGCTCGACACGCACGGTGCGAGCGTACCCTTTTCTGCGGACCGGCCGCCGCAGACGGTGCACGTGGCGCTGCCCGGAAAATCGCCGTCCACGCTGCGCGTGCAATACCGCCCGGTGGATCTGCTCGGCTGGCAAGTCGCCGTGCTGATCGACCCGCGCGACGAGCAACGGACCGCCCTCGTGGCCGGCGCCAGCGCGGCGTTTGCGATGGCGCTCGCGTTTGCCGTGTTGGTTGCGCTGCGCCTGCGTGCGCGCCGCCGGGAAGAACAGCGCCGCGCCCGCGCCGCACTGCGTGAGGTGCAGCGTGACCTGGAGGCGCGCATCGCCCAGCGCACCGCCGAGTTGACGTCGGCCAACACCGCGCTCGCCAGCAAGGTGGAGGCGCTCGACGCCGCGCAGCGCATCCTGCGCGAGACGCGCGACGCCGCCGTGCAGGCCGGCAAGCTCGCCGTGCTGGGGCAGATGGCCGCCGGCATCACGCATGAACTGAATCAGCCGCTCACCGCGCTGACCACGCTGTCCGACAACGCCAACCAGCTCGCCGAGCGCGGCCGCATCGACGAAGTGCGCAGCAACCTCACGCACATCAGCCAGCTTGCCAACCGCATGGGCCGCATCGTTTCGCACATCAAGGCGTTCTCGCGCAAGGGCGACGCCGCGCGCGCCGCTGTGTCGGTCGACGAGGCGATCCGCCAGGCGCTGATGCTGGTCGAAACGCGCCGCCGCCAGGCCGCTGTGCCGATCATCGCCGCGCCCGTGCCGGCCGAGCTTGCCGTGTGGGCCAATGCGGTGCGGCTCGAGCAAGTGCTGGTCAACCTGATCCGCAACGCCATCGACGCCACCGCCGAGGCATCGCGGCCCGAGCCTGCGGCCGTGCATGTACGAGTCGAACCCGTGGACAAATGGGTCCGCATCACCGTGCGCGACTTCGGCCCCGGTATTCCGGACGAGGTGCTGCCGCGCCTGTTCGAGCCGTTCTTCACCACCAAGGACGACGGCCAGGGGCTGGGCCTCGGGCTGGCGATCTCGCTGGCCATCGTGGAGGATTTCGGCGGCCGGCTCATCGGCCGCAATGCCGAAGACGGTGCAGGTGGCGCAGAATTCCTCATCGAGCTTGAACGCGTTGACCCACCGCATGCCTGAAAACGTTTCTTCCGACCTCGCTGCCGTCGACCACGCGCCCGTCTTCCTGATCGAAGACGACGATGTGGTGCGCCTGGGCTGCGAGCAAGCGCTCGCCCTGGCCGACGTGCCGGTGCAGGCCTTTGCCGATGCCGAAAGCGCGCTGGCGGCGCTCGCCACGCAAACGCCCGCCGTGGTCGTGACCGACGTCCGCCTGCCCGGCCGCGACGGCCTGGCCGTGCTGCGCGAGATGCTGCAGCACGACCGCCAGCTGCCCGTCATCCTCATCACCGGCCACGGCGACGTGACGATGGCCGTGGCCGCCATGCGCGCCGGTGCCTACGACTTCATGGAAAAGCCGTTCCACTCCGAGCGCCTGGTCGACGTGGTGCGGCGCGCGCTGGAGAAACGCCGGCTGACTTCCGAAAACCTGCGCCTGCGCGAGGCGTTGCAGGGCCGGCAGGCGTACCCGCTCATCGGCCAGAGCGCCGCCATGCAGAATGTGCGCCGACTCGTCACGGCGCTGGCGCCCACCGATGCCGACATCCTCGTCACCGGCGAGACCGGCTCGGGCAAGGAAGTGCTCGCGCGCGCCATCCACGAGGGCAGCCGGCGGCGCGGGCCCTTCGTTGCGCTGAACTGCGCGGCGCTGCCCGAATCGGTGTTCGAGAGCGAAATGTTCGGCCACGAGGCCGGCGCCTTTACGGGTGCCAACCGGCGCCGCGTCGGCAAGATGGAATACGCCGATGGCGGCACGCTGTTCCTGGATGAAATCGAATCGATGCCGCTGGCGCTGCAGGCCAAGCTGCTGCGCGCGCTGCAGGAGCGCAGCATCGAGCGGCTGGGCAGCAACGCGAGCGTGCCGGTCAACTGCCGCGTGGTGGCCGCCGCCAAGGTGGATCTGAAAGAGGCCTCCGACCGCGGTGAATTCCGCGCCGACTTGTACTACCGCCTGAACGTCGTATCGATCGCATTGCCGCCGTTGCGCCAGCGGGCGGAGGACATCCCGCTGCTGATGGCGTACTTCCTGCAGCAGGCGGCGGTGCGTTACGACCGTGCCGCGCCTGACTGGTCTGCGCAGGACATGATGCGCTGGCAGCACCACGACTGGCCGGGCAATGTGCGCGAACTGAAAAACGTCGCCGAGCGCTTCTGCCTGGGTCTCGACGACGGCCTGGTCGCGTCGGAAGCGAGCCAGCACTCGCTGGCGGGCCGCATGATGGCGGTCGAGCGCGCCACCATCGAAGAGGCCCTGCGCGCCACCGAGGGCAACGTGGCGCGCGCGGCCGATCTATTGTCCGTGCCGCGCAAGACGCTCTACGACAAGCTCAACCGGCACGGCATCGAGCCGGAGCGGTTCCGCAGCAGCTAGCGAGGAGGTCGACGCGCGCTAGCGCAGCGACGATTCGCCGGTCTTCCGGCCACCCTGCGGCGGCCAGCACGTCGCCGCCAGCAGAACCGCGACGACCGCGTAGATCGCTTCCGTCACCGCCAGCGGCATCACATGCACCTGGTAGAGCGCGGCGGGCAGATCGGCGAGCGCGTGCAGCAGCATCGCCACCACGACGAGCACAAGGCGGCGCTGCCGCACGGCATGCCACACCACCAGCGTGAGCGTGAACTGGATCAGCATCGCCGCCATGCGTTCGGCCACCGCCCCCGCCGCAAGCCACGGCGAGAGCTGCGCGAGCATCGCGTGGATCGTGCCGGCCATGGCGTCGGCGCCGCTGGCGGCCAGGCGCGCGTCGAGCTGGCCCTGGTTGGCGGCCACGCCAAAGGCCACCATCTGAGCCTGCGACGCCGTACCGACGAGCCACGCCTCGATACCGGCATGCCCGAGCGCATAGGCCACGGGCGTCGCAGCATCGCCGGGTCTGCGCGTCAGGAACCGCAAACCGAGCCAGCGGCCGGTTTCCTCGAACACGCCCGCCATCAGCGCGCCATAGACGACGAACAGCGCGGGAGCGCGCAGCCATTGCGCCGTCGCCGGATTGACCTGCAGCAGGTAGACGTGCAGCGCGCGCTCCAGCACCAGCGCAACGACCACGAACACCGCCGCGCCGACGCCAATGTCGCGCCACGCCAGGTCGAACCGCCGGCGCAGCCAGAACCACGCCACGATGGGAACGCAGGCGAGCAGCAAGGCCGCGCTGGCATGAGCAAGGAGGGCAGGCAGGGCAACGACGGGCATGGCGAAGATGTGGCGCGTGAGGAGGTGGGCCGCATCCTACCTGAGCGCCACGGGCCCGAGTCTTGCGGATCGATTGTTACAATGCATGGATGGCAGCAGATGCCGCGATTCTTGATAGGGCAGGGCAGACGGTCGTGAAACGCATGATGTGGCGGTGGATCTGGATGTGCGGCGTCGGCATCGGCGCGGTGGGTGCGGCAATGCCGGCGCAGGCTGCGTCCCGCTGGCATGAATACCTCACCACGACGTCGGTCTCGGCTTCCATCGACCGGACCTCCCTGCGCGCCAATCGCCCTGGCCACAAGACGTTTCTCGCGCGGACGGTGCTCAAGCGCAGTGAACGCCGCGCGCATGGCGCCCGCTATCGGCCTGGCACGGTGATCCTCTCGCGCCAGGAGATCGATTGCCGCCGCCACCGCATCCGTCTCGTCGACTACGTCGTGCGTGGCCCCGACGGCGCCACGCTCGACACCGACACCGCCGACGGCGCGCACTGGATGCGCATCCGCTCCGGCACGCTCGCGGCCCGCTCCGCCGCGTACGTCTGCGGCCGCCGCTAGCGCGGCATCGCCCCGGCGCTGCGCGCGCGGCTCGACAACGGCCGGCCGCCATAGCACTATGGTGTGGCCCACGACAACAAGAAGGCATCGGCTCCGAGGCGCCGCTGCCGGCCGACCGTTTCGATGAAACTGACCCTCAAATCGCAGGCGGCAATCATGGCGACCGTCATCAGCGTGGTGCTGGTGAGCCTGTTCGGCTGGTCGCAGCGCGAGCCTATCCGCCGCGAGATGATGGCGCAGATCCAGGCGCAGCAGACGGCCCTGGCGAAGGTGTCGGCCGAAGACCTGCAGCAGCGGTTGGACACCTACCTGGGTGTGCTCGAACGCACCGCGCGGCAGATGCGGACCGTGCGGTTCGATACGCCGCAGCAGGAAGCGGCATTCTTCGCGTCGATCGAGCCGGCGGCAGGCCTGTTCGACAGCGTGTTTCTGGCCACGGCGGGCGGCGACGTGACGGCGCTGCGCCCGTTCCGCGAGGGCGTGGTCGGCATCAACATTGCCGACCGTGACTACTTCAAGCAGGTCATGGTGGTCGATCAGCCTGCCGTTTCCGCGCCGCTGAGCAACCGCGTGGGCGGCGAGCCCATCATCATCCTGGCCGCGCCCGTGCATGATGAGGCGGGCCGGCCGGTCGGGCTGATCGGCGCATCGCTGTATCTGCTCAAGCCGAACTTTCTGGGCGCGCTGCGTGACATGCGCGTCGGCCAGACCGGCCATGTCTACGTGGTTGCGCATGGTCCGAAGCCGATCTTTATCGTCCACCCCGACGCCGGCAAGGTCCTGGCGCCGCTCGATTCGGATCCGGCCGTGGCGGCGGCCTTCCGCGCCGATCCGTGGGCCGCGCCCGAGTCGGGCGCCGACGTGGTCGCCAGGCAGGACGTGGTAGCGGTCGGGTGGACGCTGGCTGCCGTGCTGCCGGGGGCAGAGGCCAATCGCCAGCTTTCCATCATGCGCCAGCGGTTCCGGTGGTCGGTGATGGCGCTGGCCGCGTTGATCGGGGTGTCGGTGTGGGCCGCGATGCTGTGGCTGCTGCGCCCGCTCGGCCGGCTGCACGCCGCCATGACGCAGCTCTCCACGACCGACCTGCGCAATGCCCCGCCCCTGGAACTGCCGGTCGCTTCGGCCGAGATCGAAGCCGTATCGACCGCCTTCCACAAGCTGATGAGCGAGGTGACACGCCAGCGCGCGGAACTCGAAGCCGTAAACGATGCCTCGCCGCTCGGCCTGTTCCGTACCGATACAGCGGGCCGCACCATCTATACCAACGAGGCGTACCGCCGCCTGCTGGGCGCAACGCACGACGAAGCGCTGGCCGACGTGTGGCTGCAGCGCCTGCATCCGCACGACCGCGACACCATCATGGCCGGCTGGCGCGATGCGGTGACGCGCGGCGTCGGCTACAGCGCCGAGCAGCGCGTGATCGTGCCCGGAGTGGGGGAACGGCTGCTCGTCGTCAACACGGCGCCCGTGCGCGTGGCGGGCAAGGTGGTGGGCCACGTGGGCGCGATGGAGGACATCACCGTCCGGGCGCGCGCGCAGCAGGCCTCGCGCGTGCTCACGAAGATTCTCGACTCCACCACGGACTTTGTCGCGCAGTGCGATGTGGACGGCAACGTCACGTACATCAATCCGGCCGGCCGCCGGTTTGCCGGCATCGCCGAGGACGCCGACGTGCGAGGCATGTCGGTCGAGGCGTTCTATCCGCCCGGAACGATGCAGTGGCTGCGCGAAGTGGCCGTGCCGGCGGCAGCACGCGACGGTGTGTGGATCGGCGAGACGACCGTACGCAACGCGCAGGGCAAGGACGTGCCGATCAATCACATGATCATCGCGCACCGCGATCCGGCCGGTGCGATGGAGCACTTCTCGTCCATCATGCGCGACATCACGCGGGATCGGGCAGCCAAGGAGGCACTGCAGCGCAGCCGCGAGACGCTGCAGACCGTGACCGACGCCATTCCCGCGCTGGTGTCGTTCATCGATACCGACGAGCGCTTCCGCTTTCTGAACGCGGCTTACGAAAAGACCTACGGGCGGCCTTCGTCCACCATGCTCGGGCAGACCGTGCGCGAGGTCGTGGGCGATGCGCCCTATGCCACCATGCAGCCCGCCCTGCGCCGCGCGCTGAACGGCGAGACCGTCGTCTTCGAGCGCGAGCATCGCGGCCGCGACGTGTATCGCTGTGAAGAGATCACGTACCTGCCGCAGTTCGATGCGCAGGGCCGTGTGAGCGGCGTGCACGCCGTCACGCTGGACGTGACGGAGCGCAAGAAGCAGGAGCTGCGTCTGCGCGCGCTGACCACGACCGACCACCTGACCGGTCTGCTGAACCGCGCGGGCTTTGAAGCGCGGCTCGCCATGGCGCTCGACCAGGCGCGCGTGGCGGCCTCGGCAGGGGCCTTGCTGCTCATCGATCTCGACGGCTTCAAGGCCATCAACGATACCTACGGTCATGCCACCGGCGATGCGCTGCTGCGTGCGTTCGCGCAACGGCTCGCGCGCGCGGTGCGCCCGTATGACGGCGTGGCGCGGTTCGGCGGCGACGAGTTCGCCGTGATCCTGGAGCATCTCTCGCAGCCGGACGACGCCAGAACGGTCGCGGCCAATATCCTTGGCGCATGCAACAGGCCGTTTCGGCTTGGCGAAGCGATGGTGCGGGTCGGGGCAAGCATCGGCGGGGCGCTTTTCGATGCGCGCACGCTCGCGCAGAACGCCGTCTTCGAGGCGGCCGACGAAGCGTTGTACGAGGCCAAATCGCGCGGCAAGGGGCTGTTCGTCAGCGCGGATGAACTTTCCACCGGATGACCCCGCGGCGCCGCACACCACGCAGAAACAGGTACGCCCGGTAGCATCGGGCCGAGCAATCCGGCGCGTGCTGCGGCGCAATATCGGCCTCCCGGCTTGGGTGGCGGACAATTCCCTATCGCACGACCGTGCGGTTTCCGGTAAAGTCCCGCGACTGACTGCGCGCGCCAGCCACCCTGGCGCGCCGCACGAGAGCGCTACACCCAAGGCGCCTTCGCTTCACTCTCCGACGCACTTCCTGGCTGCGCATGCCCGACCCGGCACCGCGCGCCTGGCTGGTTTGCCGATGTCATTGCCCGTCGAGCCCGACGGCGCCGTGCACGGCGCGCGCGCGGCCGGACGCGATGCAGGGCGCATGGGGAGGAGCGACGGTGTTGGGCCAGCGCACTCTTCGGAACATCGCAATCGCGACGGATAACAAGGAGCAGGTTCACATGCAAAACACGATCAAACGGCTGCTGTTGACGGCAGTGGCTGCGGGGGCGGCAATCGCAACGGGCGCGGCAACCGCGGCCCAGGACATCAAGATCGGCGTGGCAGAAGCACTGTCGGGCGGCGCAGCCCAGTACGGCGTGGCCATCCGCAACGGCTTCCAGCTGGCGACTGACGAGATCAACGCTGCCGGCGGCATCAACGGCAGCAAGATCGCGCTGGTGATCGAAGACGAGCAAGGCAAGAAGGAAGAGGCCATCAACGTCTTCAAGAAGCTGATCTTCCAGGACAAGGTGACGATGGTGTTCGGCCCCACGCTGTCGAACTCCGCGCAGGCGGCTGACCCGATCGCGCAGGGCGCCAAGACGGTCGTCTTTGGCACGTCCAACACCGCGGACGGCATCACCAGCATCGGCGACTACGTGTTCCGCAACTCCGTGACCGAAGCCGACGTGCTGCCGGCCACGATCCAGACCGTGGTCAAGAAGGCCGGCGTGAAGAAGGTCGCCGTGCTGTACGGCAACGACGACGTCTTCACCAAGAGCGGCTACGACAACTTCAAGAAGGCGCTCGAAGACCTGAAGATTCCCGTCACGACCACCGAGACCTTCGCCAAGGGCGACGTGGATTTCAAGGCGCAGCTCACCAAGATCAAGGCGACGAATCCGGATGCCATCGTGCTGTCGGCGCTGATCGCCGAGGGCGGTCCGATCATGGTTCAGGCCCGCCAGCTCGGCCTGAACGTGCCCATCATCGGGGGCAACGGCATGAACTCGGTCAAGGTGTTCGACCTGGCCAAGGACAAGTCCGACAACCTGTGGGTGGGCAGCCCGTGGTCCATCGAGAACCACACCCCCGAGAACAGCAAGTTCATCACCGCCTACACGGCCAAGTACAAGGCCGCCCCGGACCAGTTTGCCGCGCAGGCGTATGACGCCATGTACATCGCGGCGGCCGCGCTGAAGAAGGTGAAGTTCACCGGCGACCTCGCCGCGGACCGCAAGGCCATCCGCGATGCGCTGCCGGCGGTCAAGCACACCGGGGCAACCGGCGCGTTTGCGTTCCGCCAGGTGACGGCGCGCGGCAAGCCGGCCGGCTACGACGCCGTGCAGACGCCGATCGTGAGCGTGACCAAGAACGGCAAGTACACGATCGAGAAGTAATCTTCGGTTCTCTATGGACCGGGCAAGCGGGGCGTAGCGAAACCTACGCCCCATCGCTTTTTTTGTGGCCGCTTTGCAAAACGCGGCCACACCTCACTCTGATTCATCATGCTGGAACAGCAACTCGTCAACGCGCTGTCGCTTGGCTGCGTGTATGCGTTGTTCGCCCTGGGGTTCACGCTGGTGTTCGGCATCCTGGGCGTGATCAACCTGTCGCACGGCGCGGTCTTCATGCTCGGTGCCTACGCGGCGCTGCAGGTCGTGACGCATTTCGAACTGCCGCTGTGGGCGGCGCTGCTCGTGGGCTTCGTCGTCAGCGGCGTGGCCGGGCTCATCATCGATGTGCTGCTGCTGCGCCCCTTGCGCCGCCGCAACGCACCTCACCTGATCCCGATGATCGCCACCATCGGCGCGGGCATCGCCATCAACAACGCCATGCAGGGCGTGTTCGGGGCCGAGAACCTGCGCTTTCCGTCCGGGCTCGTCTCCGATGCCTCGCTGGACCTTGGCGGCATTCACCTCACGTCGCTGGAGCTGGGCATCATCGTCCTGTCGTTTGTGCTGATGGCCGGGCTCATGCTGCTGCTCAAGCGCACGCAGCTCGGCCGTGCGCTGCGGGCGATTGCGGAGTCGCCCAAGGCGGCGGCGCTGCTCGGCATCAACGTGGAAGGGCTGTTCCTGCTCACGTCGTTCGCGGCGGCGGCGCTCGGCGGCCTTGCCGGCGTGCTGATCGGCCTGTACTCCAACGCGGTGTTCCCGCTGATGGGGCAGCCGATGCTGCACAAGGGCATCGCCGTCATCATCCTGGGCGGCCTGGGCGACATTCGCGGCGCGATGCTGGGCGGCCTCTTCCTCGGCTTTGCGGAGGTGCTGTCGGTGGCCTACATCGGCTCGACCATGCGCGATGCGGTGGCGTTCGGCCTGCTGTTCCTGATCCTGCTGGTGCGGCCCCAAGGGCTGTTCGGCAAGGTGCTGGAACGCAAGGCATAAGGAGACCGGCGACATGGAGTGGTTCGACAATTTCTGGTCGGTCTACAGCAACCTGGTGCTGACGCTGGGCATCAACGCGCTGCTGGCGCTGTCCATCTACCTGACGCTCTCGTGCGGCTTGCTGGCGATGGCGAACGCGGCCTTCATGGGCATCGGCGCGTATACGTCTGCGCTGCTGACGATGAATGCCGAGATGCCTTTCCCGGTGGCGGTGCTGGGCGGCATGGCGGCACCGGCCGTGGTGGCGTTCGTCATCGGCGGGCCGACGCTGCGCCTGTCCGGCGTGTACCTGGCCATGGCGACGCTGGGCTTTGGCGAAGTGGTGCGCGTGCTGATCCTGAACACCGAAGACTGGACCGGCGGCGCGCTGGGCCTGAACGGCATTCCGCAGCTCACCCAGTGGTGGCACGTGGCGCTGGCCGTGGCGGCCACGCTGTTCGTGCTGGCACGCATGCGCCGCTCGAAGGTCGGCCGCGCATTCGAGGCCATCAAGGAGGACGAGACCGCCGCCGGGCTGATGGGCATCAACGTGGCCGGCACCAAGCTGCTGGCGTTCGTGCTCGGTGCGGTGATTGCCGGCCTGGCTGGCGCACTCAATGCGCACCTGACCTTCTTCATCGGCCCGAACGAATTCGGCTTCGACCGCGGCGTGGAAATCCTTACCATGGCCATCCTGGGCGGCACGAACGGCCTGATGGGGCCGGTGCTCGGCAGCGTGATCCTGTCGCTGCTGCCCGAACTGCTGCGCGCGTTCAAGGATTTCCGCCTGGTCGTCAACGGCGTGATCCTGATGGTGATCGTGCTGTTCCTGCCCAAGGGCATCTGGGATCCTGCGCGTTTCGCGCGCTGGTTTGGCGTCAAGCGCGGCGGCACCATGCCCGGCGCGTCGGCGGCTTCCAATGAATCGCACTGAGGAGGCCCCCATGCTCAAGCTCACATCCATTTCCAAGCGCTTTGGCGGCCTGTCGGTCCTGCAGGACGTCAACATCGAAGTGCCGCAGGGCAGTATCTTCGGCTTGATCGGCCCGAACGGCGCCGGCAAGACGACGGTGTTCAACCTGATCACGGGGCTGCTCGCACCCAGTGGCGGCTCTCTCACGTTCAACGGCGAAGACCTCGTCGGCAGGAAGCCGCACCACATCACGCAGATGGGCATCGCCCGCACGTTCCAGAACATCCGCATCTTCAAGGAGATGACGCTGCTCGAGAACGTCGTGGTGGGCATGCATCGCCACCTGGACTACGGCGCGCCGGGGCTGCTGCTCTCGCTGTCGAAGTACCGCGCTGCCGAGCGCCGCGCGCGCGACCGGGCGCTGGAGCTGCTCTCGTGGGTCAAGCTCGACCACAAGGCACACGACATTGCCGACAACCTCTCGTACGGCGACCAGCGCAAGCTCGAGCTCGCGCGTGCCCTGGCGACCGAGCCGAAGCTGCTGCTGCTCGACGAGCCCGTCGCCGGCATGAACACCGGCGAGAAGGTCGACCTCATGGCCGAGATCGAGAACATCAAGGCGCGCGGCTACACGATCTTCATGATCGAGCACGACATGCGCTTCGTGATGGGCCTGTGCGAACGCATTGCCGTGCTGAACTTCGGCCGCATCATCGCCGAGGGGCCGCCGGAGGCGATCCGCAACAATCCGCAAGTCATCGAGGCGTATCTGGGCAGCGATGACGACGAAGCCGACGGTTCCGGCGCCGCAGAGAAGGAGACAGCATGACGACGCTGCTGGAAGTCAAAGGGCTGCAGGTGTCGTACGGGCACATCGCGGCCGTCAAGGGTATCGACTTTGCACTCAGGGCGGGCGAGATCACCTCGCTGGTCGGTGCAAACGGTGCCGGCAAGTCCACCACGCTGCTGGCGCTCTCCGGCCTGATCCCGAAGGCGCAGGGTGAGGTGCGCGGGCAGATCCTGTTCGAGGGCGAAGACGTGACGCAGTGGTCGGCCCACAGGCGCGTGGAGCGCGGCATCGTGCAGGTGGCCGAAGGCCGCGCCACGCTCACCACCATGACGGTGCGCGAGAACCTGGAGCTCGGCGCCTACACGCGCAAGGACCGCGGCCAGATCGCGTCCGACCTGGAGCGCGTGTTCCATCTGTTCCCTCGCCTGAAGGAGCGCATCGACGGCATGGCCGGCAACCTGTCGGGCGGCGAGCAGCAGATGCTTGCCATCGGACGGGCGCTGATGGCCCGCCCGCGCGTGCTGTTGCTCGATGAACCGTCGATGGGGCTGGCGCCGATCATCGTGCAGGAGATCTTCCGCATCCTGCGTACGATCAACGCCGAAGGGCTGACGATCTTCCTGGTCGAACAGAACGTACGCCAGGCGCTGAAGATCGCGCAGCACGGCTACGTGCTCGAAACCGGCCAGATCGTGCTGGCCGACAGCGGGCAGAACCTGCTCGGCAATCCGCGCGTGCTCGAAGCCTATCTGGGCGGCTGAACTCACATCGCACACCACCGGCGCCCACTTCGGCGCCGGTTTTTTTTGCAAAGCGTACCCGTTTCTGCGTACGCTCAATGCCCCGCCAATACGTGCCGCTGCGCCTCGAACAAGGCGATCATGGCATCGGCCACGGCGCGCACGCGCGGCGATCGACGCACGTCCGGGTGGATGGCAAGCCAGATGTCCCGGTGCAGCGCAGGGTCGTCGATGGGTAGCCGGCGCAAAGGCGTACCCGTTTCTGCGGGCGCGCCCAGGAAGTGCGGCAGCGCTGCCACACCCAACCCGGCCAGCGCGGCCTCGTGCATCGCCAGCAGATCGCTGCAGCGTAGAACCACACGCCGCTCGCCCGCGAATGCATCGAGCCAGCGTTGCTGCGGCACGTGCCGCAGGCCTTCGTCGTACCCGATGAATTCCCATTCGGCTTCGGGGCGTGCGATTGCCTCAGCCGTCGCGTACAGGCCGTAGCCGAGGCTGCCGAGCGGCCGCGTCGCCAGCGTCGAGGCCGTGGGGCGCGACAGCCGGATGGCGACATCGGCCTCGTGCGCCATCAGGTTGGCGTTGCGCTTTTCGCCCAGCAGGACCACGTCGATGCCCGGCCATTGCCTGCGCAGTGCCGTGAGGTTGGGCGCGATGACGTGGCTGGCGATGGTGGGCGGCGCCGAAATGCGGACCGTGCCGCGCAGGCTGCCCGCGCCCGCGGCTGCGCGCGCAAAGCCGGCGGCTTCCTGCTCCATGCGTTCGGCGCGGTCGGCAAGCGCATGGCCCTCCGCGGTCAGGCGCCAACCGCGCGGCAGCCGATCAAACAGCCGTACCCCCAGCGATTGCTCGAGCGCATCGGCGCGCCGTGCCACCGTGGTGTGTTCCACGCCGAGCCGCCGCGCCGCAGCCGACAGGCTTCCCTCGCGCGCCAGCACGAGAAAGTAGCGCACGTCATCCCACTGCAGCGAAGAAGAAGGTTCGGCCGCCGCAGCGCGCGCCTGCGCACGCTTAGCCCAACCCGTGTGTTTTTGCACAGAACGTGGTCAATTTTTCCGGATTCCCGGGCGATTCTGAACGGAATACGCTTCTTTCACAACGTGACACACGCGGCATCCACACCACGGATATCGAAAAGCGTACCCATTTCTGCGAGGACACCTGCCATGCCTGCCAAGGTCATTCAACTCCGCGAAACCGGACCAGCATTGGGTTTGCAGCCCGCCAGCGTCATGCTCGCGCCGCCCGCTCCCCATGCGATGACGGTGCGGCACACCGCCGTCGGGGTGAACTTTGTGGACGTGTATCACCGCACCGGGTTGTATCCGGTACCCGCGTTTCCGGCCGTGTTGGGTGTGGAAGGCGTGGGCGTGGTCGAAGCCCTGGGTTCGGACGTGCGCGGCTTTGTGGTCGGCCAGCGGGTCGCATGGGCCGGGCTCATCGACGGGGCGCCCGGCGGGTATGCCAGCCATCGCAACATCCCGGCCGAGCGGGCGATTGCACTGCCCGGTGCGCTCGATGACGACACCGTGGCGGCGACGCTGGTTCGCGGCATCACGGCGCACATGCTGCTGACCCGTGTGCGGCGGGTGCAGCCGGGCGATACGGTGCTGGTGCACGCGGCCGCCGGCGGGCTGGGGGCGCTGCTCGTGCAATGGGCAAAGCGGCTCGGCACCAGGGTGATCGGCGCCGTCGGCAACGAGGCCAAGGCGGCCGTCGCGCTTGCCCATGGCGCCGACCACGTCGTGCTGTATCGACAGCACGACATGCGCGAAGCCGTGTTGCAGCTCACTGGCGGGGAGGGCGTCGATTACGTCATCGACGGTGTGGGCGGCCCGATGCTGCACACCGCATTGGCGGTGGCGCGGCCGTTCGGCATGGTGGCGAGCATCGGGCAGGCCGGCGATGTCGAGAACGCGCAAACGCAGACGGTGGACCTTGCGGCGCTTGGGCCCTCGCGGTCCATTGCGCTGGCGCGGCCCGGCGTGTTCCGCTACATGGCCGATCTGTCGCGTTACCGCGATGGCGCACAGGCCGCGTTGCAGCGCATGCTGGAAGGCCTGCGCGTGCCGCTGGGCGGTACGTACCCGCTCGAAGACGCTGCTGCCGCGCATGCCGTGCTGGAGGCCGGCCACACGACCGGCGCACTGCTGCTGCGCCCCTGAGCGTACCCGTTTCTGCGAGACGCCTTGCGAGGTGAAAGCGTCCCGCTGTGCCAACCCGTCACCTCACCTACAAGGAGCCGTGCATGCTGTACCTGATTCTCTTGACCTACAACGCGCCGCTTGCGCAGCTCGACCGCGTGTTGCCCGCTCACCGGGCGCATCTGGATGCGCACTACGCCAGCGGCCATTTCCTGATGTCGGGGCCGTTCTTTCCGCGTGAAGGCGGCGGCATCCTCGCGCGCGCGGCTTCCCGGGAAGAGATCGACGCCATCGTTGCGCGCGATCCGTTCGTCGTCGAAAACCTCGTGCAGGCGCGCGTGATCGCATGGGGCCCGAACCGCCGCAGCGCCGATACACCCTCGGCATGGCTGCCCGACGCTGTCGTTGCGACCTCGACATAAAGCCGCGCGGCACGGCCGCTATCATGGCGATCTGCCATGTCCTGGACCGTCATGCCCGACACGCCGCCACGCTCACCCACTTCACCTGTTCACATGCCATGGTGGCAACGCGTACTCGCGCGGCTGCCGTTCGGCCGCGAACACCTCGTGTTCGTCATTGCCGGGGTGATCGGATGCGCGGGGGCGTTGTCGACGATCGTGTTTCGCGAGTGCCTGCGCCATCTGCAATGGTGGCTCTCGGGCACGGACCAGGGGCTGGTGGCCACGGCCCGTGCACTGCCGTGGTGGGCGCGCCTGGTGGTGCCGGCGGCCGGGGGGGTGCTGGCCGGCATCACACTGCAGGTGGGCTTGAGGTGGATCCCCCGCAAGGGGTCGGAAGACTACATGGAAGCGATTGCCGTGGGCGACGGCGTGCTCAGCGCGCGGCAGAGCCTGGTTCGCAGCGCGTCGTCGCTGTGCTCGGTGGCCAGCGGGGCATCCATCGGGCGTGAAGGGCCGATGGTGCAACTGGCGGCGATGTGCGGTTCGTTGCTGGGCCGGGTGTTGGGGCGCTGGACGCTTGTGTCGGTCGAGCAGTTGCGCCTGCTCGTGGCGTGCGGCGCAGCCGCGGGGATCACGTCGGCATATAACGCGCCAATTTCCGGGGCGGTGTTCGTCTGCGAAATCGTGTTTGGCGTCATCACGACGGCAACGCTTGGGCCCTTGCTGGTGGCGGCCGTCACGGCCGACATCGTGGTGCGCCAGTTCTTCGGCTACGGCGCGGTCTACGAGATGCCGCACTTCGATTTCGTCTCGGGCTGGGAGGTGCTGACGTATCTTGGGCTGGGCCTCGCGGCGGGCATGGCGGGCCCGCTGCTGCTGGGGCTCATCGACCGCGTGCGCGATGCATTTGCGCGGACCCGCTTGCCGCTCCCGTTGCGGCTCGCGGCCGGCGGCCTGATCGTCGGCGCGCTTTCCATTGGCGTGCCCGAAGTCTGGGGCAACGGCTACAGCGTGGTCAACGGCTTCTTGCACGAGCCGTGGCTGTGGCAGACGGTGGCGCTCGTCCTCGTCTGCAAGGTCGCGGCGACGGCGTCCAGTGCGGGGTCCGGCGCCGTGGGCGGTGTGTTTACGCCCACGCTCTTCTGTGGAGCCGCGCTTGGCCTGTTGTACGGTACGGGCATGCACGCGCTGTTGCCCGGTGCGGCCCCGGTGCCCGTCAGCTATGCGGTGGTTGGCATGGGCGCGCTGCTGGCGGCCACCACGCATGCGCCCCTCATGTCGATCCTGATGATCTTCGAGATGACCCTGTCCTATCAGGTTGTGCTGCCCCTCATGCTCGCGTGCATTGCGGGTTATGTGACCGCGCATGCGGCGGGCGCGCCGTCGGTGTATGCGCGCGCGCTGGCGCGCAATCGTGACGATACGCAACACGCTTCCTCCGCCTCAGGCGCTACGCAGAAATAGGTACGCTTCGCGCTCGCGGCGCCCTATCGGCCGCCACAAAACCCTCCGTTCTCAGCAAAAAAGAAGAAAAAGCGATCTATAAATCGCTTCCTGGTGTGCACGTTCGGGAACTTTTTGAAGAAAGTGCGACAAGTTGTTGCTGTTGAGAATCACTATCATTTATATTTGCGCTCGACATTCGTAGTGCGCTCTCGTGCACGGCGGCACGGGCGCAGGAGGGCGCCCGCAGCGGCCGGCATTCACAGAAAAAGGGGCGCCGCTGGAGAAACCACGACAATGAACCGCCGTACCCCGATCGCCAGCGCCCTGCTGGCGTTGTCTGCCACGCCCGCCGTTGCTCTTGCCCAACAAGCCGCGCCCGCCCAGGTGGCAGCCACGGCCACCACCACGCTGCCTGAAGCCGTCGTCAAGGGCACCGCGCCGCGCGACGACTACAACGCCGTCAAGAGCTCCATCTCCAAGCTGCCCGAGAACCTGCGCGATGTGCCGCAATCGGTGACGGTCGTGCCCAAGGCGCTGACGGATGCGCAAGGCGGCAGCTCGCTGGCCGATGCGCTGCGCAACGTGCCAGGCATCACCATCGGTGCGGCCGAGGGCGGGCAGATCGGCAACAACATCAACCTGAACGGTTTTTCTGCACGTACCGACATCTACCTCGACGGCTTCCGGGATCGCGGCCAGTACTACCGTGACCTGTTCGCCCTCGATTCGGTGGAAGTGTTGATGGGCCCGTCGTCGATGCTGTTCGGCCGCGGTTCGACGGGCGGTGTCATCAACCAGGTGACGAAGAAGCCGAAGCTGAAGGCCGCCACGGAAATCACCGGTTCGGTCACCACCAACGGCCTGGTGCGCGCCACTGCCGACGTCAACACGCCGACGTCCGAGACTTCCGCTTTCCGCATCGCCGCGATGGCGCAGAACGGCAAGACGAGCACGCGCGACGAGATGACCGCGCAGGATTTCGGCGTCGCCCCGTCGTGGCGTTTCGGCATTGGCACGCCGACCGAGGTGACGCTCTCCGCGCTGCTGCAGCACAACCGCGACATGCCGGATTACGGCCTGCCGAACCTCAACGGCCACCCGGTCAACGTCAGCCCCAAGACGTACTACGGCTACACCGACGACCGCACCACGCAAGATGTGGCGTCGTTCTCGGCGAATATCGATCACAAGTTCTCGCCCAACCTGCGCCTGCGCAACCAGACGCAGTTCAACTACGTGCAGACCGACGCGCGCGAGACGGCGCCCAACGCAGTGGGTACGGTCAATTCGTCGGGCGTGTTCACGGCCCTGACCAACAGCAATCTGCCGCTGTCGGCGCTGTCGGTGCGCCTGCAAAGCCACGACCGCCGCATCCGTGACTACTCGTTGTTCAACCAGACCGAGCTGACGGCCAAGTTCGATACGGGTTCGGTCAAGCACACGCTGCTGGTCGGCACCGAGTTCGGCCACGACGGCTACGACAACCAGAATTACTATCGCAACGGTTCGTGCAACGGTACGCCGCTGGCGCAGTCGAGCATGACGAGCGGCTTTGTCTCGTGCGAGCCGCTGGTCAGCCCCAGCTACACCACGTCGCCGGCGAGCACGCCGTCGAGCCTGGGCAACCTGCAGGGCGGCTCGGCCAACACGGTAGCGGCGTACTTCAACGATTCGATCGAATTCACCAAGCAATGGAAGGCCGTCGCCGGCCTGCGCTATGACCGCTACGTGGCGAGCATTTCGAACTCGCTGAATGCGGCGAATACGCCGGCGTCGGCCAAGATCACCGCGCTGCCGTACGCGCAGCAAACCGTGAACTTTGTCAGTACGCGCCTGGGCGGCATCTGGCAGCCGACGGACTGGCAGTCGTACTACGTGTCGTACGGCACGTCGTTCAACCCGTCATTGGAGCAGCTCGTAGGCACCACGGGCCAGCAGAACCTGGACCCGGAGAAGAACAAGTCGTACGAGGCCGGCGGCAAGTGGGACCTGCTCAACGGCGACCTGTCGGTCAGCTCGGCGCTCTTCCAGATCACCAAGGACAACGCCCGCACGCAGGTCGATAGCACGACATACACGCTGGCGGGCAAGATCCGCGTGCGCGGCGCACGCCTCGGCGCGACGGGCCGCCTGACCGACAAGCTGCAGCTCTTCGCGGGCTACACGTACCTCGACGCGCAGATCGTCAACGGCATCGGTGCCGGTACGCAGGGCATGGTGCCGGCCAACACGCCCAAGCACTCGGCCACGGTGTGGACGAGCTACACGTTCCTGCCGAACTGGGAGGTGGGCGCCGGCGCGTTCTACATGTCGCAGCGCTACGCCAACAACACCAACACCGTGCAGGCGGGCGGCTTCGTGCGCTGGGACGCCATGCTGGCCTACCACCAGCCCAAGTACGACGTGCGCCTGAACCTGTTCAACGTGTTCAACAAGACGTATTACGATGCGCTGATTCCGTCCGATGGCGGTCGCGCCGTGCCGGGTACCGGCCGCGCGGCGATGCTCTCGGTGGTGTATCGCATGTAATGGCTTGGGGGATGGGCCCCGGGCTCATCCTTCTTTCCTGAGCGCCATGCTGGTCTGCATTCCGAATGTCTTCAACGCTGCGCAGGTGGCTGCGCTACGCGACCTGCTCGACAACGCGGGCGATGCCTGGGTGGATGGCCGCGTGTCGGCCGGCTATTCGGGGGCGCCGGTCAAGATCAACCAGCAGGTCGATGAGGGCTCGGAAGTGGCCCTGCAGTGCCAGCAACTCATCCTGAGCGTGCTGGAGCGGCACCCGCGCTTCATCAGCGCGGCGTTGCCGAATGTGGTGTACCCGCCGATGTTCAACCGTTATGGCGAGGGCATGACCTTCGGCGCGCACGTCGATGGCAGTGTGCGCATCCACCCGCACGACGGGCGCAAGCTGCGCACCGACATCTCGGCCACGCTGTTCCTGTCAGATCCTGCCAGCTACGACGGCGGCGAACTGCAGATCGAAGACACCTATGGCATGCACAGCGTCAAGCTCAATGCCGGAGACCTCGTCATCTATCCGGCCACGAGCCTGCACCAGGTCACGCCCATCACACGCGGCGTGCGCGTGGCGAGCTTCTTCTGGATCCAGAGCCTGATCCGCGATGACGCGCAGCGCGCCATGCTGTTCGACCTGGACAACGCCATCCAGACGCTGAACCAGACCGGCGCCGACGAGACGGCGCGCCGCACGCTGATCGGCGTGTATCACAACCTCATGCGGCAGTGGAGCGAAACCTGATCCGAGCCGGCTTCAAGCCGTGATGGCCGCGCCGCGCCCGGTTGTGTCAGCGGCGCTTAGCGGCCCGAACGGCGATACAGCTCGGCCATCATGCCGCAGCTTTCCACGTGCAGCGCGACAGCTCGGGCGGCTTCACGGCGGACGATCTGCCAGAAGCGGGCGAAGCGGGAGGTGGGGGCAGCATTGAGGACGGCGGCTTTCATGGCGGTTCCTTTCTGAGCGATGACTAGGGATAACCCTAACAGGGAATACCCGAATATTAGTCCGAATATTGCATCGCAGCAAACCAGGTGTGCCGTTGTTGCCTCATCGCCACATCAACGTGATTCCGCTTCCACTCGAAAGACGACGCCGGCGTTGCCGTCCACCCGGAGGGCGTCGCCGTTCTTCAGCTGCGCCCGGATGCCGGGCAGATTCACCACCGCCGGAATGCCGAATTCGCGCGCCACGATCGCGCCGTGGGAGAGATAGCCGCCGGTTTCCATGACCAGCGCGCTGGCTTTCAGGAAGAGCGGCGTCCAGGCCGGGTCGGTGCTCGGCGCGACGAGCACGTCGCCCGCCTGCAGTCCGGTGCCGGCCGCGGCGTGGTCGACCAGGCGCGCTTCCATCAGGCCCCCTTGCGGGCGACGCCGTGCAGGAACAGGTCGATGACGGCGGCAAAGCCTTCGTGCAGGTCGCGCGCGCCCGTATCGGGGCGCGCCAGCCAGCGCATGAGCGCGCCGAGATACAGGTACTCCAGCAGCCCGGCAAGATGCTCCGCACCAAGCCGGGTATCGAGTTCGCCCGCGCGTTGGGCCGCGTCAATAAGCGCCATGAACACCGCTTCGAACCCGCTGCGCTTGTCCGCATCATGGCCGCGATCGGCGGGGTCGGCACTGGCGAAGCGGTAGCGGAAGTACGCGGCCAGGTAGGGACGCCGGACGTTGCACCAGTCGGCCGAGGCAGACAGCAGCACCGAGAGCCGCGACGCGAAATCCGCCTGCGCTTCAATCAGCGGGCGCAACTGCGCACCGCCCTCGGCCAGCTCGGCATGGAAGCGGTGCGCCAGCAGCGCCTCCTTGAGCGGAAAGTGGTTGTACAGCGTGCCTTTGGAGACATCGGCCTGCGCTGCAATCTGTTCCATCGTCACCGCGTCGTAACCGTGCTGCTCGAACAGCGCGAATGCCGTGGCGGCGAGGTGGTCCAGCGTCTGGAGGCGCTTGCGCTCCCGGCGGCCGGTTCCGATGGGGAACGGGATGGACGGCATGATCGGCACATAATTTTTGACGACGCATAATTTTATACGTCGTTCAAAAATATTGCCGGGCGTACGTCGGGCCGCCCCGAGTCTGGCGTGGGATTGCGCGGCGATGGGTCAGCGGCGGTCGGCCCAGCCGGCGTCGCGCTGGAACCACTCCGAGAGGAAATCGATGAACGCGCTGACTTTGGCCGACAGGTTCGCGCGCTCCGGATACACCGCGAAAACATCGGCCACGGGCAGCGTCCAATCGGTCAGCACGGGCACCAGCCGGCCGTCGCGCACGTGGGCGTGGATGTCCCACTCCGAGCGCATGAGGATGCCGTAGCCGGCCAGCGCCCACAGCACGCCGGTCTCGCCGTCGTTGGTGCACAGCGGCCCGCGCACCTTGACGGTTTCATGCTTGCTGCCGCGTGTGAGGTACCACGTGCCGTAGGCGGCATCGCTCTCGCGCAGCACGATGCACGCATGCGATTGCAGATCGCGCGGCACCTGGGGCGCGCCCGCGCGTGCGAGATATTCGGGCGACGCGCACAGCAGCCGGCGATTGCTGACGATCTTGCGCGCCACCATGCGCGAATCGGGGACCGTGCCGAACCAGATGCCGATGTCGAACGCCTTGTCGGCCAGGTTGACGGAGCGGTCTGTCAGCTCCAGTTGCACCTCCACCTCGGGATAACGCCGGGCGAACTCGACGACGGCCGGCGCGATATGCCGGCGCCCGAAGCCGAACGTGGCATTCACCCGCAACAGGCCCTTCGGTGTGCCGCGGCTGCTGGAGACGGCCTGCTCCAGCGCCTCGAGTTCTTCCAGCAGCCGCGAGCCGGTGGCCAGGTAGATCTCGCCTTCATGCGTGACGCTCAGGCGCCGCGTGGTGCGGTTGAGCAGGCGCACGCCGAGGCGCCTTTCCAGTTGCGCCAGCCGCGCCGTCACGGCCGGCGGTGTCACGCCCAACTCGCGCGCCAACGCCGCCAGGGAGCCCTGCTTGACCAGCCGGGTAAAGAACTCGAGATCGGACACGCGATCCATTATTCAAATGAAGTAAAGAATAAATAAAGATGTCGGACAATTATAAAATGCATCTTCATGGCTAGACTCCATCTCGCAAAGGAAGCCCGGCGCGCCGGACGCATCGAACGAATGGAGAACGCATGGCAAAAACGCTGTATCAGAAGCTGGTCGACTCGCACACCGTCGCCTGGCTCGATGCGCAGAACGTGCTGCTGTACGCCGATCTGCACATCATGAACGAGTACACCAGCCCGCAGGCCTTTGCGGGCTTGCGCGAAGCAGGCCGCGCAGTGGCGGCGCCAGGCCAGCACATGGCGGTGGTCGACCACATCATCCCGACGCACCCGGTGCGCGTGCGCGTCATCGAAGACGCTGCTTCGGCGTTGCAGGCGTCCAACCTGGCGGAGAACTGTGCCGAACACGGCATCGTCCTGTTCGACACGAACGATGCGCTGCAGGGCATCGAGCATGTGATCGCGCCGGAGCTGGGCATGATCCGCCCCGGCATGGTCGTGCTCTGCGGCGACAGCCACACCACCACCTACGGCGCGTTCGGCGCGCTGGGCTTTGGCATCGGCACGTCCGAAGTCGAGCACGTGCTGGCGACGCAGACGCTGGTGTACCGGCTCGCGCAGGACATGCGCATCCGCGTGGACGGGCAACTGCCGACAGGCACCACCGCCAAGGACCTGATCCTCCACGTCATCAGCCGCATCGGCGCGCAGGGTGCGCGCGGCTATGTGGTCGAATTTGCCGGCAGTGCCATCCAGGCGCTCTCGATGGAGGCACGCATGACCCTGTGCAACATGGCGGTGGAAGCCGGTGCGCGCGGCGCGCTGATCGCGCCCGACGCCAAGGCCACGCGCTACGTGCTCGAACACGCACGGGATGTCGCAGGCACCCACGTGAACGCGGCATTGGCCGACTGGCGCCAGCTCTTCAGCGATGCCGATGCGCAGTTCGATGCCGAGTACCACTTCGATGCCAGCGAGGTCGCGCCCTACGTGACGTGGGGCACCAGCCCGGATGAGGCCATCCCCGTGACCGGCACGATTCCGCCGGCGCAAGCGGCATCCGAGCGGGCCTTGCGCTACGTGGGGCTGGAGGCCGGCAGCGCCATCGAGGGCGTGCCGGTGCAGCGCGTGTTCATCGGTTCGTGCACGAATGCGCGCATTGAAGATCTGCGCGAGGTGGCAGCCGTCGTGCGCGGCCGGCGCGTGGCCGCGGGTGTGCGGGCGATGGTCGTGCCGGGGTCGGGCGCAGTGCGCCGGCAAGCCGAGCAGGAGGGCATTGCCGAGGTGCTGATCGCCAGCGGTTTTGAATGGCGCCAGCCCGGCTGCTCGATGTGCCTGGCGATGAACGACGACGTGCTCGCGCCGGGAGAGCGCTGCGCCTCCACCACGAACCGCAACTTCGAAGGCCGCCAGGGGCGCGGTGGCATCACGCACCTGATGAGTCCGGCCATGGCGGCGGCCGCCGCCATCACGGGCCGCATCACCGACGTCCGCAAGCTGCAAGCCGAGCCGCAACCTCACCCGGAGACCGCACATGCCTGAGACCACGTACATCGAAGGCATCGCCGCGCCGCTGCCCACGCCCAACCTCGATACCGATCAGATCATGCCGAAGCAGTTCCTGCGCGGCATCGACAAGGCCGGGCTCGACCGCGGCGTGCTGTACGACCTGCGTTACGACGCCAACCACGAGCCGCGCAGCGACTGCGTCCTGAACCAGCCGGCGTACCAGGGAGCGTCCATCCTCGTCGGCGGGAGCAACTTCGGATGTGGCTCCAGCCGCGAGCACGCGGTCTGGGGGCTGCAGCAGTTCGGCATTCGCGCCGTCATCGCCCCGAGCTTTGGCGAGATCTTCTACAGCAACGCGATGAACAACCGTCTGCTGCTCGTGATGCTCGAGCCAGCCGATGTGGCGCGCATCCTGGCCGAAGTGTCCGACCCCGCCACGCACCGCATCGCCATTGATGTGCAGGCGATGACGGTGCGCAGCCACAGCGTTGAAGTGCCGTTTGCCCTGTCGGATCGGCACCGACACATGTTCCTGCATGGCCTGGACATGATCGGTGCGACGCTGGCGCGCTGGAGCGAGATCGACGCGTTCCAGCGGGCGCACTGGCAGGCGCGGCCGTGGTTGCGCGACATTGCGGCCACCACGCGCGCGCGGCTTGCCGCGGCTCCACCGGGCAGCCTGCCTTGAGCGCTTCCTCGTTTCGTTACACCACCACACACAACAGCGGCGCATCGTCACCTCGCCCAAGACGAGGGGCGACGCCGCGCCTGTCAGGAGACAAACCATGCAAGCCTCCCTGCCTGCGGATCACGCCGCGCCCACCGGGTTCTGGCGCACGCTCGCGCGTTATCGCGTCGGGCCGTTGCCGTTGCCGCTCTATGTCGTCATCGCCGCCGTCACGGTCCTGGCGGCCGCCAGCAAGAAGCTGCCCAACGACATGATCGGCGGGTTTGCCGTGCTGATGCTGCTCGGCTTCCTGTTGGGCGAGATCGGGGCGCGGCTTCCGGTGTTCCGGCACGTTGGCGGGGCGGCCATCCTGTGCCTGTTCGTGCCGTCGGCGCTGGTCGGCTACAAGGCGATCGACCCCGAGATGGTCAAGGCGCTGACCACCACCATGAAGACGGCCAACCTCCAGTATCTCTACATCGCCTGCCTGGTGGCGGGCAGTATCCTCGGCATGCGCCACCGCGTGCTGGTGCAGGGATTCATGCGGATGTCCGTGCCGCTGCTGGTCGGCACGCTGGCGGCCGTCGTGGCGGGCGTGTCGGTCGGGCTGCTGTTCGGTCATGACCCGATGCATACCTTTTTCTTCATCGTCATTCCCATTGTGGGCGGCGGCATCGGGGAGGGCATCCTGCCGCTCTCGATCGGCTATGCAGAGATTCTGGGCCGGCCGCAAGCCGAGCTGGTTGCCATGCTCGTGCCGGCGGCCTTGCTCGGCAACGTGGTCGCCATCCTGTCGAGCGGTGCGCTCAGGTGGCTTGGCGAGAAGCGCCCGCATCTGACCGGCAATGGCGACCTCGTCAAGGCCGGCGACGATGCCGACCTGCTGCGCAACGATCATGTGGACGCCCCCATCCAGCTCGGGCTCATGGGCGCCGGCTTGCTGATTGCATGCGCGTTCTTCATCTTCGGCGCGCTCCTGGCGCCGTTCACGGGCATTCCGGGGCCGATCCTCATGATCATTAGCGCGGCGGTGCTGAAGGTGACGAAGCTCATGCCCGAGAAGATGGAGCTGGGCGCCTACCAGATGTACCGGTTTGTCTCGACCAACCTCACGTTTGCGATCCTCGTCGGGCTCGGTGCGCTGTTCGTGTCTTGGAAGGAACTGGTGGTGGCGTTCACGCCTGGCTACTTTGCGATCTGCGCGGCCACGGTGCTGGCGCTCGTGGCATCGGGCTTCTTCGTCGGCAGATGGCTGGGGATGCATCCGGTGGAATCTGGCATCGTGACGGCGTGTCACAGCGGCCTGGGCGGCACGGGAGACGTGGCGATCCTCTCGGCATCCAACCGCATGGGCCTGATGCCATTCGCGCAGATCAGCACACGCATCGGCGGCGCCGCGATGGTCGTGTGCGCCACGATCCTGCTCAAGCTGCTGCACTGAGGGGGCCACCACCAGCAAGCACGGCGGGCACGGCAACGGCGCTACACTCAAGCACCGTTCACGCACTTCCCGGATTGCCATGACCGCACTGCGCACGCTGTATCCCGCCATCGAACCGTACGAAACCGGCATGCTGGACGTGGGCGATGGCCACACGATCTACTACGAACGCGTCGGCACGCCCGGCGCCAAGCCGGCGGTGTTCCTGCACGGCGGGCCGGGCGGCGGCATCTCGGCCGACCACCGCCGCCTGTTCGACCCCGCGCGCTACGACGTCATGCTGTTTGACCAGCGCGGCTGCGGCCGATCGACGCCGCACGCGGGGCTCGAAGCCAACACCACGTGGCACCTCGTGGCCGACATCGAGCGCCTGCGCGCGATTGCCGGCGCCGGGCGCTGGCTCGTCTTCGGCGGCTCCTGGGGTTCGACGCTGGCCCTGGCCTACGCTCAGAAGTATCCGCAGCACGTGAGCGAACTCGTGCTGCGCGGCGTCTACACCGTCACGCAGGCCGAGCTGCGCTGGTATTACCAGTACGGCGTGTCGGAGATGTTCCCGGAGAAATGGGCCCGCTTCCAGGCGCCCATCCCCGAAGACGAGCGCGGCGACATGATCGCGGCCTACCGCAAGATCCTCACCGGCACCGATACCGCCAAGCAGATCGAGGCGGCCCGCGCGTGGAGCGTGTGGGAGGGCGAGACCATCACGCTGCTGCCCGACCCGGGCAACAGCGCCAAGCACGCCGACGACCATTTCGCGCTGGCCTTCGCACGTCTGGAGAACCACTACTTCACGCACCAGTGCTGGCTCGAAGAAGGCCAGCTGCTGCGCGAGGCGCACAGGCTGGCCGGCATTCCCGGCGTGATCGTGCATGGCCGCTACGACATGCCGTGCCCAGCGCGCTATGCCTACGCGCTGCACCAGGCGTGGCCCGATTCGGACTTCCACCTGATCGAAGGCGCGGGCCATGCGTGGTCCGAGCCCGGCATCCTCGACCAGCTCATTGCCGCCACGGACCGCTTTGCCGGCAAATAGCGGATGACGGACTCCGTCGACCTGCGCTTCCTGCTCGCCATCCAGGACAACGGCAGCCTGGTGGCGACGGCGCGCGCGCTCGGCCTGACGCCGTCGGCCGTGTCGCAGCGCCTGCAGCAGCTGGAGAAGAAGCTTGGCACGCGGCTGGTCGACCGGACCGCGCGCAGCCTGCGATTCACGCAGGAGGGCGCACTGCTGTGCGAGCGCGGCGCGGAGCTGATCCGCCAGCTCGATGCGCTGTCGGAAGACCTGCACACGCGCCGCGGCGGCCTGGTCGGGACGCTGAAGGTCAACGCGCCGCTCGGGTTCGGGCGGCGTTATGTGGCGCCGATCATTGCCGAGTTTCAGCAGCAGCACCCGGATGTCGACATCGAACTGACGCTGTCCGATGCACCGCTCACCGAGGCGGCGGATCGCTTTGATGTGGTGGTGCATATCGGCGCGTTGCAGGTATCGAACCTCGTGGGCTACGCGATTGCGCCGAATGCGCGGTTTGTCTGCGCATCGCCCGCGCTGGTGAAGCGTTTCGGCCTGCCGCAAGCACCGGAGGACCTTGCCGCGCTGCCGTGCATCGTGCTGCGGGAGAACAAGGAGGATGTCACGCTGTGGCACTTCAGCAAGGGCCGCACGAGCCGCAGCGTGCGCGTGCGGAACCACCTCGTCTGCAACGACGGCGACGTGATCCGCCAGTGGGCGCGCGAGGGCCGCGGCGTCATCCTGCGCTCCGAATGGGACGTGGCGGACGATCTGCGCGCCGGCCACCTGGTGCGCCTGCTACCCGGCTGGAAGGCGCCCGACGCCAACGTGATCGCGCTCACACACGGCCGTGCCGGCTTGCCGCAGCGCACGCGCCACTTCATGCAGGCCTTGCAAAGCCGCTTCAGACCGCAGCCGCCGTGGCGCGCCTGATGTAGTGCAACTGAATCTATGAATCAAAGCGGCTTCACCGAAAGACCGCGCGTGATGCCTACAATCGGCTGCATCGATTCCCGCCGATATGCAGGTGACACGCATGCCCCTTGCTGCCGCTCCTTCCCGTTACCCCAAGGCCGTCCTGTTCGATCTGCTGACCGCGCTGCTCGATTCGTGGTCGCTGTGGAACCGCGCCGCCGGCTCTGAGCCGGCAGGCCGCACGTGGCGCGCGGAGTATCTGCGGCTCACGTACGGCTGCGGCGCGTATGTGCCGTATGAAGCGATGGTGCGGCAGGCTGCCAGCAACGTCGGCCTGCCCGATGCGGCGCCCGACGCGCTGGAAGCCCACTGGCTCGAGCTGCAGCCGTGGAGCGGCGCGGTGGAGGCGCTGACCGCGCTGCAGCCACACTGCAGGCTGGCCGTCGTCACGAACTGCTCCGAGCGCCTGGGCCGGCAGGCCGCCGCGCTGTTGCCCATCCGTTGGGATGTCGTCGTCACGGCCGAGCAGGCGGGCGTCTACAAGCCCGACCCGAAGCCGTATCGGATGGCGCTGGACCAGCTTGGCGTGAATGCAGCCGACGCCGCGTTCGTGGCGGGCTCCAGCTACGACATGTTCGGCACCGCCGCCGTCGGCCTGCGCACGTACTGGCACAACCGCATCGGGCTCAAGCCCGTGCAAGGTGCGCAGGTGCCGGAAATCACCTCGCCGACGCTCGACGGGCTGCTGCCCTGGGCCGGCCGTTTTGCCGCACCCGTTTGAGGAGGCCACCATGACATCCGATACCGCACACCCGCTGGAGGCGCTTGACACGCCCGCCGCGCTCATCGACCTGCCGCGCATGCAGCACAACATCGCCCGCATGCAGCACCGCATGAATGCGCTGGGCGTGAAGTTTCGCCCGCACGTGAAGACCACCAAGTGCCTCGACGTCGTGCGCGCGCAGCTGGCCGCCGGCGCGCAGGGCATCACCGTGTCGACGTTGAAGGAGGCCGAGGCGTTCTTTGCCGCAGGCATCAAGGGCATCCTCTATGCCGTCGGTATCGTCGCGGGCAAGCTGCCGCGCGCCATGGCGCTGCGCAGGCGCGGCTGCGACCTCAAGCTCGTGGTCGACAATGTCGAGGCCGCCCGGGCCGTGGTCGACCACGCCCGCACGCACGGCGAGCGCTGCGAAGTCTGGATCGAGGTCGACACCGATGGCCACCGCTGCGGCCTCACGCCCGAACAGGATGCGCTGCTGGACGTGGGGCGCACGCTGCAGGCCGGCGGCATCGACGTGGGTGGCGTGATGACGCACGCGGGTTCCAGCTACGACCTCAGCGACCGTGCTGCGCTGGCTGCCCTGGCCGAGCAGGAGCGTGCAGGCTGCGTGCGCGCCGCCGAGCGCCTGCGCGAAGCCGGCGTGCCGTGCGCCGCCGTCAGCGTCGGTTCGACACCCACCGCGCTGGCCGCCGAGCGGCTGCCGGGCGTGACGGAGGTGCGCGCGGGCGTGTACGTCTTCTTCGATCTCGTGATGCACAACGTGGGTGTCTGCGCGATGGATGAAATTGCGCTGAGCGTGCTCACGACCGTGATCGGCCATCAGCCTGACAAAGGCTGGGTGATCGTCGATGCCGGTTGGATGGCCATGAGCCGCGACCGCGGTACCGCCAGGCAGGCGCACGACTACGGCTACGGGCAACCGTGTACGCTGGACGGCATGCCCCTCGACGGGCTCACGCTGATCGGCGCGAACCAGGAGCACGGCATCCTGGGGGCCACCGACGGCACGGTGGCGAGCGATCTTGTCGGGCGTTTTCCGGTGGGCACGAAGCTGCGCGTTCTGCCCAACCACGCGTGCGCGACGGGCGCGCAGTTTCCGGCGTACCAAGCGGTGCCGTCATGCGGCGCGGTGCAGACCTGGGCGCGCTTCCATGGCTGGTAATCGACCGGGCTGTCGACTGTGCAAAAGCAAAAAGCCCGCATTGCTGCGGGCTTTTGCCTGAATCCTGGTGCCCAGGAGAGGACTCGAACCTCCACGGAGTTACCCGCTAGTACCTGAAACTAGTGCGTCTACCAATTCCGCCACCTGGGCTAGGTGAGCGGCGCATTTTACCGGCCGCTCCAGAATTTGCAAGCCCCTTTTTTGCGCAGGCCGGCATTGCCGCGCGGCGCCGCGGTTACACCCGTTACGTCGCTGGCCATCTGCCGGGCCGCCACCTCGCTGCTACGCTGCCGCGCAGTGCATTGCAGTCCATTAACGAGGTTTGCCCGATGACGAAACTCCGCCACGCCACCACCGGCGCCTTCCTTGCCGCCCTGGCCACCTTCGCCCATGCCGAACACCCTGTCTGCACGCTCGTTGCCGACGCCGCCACGGGCAAGGTCGTCCTGCAGGAGGGCAAGTGCAACGAGCGCGTGACGCCGGCGTCCACCTTCAAGCTGGCGCTGGCCGTCATGGGCTACGACGCCGGCTTCCTGAAAGACCCGCACACGCCGGTCGAACACTTCAGGCGCGGCGACCCCGACTGGGGCGGCCGGCCGTGGCGCCAGCCTGTCGACCCGACGCTGTGGCTCAAGTATTCGGTGGTCTGGTATTCCCAGCGCATCACCCACGCGATGGGCGCGCAGATGTTCGCCTCGTACGTGCGCAAGCTCGACTACGGCAACATGGATGTGAGCGGCGACCCGGGCAAGAACAACGGCCTGGATCGCTCGTGGATCACCTCGTCGCTGAAGATCTCGCCCGAGGAGCAGGTCGGCTTTCTGCGCCGGCTCGTCAACCGGCAGTTGCCCGTGTCGGCGCAGACGTACGAGATGGTCGACCGCACCGTGCAGACGTGGCAGGTGCCCGGCGGCTGGGCCGTGCAGGGCAAGACGGGCACGGCGGGCCCGGCGCCGGGCAATACCTCGGCCGACGGCACGTGGGATCAGGCCCACGCTTATGGCTGGTTTGTCGGCTGGGCGAAGAAAGGAGGCCGGACCTACGTGTTTGCGAACCTGATCCAGGACGACAAGATCGAGCCCACCTCGGGCGGCATCCGCTCGCGCGACGCGATGCTGGCGCGCCTGCCGCAGGTGCTGGCTGCCGCCAAGCCCTGATCGGCCTCGGCATGGGCTGTGCCACGGGGTCGCAGATGGGGCGCGGCGGTGGGCGCCATCGGACCCGAGCGCTCGGGCACGGCGTCCGCGCTTGCCAACGTGGCGCGAATGAGGGGGGCGACGCTGGGCGTGTCCATGCGCGGCGCGGCGTATGCCGCCAGCGGCGGCGGGGTGCCGGGCTTGCGCGTCGCCATGCCGTGCGGCGGTGCGGTGCAGCTGGTTTTGCGCGGCCGTGGCATGGCGGCATGGGGACGGCCGCCATTCGTGAGACAAACTGACTAATACCCCCGGCAGCAGCCAGGATTCTGCTGTGCCGCAGGCCGGCATCCGTAACGCCCCGCGGCCAACACCGTCCGCCCCGCTTTGCTTGGCGGCAAGCCGCACTTGCGCGCCGCTTCCGCGTTTCCTCGCGTATCCCACCATCAGCGCGCGTTGCCGGAATTCGTGAAAACCCTAGGAAACCCGCACCAGCCTTAGCGATTGGTTATTTCACGCGAAAAGTCTACGCTTGCTACGTAGTACTACGTGTGGTGGGTGCGTACAGGTGCGGATGGTTTTCCGAGGATGGCGCGGTCACAGTGCGCCCGATAACAACAGAGACGGAAAGCACTTCGTCAGATGACTGTCCGGTCACGCGCTTCGCGTGGCACCTCACCGGTTCAAAACAACATCCGAAGTCCGCATCAGGAGACAGATCCATGAAGTTCTTGCTCGCGCTGCCATTCATCGGCCTGCTGTGGGTGCCGTTCTACAACCAGGAAACGCCCACGCTGTTCGGCTTTCCGTTCTTCTACTGGTATCAGTTCCTCTGGGTGCCGATCACCTCGCTGCTGATCTGGATCGTCTTCAAGAACGGCCAGAGCAAGGGAGAAGAATGATGGACGGACAGATCAACTGGACTGCGCTGGGCATCTTCATCTTCTTCTTTGCGCTGGTGACGGTGCTGGGTTTCATCGCCTCGCGCTGGCAGCGCGGGCAATCCGACAAGGGCGCGCACATCGACGAATGGGGCCTGGGCGGCCGCAACTTCGGCACCTGGATCACGTGGTTCCTGGTGGGCGGCGATTTCTACACCGCCTACACCGTGATCGCCGTGCCGGCGCTCGTGTATGCCGTGGGCGCGTATGGCTTCTTCGCGCTGCCGTACACGATCCTGGTGTATCCGATCGTCTTCCTGATCATGCCGAAGCTGTGGAAGGTGGCGCATGCCAATGGCCACGTGACGGCGGCCGATGCGGTGTACGGCCGTTACGGCTCGCGCGCACTCGAGTTTGCCGTGGCGCTCACCGGCGTGGTGGCGACGATGCCGTACATCGCGCTGCAGCTCATCGGCATGGAGGTCGTGATCAAGGCGCTGGGCCTGACGGGCGAGCTGCCGCTGGCGGCGGCCTTCATCATCCTGGCGCTGTACACGTACTCCGCGGGCCTGCGGGCGCCGGCGCTCATCGCGTTCGTCAAGGACATCATGATCTACATCGTGGTGCTGGTGGCCGTGGTGCTGGTGCCGGCCAAGCTGGGCGGCTATGGTGCGGTGTTTGCCTCGGCGCATGACGCGTTTGCCGTCAAGGGCGGGGCCACGGGGCTGACGCTGAAGCCTGCGCAGTTCCTGCCGTTTGCCTCGCTGGCGATCGGCTCGGCACTGGCCGCGTTCATGTATCCGCATACGCTCACGGGCATCTTTGCCGCGCGCAGTGCAGACACCATCCGCAAGAACGCCGTCTTCCTGCCGGCCTACACGGTGCTACTGGGCCTGATCGCGCTGCTGGGCTTCATGGCCTACGCTGCAGGCATCAAGGTGACGAACAACAACGACGTGGTGCCCGCGCTGTTCAACGCGCTGTTCCCGAGCTGGTTCACGGGCTTTGCGTTTTCGGCCATCGCCATCGGTGCGCTGGTGCCGGCGGCGGTCATGTCGATCGGCGCGGCCAACCTCTTCACGCGCAACTTCTGGAAGCCCTACGTGGCGCCGGACCTGTCGCACGCCGGCGAGGAAAAGGTGGCCAAGGTGATCTCGCTGATCGTCAAGGCGGGCGCGCTGGTGTTCATCCTGTTCCTGCCGACGAAGTTCGCACTGGACCTGCAGCTGCTGGGCGGCGTGTGGATCGTGCAGACCTTCCCGTCGGTGGTGTTCGGGCTGTTCAACGTGTCGAACCGCTTCCGTGCGCCGGCGCTGCTGACCGGGTGGGCGGCGGGCATGATCGCCGGCAGCTGGTTGGCGTTCTCCGACGGCATCAAGCCCGTGCACACCTTTGTGATTGGCGGCGACAAGTTCTCCATCTACACGGGGCTCGCGGCGCTGGCCTTCAACATCATCGTCGCGGTGGTGGTGCAGCTGGTGCTGGGCAAGCGCGGGGAAGAAACGCCCGCGGTGCGCCAGGCAGGCTGATCGATGCAGAATGAAGAGCCGCCGGAAACGGCGGCCCTGGCGCAAAGAAGGCCGTGCTCGAGAGAGCGCGGCATTTTTTTCGAGGAGCGAGCCGCCTTCTGTCGCTTGGCATCGTCGCAACAGGAGCGCAGTGCCCCCCTCTGATGTGACTGGGTCACCGCGCCCTTCGCGCTCAAGGGGTTTGCGTTGCGCTTGCCGACAAGCGCATGCACGCGCTGCGTGGGCGGGCGCGGCCGGTGCGCTCGAGCTCGAGTTGGCGAGCGCCATCGCGGAGCACTTCGACAGCATCGGGCCGCTTGCCAGTCTGGGCGGATCTGCGGGTTCGGCATCGAAACCTATCGGCTCGCACTGCGGGCCGTCCACGCGGAAATCGGCGGCTGAAGCGCACCGTTGCAGCCGTGGCGCGGCGCGACGGGTACCCGCACGGCGGCAAAGCCGGGCAAAGCGCCGCGGTCATTTAAAATCGCGGACTTTGCCCGGATTCCCATGTGGTTCAAGAACCTTCAGCTTCATCGTCTTCCCGCCCCCTGGACCGTTGCCCCGGATCAGCTTGAACAATGGCTGGCACCCCACGCCTTCCAGCCCGGCAACAGCGTCGAGAAGCAGACCTTCGGATGGGCATCGCCGCGCGACGACGGCGCGCTCGTGTATGCGGCAAACCGGCAGATGCTGCTCGTGTTCCGCGCCGAAAAGAAGCTGCTTCCCGCCTCGGTCATCAACCAGGTCACCAAGGAACGCGCGCTTGAAATCGAGGAGCAGCAAGGCTACAAGCCGGGCCGCAAGCAGCTGCGCGAACTCAAGGAGCAGGTGACCGACGAGTTGCTGCCGCGCGCGTTCAGCATCCGGCGGGATACCCGTGTGTGGATCGACACCGCCAACGGCTGGCTCGTCATCGATGCCGCTGCGCAGGCCGTTGCGGACGACGTCCGGAGCCTGCTCGTGAAGTCGATCGACCCATTGCCGCTCACCACCGTGCAGGTGGCGCGTTCACCGGTGGCTGCGATGACCGATTGGCTGCTGTCCGGCGAGGGCCCGGGCGGATTCACCGTGGATCTGGACGCCGAATTGCGCTCGACCTGCGAAGGCGGCGCCACGGTGCGGTATGTCGGCCACGCGCTCGAGGCCGACGACATGCGTCGGCACATCGAAGCCGGCAAGCAATGCACGCGTCTGGGCATGACGTGGGACAACAAGATCTCGTTCGTGCTGACGCCGTCGCTGACCATCAAGCGCGTCACGCCGCTCGACGTGATCAAGGAAGCCGCGGACCCGACCGCACAGAACGACGACGAACGCTTCGCGTCGGACTTCGCCCTGATGACGGGGGAGTTGGCGCGGATGCTGGCGGATGTGGTCGACAGCCTCGGCGGGGATCAGCGCGAGGCGATGCAGCGAGCCGCTGCCTGAGCGCCGCGGGCTGCGGGGCGGCCTGGTCGAACGTAGACCCGGGCCGTCAGGCGCCGTAAATCCGTTCGCACCAGCCCGCGCTCGCGCCGAGCTTGCGCGACAACTCGGACGCCGCCTGCAACTGCGTCGCAACGAAATCGCCCGATGCGCGCGCGGCTTCCAGCCTGGATGCCGCGCCCGACAGCGTCAGGGCTGCCATGAATCTGTCGCCGGAGCCGAACACCGGCGTCGCAAACGCCGCCGTGTGCTGGTCGCGCGCGCCGGAGGTGAAGAGCGGCAGCGCGGGCGGTGTGTCGTACAGCGGTTCGCCCAGGCCCCAGTAGCGCAGCACGTGGCTGATGGCGGTGTCGTCCAGCGGTAGCGACGTACCGGGCAGCCGCGTCTCGCGCAGGCCCTCCGACGGCTCGGCGCGGAACAGGCAGAGCCGCCGGCCGTGGTCGATCACGTAGTACGATGCGCTCTCGCGCGTGGCGGCCGCCAGCGCATGCAGCACCGGCTCCACCACCGACGACAGGTGGAACGACTGTTCATACAGCTTGCCCAGGTACAGCAGGCGCGGCCCGAGCGAATACGCGCCAGACTCCGAGCGGATGACATAGCGCATGCGCTCGAGCGAGTTCATCAGCCGATACACCGTCGTCTTATGCATGCCGGACACTTGCGCCAGTGCCGCAAGTGAGAGCGACTCCGCTCCCGGCTTGAAGCAATCCAGCAAGGCCAACGCCTTTTCCACTGCGGCGACGCCGTCGTTCCCCATTTCCTCGCCCCCCGAACCGAATGACGGCAGGATTGTACTATGTACAACGCCGTTTTATGTGGCGGAAGGGTAAACGCTAGTGGATCGCCGGGGATGTCGTGGTTATAGTGGTTTCACTGGGTACACCAGTGTTGTACTTAGTAAAACTGATATCCACTGAGACAGGTTTTTCATGAGTACCCCTTTGCATTCCACTTCCACCATCGTGCGCGACATCGAGCGCGTTTCTCCGGCCCTGGTGGAGTCGGCTGCCCGCTTTCAGGCCGCCATCCTGGCCGACGTGGCAGGCCGTCGCGGCACGCTGAACGGCCGGGTCAAGCCACTGTCGCCGACGATGAAGTTGGCCGGCCCCGCCGTCACAGTGGAAGTCCGGCCCGGCGACAACCTCGCCATCCACGCGGCGCTGGCCGTTGCCAAGCCCGGCGACGTGATCGTGGTGGACGGCAAGGGTGACCAGAGCTGCGCGCTCATCGGCGAGATCATGGCCACGCAGGCGCATGCCACCGGCATTGCGGGCTTTGTGATCGACGGCGCGGTGCGGGATTCGCACGAGCTGGCGACCGGCGCGTTTCCGGTCTTCTCTGCCGGCCTCAACCCGTGCGGCCCGACCAAGAGCGTGGCGGGGCGCGTGAACCTGCCGGTATCCGTGGCGGGCGCGACCGTGCATGCGGGCGACCTCGTCGTCGGCGATGCGGACGGCGTGGTCGTCATCCCGCGTGACGATGTCGAGCGCATTCTCGTGCTGGCGCAGAAGAAGGTCGATGCCGAAACCGCCCGCATTGCCGCCATCCGCAAGGGCGACACGCGCCCAGGCTGGCTGGAGAAGGAACTGCGCGCCGTGGGCATGCTGGCCGAAGGCGAGGCACTGTGATGGGCGCGACTGTACACAAGCCTGTCGTCCTGGTGACGGCGGCCGACCTGGCGCCGCAGGCGCTCGACATGCTGGCCGACTTCGAGGTCGTGTTTGCCGGCAAGCAGCCGACCGAAGACGACATCGTCGCGCTGTGCGGGCGGCACAAGCCGGTGGCGATCATCGTGCGCTACGGCAAGGTCAATGCGCGCATCATGGATGCGGCCGGCAACCTGCAGGTCATCTCCAAGCACGGCAGCGGCATCGACGTCATCGACCAGGAGGCTGCTGCCGCGCGCGGCATCGCCGTGCGCGCCGCGGTCGGCGCCAATGCGGCGGCGGTGGCCGAGCATGCGTGGGCGCTCATCCTGGCGTGCGCCAAGGCCGTTCCGCAACTCGACGCGCGCATGCGCGCCGGACATTGGGACAAGGCGACGCACAAGTCGGTCGAGCTGGATGGCCGCACGCTGGGCCTTGTCGGCCTGGGCGCGATCGGACGGCGCACGGCCGCCATCGGGCTGGCGTTCGGCATGAAGGTGCTTGCGTTCGATCCGTATGCCAAGGAGGCACCGGCCGGCGTGCAGCTGGTCAGCCTCGACACGCTCTACGCGCAGTCGGACGTGGTCTCGCTGCACTGCCCGCTGACGGCCGAGAACCGCAGGATGCTGAACCGCGACACGCTCAAGCGCTTCAAGCCGGGTGCGATTCTCGTCAACACCGCGCGCGGCGGCCTCATCGACGAGGCGGCGCTGGCCGAGGCACTTGCCAGCGGCCAGCTGAGCGCGGCCGGGCTCGACAGCTTCGAGGTGGAGCCGATGACGACGCCGCACCCGTTCCAGGGCATCGGCAACGTCATCCTGTCGCCGCACATCGGCGGCGTGAGCGATGCGGCCTACGTGAACATGGGCAAGGGCGCGGCGGCCAACGTGCTCGCGGTGATCGAGGAGCGCGCGCGTACTGCCGCGTGATGGCCATGTACATGCTCTCGCCAGCTGTCGTGCGTGAAGCGGAAGTCTTTACGCGCATGCCGGACACGTTCCGCAGGCCCGACGTGCAGACCGAGTGGGCGCGCGCCAACCGCGGTGGCCAACCCACCGACGCCTTCCTCGAAGGGCCGGTGTGGAGCCCCGATGGCCAAGGACGCGGCCATCTGTACGTGACCGACATCCCGCATGGCCGCATCTTCCGCATCTCGCCTGCGGGCGAATGGGAGCTTGTCGTCGAATACGACGGCGAGCCGAACGGCATGAAGCGGTTCGACGACGCGCACCTGCTCATCACCGACTACCGCAACGGGCTGATGCTGCTCGACATCCGGCGCGGCGTAGTCGTGCCGTACCTGGAGCGGCGCAACTCAGAGCGCTTCAAGGGCGTGAATGACCTCACGTTCGATTCGCGTGGCAACCTGTACTTCACGGATCAGGGCCAGACCGGGCTGCACGATCCGACGGGGCGTGTCTATCGGCTCTCGCCGGAGGGCAAGCTCGACATGCTGCTGGACAACTGCCCCAGCCCCAACGGGCTGGTGCTCTCACCGGACGAGAAGGTGCTCTACGTGGCCATGACGCGCGGCAATTGCGTGTGGCGGGTGCCGCTGCAGGCCGACGGCTCGGTCAGCAAGGTGGGGCAGTTCTTTTCGTCGTATGGCCCAAGCGGCCCGGACGGCCTGGCGATCGACACGTCGGGCAGGCTGTTCGTGGCCAACCCCGGCCTGGGCCGCGCGTGGGTGCTGAACCATCGCGCGGAGCCGGAGGTGATTGTGACGAGCCCCGAAGGTGCCTCGCTGACCAACCTGTGCTTTGGCGGGCCCGGGATGAAGACGCTGTTCATGACGGAATCGATATCCGGCACGGTGCTCATGACCGAGATGGACATCGCCGGCCCGCTGCCGCACCGCGCGAGGGCTCCAGCCTAGCGCATCGATACGCAACCCGGAGCGCCCACAGAGGCGCGATGGAGGAGACCATGCAACTATCCCAGACCTTGAGTGCAGCCACGCCGCCAACAGACGCGAGTGCGCATGTCGCGGCCACCCTGCCGGATGCCCACTACCAGGCGAGCGAGCGCACGCTGGCCAAGGCGTTTCGGCGCATCCTGCCCTTCATCTTCGCCTGCTATGTGATCAGCTATCTCGATCGCACCAACGTGGGCTTTGCGGCGCTCACCATGAACCAGGACATCGGCCTGACCGCCGAGCAGTTCGGGTTCGGGGCGGGGCTGTTCTTCATCGGGTATTTCCTGTTCGAGATTCCCAGCAACCTCATCATGCAGAAGGTGGGCGCGCGCGTCTGGATCGCGCGGATCATGATCACGTGGGGCATCTTCTCGATGGCGACGGCGTTTGTAGTCGGCCCCAAGAGCTTTGCGGCCGCGCGCTTCCTCCTGGGGCTGGCCGAGGCGGGCTTCACGCCCGGCATTTACCTGTATTTCACGCACTGGTTTCCGGGCAAGTGGCGCGCCAAGGTGACCGCGGCGTTCCTGGTGGGCATTCCGGTGGCCAACATGATCGGCTCGCCGATTTCCGGTGCGTTGCTGCAGCTCGGCGGCCTGCATGGCCTGCGCAGCTGGCAGTGGCTGCTGCTGATCGAAGGGTTGCCAGCCGTGCTGCTCGGTATCGCGTGCCTGTTCGTGCTGGCGGATCGGCCGGAAAAGGCGAAATGGCTCACCGACGATGAGAAGGCCGTCCTCGCACGCCGTCTCGCGCTGGAGCAGCGCGACATCGCCAGCAAGCATGGCGCGACCCTGCGCGATGCGATGACGAACTGGCGCGTCTTCGTGCTGGCGTTCATCAACTTCTGCGGCATCGTCGGCTCCATCGGCGTGGGCCTGTGGATGCCGCAGATCATCAAGCAGTTCGGCGTCGAGCACACCGTGGTCGGGTGGCTGACGGCGACTCCGTACGCAATGGGCGCTGTGGTCATGCTGTGGTGGGCGCGTGTGGCGAACCGCGCGCAGAACCGCATTCCTTACGTGGCCGGCGCGCTTGTCGTGGCGGCGGCGGCGCTGGCAGCCAGCACGGTGTTGCACGCACCCGCGCTGAAGCTGGTCGCCCTGTGCGTGACGGTGAGCGGCATCCTGGCATTCCAGGCCACGTACTGGGCCATCCCGTCGAGCTTCCTGACGGGCCGTGCGGCGGCGGGCGGTCTGGCGCTGATCGTATCGGTGGGCAATCTCGGCGGCTTTGTCGGGCCGTCGATGATCGGCGCGATCAAGCAGTTTTCCCACGGCTTCACGGCGCCGCTCATGGCGGTGTCTGCGGTGCTGCTCATCGGTGCGCTGGCCATCGCCTGGCTGGGCGACCCGGGCGCAGATGCCGGGGAAGCGGCCGCCCATTGACGGCCCCATCGCAGTACCTACCCTTGTTTCTGAACACCCCATATCGACAGCGCCGCAAAATCCACGACGGCGCCAGGAGACACACATGCAAGTGACGGGCAGTACCGGTGTCACCGATCTCGAGCAGCGGACCCTGCGCAAGGTGGTCTGGCGGCTCGTGCCATTCCTCATGGTCTGCTACCTGCTGGCCTTCATTGATCGCGGCAACGTGGGCATGGCCTCGCTGCAGATGAACCATGACCTCGGGCTCACGGCCCGGGTGTTCGGGTTCGGCAGCAGCCTGTTCTTCGTGTCGTACTTCTTCTTCGAGGTGCCGAGCAACCTGGCGCTGCAGCGCTACGGCGCGCGCATCTGGATCGCGCGGATCATGATCACGTGGGGCCTGGTCTCGGCCGCAACCGCGCTGGTCAGTGGCCCCGCGTCGTTCTACACGCTGCGCTTTCTGCTCGGCGCGGCCGAGGCGGGTTTCTTTCCCGGCGTGCTGCTGTATCTGTCGTACTGGATTCCGGCCACGCACCGCGCGCGCATCGTGGCGATTTTCATGGTGGCAATTCCGGCAGCGAGCTTCATCGGCTCGCCCATCTCGGCCGCGTTGCTGCAGATGGACGGCGTGGCCGGGTTGCGTGGCTGGCACTGGCTGTTCATTCTCGAAGGGATTCCCACCGTGCTGCTCGGCTTTGCGTGCCTGCGCGTGCTGACGAACCGGCCCGAAGAAGCGAAGTGGCTGTCCGACGAAGAACGCCAGTGGCTGACGAGCACGCTGGCCGGCGAAGCACGTGGGCCGAAGAAGGTGGCGCAGATGCCGCTGGTCAAGCTGTTCTGCAATCGCTACGTGCTCTGCCTCGCGCTGGTGGATGTGTGCGCGTCGGCGGCCGGCAGCACGCTCTCGGTGTGGCAGCCGCAACTGCTGAAGTCGTTCGGGCTGACCGTCATGCAGACCGGGCTGCTGAACTCGGTGCCGTACGCGCTGGCATCGGTCCTGATGGTTCTCTGGGGTCGCAGTTCCGATCGCCGGAAAGAACGTCGCTGGCACACGGCCATCCCCATGCTGCTGATCGGCCTGGGCCTGTTCGGCACGTCGCTCAGCGACTCGCTCATGCCGACCATGGTGATGCTGTGCGCGGTGCTCGTCGGCGCGTATTCGTTCAAGGGACCGTTCTGGGCGCTCGCATCGGGCATGCTGTCGAACAGCGCGGCAGCAGCCGGACTGGCCACCATCAATGCGATTGCCAACCTCATCGGCGGCGGCCTCATGGTGAATGTGTACGGCTGGGTCAAGCAGGCGACCGGCAGCTACGCACTCGCGCTGATGCCCCTGGCCGTGTTGACGCTTGTGAGCGTGGCGACGCTGCTGCTCCTGAGCCGGAACCGGCGGCAAGCGCAGGTGCTGAGCAAGACGGAGGCCGCCTGACCATGGCCGCGTTCAATCGAAGGCACTTCCTGCTGGCGACCGGCGCGGGTGCCCTGGCTGCCGCCGCTGCGCCGTTCGGCCATGCAGAGGAGGTGTGGTCCAGCGGCTCGGCGGCGCCGTCGTTCAAGCTGCCCGCCGGCGCCGTGGACTGCCACATGCACATCTACGACGACCGCTTCCCCAGCGCGCCCCACACCACGCTGCGGCCGCCCAACGCCAGCATTGCCCAGTACCGTCACGTCCAAGCCCGCCTGGGCGTGCAGCGCAATGTGGTGGTCACGCCTTCCACCTACGGGACCGACAACCGCTGCCTGCTCGACGCGCTCACGCAGTTTGGCGGCAACGCGCGGGGCGTTGCGGTCGTCGATACGTCGGTGACCGACGCGCAGCTTGCGCAGATGCACGCGGCGGGCGTCCGCGCGATCCGCTTCAACCTGAGCTACCCAGGCGCCACCACCGTCGACATGCTGGCCCCGCTGGCAGCGCGCGTGGCCACGCTTGGCTGGCATATCGAACTCGTCGTGCCCGGCGCAAAGCTGCCGGAACTGGAGCCTCACCTGCGCGCGCTGCCGTGCCCCCTCGTCATCGACCACATCGCGCATATCCCCCAGCCGGGCGGCCTGCAGTCGGACGCCATGCGCACGGCACAGCGCCTTGTCGACAAGGGCAACACGTGGATCACGCTGTCCGGCCCCTACGTGGACACGCAGACCGGCGCGCCCGCCTATGCCGATGTGGAACCCGTGGCGAAGGCGTTCATCGACATGGCGCCCGAGCGGATGCTTTGGGGCACCGACTGGCCGCATCCGACCGAGAAGACACACAAGCCCGATGATGCCGCCCTGGTGGACTTGATGGCGCGGTGGATCGGGCGCGCCGATTGGCTGGAGCGCGTATTTGTTTCCAATCCGGCGCGGCTTTATGGCTTTGGTTGACCCTGGCGCCATGCAGCCGCGTTGCGCCCCAATGCCTCGGCGGCCAGCCCAGCGCCTCACCGGGCCCGAGCCAACTTCCGGCACTCAGAAGTACACCGTCGCACTGGCCCGATACGTTCGCGGCGCGCCCTGCACCAGGATGAAACCCCAGCTCGGCAGCCAGTACCTCTCGTTGGTCAGGTTGTCGACGTTGAAGCGCAACGTCACCGGCTTGCCGCCGACCTTGGTGCTGTAACGCGCGCCCACATCAAACGTGTGATACCCCGGCACGATGTTGCTGTTGTTCGCTTCGAGCGCCGAGTTGCCAACGTACTGCCCTCCCACAGACAACACCAGCCCCGGCATCGCGGGCACGGCGTATTCGAGGTACGCCGTTGCCTTGAAGCGTGGCGCGCCGTAGGCCCGCTTGCCCTGCACCGACGCATCGGCCTGGGTGTTCTCCGCGTCCATGAAGAGCACGCCACCGAGCACCGTCCAGTCGCGCGCCAGCCTGCCGCGCGCACTGAGTTCCAGCCCGCGATAACGCGTCTCGCCGTCTTGCGTGTAGACGTTGTCCGGGCGCAGATAGGCCAGGCCCCGCTGCACCTGGAACAGCGCTGCACCGAACGTCCAGTCGTGCAGCTCGGTCTTGGCGCCGATTTCCATCTGCTTGCTCTTGAGGGGTCCGAACACCGTGCCCGCATTGGCGGCGGTGTTGGGCGCGCTGTTGCCGGCTTCCAGAGATTCCACGTAGCTCGTGTACAGCGTCAGGGGCTGCACGGGCTTGAACATCACCGCCAGCGTGGGCGTGATCGGGTCGCGATCGTACTTGGCGGACGTGGTGCCGTCGGCGTTGTAGCCGGTCTGGCGGAAGCGCGTGTAGCGCAGGCCACCGAGGACCGACCACTGCTCGTTGAACTTGACCGTGTCGCTCGCAAACACGGCGGTCTGATTGATCTTCGACGTGCGGTACATGCCGTCTGACGATGGCACCTGCATCGGTGTCGCGCCCGAAGAGACGAACGCCGACGTGTCATACAGGTTGCCCGTGCCGAGCAGCGTGGCGCCGAAGCCCGTGGTGGCCTGCGTGAGGCTCTGCCATGACGTGCCCAACACCAGCTCATGCTCGATCGGACCGGTGCGGACTCGGCCGTTGACCATCACCTGCGCCTGGCTGTACTGGTAGCGCTGGTACGAGCCGTACTGCAGTTCCGTGAACGTGCCCGCGTTGTCGGTGAGCTGGATCGCGCTGTCGGCGTTGCCGCGATTCTGCTGCGCGTAGCGGTACGAGGCGCGCACGTTCCAGTCGGGCGTGGCGGCCCAGTTCAGCTCCGTGCCGACGGTCTTGATCTCGGTTTCGTAGTACGACCCGCGCGAGGCCACACGCTGGCTGCCGTCAATTGCGCGCGGCGTGCGCACGAACTCCGTCACGGGTACGCCAAAGTCCTGGCCGGGGATGATGCCGTAGTACGCGCCCTGTACGTTGCGCTGCATGTACAGCCCGTCGAACGACCATTGCAGATCGGGCGTGATGCGCGCATCGAGCGCGAGCGATGCGGAGTCGCGCTTGATGTGGCCGCCGTCGACAAAGGTGTCGCCTTCTTCATGCACCACGCCCAGACGCGCGCCCAGCGCCTTGCCCTCCCCGAAGCGGCCGCCCACGTCTATCGATTCCTTCAGCGTGCCGCCGCGGGTGAAGCCGAATGTGGCGCTGCCGCCAAACGTGTTGGCTGGCCGCTTCGTGACGAAGTTGGCAATGCCGCCCGGCGTGCCAAAGCCATACATGAAACCGGACAGGCCCTTGAGCAGTTCGACACGCTCGAAGTGTTCGAGCGGGAAATCGCTGCCCCAGTTCGGCACGGCAAGCCCGTCGATCTTGTAGCCCTCCAGCAGGTCGAGCTGCAGCCCGCGGATGGTGATGTTCGATGCTTCGCCGATGTAGCCGTCGTTGTTGGCCGTGACGGACGGGTCGCCCTTGAACACCTCCCCGATGGTCTGCGCCTGGCGATTCTGGATGAGTTCCTGCGTGGCGACGTTGATGGAGAAGGGCGTGTCGAGCAGGGGTCTGTCGCCCAGCGCGCCGGTACTTGCCTGCTTGGCGCCGTACGCGACCGATTTGCCCGCCGACACCTGCGTGGCAGGCAGCTCGACCTGCGCGGTGCTAGGTTGTGCCAACGCTGCGCCGGCGCTCATCGCGCTCAATGCCAGCGCAAGCTGCCGTGCCAGCGGCGTGGCACGAAGGTGGACGGTGGAATGGCGTGGTGCTGCGGCTCGCATGATCAAGCTCCCCGGGATCAATGTGTCGATACGGACGTGCGTGACCACGCGCATGCCGACGGCGGCACGCGCGAGGCCTCTGCGGATGGATGGTTTTTCTTTAGGGCGTCAGGGCTCTCGGGCCACGCTCCTCAGGCTGCGGTGGGCGTGCGATTCACGCGCCGGCATGGCCCAGACGGAATCGGGCGCACCGTGGCGCCCCCGGCGCAACGTGGCACGCGCGAGGCCGATAAAGCCGCACGCCAGCGCCAGTGCGCCGATGTCGAAACCGGCGACCATCCAGTCGCCGCGCGCGATGGTGCGCAGCAGGTGGTCTCCGGTCACGACGGCATTGGTGATGGGGGCGAGTACCGCCGCAACGGCGGCAGCGCCCAGCAACTCGACCGCGCCCCGTGCGGGCGGTCGCAGCATCGCCCACGTAATCGCCGCGAAGAACACGGTGTAGTACGTCACGCCAGCCGATTGCCCGGGCCACAGCAGCGCTGCGGGAAACGTCGCCATCACGCCCACGCAGCAGCCGATGCAGACGCCCACCGTCGCACGCGCCAGCAGTTGGTGCACGCGCGGCTGGTCGGCCTGGCGTTGCTTGCGCCGCGATTCGATCCACAGCAGGTTGCCGGAATAGAACACGAACGCGCCGGCCAGGCCCATCACGAGGTAGGCCAGGCGCAGGGCGATATCGCCATAGGTGCCGAAATGCAGCCCGTAGACGAGGCTGTAGATGGCGTGGTTGGTGTCGCGCACGTCCGGCGTCTGGTTGCCGACGAGCTTGCCGCTGTCGGGCTGGTCGGCCGCCGCGCGGATCGCCACCGAGCCGTAGTCGCCCACGGCGCGTGTGCTGCTACCGCGCACTTCCGCCACGGCATTGGCGTCGCCAATGTGCTGATAGTGGATCGACTTTGCCGTAAAGGCCGGTCCGGCCGCTTCGCGTGCGCGGGCCAGCAGTTGCTCGGCGGGCAGCAGCGGCGCGGCGCGGTGGGCGGCGGTCACCGTGCCGGCTGCCGTGGTCACGCGCGGCACTGCGTCGAACAGCTTGCCGTTGAGCGCGACCGTGTTGAACACCGTCATCAGCAGGATGCTCAGGCACAGCACCGGCGCCGTGATCGCAAAGATCAGATGGAAGGGCAGGCTGAACAGGCCCAGCACGTTGTGCATGTCCATCCAGAAGCGCTTGAGATTGCGTCCCGGGCGCACCGCCAGCAGATCCTTCTTCAGGCGCGGCAGATGCAGCAGCACACCGGAAATGAGCGCCACGCAATACAGCACCGAGATCACGCCCATGAAGTACATGCCCGGCTCTTCCAGCCCGAGCGAGTAGTGCAGCCGGTTCAGGAAGTTGGCCAGCTCGCCCTTCATCGGTTCGATCGACAGGTCTTTCGGCGACGTCTTGCCCGCGGCAAGCCCGCTGCCGGTGGTCATCTGCCATTCGCCCTTGCTGTTCTGCCAGTAGGCGGAGAAGTCCGGCTCGCCCTCATTGGGAAAGATGACGTAGGTGCTGGCCGCCGCCGCCGGGTGCGTGCGCACCAGCGTGTTGACGAAGCGGTCGACCTCGGCCGGTGCGATGGCTGCCGACGCGTGATTGGCCCGCAGCGGGTTCTGCCAGGCGTGCAGTTCTTCATGGAACACTGTCAGCGCGCCGGCAAAGAAGGCGATGAACAGTGCCCAGCCGGCCATCAGGCCGACCCAGGTATGCAGCGTCTGATACAGGCGTAAGGTTGCAGGTTTCATCGCGGAGTCAGCTCACCATCAGGCGCGGCAGCCATAGCACGCCGAACGACACCGCGTTGGCCGCAGCCAGCACGGCCCAGGCGCGAGCGCTGGTCGGAAACAGCACACTCAGGCTGATGATCACCGCCCACAGCGGCAGGCAGAAGAGCAGCGCGCCGATGACGCCGCTCTCCCATCCGCCCGGCAGCCAGACGATGGCCAGCGTGCACAGCGCAATGGACAATGGCAGGCCAAGCACCGCCCCGGCCAGCCACTTGGTGCCCATGCCCGTCATGGCTGCGGCTCGGCGCCGGCGCGCCGGCGCTGCACCCAGGCGCCTGCCAGCGGCCACAGCGACAATGCGCCCGTCATGACGAGCACCACCGCGATAACGGCACCGGCCCAGCCCAGCACGTCATTCCACAGCACGACGGCCACGGCGCACAGCGCAGCGGCGGCGCTGCACAACAGCCGCCCGCGCCCGCGCGTTGGCGGCGCAAACAGCACCTGGTTCGGCGCGGCCGCATAGAGGCAGCCCGCCGCCAGCAGCCCAAGCAGGAGGGCAATACCGTGCATGGCAGTCTTCAATGGAATTAAGAACGCAAATGATAATGATTCGCATTGCAAGTGGCAAGCGCTACCCCTGCTCGTTGTAAGGACGGCGCGATGCCGTCCGCCGAGCCGGATGTCAGTGGAGGTTGCCCCAGCGCGGTACGGCCGGCTCCGCATTGGCCCATTGCCATGCGTTGCCGTTCTGGCAGGCGTAGATGGTGTATCCGGCGCCCGGGGCGGTCTTCGGCGCGCCGGCTTCCTGCACGGTGAGGATGGCTTCGCGGCAGGTGGCCAGCGGCGTGGTGAAGGTCCGCACGAGCACGACCTGGCCGTGCGCTTTGGTCACGCCCATCATCCGTTCGAGGGACCAGTTCAGCGACGGCGTGCTGTCGCTCAAGCGGCCCACTGCGGTGGCCAGCGCGTCCTGCTCGCTCGCGGCCCATTTGCGTGTCGCATATTTGATGGAGGCATCGGTGGCGGCGTTGACGGACACTGCCACGCCATAGGCCACCGCCGGGTTGGCTGTCACCGTGCCGGAAGCGATGCCCGCGGCAGCGCCGGTGAGCGGGCCGACCGACGAGCAGCCGGCCAGGAACGCGGCACCGGCCGCCAGGAGCCAGCGCATGCCGCTCATTGCAGCGAACCCCAGCGCGCGGTGGCCGGTTCCGCCGTGGCCCATTTCCATTGCTTGCCGTCGTTGCAGATGGAGGCAATGAAGAAGTCGACCTGCGTGGCCTTGCCATCGGCCGTGTCGACCGTGAAGAGGATTTCCTTGCAGTGGACGAGCGGCCCGCTGATCGACCGCGTGACGACCACACGCCCCTGCTCGTTCGGCTCGAGCGGGATGCGGTGCTTGACCTGCCAGGTGCCGACCGTGTTGTCCGGCAAGCTGCCGGCCACCTGTGCGATCAGGTCCTGGGTCTCGGCATGCACGACGCGCTGCGTATGCTGGAGCGCCGCCCGCGCCCCGGCCTGCACGCCCAGGCCGATGCCGGTGGCAACGGCGGCGTTGTCGGTCACCTTGGTGGCGATGGCCGCACCGGTGACGCCGGCGGCGGCCGTGGTGCCCTCCGACATCAGTGAACTGCAGCCGCTGAGTGTCAACGTGCCGAGGGCGAGCGCGCTGCCCAGCAGCCGGGCAGATGCGAACCGAGGTGTGCGCATGTGAGGGCTTCCAAATCTGCAACACGGCGCATTCTAAAGGACACGGCGGCCCGCAAACGGCGATGCCGCGCGGTTTCTCACAATTGTTTTGAGTTGAGCGGATGCGTGATCGCAGCGCGTGGCAGCTGCGCACGGGTTCTCGCTGCCGGATTGAATCGATCGTCCGCGGCAGGAAACCGCTTGACATGTGCATATGCACTGATAAACTGCAGCCCATGTCGCAGCCACCCGGAACCCCCAAGTGCACCGCGCTCGCCATCCGCCAGGCGGCGCGTTATGTCACGCAGCTTTATGACCGCCATCTGGGCGAGGTCGGGCTGACGTCATCGCAGTTTTCGGTGCTGGTGGCCATTGCCACCGCCGCCGGTGAACCGACGATGGCCTCGGTGGCGGAAGCCCTGGTGATGGACCGGACCACCCTCGTGCGCGCGCTGCAACCGATGCAGCGCGATGGCTTGCTTGTGCAGAAGCCGGCGTCCACAGGACGTGCTACGGCCTTGCACCTGACGTCGCGGGGGAGGGCGCTGCTCAAGGCCGCCGAGGCACACTGGCGGGCGGCGCAGCAGGAGATTGACGACAAGTTCGGGGTTGACCGGGCCAGGGCGCTTCGCGAGGCCCTGTTTGCACTCACCACGGCTTGAACCCGCGCCAGGCAACGGCGCATTTTTTTGCGGTAAAACTGTGCATATGCACACATGGAGATCGATATGGATATCAAAGGCAAGACCATTCTGGTGACGGGCGCCAATCGCGGCCTGGGGCGGCAGTTCACGCAGGCGCTGCTGGCCGCTGGCGCCGCCAAGGTCTACGCAGGCGCCCGCGACCCGCAGACGGTCACGCAGCCGGGCGTGCAGGCCGTGCGCCTCGATGTGACCGACGCCGAGTCGATCGCCGCAGCAGCAGCGGCGCTCACGGACGTTGACGTGGTCGTCAACAACGCAGGCATCATGCAGCCCGCGTCCTTGCTCGCGCCCGCTGACATCGGCGCGATCCACCAGACCTTTGACGTGAACGTGTGGGGCCTGCTGGCCGTCACGCAGGCGTTTGCGCCGGTGCTCAAGCGCAACGGCGGAGGCGCCGTTGTGAACGTGCTGTCGGTACTGAGCTGGGTGGCGCTCCCGACGAGCGGGGCTTACAGCGCATCGAAGGCCGCGGCCTGGGCGCTCACCAACGGCTTGCGGCACGAGTTGCGCAGCCAGGGGACACGCGTGGTCGGCGTGCACCCGGCCTACATCGATACCGACATGACGGCGGGCGTGGCCGCGCCGAAGTCGACGCCCGAACACGTCGTGGCCGAAGTGCTGCGCGCACTGGCCGACGGCCGCGACGAAGTCCTCGTGGATGACGTGGGCCGCAACGTGAAGCAATCGCTCTCGGGCGCAACGCCGGCCTACCTCGCGGCCTGACCGGCGGCGGGGCGCTCGCTCTCGCCGCACATCTGGCGGCGATAGCGCTGCGGTGAAAACCCGACCTGCTTGCGGAACATCGCAATGAACGCAGAGGGCGCCCCGTAGCCGAGCGCAAGCGCAATCTCCTGCACCGGCCGGTCTTCCCTGAGCCACACCAGCGCGCGCAGCAGGCGTACGCGGTTGCGCCATTGCACGAAGGTCATGCCCAGTTCGGCCTGGAAGCGGCGAGCGAGTGTGCGCTCGGTACTGTGCACGCGGTCGGCCCATTGCTTGAGGGTGGTGTTGTCGGCGGGGTCGAGGCGGATGGCCTGCAGGATGGGCTCGAGCTGGCGATCGGTGCTGTCGGGCAGGTAGCTGTCGGCGTGGCCGGCCCGCAAGAGGGCCTGGACGAGCAGTTCGAACTGGCGGAGGTCCCAGTCGTCGGCCATGGCGGTGATGCGGCGCGTGGCGAAATCCTCGATCAGTGCCCGCACCAGCGGCGTCTGCGGAATCAGGCATGCCATGGGCGGCAGCCGTTGCGCGAGCGGCTCGGCCACGTACACCGAGAGGAAATCCGTCGCCTGCCGGATCGACGCGGAATGCGGCTGGTTGGCCGGCACCCAGATCAGGTACTCCGCCGGCGCCGTCAACCGGCGGCCATCGACGGCCACTTCCATGAGCCCCAGGCTGATGCGGTTGATCTGGCCCCACGGATGCGTGTGCGGCTCGATGTCGGTTTCGGGCGCGAAATGGTCGTAGCGGAAGTAGAACGGTGCGCCCTTGGGCACCCGCAGATCGGCTTCGCGGTAGGCGGTGTACATGGGGCTCGCTCGGTTGTCGTCTTCGAGCGGTGAAGTTGTCCGGTTCGCAGTATATGTTCTGAACCGGACATCACTACACTGCCTTCTTCGATTGTTCCACGGAGGCCCTCGTGCCTGTGCTGTATCCCTTGCTGGCAGTGCTGATCTGGGCTGCCAATACGATTGTGTCGAAGGCCGCGGCCGGTGTGGTCGACCCGGCGGCCATCTCGCTGTACCGCTGGGTGGTGGCGGCGATCGTGCTGACGCCGTTCTGTGCGCGGCCGTTGTGGCGCCAGCGCCAGGCGATCGCGGCGCAGTGGCGGCGCTTTGCCGTGCTCGCGCTGCTCGGCATGGTGATGTACCAGTGCCTCGCGTATTACGCGGCGCACAGCACGAGCGCGACCAACATGGGCGTGATCGGCGCGTTGATCCCGCTGCTGGGGCTGGTCCTGAACGTGGCGGTGTTTCGTCAGCCCGTGGGCGCGCAGGCGGTGGCGGGGGTGGTTGTCTCGCTGCTGGGCGTGCTGTATCTGCTCGGCCGCGGAGAGCCGGCCAACCTGTTCGACGGCGGCATCAACCACGGCGACGTGCTGGTGCTCGTCGGCGCCACGGCCTACGCGCTGTACAACATCCTGTATCGGCGCTGGGCGCTGCCGTTCGGGCAGTGGCTGAACCTGTATGTGCAGGTGCTGATGGCCGTGGTAATGCTCGTGCCCGTGGCCATGACGGCGCACAGCCTGGCCATTCCGGCCAAGGGCATCGGGCTGGTCGTGTTTGCGGGCATTGCCTCGTCGATTGTCGCGTCGTACCTCTGGATGCTCGGCCTCAAGCGCATCGGCAGCGAGCGCACGGCGGTGCTCATGAACCTGATGCCGGTCTTCACGGCCGGCCTGGCCGCGGTCATGCTCGGCGAGACCGTGCACAGTTATCACTGGATCGGCGGCGGTCTCGTATTGCTGGGTGTGAGCCTGGCGCAGGGCATCGTGCGCCTGCCCGCGTTGGGGCCGGGCGCGCGCGCCTGAACACGCACGGATTTCCCCCCGCGCGGCGCGGTGGTTGGCGGTAAAATCGACCGCACGACGGGCGCACCAGTGGCGCCCGCCGCGTCTTCCAGAACCCCAATCGCAGACCATGAAACGCAGCGCCGGAGCCGTCACCGTCGATGATGTTGCCGCGCATGCGGGCGTGTCGATCAAGACCGTCTCGCGCGTGCTGAACCACGAGCCCAACATTAGCGAAAAGACGCGCGCCAAGGTAGTCGAGGCGATGCAGGCGCTGGATTACCGGCCCAACCCCGCCGCCCGGCGACTGGCCAGCAAGCGCGCCGACATCATCGCGCTGGTCTACGACAACCCGTCGGACAACTACATCGTCAACATCCAGCACGGCGCGCTCGAAGCGTGCCGGGCGCTCGACTACAGCCTGCTGCTCACCCCCTGCAACTACCGCGATCCGGGCCTCGCCGCGCAGATCATCCAGAGCGCCCGCCAGCGTGCACTGGCCGGCGTCATCCTCACGCCGCCGGTGTCGGACGTGTCGTCATTGGTTGCGGCGCTGGATGAAGCCGGCATCGATTACGTACGTCTCGCACCGGCCGATCGCCAGCACAAGGGCCTGTCCGTCAACACCGAAGACCGCGCCGCCGCGCGCGACATGACGCTGCACCTCATCGGCCTGGGCCACCGCCGCATCGGCTTCGTGGTGTGTGACCCGCACCACGGCGCTGCATACCAGCGCGTGTTCGGCTACCGCGATGCGATGGCGC
>OFCW01000007.1_pt1 | contig 113848 bp, 104 predicted proteins | sample 1520951 | NCBI WGS metagenome assembly OFCW01 (sample SAMEA4349680, study PRJEB24078) | microbial mat metagenome | biome: Terrestrial Biome; feature: Habitat; material: Microbial Mat | place: India | collected 2012-06-12 | depth 10 m | reverse complement strand
GGCCAGCCACGCGCTTCTTCTTCCCGGCGCGCGACGGCGGCTGGCACACACCGCACACGAAATCGTGGTGCAGGTCGTCTGCGTGGGCCACGAAATGGCCGGTGCAGCGCTTGCACTTCACGGTGTGCAGCATCTTCCCCTCGAAGAACTTCAGCATCATCCACGCACGGGTGATCGACAGCACCTCTTCCTGCTCATGGACGTAGATGTGTTCCTGGTACAGCTTGTAGGCCGAGATCAGGCGGCGCACCCCGGTGCTGCGGCTGTTCTCGCCCAGAAAGCGATAGATGTTCAGGAAAATCGACGAATGGATGTTCGGCGACCACGTCAGGAACCAGTCCGCCGAGAACGGCAGCATGCCCTTGGGCGGCGATTCCCCCCGGATTTCCTTGTACAGCTTGACCAGGCGCTCACGGCTGAGCGTGGTCTCCTGTTCCAGCAGTTGCAGACGCGCACCGAGCGAAATCAATTCCGCTGCCAGGTGGATCTGCTCGACTTCATTCATGACGCTGGTGTGTCGCATGGCACTGCTCCCGCTACGCTTGCTACTCATCCAAAGTGCAATCCCTGAACCCGGCGGAAAACCCGCCGCAAACAGTTCAGTTGATCTGCTCAACCGCCTGACGCGCCAGCAGGATCGACATTTGCGATTGCTGCAGGCCCTTGTCACGGTGCGGCTGGGTCACCAGACCCAGGATGGCGTGATCGTCGAAGCGGAAGCGGCACAGCAGCACGTTGGTGCTGGCCAGCTTGACGATCTGCGCGGGCGACATCGTCAGCAGGATGTCAGCCAGTTCTTCGGAGATGCCGAGGCGAAAAAGCGCGGCATCGCGATCCTTGGCCAGCATCTGCTGGGCAAGCATCAGGTAGGTGAGATTCAGCTCGCTGATCTCGGAAACAATGTCTTGCGTATCCATGTTGTCCCGTCGTGTGCAGTAAAAGTACAGCGTGCATCCGACCCCGCACGGTGCTGTCCGGTAGCACAGACTTCGTCTGCACCTACCCTCGCCGGACATGCCCCGATCCCCACAGACCGGATGCTTCTGGCGGTCGGCGCCGTTGCCGGCACTTTCCGCCCCTTCTTACTCACGTCAATCAAGACATGGTGAAGTTGTTTTGTGTTGAACACATTGTGGGTTTCAGTTGAGGGTAAGTAAAGAAGGGTAGCCCCCTACATCAGGGGGGTAAGTTCTCCGACAAACTTGTAGGCCATTTTCCTACAAATGTGTTAACAAACATTGCACGAGAAGCGTTTGTGGGCCGACGGACCCGGGATAGACAATGTGCTAAAGCGGACGTTTGACACGTATTTACCCCAATCTTTGTCTCAAAAAAGCAATATTGTTGCGCTTGTGAACCCTCATTCGACAAAGAAGACGTGGCAGTTTTGCGACTGTGAGCATGGGATGCTCGGTTAACGGTTTGTAGGACACTTCTTACTGCTTCCTACAAGCCATGTAGGACAGTTCCGACCGGCAACAGGCAGCTTTGTAGGATCGCTCCTACAGTACGAACCCAGCTTTGTAGGACAGCTCCTACCCTTCTGTATTACCTATAGATACATGTCTCTCATATTGAGACAAAACCGGCCGGTGCACTTTGTCAGGTGCGGAATCGACGGTATGGCGGAAGGCGCTGCGTGATCTGCGCCGCGCACCCATGGGCCGGGCGTGCCCCCTCGGCGCGCGGAAGATGACCGTCAGGCGAGTTCGAGCCCGCGCCAGCTGGCCTGGAGGACGGTGCCGGTTGCCGACTCCGTGATGACGATGCCCTGACCATCGGGGGTCAGCGCGACGTTGGTGGTGGAGCGCCCGCGGCACGATGCGATGCGGGCCAGCGGCTCGCCGTGGGGCGACAGCGCGAACACCGCGCCCAGCGAGGCATGCGCGACGAGCAGGTTGCCGACCGGGTCCATCGCCATGCCGTCCGGGCCACTGGTGCCATGGAACTGCGCGAAGCGGCCGACCTTGCTGGTGCTGCCGTCGGCAAGCAGCGGCAGGCGCCAGACGGCGTTGTCGCGGGTCATGGCGACAAACAGGGCGGATTCGTCCGGTGTCAGTGCCAGGCCATTCGGGCTGGGCCCGTTCGAGAGCAGGCAGTCGAGGCGTCCATCGGCGCGCAGGCGGTACACGCGGCCGGTCGGGACGGGCCGGCGCAGGGCGGCCGGCATTTCGGCAAGGACGGTGGTCTCGACCGGGGGCCAGTTGCAATACGTCATGACGCAGTCGCCGCGTCGGTCTGCGGCAGATGCCGCGTGGACGCGCCGGTATAGCGGTAGGGCAACTGGCGCGGCATCGGGCCCTTGTTGCGCTCGTCGCGGCCCGACTGCTCCCACGCATGCGCCAGGATGCCCACCGCGCGCGACAGGCAGAACACCCCGCGCGCCAACGGTGCGGCAAACCCGAGCTCGGCATAGATGACGGCAGTCGCCCCATCGATGTTCATCGGGATCGGCCGGCCCTTGCGCGCAGCCAGCAGCGCCGCGATGGCCCGGCCGATGGCGGCATAACGACCGCCGACCACGTTGTCTTGCGCGGCCTCGTCCACCAGTGCGAGCAGACGCACCGCTCGCGGGTCCACCGGATGGAAGCGATGCCCGAAGCCCGGCAGGTACTTGCCGTGCGCGGCGATGAACGCATCGACGCCCGCCGCCGTGGCCGCCTCCAGCGAGGCGCCGTCGAACATGCGCGCCTCGATATCGTGGAACAGCTCGACCGCCTGCTGCCCCGCTCCGCCGTGCACGTCGTCCAGCGCGTTCAACGCAGACGCCATCGCGCCGTTGAGCGGCAGGCCGCAGCTTGTCGCCATCTTCGCGATCGCAATGGATGGCGCATGCGGGCCGTGATCGACCGACGCCACCAGCGCCGCTTCCAGCAAGGCCGCCTGCCCCTTGGCCGGCAGCTCGCCGCGCAGCATCAGCCAGATCATTTCGGCAAAGCCGATCTGGCCGATCAGCTCCTGGATCGGGTAGCCGCGTACGTGGATGCGGCCGGGTTCGATGTCGATGATGTCGGTGCGCCAGTAATCGGCGGCGAGGCCGGCGGCGTCCTGTGTCGGTGCGGTCGTCATGATTAGATGGCGCCTTCGGCGCGCAAGGCTTCGATTTGGTCGTGGCGGTAACCGAGCCTGGCAAGCCAGTCGTCGGTATGGGCGGAGAGCGATGGCGCCGGTGTCTGCGGGCACGGATCTTCGCCCGAGAGGCGGAAGCCCGCGCGCGTCACGTGCTGCCCGGCCTCCGGGAACGAGGTGACGAAGCCGCGGCCCGTCACCTGTTCGTGCGCCAGCACGCCAGGCACGTCGAGCACCAGCCCGGCCGGCACGCCGGCTTCGATCAGCAGCGGCTCCCATTCGGCGGCCGGGCGCGCGGCCAATGCCGTTTCCAGCGCGTCGTTGAGTTGCTGGCGATGTTCCTTGCGTGCATGGCGCTCGGCAAAGCGCGGGTCGGTGGCCAGTTCCGGATGCCCCACCACGCGGCACAGCGCGGCAAACTGCTTGTCTTCGTTGGCGGCGATGTTGATCAGCCCATCGCCCGTGGTGAATGTGCCCGACGGCGCGGCGGTGAAATTCTGGTTGCCCATCGGCTGCGGCGTCACACCGGCGTTCAGGTAGTTGGAGACGACCCAGCCCATGGTGGCGAGCGTCGATTCCAGCATCGACACGTCCACCATGCAGCCCTGCCCCGTACGCTGCGCGCCGAGCAGGCATGCGGTGACGGCCAGCGCCGCCGTGATGCCGCCCACCGTGTCGCTGATCGGGTAACCGACGCGCAGCGGCGCCGATGCGTCGTCGCCGGTGACGCTCATCACGCCGGACATGCCCTGGATGATCTGGTCGTATGCGGGTCTGCCGCTGAGCGGGCCGTCCTTGCCGAAGCCCGAGATGGCGCAGTAGACGAGACGCGGGTTGACCTCGCGCAGCACGTCGTAGCCGAGTTCCAGGCGGTCCATCACGCCGGGGCGGTAGTTCTCGATCAGCGCGTCGGCCTGCGCCACCAGCTTGAGCAGGATCGCGCGCCCCTCGGGGTGCTTCAGGTTGACGGTGACGGACTGCTTGCCCGCATTGACGGCGACAAACGAGGCGCCCATCTTGCGGCGCGCCTGCTCAGGATCGGCGCCCAGACGGCGGGCGAGATCGCCATTGCCCGGCACCTCGATCTTGATGACTTCAGCGCCGAGCAAACCCAGCTGATAGCCGCAGAACGGCCCGGCCAGCACGTTCGACAAGTCGAGCACGCGCAAACCCGCGAGAGGCAAAGCCATGAAAACAACTCCTGCTACACAGTCGGCTCCGCCCCTCGCCCCGCTCAGGAGGTGGGGCGTCTTGGCGGAGCCTAGGTTTTAGAGATCAGTTGGGCAGCGAGACGCAGCGGCGCGGGGTCGCCACCCAGCGTGGACGTGATTTGCGCGGCGTGCTCCAGCACCGGCACGCGCCACGATTGCAGCAGCGCCCCGTCGATGCGCGACGCCGGACCGGCAAGGCACAGCGCACCCCGCAGCGCCTGCTGCACGCCAAACACCGGCACCGACAGGCCCACCGTTTCCCGATCGCGCTCGCCGATCGACACGTAGTAGTGATCGCGCCGGATCGCGTCGTACGTGGCGCCTTGCATGCCGGAGAACGCACACAGCACGCGCCCGCCGGAGCCGCGCTCCAGCGGCAGCACGTCACCCTCGCGCACGTGATCGCGGATGGCGTGGCTCGAATCGACGCGATGCAGGCAGACACGCACATCGCGCTCGCGGATGTAGAACGACACCGCCTCGCCGGTGGCCTCGGCCAGCGCGCGCATGTGCGGCAGCACCACGTCGCCCAGGCGCATGCTGCGCTGGTAGAGCGCGCCGAGCATCAACGGCGCGGCACCGATCTGGTACCGGCCGTCTTCCAGGCGAAACAGCATGCGGTGCTGGATGAGCGAGCCGGCAAGCCGCAGGATCGTGCTCTTGTACAGCCCGGTGCGCGCGGCCAGCTCGGCCAGCGTCAGCGCGTAATCGCCGGGGCGGAACGCAAACAGGATCGAGAACGCGCGGTCCAGCGCAGCCACCCCCGACTGCCCCGGCGTGGCGGCATCGCCCTCGTTGGCGGCGGGCGTGATCTCGTTCTGGGTGGTTTGGCGCTCTGCGGTCATGGCGGGTTGGGCGAGACGGTTCACTTGACCGTCTTCAGGGCTTGGTCGACGAAGCGGTTAGTGTACGTTTTCGCCAGGTCGATCCTGGCGTTGCGGATCTTTTCGTCGTAGCTGGAAAGCACCGTCAGCGCCACCTTGGCATCGGCATCGGTCATCAGGCCGTCCTTGGAGAAGATCGGCTTGGAGTGGCGCAGCGCATCGACAAACACGTCGCGCCCGCCCACCTGCTGCTCCTTGGGCATCTTGTCGGCGATGGCCTCGGGCGTGCTGGCGTCGATCCATTTGAGCGTGCGGATGAAGGCGTTCACCAGACGCTGCACGGTCTCCGGATTCTTCGTCATGAAGTCGCGCGTCACGTACAGCGTGGCGGTCGGGTAGCGGCCGCCGAACACGGCGTTGGAGCCGGCATCGGTGCGCGTATCGACGAGGAACTTGGCGGCGCGGCGCTTCTCCAGCAGGCTCGCCACGGGGTCGAAGTTGACGAGCGCGTCGATCTCCTTGCGATCCAGCGCCACCATGCCCGGCGCGCCGGAACCCACGGCGATGTACGACACGTCGTTCACCTGCAGCCCGCTCTTGATGGCGTAATAGCGGGCAAACAGATCGGTGGACGAGCCCGGTGCGGTGATGCCGATCTTCTTGCCCTTCAGATCCTTGCCGCTCTTGATATCCAGGTCGGGCCGCACGGCCAGCACGATGCCGGGCGTAACGTTGAGCAGCGCGACCGACACAATGTCCTTGCCCTGCGCCTGAATGTGGATGGTGTGGTCATAGAAGCCCACCACCGCATCGGTCGATCCGGCAATCAGCGCCTGCAGTGCCTTGCTGCCGCCGGCCTGGAAGTTCTCCACCTTCACGTTGAGCCCTTCCTTCTGGAAGTTGCCCAGCGACTGCGTAAGCGGCACCGGCATGTAGTTCAGGATCATCGAGCCGACTGACAGGCTCACGTCCTTCTTCTCCGGCTCGGCGGCGTTGGCTGCCGTGCAGACGGCCGCACACAACAGGGCCGAAATCCATCGCTTCATGGTTGTCTCCCTCATTGTGCTTGGGGCTCAGGCGCCCGTTTCGGGGTCGACCTTCGGGCGCCACACCAGCAACTTGCCTTCGAGCGCATCGACGCTGCGGTCCAGCGCAATCACGAAGGCCGACAGCACGACGATTCCCGAGAACACGCCGGTGGCATCGAACACGCCTTCGGCCTGCGCAATCAGGTGGCCCAGGCCAGCGGACGAGCCGAGGTACTCCGCCACGATCGCGCCCATCACGGCCATGCCGACGGAAGCGCGCAGGCTCGAGAGAATCCAGCTGGTGGCCGACGGCACATAGACGTGGCGCAGCAGGCTGATGCGGCTGGCCTTGAGCAGCCGCGCGTTGGCCAGCATGACGGGGTTCACCTCGCGCACGCCCTGGTACGTATTGAAGAACGTGATGAACAGCACCATCGTCGCGCCCAGCGCCACCTTGGAGGTCAGCCCCAGCCCGAACCACATCACGAAGATGGGCGCGAGCAGGATGCGCGGGATCGCATTGAAGACCTTGATGAACGGGTCCAGCACCTCGGCCGCGAGCTTGGACAAGCCGAGCCACAGCCCCAGGCTGATACCGAGCAGCGTGCCGATGCCGAACGAGAGAATCGTCTCGGCCAGGGTGATGGCCAGATGCGTGTAGATGTCGCCGGCGGTGAACCACTCCCAGATGCGCGCGACGATCGACGACGGCATCGAGAAATAGAACGGATCGACCACGCCCGCGCGGCCGAGGCCCTCCCACGAGCCGAACATCAACACCACCACGGCCAGCTGGAACAGGCGGATCTTGGTCCTGTGCGCGAGACCGGCGCGCTGCGTGCCCACGGTAGGCATCGTGTTAGTGCTGGACGGCATGGCTCTTCTCCACTTCGGTGCCGAGGATCGACCAGATCTCGCGATACAGGCGGATGAACGCGTCGGACATGTTGATTTCAGACACGTTGCGCGGACGCGGCAGCGTGATTTCGACATCGCCAACCGGCCGGCTGGCGGGCCCGGCGGACATGACGACCACGCGGTCGGCCAGGGCAATGGCCTCCTCCAGGTCGTGCGTGATGAACAGCAGCGATTTGCGGTCTTCCTGCCAGAGGCGCAGCAGCTCGCTCTGCATGAGGTGGCGCGTGTGCACATCGAGCGCCGAGAACGGCTCGTCCATCAGCACGATCTTGGGCGAGAGAATCAGCGTCTGCGCCATGCTGATGCGCTTCTTCTGCCCGCCCGAGAGCTGATGCGGATAGCGCGCCTCGAAGCCGGCCAGGCCGACCTTCTTCATCCACGGACGGGCGCGCTCGCGGGCCTCGTCCACCGGCATGCCCTGGAACACCAGGCCGAGCGCGACGTTGTCGAGCGCCGTCTTCCAGGGCAGCAGCGAGTCCTGCTGCATCATGAACCCAGCGCTGCCGTTCAGGCCTGTCAGCGGCTCGCCAAACACGTTCACCGTGCCGCCGGCCGGCTTGAGCAGCCCCGTCACGGCGTTGAGCAACGTGCTCTTGCCGCACCCGGTGGGCCCCACCACCGCCACGAATTCCCCCTCGCCGATCGACAGGTCTACGCCCTGCACCGCCGTAAAACTGCCAAACCGCACTGACACCTGATTGAGCTGCACCGCCGGCAAACCGGGAGGCAGCCGGCCATTCGCGGCCGGATGGGAAGAAAGCATGGGCGTCTCCTTGAATGCGTTGCCTCTTTGTCGTTCTGTTATACAGAATCTTGTTCTATTTTACGCAGCATCTTGAGCCGGGATAACAGACGTAAACCCGTAGAAGCCGGGGCAGCATGGCGAACGTCGCCAAGTATCCAACGAGTCTTCTCGCTTTTTGTTTCTTTAGTCGGAATTTAATTCTATCTGCCAGAACGCAGCAGCAGCAAAGAAAGTCGCCGCGACCGCTAAAGTTTTCGCTCGGCCATCCGATCAAGGGCGTACTGATCAGCGAGATGGCAATGCAACTCACTTCCTCGTCCGTTTCTGGCACTGTGGCCACCGGCGCTTCGGGCGGCGGGAGCGGCTCGGCCAATGAAATCGAACGGCTGCAACGGCAGCTCAAGAACCTGCAGAAGTCGATGGCAGACCTGGCCGGGCAGGGATTGCCGGCCGAGCAGAAGAAGCAGCAGATGCAGATGCTGAGCCAGCAGATTCAGATCGTGCAGGCGCAGATCGCCCGCCTTCAGGCCCAGAAAGGGCTGGAGCAGGCCGAGACGCGGTTGGAAACGCGCAAGTCCGCGGACACCGGCAGTGCCGAGGTGGCCACCAAGGCGCGCACGACAGACAAGGTCACCGGCACATCGAGCGTGACCGACGCCCGCTTGCAGGCCCGCCGCGTGGAACAGGCCCAGCCCGCGCATCCGGCCAGCGCCGAAGCGCTCACCCCGGCCGAGCCGCCGCTGGTTTCCCTGCGCGCCTGACGCTGGAACGGCCCTCGCGCGCCGCGCAGAGCCCGCAGCGCGCTATGGACTAAGCACGCAGCGCACTGAGCGACATGCGCTGCCGCCCCTGCGCATCGAAATTCTCGGGCGAGAGCCACCGCTCGAAGGCCGTCCGCAGCTGCGGCCAATCGGCATCGATGATGGAAAACCACGCCGTATCGCGGCTGCGCCCCTTGTAGACGACCGCCTGGCGGAAGATCCCCTCAAACTGGAAGCCGAGCCGCAGTGCAGCCTGACGCGACGGCGCATTCAGGCTGTCGCACTTCCATTCGTAACGGCGATAGCCCAGGTCTTCAAAGACGTGCTTCATGAGCAGGAACTGCGCTTCCGTCGACGCGGGGGTGCGTTGCAGCAACGGCGAAAACGTCACGGCACCGACCTCCACCACGCCGTGCTCGGGCGTGATGCGCATCAATGCCAGCGTGCCGACGGCGCGATCCGTCTGCGCGTCGATCACGGCGTACTGCAGTGGATCCCGCTTGGCCGCAATGCGCTCCACATAGGCACGGTGGGATGCGGCGTCGGCAAACGGCCCTTCCATCAGGTACGTCCAGTGGCGGTCGTCGGGCGCCTGGCGGGCGGCTTCGAACAGCGCATCGGCATGGCGCACGGCGTCGAGCGGCTCCAGGCGGCAGTACCGCCCAGGCAGCGGCGCGTGCGGCGGCAGCGGACGCGCGGTCCAGTCGGGCATCGGCGTGCCGATGGGCTGTTGGTAGGCGTTCAGGGTGGTCATGCGCGCAGCGAGGGGTTGGACAGGATCCGCATTACCGTACCGAATCTCGTGGCTCCATGAAAAGAGCCATGGCGAACGCCATCTGAGGAGCCACGCCGCAACAGAGCGCCAACATCGCATCGCCGGAAACGCCCTCGGACCCAGCCAATTGTTGCGTCGCAGCAACGACCAGGACACAGCGCGGCAGGGCCCCGACATGCGCAGGCCGCACCACGCCAGCGCTGAAATTTGTTGTTACCTTTGGAACAGTCTGTTCACCCGTCGCGATATTGTTCTTCCGCATTGCAACACCTACACTGCGTAACAGTTGTTCAGACATCGATTGCCTGAACAAGCAATGCAAGTGCTGTAAGGAGAACGATGATGAAATGGTTGGATATCGGCGCCGTCATGGCCGCCTGGATCGCAAGCTGCGTCGCAGCAGGCTGGCTCATCAGCGCCGCCGCTTTCCTGGCCTGATCCGGGCCCTCGAAGCAACACGGCCGGGCGGGATATCGCTGCCCGCCCGGCCCTGAACCCCAGTCGATCGATGCGTCAGGCGCGCTTGGCGCCTGCCCACTGAACGAATCGGTCGACGAATCCCTGCAGGAACTGGCGCGTCCGCGCATCCACCACCCCGCCCTGCGCGTCGAAGGGTTCTCCGGCAAAGTGGAAGAACACCTCCGGCAGCGGCAAGACCTGCACCCCCAACGCCGACAACACGTTGCGCAACTGTGCTTGCGACAGGGCCGTCCCGATGGCGCCCGGCGACGCCCCCGCAACGCCGGCCAGCTTGCCGCCCCACACACTCTGGCCATACGGCCGCGAACCCCAGTCGATCGCGTTCTTGAGCACGCCCGGGATGCCGCGGTTGTATTCCGGCGTGACGAACAGGATGGCGTCCACACCCGCCACGGCCGCCTTGAAGCGCTGCACGGGCTCGGGCAGGTTGCTGTCCAGATCCTGGTTGTAGAGCGGCAGCTCACCGATCTCGATGAACTGCGCCTGCGCGCCCGAAGGCAGAAGGCCGACCAGCGCCTGCGCCAGTTGGCGATTGAACGACGCCTTGCGCAGGCTGCCGACGATCACCCCGATAGTCAGATGGCTCATGAACACTCCTCGTTGGCAAAAACGGTTGGGGACGGCCTTGAAACTCAATCGGCCCCAGCGGGCTCGGCGGCGACCTCGCGCTTGATGCGGTCGATCAGGGCAAACATGAGCGGATTGAGCAGGATCGACAGGATCGCCGCCGCAAGCAGCAACCCGCGCGCGCGCACCGGCAGGATCTCCAGGCCGATGCCCAGCCCGATCAGGATGAACGAAAACTCGCCGATCTGCGCTAGGCTCGCCGAGATCGTGAGCGCCGTGCGGTTGCCGTGCCCGAACGCCCGCACCACCGCAAACGCTGCCAGCGACTTGCCCATCACCACGATCAGGACCGTGCCCAGCACCGCCCACGTGTCTTCGACGAGCACGCGGGGGTCGAACAGCATGCCCACCGACACAAAGAACAGCACCGCAAACGCATCGCGCAGCGGCAGTGACTCCTCGGCCGCGCGCTGGCTGAACTCCGATTCGGCCAGGACCATGCCTGCAAAGAACGCGCCCAGAGCGAACGACACGCCAAACAGCACGGTCGCCCCATACGCCACGCCCAGCGCCGTAGCGAGCACGCCCAAGCGGAACAGCTCACGGCTGCCTGTCATGACGATGCGCTCGAGCATCCACGGAATCACGCGGCGGCCGACCACCAGCATCAGCGCCGCGAATGCCACCACCTTGGAGAGCGTGATCGCGAGCACCTTGGCGATGTCCCACGCGCTGACCGACGTGCTGCCCGCGCCGCCAAGCGCGCCGGCCAGCGCCGGCAACAGCACGAGCGTGACCACCATCACGAGGTCTTCCACGATCAGCCAGCCGACGGCGATATGGCCCTCGTGCGAGTGGTCCAGGCCGCGGTCTTCCAGCGCCTTGAGCAGCACCACGGTACTCGCCACCGACAGCGCCAGCCCGAACACCAGCCCCGGCCCCCAGTCCCATCCGAGCAGCCACGCCAGCCCCATGCCCATGAGCGTGGCCAGCGCAATCTGCCCGATGGCGCCCGGAATGGCGATGGCCTTGACGGCCAGCAGCTCCTTCATCGAGAAGTGCAGCCCCACGCCGAACATCAGCAGGATCACGCCCAGCTCCGCCAGCTGCGGGGCAAGGCTCTGGTCGGCCACAAAGCCCGGGGTAAAGGGGCCGGCCACCACGCCCGCCATGAGGTAGCCCACCAGCGGCGGCAGGCGCAGCCGCTGCGCGATGGTGCCGAAGATGAAGGCCAGCACAAGGCCGCCGATGATGGTGGAGATGAGCGGGGTCTCTACGTGCATGCGTTGCTGTGACGTCGGGGCGGATCGAGGATGGGGGAGACAGCGGCGCGGCGGAGCCGGCCAAGATGCGACAGCGCGCACGCCGGTTTGTTCGGCCAGCGTCACACGGAGGACGAATATACGGGATTTCGCTTAGCGGGCCGTACCGCACGCATGGGCAGGCGCAAGAGCGGTGCCAACGCCGCCGGCACCGTCAACGGATGGCAGTTGCCGGCACGCGGCCGGCAATGCACGCCAGATGCGCTCAGGCGTAGTCGCGTGCGTCTTCGATCAGCTTGCCGTCTTGCGGCAGCGAGCCTGCCGCCACGAAGCGCACCTCGCCGCGCAGCCGCGTCACCTCGCGCAGCGAGCCGGCCACGGCTTCACGCAGGCCGGCATCATCGCCGGTGGCGTCGCAGTGCAGCGTCATGACGTCCACGCCCGGCGTGCCCGACACCACGAGCCGTGCGGCGCGGATCTCCGGATGCCGGCGCACCACCTCCGCCACCTGCCCGGGATGCACGAACATGCCCTTGACCTTGGTGGTCTGGTCGGCGCGGCCCAGCCAGCCCTTGAGGCGGATGTTCGTGCGCCCGCATGGGCTGGCCTGCCGCGAAGAGCCAGCCACGATGGCAGACAGGTCGCCGGTGCCGAAGCGGATCAGCGGATAGTCTCCATTGCCGAGCACGGTGACCACCACTTCACCCACCTCCCCCTCCGGCATCGGCTGCGTGCCCCCCGGCTCGACGATCTCCACCAGCACGTTCTCGTCGACGACCCAGCCGTCGCTGCCGTCGGCCTCATAGGCGATGAGGCCCAGGTCGGCCGAACCGTACATCTGGTGCACCACCACGCCTTGCGCAGCGAGCCATTCGCGCAGCGACGGCGGCAGCGCCTCGCCCGAGACGACGGCCTTGGTGAGGCTTGCACAGGGCTGGCCTGCCTCGGCGCTCTTCTCGAGCAGGATGCGCAGGAACGACGGCGTGCCCACGTACGCAGTGGGCTTGAGCATCGACAAGGCCTGCACCTGCATCTCGGTCTGGCCGACACCGGCCGGAAACACGCAGCAGCCCAGCCGGTGCGCGCCGGATTCCATCATCAGCCCCGCCGGCGTGAAGTGATACGAAAACGTGTTGTAGACGAGGTCCCCCGCGCGGAATCCGGCGGCAAACAGCGCCCGCGCCGTGCGCCACCAGTCGGGCCCGTGACCATCGGGCTCATGGATGGGCCCGGGCGACTGAAACACGTGGCGCAGCCCGCCCAGCGGCGTGGCGTTCAGTCCGCCCAGCGGCGGCGACAACTTCTGCATGCCCGCCAGTTCCGATTTGCGCGTGACCGGCAACGCCGCCAGCGCCGCGCGCGACGTCACGGCCTGCGCGTCGACATCGCGCAACCGCTGCGCAAAGTACGGCGCATTCGTCTGCGCATGCGCGATCTGCTTGGACAGCGCGGCAAACAGCGCCTGTTCGCGCAGTTCAGGCGCGCGCGTCTCGAGGGCATCGAAATGTTCCGGCATGGTGGGCAGGCGGTTGGAGGTGTTCGGGAAGACGGGCGGGTTCGGGTCGCTTCAGGCCAGCCAGCGCTTGCGCCGGCGGTAGCTCTTGATGTCGCGGAAGGACTGGCGCGCGCCGGCCTCGTCATCATTGGCGGCCACGCCCAGGTAGAACTCCTTGACGTCTTCGTTGTTGCGCAGCGCTTCGGCCGTGCCGTCCATCACCACGCGGCCGTTCTCGAGGATGTAGCCGTAGTCGGCATGGCGCAGCGCCACCATGGTGTTCTGCTCAGCCAGCAGGAAGCTGACCTTCTCGCGCTGGTTGAGATCGCGCACGATCTCGAAGATCTCTTCGACGATCTGCGGCGCCAGCCCCATCGACGGCTCGTCGAGCAGGATCATCTGCGGCGCCGCCATCATGGCGCGGCCGATGGCGCACATCTGCTGCTCGCCGCCCGAGGTGTAGCCGGCCTGCGACTTGCGCCGCGTCTTCAGACGGGGGAAGTATGCGTAGATGCGTTCGAGCGCGTCTCGGGTCTGGGCGCGCGAGAAGTGACGCGTGTACGCGCCGGTCAGCAGGTTCTCTTCGATCGTCAGATGCGCGAAGCAGTGGCGCCCTTCCATGACCTGGATCACGCCGCGCCGCACGAGGTCATTGGGCGTGAGCTGATCGACGCGGCTGCCGCGGTACTCGATCGATCCCTTGGTCACGTCGCCGCGTTCGGCATGCAGCAGGTTCGAGATGGCTTTGAGCGTGGTCGTCTTGCCGGCGCCATTGGCGCCCAGCAGCGCGACGATGCCCCCCTCGGGCACCGCAAGCGAAACGCCCTTGAGTACCAGGATGACGTGGTCGTAGATGACCTCGATGTTGTTGACGGTCAGCAGGCTCATGGTGCGGTGCAAAGTGGGTCGAAAAGAGGGTGCAGTCAGGCCGTGCCTCGCCCCACGCCGGCGGACGAGGCGGCCGGTGCGGGTTCAGGATTTCACGCACGCCGGCGTGATGCCCTTCTCCTTCGCGTACTGCGCGGCGGTCGCCTTGAACAGCGGATGGACGAGGCCCTTGTTGCCCTCCACCCAGTCAGACACCACGACCCACTTGCTGCCGTCCCACTGCTGGATCTTCACCTTGCCCGAGCCCTCGTGGTTGCTGCAGCTGGTCTGGATTTCCGGCAGCAGGCCCGTGGCCCCGAGCTGCTGCAGGCGCGCGCTGCCCAGGTTCAGGTTCTCGAATGCCCAGCGCATCTGCTCGCCGTTCATGACCTTGCCCTTGCCGAACTTCGCCTGCGCCACGCGGATGGCCTCCACCGTCACCACGGCCGCAGACACGCCGCGGTTGTACAGCACGGAGCCCACCTTCGACGCGTTCTGCATGTTGCCCTTGCCGGCGCCGTACACCACCTTGTCGATGTCGGCGATGAGCGGCACGTTCTTGCCGGCCACGTTCCAGGTTGCGCTCAGGTACCCCTTGGCGGCTTCACCGGCCGGGATGGTGTCTTCCTCCGACCCGGCCCACCAGGAGCCGACCATCTTGTCGCGCGGGTACCCGACCTTCTGCGCGGCCTTCAGCGCGGTCTGGTTCATCACGCCCCAGCCCCAGAAGATGACGTAGTCGGGGTTCTCCTGGCGGATCTTCAGCCACTGCGCGCCCTGCTCGTTGCCGGGGTGCGCCACCGGGATCTCCACCAGGTTGAACTTGCCGAGCTTGGCCTCCGCCTCGAGCGCGACGATCGGCTCCTTGCCATAGGCCGAGTCGTGATACAGGTAGACGATCTTCTTGCCCGCCAGCGACCCCTTGTTCTTGTCCGCGAGGTACTTGACGATGGCCGAGGCCTGCATCTGGTACGTCGTCACGAGCGGAAACGCATACGGAAACACCGAGCCATCCACGGCATCGGTGCGCCCGTAGCCCATCATGACCAGCGGCACCTTGTCGGCGGCGGTCTTGTCGACCAGCGCATACGAAATGCCGGTGGACATGACGTGATACGCCGTCCCGTGCGAGGCGCTGCTGCGCGCCTTCAGGCGCTCGTAGCACTCCACGCCTTTGGCGTTGTTGTATTCGGTCTCGCACTCTTCCCACGCGAGCTTGACGCCGTTGACGCCCCCCTCCTTGAGATTGACGTAGGTCAGGTAGTCGACAAACCCGCCGTACCACGACTGCCCGTTGGTGCCATAGGGCCCGACACGATAGCTCGGGATCGCGATGAACTGCTCGGCGGTCTGCGCCTGCACGGGCGCCGCCAGCGACACCAGTGCGGCCGCCATTCCGAGCGCCGCGGCACTGCGTTGCAGTTTGCTAACCAGCATGTTCATGACCGTCTCCTTCACCTTGGCAGGTGGATTTCGTTTTGGTGGTGACTACGTGATCTCAATGCGGGAATGGCCACAGGCGCAGCTTCTCCTTGCCGATCTGCCACAGCCGCGCCAGCCCGTGCGGCTCGACGATCAGGAAGAAGATGATCAGCGCGCCAAACACCATCAGCTGGATGTGCGACACCGTCGCGTTGGTGAACGGCAGATGCAGCAGTGCGGCCAGCGGCGGCAGCACGTTGTCCAGGAAGATCGGCAACAGCAGGATGAACGCCGCCCCGAGGAACGAGCCCAGGATCGACCCCACGCCGCCGATGATGATCATGAACAGCACGCGGAACGACAGGTCGAGCGAGAAGCCGTCGGGCTCGACCGAGCCGAGATAGCAGAACGCATACAGCGCCCCCGCCACGCCGCAGTAGAACGAGCTCACGGCAAAGGCCGCGAGCTTGGTTCGCATGAGCGGAATGCCGATCACCTCGGCCGCCACGTCCATGTCGCGCACCGACATCCACGCGCGGCCGGTGGAGGAGCGCACGAGGTTCTTCGCCACCATGGCCATCACCGCAACGATGCCGAGCACGAACAGATACCGCTTGACCGGTGTATCGATGGGCACGCCAAACAGGTCGAGCCGCTGCGCCGTGATCACGCCCGAGGAGCTGTTGTTCGAGAACCAGGGAAACTTCGTGAGCACCCACACCACGAAGAACTGCGCAGCCAGCGTGGCCACCGCCAGGTAGAAGCCCTTGATGCGCAGCGACGGCAGGCCGAAGGCCACGCCCACGAGCGCCGCGCTCAAGCCTGCCAGTACGAACGTCAGCAGCACCGGCATTCCCTCCACGCGCAGCTGGAAGTTGTATGCGGCATACGCGCCCACCGCCATGAACGCCGCCGTACCGAGCGACAGCTGGCCCGCATATCCCGTAAGGATGTTGAGCCCCAGCGCCGCGAGCGAAAAGATCAGGAACGGGATCAGGATGGCCGAGAACCAATACTCCGAGCCCACCAGCGGAATTCCCACAAAGGCCACCGCCAGCAGCACGGCCACGCCGATGCGGTCCTGCCGGATCGGGAAGACCTGGCTGTCGGCCTCATAGCTGGTCTTGAACTGGCCGGCTTCGCGATAGAACATGCGCGTCTCCTGAAAAGCGCAACGTGGGCGTCAAACGCGGTCGATATGCCGCTCGCCGAACAGCCCTTCCGGGCGGACCAGCAGGAACAGCAGCGCGAACACATACGGGAACCATCCCTCGATGCCGCCGAAATTGCCGCCGAACATCGACTGGAACACCGGCGGGACATAGATCTCGGCGAGTTTTTCGGACGCGCCGATGATCAGCCCGCCGACAATCGCGCCCGGCACGGAAGTAAAGCCTCCCAGGATCAGCACGGGCAGCGCCTTGAGCGCAGTCAGCGTGAGCGCGAACTGCACGCCATTGCGCGAACCCCACAGCATGCCGGCCACCAGCGCCACGAACCCCGCCACGCCCCACACGATCGCCCAGATGTGCTGCAGCGGAATGCCCAGCGACAGCGCGGCCTGGTGGTCATCCGCCACGGCGCGCAGCGCACGCCCCACCCGTGTGTACTGGAAGAACAGCGCGAGCACCCCGACCAGCAAGCCCGCGATCAGCGCCGAGGTCAGGTCGAACTTCGACACGACCATGTTCAGATGCGTGAGGATCGCCTCGATCGGTTCGTCGACGATGCCCAGATCGATGGGGCGAACCTCGTTGCCGAACAGCATCGGCCCGAGACCCTCCAGGAAGAACGACAGGCCGATGGTCGCCATGAACAGCGTAATGGGTGGCTGGTTCACCAGCTTGCGCAGCACCAGGCGTTCGGTTGCCATGCCCACCACGATCATGATGCCGAACGCGCCGATGGCAGCCGCCCAGATCGGCAAGCCCTTGTCCATCAGCCCGACCACGGCCAGCGCCGCAAAGTAGACCATCGCGCCCTGCGCAAAATTGAATACGCCGGAAGCCTTATAGATCAGCACGAAGCCCAGCGCCACCAGCGAATACATCAGCCCGGACAACAGCCCGCCCACCAGCACTTCAAGGAAGAAACTCATGTCGTGTGCTCCTGCTGCACGCTTCGGTTGTCAGGCGTGGGACTGCCCAAGATAGGCGCGGATGACCTCGGGGTTGGCCTTGACCTCGTCGGGCGTGCCGTCGCCGATCTTCTTGCCGTAGTCGAGCACCACCACGCGGTCGGAGATGTCCATCACCACGCCCATGTCATGCTCGATCAGCACGATGGTGGTCCCGAACTGCCGGTTGACGTCGAGGATGAAGCGGCACATGTCCTGCTTTTCTTCCACGTTCATGCCGGCCATCGGCTCGTCGAGCAGCAACATCGACGGCTCGGCCGCCAGCGCACGGCCCAGCTCCACGCGCTTCTGCAGGCCGTACGGCAGGCGCCCCACCGGCGTCTTGCGGATCGCCTGGATCTCCAGGAAGTCGATCACCTCTTCGACCTTGCGGCGGTGGCGCATCTCTTCGCGGCGCGCGGGGCCGAACCACACGGCATTGGCGAACAGGTTGCTGCGGAACAGCGTGTTGCGCCCCGTCATGATGTTGTCGAGCACCGTCATGCCCTTGAACAGCGCGATGTTCTGGAACGTGCGCGCAATGCCCTGCCGTGCCATGGCGGTCGGGTTCATGCGGCGGCGCTCCTCGCCGCGGAACACGATGCGGCCCTGCTGCGGGTGGTAGACACCGTTGATGACGTTCAGCATGGAGCTCTTGCCCGCGCCGTTCGGCCCGATGATCGCCCGGATCTCGTGCGCGCGAATGTCGAACGAGATATCGGTCAGCGCCTTCACCCCGCCAAACGACAGCGAGATGTGCTGCAGGTCGAGCAGCACCTCGCCTTGCAGCGGGCCGAGACCCGCCTGCGCCCGGCCCCCCGGCAGCCCGATGCCCGCGCCGGTCTGCCTCGCCACACCTTGCCATGCCATTTGCGTCATGTTGTTCCCCGTGCGGCGGTCTGTTGATCTATGCCGCCTTGCGCTGGACCGGCGGCACGATCTTCGCGTCCACCAGCTTCAGCGTTGCGCTGACACTCCCCTCGCGGCCGTCTTCAAACCGGACGCGCGTCTCGATGAACTGCTCGTGCCTGCCCGCATACAGCGCGTCGATCAGTACGGCGTACTTCTCGGCGATGTAGCGGCGGCGCACCTTGCGCGTGCGCGTCAGCTCGTCGTCGTCCGGGTCCAGCTCCTTGTGAAGGATCAGGAAACGCGCGATCTGCGAACCCGACAGCATCGGGTCCTCCGCCAGGTCGGCATTCACCTGCGCCACACACTCCGCAATCATCTCGATCACCTGCGGCTGACCGGCCAGGTCGATATAGCCGGCGTAAGGCAGATGGCGGCGCTCGGCCCAGTTGCCCACGGCCTCGAAGTCAATGTTGATGAACACGCAGACCCGGTCGCGATCGGCGCCAAAGGCCACGGCTTCCTTGATGTACGGGAAGAACTTGAGCTTGTTCTCGATGTACTTGGGCGCGAACACCGAACCGTCGGCCAGCCTGCCGACATCCTTGGCGCGATCGATGATCCGCAGGTGGCCGTCGGCGTCGATGAGACCCGCGTCGCCGGTCATGAAATAGCCGTCGGCGTCGATTGCCTCGCGCGTGGCGTCGTCGCGCTTGTAGTAGCCCTTGAGCAGGCCAACGCCGCGCACCAGCACCTCTCCGCTGTCGGCAATGCGGATCTCCATGCCCGGCGCGGCCGGCCCCACGGAATCGAACTTGACCTGGCCATCGGGCTGCAGGCAGACATAGGCGCAGGTCTCCGTCTGGCCGTAGAACTGCTTCACGTTCACGCCGATGGAGCGGTAGAAGCGGAACAGGTCCGGCCCGATCGCCTCGCCGGCGGTATACGCCACGCGGATGCGGCTCATGCCGAGCACGTTGCGCAGCGGCCCATAGATCAGCAGTTCGCCCAGCGCATAGCGCGCGCGGTCCAGCGCAGCGACGGGCTGCCCGTCGAGAATCTGCGTACCGCAGCGCCGTGCCACGCGCATCGCCCAGTCGAACAGCCTCCGCTTGATCCAGCCCGCGTCTTCCATGCGGATCATCACCTGCGTGAGCAGACCTTCGTAGATGCGCGGCGGCGCGAAGTAGTAGGTCGGGCCGATCTCGCGCAGGTCGGTCATCACCGTCTCGCGCGACTCGGGGCAGTTGACGGTAAAGCCAGCCACCATGGCCTGCGCATACGAAAACAGGTTGTCGCCCACCCACGCCATCGGCAGGTAGGACAGTACGTCGTCATCGGCATGCAGGCCGTCAAAGGCGCAGCCGCGCGTGGCCACGGCAATCAGGCTGCGGTGCGCGTGGCACACCCCCTTGGGCTTGCCGGTGGTGCCGGAGGTGTAGAGGATGATGGCCGTGTCATCGGGGGCGCCGGCCTCCACGGCCGCCTCGTAGAAGCCCGGATGCGCGCGGTCGAACTCGCGGCCGATCTCCTGGATGCGCTCATACGACATCAGCTCGGCATCGTCGTAGTCGCGCAGGCCGCGCGGGTCTTCGTAGACGATCCATTGCAGCGGACGCGCCTGCGCCGCGAGTTGCGGCTGCAGCTCGAGCAGCTTGTCGACCTGCTCCTGGTCTTCGGCAATGGCAAACGCGATCTCGGCATCGGCCAGCACATGCAGCATTTCCGCGGCCACCGCATCCTGGTAGAGCGGGATGGGCACGCCGCCCAGCGCCTGGGCGGCCGTCATCGCCCAGTACAGGCGCGGACGGTTGTCGCCGACCACGGCCAGGTTCATGCCGCGCTCGAAGCCCAGCGCCGCCAGGCCGCAAGCAAGCGCGCGCACTTCCTGCGCCACCTGCGCCCACGTCGTGGTCTGCCAGATGCCGAGATCCTTCTCGCGATAGGCCGGGTGGCCTGGCCTGCTCTGGGCGTGCGCCAGCAGCAGTCGCGGAAAAGTCGTCGCCGACGAATCCTGCATGCGTGTCTCCTGTCCCTTTCGCCTCCCTGACCGGGAGGCCGCTTCTGCTGCTGGTGTCCAGGCTCGGGTGTCCAACCACCCGTTCGTGTATGCCGCCCGTCTTCGCAGGCTGATTTTCCGCACGAGCGTTCGTTCTGGTGCCCGGCCTCAATCGTGACGGTAAGATAGTCCACGCCTTTTTGGCCGGATGTCGCGCCGGTGACAATTCCGGGTTAATCCCTACAGGAACTCCCAAAACCCATGCCGAATGACTTCATCGACCACTGCGCGTGGGCAGCGGACCTGAGCGCGGAACAACGCGAGCGCGTACGGCAGGCCACCTACGTGCGCGAATACGGCCCGGGCGACTACATCAGCCACAAGGGTGAGCGCGCCGAGGAGTGGATGGGCGTGGTCGACGGGCTGGTCAAGATCACCACGGTGTCGCCATCCGGCAAGTCCGTCACGTTTACCGGGGTGCCGACCGGCGGCTGGTTCGGCGAAGGCGCCGTGCTCAAGCACGAAGTGCGCAAGTACGACGTGATGGCGCTGCGCCGCTCCCGCATCGCCTTCATCCCGCGCGAGACCTTCCAATGGCTGCTGGACACGAGCCTGCCCTTCACCCGCTTCCTCCTGATGCAGCTGAACGAGCGGCTCGGCCAGTTCATTGCGGCGGTCGAGTACGAACGGCTGCTCGACATTGATTCGCGCGTGGCACGAGCCGTGTCGTCGCTGTTCAACGAGCTGCTGTATCCGCGGCTGGGCAACACGCTCGAGATCTCGCAGGAAGAGATCGGGCTGCTGGCGGGCATCTCGCGCCAGCGCGCCAACCAGGCCCTGAAGGTGCTCGAACAGCAGGGGCTGGTCAGGGTGGATTACGGTGTGATCGAGGTGCGCGACCTCGTCGGCCTCAGGCAGTACGGCGAGTAGCCACCCTCTGCACAAACGCCTGCACCGTGCGACACTCACCGCCAACACCGCACCGGAGGAGACCCGCATGCCCGCCAAGACTGTCGACTGGTTCTTCGATGTCATCTCGCCATTTGCCTACCTGCAGCTCGAGCAGTTCGACAAGCTGCCCTCGGACATCGTCATCGCGCCGCGCCCCGTGGTGCTCGGCGCCATCCTGAATCACTGGGGCCAGAAAGGCCCGGCAGAGATCGGCGCCAAGCGCGTGTTCACATATCGGCATGCGCTGTTCCGTGCGCAGCAGCTGGGCATTCCGTTTCGCATGCCGCCGGCCCATCCGTTCAACCCCATCAAGGCCTTGCGGCTGACCATCGCCATGGGCGGTTCACTGGAAGCCGTGCGCGCCGTGTTCCGGCACATCTGGCGCGACGGGCACGATGTCGGGTCGACCGAAGGCTTTGCAGCGCTGTGCGAGGCCGTCGGCTTTGCACAAGGGGTGTCCGCCGTCGAGCAGCCGTCCGTCAAGGAGGCACTGCGGCACCACACCGATGCCGCCATCGCGCTGGGCGTGTTCGGCGTGCCGACACTTGCGGCCGACGGCGAGCTGTTCTGGGGCGAGGACGCGACGGCCCTGTTCCTCCGGTGCCAATCGACCGACTGGCTCTCCACCCCGGAAGTCCACCGCATCAGCACGCTGCCGGTGGGCGTGCAGCGTGCGTGAGCCGCAGGACGCCGCGCGCCCGGGCATCAACCGCGCGCGGCTGGCCCACATTGCGGCGTGGTCGATCGACCTGCCCGCCGACGAAGCCGAGCGCGCCAGCACCGGCATCATCGAGCGCACCTACGAGCGCGGCAGCTGCATCTGCGCGAAAGACACGGTGCTGGACTCCTGGACGGGCGTGGTCAGCGGCCTGGTGAAGATCGGCACGGTGTCACCGGAGGGGCGCAACGTCACCTTTACGGGGGTCACGGCCGGCGGCTGGTTCGGCGAGGGCTCCTTGCTCAAGAACGAGCCGCGCCGCTACGACATCATCGCGCTGCGCGACACGCGCATGGCCTTCATGAACCGCGCGACGTTCCAGTGGCTCGTGCAGAACAGCGTCGCGTTCAACCGCTTCCTGGTGCGGCAGCTCAACGAGCGGCTCGGCCACTTCATGGCGCTGCTCGAGTACGACCGCATGCTCGATACCACGCCGCGGCTCGCGCGCTGCATTGCCTCGCTGTTCAACCCGGTCCTCTACCCCAGCGCCGGCGACCACCTCGAGATCACGCAGGAAGAGCTCGGCCTGCTCTCTGGCATGACGCGCCAGGCAGCCAACCAGTCGCTCAAGGCCCTGGAGAGGGACGGTGTGGTGCGGCTGGAATATGGCGGGGTGACGGTCGTCGACCTCGACCGGCTGCGCAGCTACGGCGCCTGAACGTCACCACTATTAACGAATTTTCATCTCGCCGGGCGCGGTCCTCCCGCTAGAATCGCGGCGCAACAAAACAAGATCACTAAGCTGCCGCATGCGCCCCGCGCGCGCGGCAGCCGGAAGAGGGAACAGGGCCGCGCACCCCGTGCGTGCCCGCATCTATGCTGCCGATTCATCTGCTTTCCACCGGCAAGGCGCTGCCGGAGCAACAAGTCACGTCCGCTGAACTGGATGCCCGCCTCGGGCATCGGGCGGGGTACGTGCGCAAGAAGTCCGGCATCGACGTTCGCCACCATGCCACGCTGGCCGAGCGCCAGTCGGAACTCGCCGGCGCTGCCGTGCGCGATGCACTGCGCCGCGCCGATGTTCCGGCTGCGTCCATCGACCTGCTGATCTCCGCCTCGGGCGTGCAAGAACAGGCGCTGCCCAACACGGCCGCGCACATCCTCGAGCCCGCCGGGCTGCCGGCCGGCACGCCTGCGTTTGATGTCAATGCGAGTTGTCTGAGCTTCGTGACGGCGCTGCATGTGGCGGGCAGCCTCCTGACCACGGGCGCGTACAGGCGCATCGCCGTGGTGGCGTCCGACCTCGCCTCGCGCGGCATCGACTGGGACGACGCCGAGACCGCATTGATCTTTGGCGACGGGGCAGCGGCGGTCATCGTTGAAGCGGCACCGTCGATATCCGGCGCGGGCATCCACGCCTACCGCATGGAGACGTACCCCGCCGGCAAAACCTACTGCGAAATCCGCGCGGGCGGCACGCGCCGCAACCCGCGCACCGGCGCGCAACCGACCGATTACCTGTTTCACATGGATGGCAAGCGCGTATTCAAGCTCGCCTCGCAACTGATGGACGGTTTCCTCGATCGGCTGTTCGCCGGCAGCGAATACACGCTGCGCGACATGCATGTCGTCGTGCCGCATCAGGCAAGCCACCTGGGAATGCAGCATCTGCGCAAGCGGTTGGGCGTGCCGGAAGCCAGCGTGGTCGATATCTACGCGCAGCACGGCAACCAGGTAGCCGCGTCGATTCCCACCGCGCTGCATGAAGCCATGACGACCCAACGCATCGAGCCCGGCAAACCGGTGCTGCTGGTCGGCACGGCGGCCGGCCTGACGCTCGGCGGCATGGTGCTGACGCTATGACGACGCTGGTGACAGGCGCCACCGGTGGGCTCGGCCGCAACGCGGTCGACGCGCTGCTCGCGCAAGGCGCCCGCGTGCGCGCGACGGGGCGCGATGCCACGCAACGCGACGCCTTTGCCGCCCGTGGCGCAGACTATGTGCCGGCCGATCTGGCACAGCTGACACCCACCACGCTGGATGCGCTGCTCGACGGTGTCGACACGGTCTGGCATTGCGCGGCGCTGTCATCGCCGTGGGGTGCGTATGCGGACTTCTACGCGGCCAATGTGCGCGCCACGGCGGCGCTCGCCGAAGGTGCCGTCAAGCGTGGCGTCCGCCGCTTCGTGCATATCTCCACACCGTCGATCTATTTCGACTACCAGCATCACGCCGATCTGCCCGAGAGCTATCGCCCCGCGCGCTTCGCCAATCATTACGCGGCGACGAAGATGCTGGCAGAGGCGGCCATCCAGCAGCAGGTCGCCACGCAGCACCGCACGCACTTCGTCATCCTGCGGCCGCGCGGGCTGTTCGGCCCGCACGATCGCGTGGTCCTGCCGCGCATCCTGCACTTGCTGGAGCTGCGCGGCGGCGTGCTGCCCCTGCCCCGTGGCGGCGCGGCGCGCATGGACCTGACCTATCTGGAAAACGTGGTGCACGCCATGCAGTGCGCCACCACAGCCGACGTGCCTTCCGGCGCCGCCTACAACATCACCAACCACGCGCCTGCCACGCTGCGCGATCTGCTCGATCAACTCCTGGGCCAGCAGCTCGGCCTGCGTTATCGCATCCGCGCGGTGCCGTATCCGGCGATGGCATTGGCCGCCCGCGTCATGGAGGCCGGCAGCGCCGTCACGCACCGCGAGCCGCTGCTCACGCGCTACAGCGCCGCGGCTCTGCACTACGACATGACGCTCGCCAACGACCGCGCGCGCATCGAACTCGGCTACGTGCCGCCCATCGACATGGCCGAAGGCATCCGCCGCACGGCTCACTGGTTACGTGAACATGGCAACGTTGTCCGTTTTTGAAGCCGGGTACTGCACGCATACCGCGTGTGTGGCGCTGCGCGGCGCGGGCCTGCGCACCTGCGCGTTTCCCGCACGCGCCTGGCTGATCGAAGCCGCCGGGCGGCGCTGGCTGTGGGACACGGGCTACGCCTCGCATTTTCATGACCACACGCGCAGTGGCCTGTTTGCGATCTATCGCAAGGTCACGCCCGTGTATTTCGACACGTCGGAATCCATGGCGGCGCAGCTTGCGCAACAGGGCGTGCGCCCGGCTGATCTGGATGGATTGATCGTCTCGCATTTCCACGGCGACCACGTTGCCGGCCTGCGCGACTTTCCGGGCGTGCCGGTCATCTGCTCCGGCGAAGGATGGATGCACCTGCGCGCGCTGCGTGGCGTTTCCGCGTTGCGGCGCGCTTTCGTGCCGGGGCTGATTCCCGAAGATTTTGAAACGCGCACGCGCTTTGTCGAACAGTTCGAGCAAGTGGCGCTGCCGCCGGAGCTGGCGCCATTCACATCCGCCTGGGCCTTGCCCGACAGCAACGGCGATGTGCTGCTCGTGCCGCTGCCCGGCCACGCCGCGGGGCACCTTGGCGCGTTCGTGCGCACGCAGGAAGGCTGGGTGCTGCTGGCCGCCGACGCCGCCTGGTCGCCGCTGAGCTATCGGGAGCTGCGTGGGCCGTCGGTATTGGCGTACTCGATCATGGAAGACCGCCATGCCTACTTCGACACGCTGCGCAAGCTGCACGCGCTCGATGCGGGCGGCCACGTGCGCATCCTGCTCACACACGAGGGGGCGTTGTGACGGCGTTGCACCGCCTGCTGTGGTCGTACTGGCAAACGCGCTGGCTGCGGCTGCCTGATCGCGCCGCGCTGGAAGCGCACCAGCAGCGGCAGATCTCGCGCTTCACGCAACGCGTGCTGACTCGCAGCCCGTATTTCCGCCCGTTCGCATCGAAGCCGATGCACGAATGGCCGCTAATGGACAAGGCCACGATGATGGCCAATTTCGACGCCATGAACACCGCCGGCCTGCGCCTGCACGACGTGTTGGCCTGTGCGCAACAGGCCGAGCGGTCACGCGATTTCCGGCCGACGGTCGGTGCGTATTCGGTGGGCTTGTCGTCAGGCACGTCCGGCGGACGCGGCGTATTCGTCGTGAGCCCGACCGAGCGTGCGCAGTGGGCCGGCATTCTGCTCGCCAAGCTGCTGCCGCGCGGGCTGTTGCACGGCGAGCGCGTCGCGCTGTTCCTGCGCGCGAACAGCAATCTGTACACCGCCGTGCGCAACCCGTGGCTGACGTTCTCGTTCTTTGATCTGTTTGCGCCGTTCGAATCGCACCGCGCGCCGCTGGAAGCATTGCAGCCGACCATCATCGTGGGGCCGGCGCAGGTGCTGCGTGCGCTTGCCATGGAGAAGCTTGCCGGCCGGCTCGACATCGCGCCCGTGCAGGTGCTGTCCGGCGCCGAAGTGCTGGAGCCAATGGACCGCGCACTACTTGCACAGGCCTTTGGCAACGTCGGTGAGGTCTATCAGGCCACCGAAGGCTTTCTGGGCGCGACCTGCCCGCACGGCACGCTGCACCTGAACGAAGCGCACGTGCACATCGAGCCGCAATGGCTGGACGCGCGCCGCTTCGTCCCCGTCATTACCGATTTCACACGCCGCACGCAGCCCATCGTGCGCTACCGGCTCGATGACATCCTCATCCGCCGCGAGCCGGCGCTGGGCGCTTGCCCCTGCGGCAATCCGGCGATGGCCATCGAGCGTATCGAAGGCCGTTGCGACGATACGCTCGTCCTGCCCGCGCTGGGCGGCGGCACCGTCACGCTGTTTGCCGACGTGTGTTCGCGGGCGCTGGCACAGGCGCTGCCGCTGCACGCGGATTACCGCCTGGTGCAGACCGATGCGAACACGCTCGCGTTGTCCATTCAACCAGCCGACGCCGACATTGCACGCGCGTGCCGGGCGCACCTGGCCGATGTCTTCGCCTGCCAGGGCGTCGATGCATCGCGCGTGACGTGGCACGCCACACCCGAGCGCATCGCCACCGATTTCACCACCAAGCGCCGCCGCATCGTCCGGCTCACGGCGCCGGGAGCGGCACGATGAGCCCGCTTGCCACGCGCCTGCGTCATATGGCCTTGGGCTGGTGTTCGGTGGGCCTCGTCTATGGCCTCTGCGGAGCGCTGCAAGGCGTTGGCACGATCGTGCCCGAGACTGCACTGGACCGCGCCATTCCGTTCAGCACGTCGGGCATCTGGCTGTACGTGTCGTTCTTCGTGCTCATTCCGCTGGCGTATCTGCGGGCCGACGTGTCGCGCCTGCCTTGGCTGGAACGCGCCATGCAGATGAGCGCGCTCGTAAGCGGTGCGGTGTTCATGCTGTGGCCGACCACGCTGCACTACCCGCCGCTGGCGGATGCATCGTTGCCCGGCAGCGTGCAACGCATGCTGATCGCGATGGATTCGAGCCAGAACTGCCTGCCCTCGCTGCATGGGGCGCTGACGCTGCTCTCGGTGTGGGCGCTCGCGGATTCGCGCAGGCCGATGCGCACGGCGCTCGCCGCAGCCTGGGGGCTCGGCATCCTGTACGCCACGATCCAGACGCGCCGGCACGTCGCACTTGACCTGTCGGCAGGCGTAGCCGTGGGTGTGCTGTGCGGCGCGGCTGTCCGTCTATGGTTGGCGCGGCGCGCGTCAACGCTCTCCATCGAACCGGTGTCCACATGAATGCCTTTGCCTTGCCGCTTGGATTGATGCTCGGCTGCGTGCTGCTGGAACTCGCTGCCCTCAAGTGGTGGCGCGGCCAACCGCTGCCGTGGCGCGACGTCATCCTCAACCTCAACTCCGGCCACGTGCTGATGTGGCTGTGCCGCGGCGTGGAAGTCGCGGGCTTCACGTGGCTATATGCCCATGCCAGCCTGCATTGGGTGGATGGCTGGCACCCGGTTGCGGGTTGGGCCTTCGCGTTTGTCGCATGGGATCTCGGCTTCTACTGGCTGCACCGCATGCATCACAAGATCGGCTTTCTGTGGGCGATCCATGCCGTGCATCACGAAGGCGAGCATTTCAACCTCTCGCTGGGCGTGCGCAACGCGTGGCTGTCGTCGCTGACATCGCTGCCGTTCTTCGTGCCGCTGGCGCTGATCGGCGTCACGCCGGAAATGTTCGTGGCGGTGTCAGGCCTGCATTACTCGGTGCAGTTCTACAACCACTGCGGACTGGTCGGGCGCTCGGGCGTGTTGGACCGCTTCATGGTCACGCCCGCCAACCACCGCGTGCATCACGGCTGCAACCCGGAATACATCGACCGCAACTTCGGCGGCACGCTGCTGCTGTGGGACAAGCTGTTCGGCACCTATCAGCGCGCGCTGGCCGACGTGCCGATCCGCTATGGCGTGCACAAGCCCACCCACAGCGACAACCCGTTCTGGGCCAACGTGGTGCCGGCATTGCAATGGCTGGGGCTGCGTACGCCGCATCTGCAACGCGATACGCGCACCACGCCCGCCGGCTGGATCGCCACCGGCGGTGTGCTGCTGTTTGGCGTGGTGATCGACTATGTGCGCACCGACGGCCTGTGGCCCGGGCACTGGCAAGCGGGCTGGTTCGTGCTCATCCTGCTCCTCACGCTGGCGCTGGGCGGATTGTCGGATGGGCGAGGCTGGGGACGCTGGCTTTGGCCGCTGCTGGCGCTTGCGCTGCCCGTGCTGATGATCGGCATATGCGGCGCGGGCGATGCATTGTCCGACACGTTGGCCGTTGCGCTCGGGTTGCATGGTCTTGCTTGCGGCCTGTGGCACGCGCTGCGGACCGAATCGCCGCTCTCTTCTTCGCCGCATGCCGAATCTCGCTAAGCTCCGCTACGCTTCACCGCGCGCCTCGTCGCTGGCCGAAGATTTGCGCCGTGCCGCGCACGACCATCTGCAGGCGCACGGCGACCATCGCTTTGCCGATGTGCAGTTCATTGCCAAGGGCGCCTTCCTCGTTGTGGTATCCGCCCTCCTGTATGGCGTCATGATGACGGCCACGGGTGCGACGACATTCGTGCTCGCCTACATGGCCTTTCCGTTCATCGCGATGCTGCTGGCCATGAACGTGCTGCACGACGGCGCGCATCGGGCGCTCTCCCCCTGGGCATGGCTGGACCGCCTCATGACGCGTGTGACCGCCATCCCGCTCGGCATCGAACCGGCCTACTGGACGGTGCGCCACGTGCACTATCACCACGCGCATGCCAACGTGGAGCACTACGACCTCGACACCGCTGCAAACCGCTTCCTGCGGCAGACGCCCTTTCAGCCGTGGTATCCGCAGTTTCGCTATCAGCATCGCTACTGGCCGCTGATTGCTGCACTGTCGCTGCCCTACATCAACTGGATCTACGACTGGTCGGATCGCCTTGGCCTCACGCCGCTGGCAGCGGATCGCGTGCTGCCCGGCCTGCGCGGCTGGATGACGTTCCTGTCTGCGAAGGCGTTGCACTTGCTCATTGCGGTGGCGGTGCCGGCCTGGATGGCACATCGGCTCGGCCTCGGCTGGGGCTGGGTGGCATTCGGCTACTTCGCTGGGCAGATGCTGGCCTCATGCGTACTGGTCGCGTTGATCCTGGGCACGCACTGGGCGGACGTGACGTTCTATCTGCCGCCCGAATCGGGCCAGCTGCCGCACACGTGGCACGAGCATGCGTTCCACACCGCGTGCGACTGGCAACCGCAACCGGCGTGGATCGGCTACTGGCTCGGGGGCCTGAACTGGCACCTCACGCATCACCTCTTCCCGACGTATAGCCACCGGCACTATCCAGCGCTGGCTGCACGCGTGGCGGAGGTGGCGCGCGCCCATGGACTTGACTACCGCGCGCTCACCTACCGCGAGTTGCTGACCGCGCAGCAGACCTTCCTGCGCGCCATGGGCCAACGCCCGAACTGACGCGCAGGCAACACGCGCGCGGCCTCAGTTGCGCGCCTCAACCGCGTGCACCGCATCCAGAATCACCTTTGCCACATCTTGCGGCCGCGACTGCTGCGGCACGTGGCTCGTCGGCAGTGTCGTCACCTTGGCGCCAATCTTCCTGGCCATGGCGCGTTCCAGATCCGGCTGGATCATACAGTCGTGCGCGCTGACGATGAACCACGACGGCTTGCTTTGCCATGCCGCCACCGTGGTGCGCTCGCCAAATGCCGTGGCCTTGATGGGACCTTGCGTCGCGGCCATCACGCGTGCCTGCGCGGCGGGCACATCCTGCGCAAAGTCGCTCGCCAGCTCCGCGGGGGGCAGTGACAGATAGCCGTTGGCGTCCGCGACGAGCTTGCCGATGCCCGGCGCGGGCGCGTAGTCCTTGCCCACCTCTTCCGTCGACTGGCCAGCGTCCGGCGCAAACGCCGCCACGTACACGAGGCCGGCCACCTTGCTGTCAGCACCGGCTTCGGTGATGACCGTGCCGCCCCATGAATGCCCCACCAGCACGGCCTTGCCCGGCTGGTTGCCGACGGCGCGGCGCGTGGCGGCCACGTCGTCGGCCAGCGAGTTCAGCCCGTTCTGCACCGCCTGCACCTTCACGCCCTTGGCCTGCAGCAGCGGGATCACCTTGGCCCAGTCGGATCCATCGGCAAGGCGCCGTGCACGATCACGACGGAAGGTGGATCGGCGTCGGCCACCGTGGCGGCCAGCAGGGGCGCACTGACGGCCATGCCAAGTGCCAGCACTGCGATGGAGACGGCCTTGAAGCGTCATCACGGCCGGCATGGCCGCCACGGCCATCACTGTCTGCGCGGCGGTGATGCCGGCCATGAGCGGCGCATCACCGTCCAGCGCGGCGCGCCATGATGTACGACGCAGAGGCGGTGGGCAGCGCCTTGAACAGTGCAGCCGGGGCAGCACCGGCTCAATGGTCAGAAAACGCGGCCTTCCTTCAGGTGCTGCGTTTCGCCATTGAGGTGGTAATCCCCCACCACCCGCGCCTTGTGCAGCAACGGGTTGTGGCTGAAGATCGTCCGCAGGTTGCGCCAGTGACGGTCAAGGTTGTGCGCGCGCGCCGTCATGGATGCACCGCCCGCTTCAAAGAGCTGCTGCGCGGCATGCAGCGCCAGCTTGCCGACAACCAGCTGCGTTTGCGCCGTGGCCAGCGCGCCTTCCAGCACCAGCGCGTCGGCGTTTTCCGCTTCATCGCGGATCGCGTCGGCGGATCGATCCAGCACGCGCGCGTTCTCGCGCACCAGGGCATCGATGGCATGGCCGTGTGCGGCAATGTCGCCCACCACCTGCTGGATGAAGTGGTCCTCCCGCGCGGACGGCGCCGGGCTGTGCAACACCGGCCGCCCATGGTTGACCACATACCGCCGCGCGTCGGCCGCCACATTGCGCACAATGCCTGCCGCCACGGCCACCAGATGCAACTGGCGCAGCGCACCGGTATGGCGTCCCACCAGCGAGCTGCTGACGCGCGAGGCCACCTCGTCTGCGCGCACCTGCACGTGCTCGAACACGATGCTGCCGCTGGCCGTCATGCGCTGGCCCATCCCGTCCCAGTCGTCGATCACCTTCACGCCCTCGCGCGTGACCGGAATGATGATCTGCACGTTTCCGCCTGCGTCATCGTTGACATTGAAGCGGCCGTAATCGGCGAACGCCGTGCCGGTGGTGTAGTACTTGCGGCCGCTGAGGCGGTAGTCGGCGCCGTCGCGCTGGAGGGTCGTGGTGACCTCCCCCGGGCGCGACGTGCCGCGCTCGGTTGAACCGCCGCCAAAGAGGGCGCCCTCCAGCAGCCGATCCAACTGCGTCCGGTGAAACGCATCGAGCGGCGACAGACGGATGACCTCGGTCAGGTCGTAATGAATGCGCAGCGCATGCGCGACGTTCGATTCGTGAGCGGCCAGCGTGCTGATCGTCTCGAACAGGTCGACGAGCGAGCCGCCCAGACCGCCCCACTCCACGGGAATGCGCAGCAAACCCAGGCCTGACGCGCGAAACTGCGCAAAAGCTTCGTACGGCAGCACGCGCCGCACTTCGCGTGCAGCGGCATCCGTCCCGATGCGCCGGGCCAGGGCGGGCAGCTCGGCAAGGGCTTCCTGCAGGCGGTCGGGGAGATGAAGATCGCGTGGCGTGTTCATAAGATCAGCACGATGAAAGCGGCGATGCAGCCGCGCGATTGGTCGGGCGACCGACAGGCCGCGCGAGGCCGAAATGCTCGCGCAGCGTGTGTCCGGCGTATTCGGTTCGAAACAGCCCGCGCTGCTGCAGGATGGGCACCACGCCATCGACGAAGTCCTGCAGCCCGCCCGGCAAGGCGTCGGGCATGAGATTGAAGCCGTCGGCCGCGCCGTGGCGGAACCAGTGCTCGATGTCGTCGGCGATCTGCTCGGGCGTGCCCACCAGCACGCGATGCCCGCCACCGCCGGCCAGTTCGCGAATCAGTTCGCGTACCGTCAATTGCTGGCTGCGCGCCAATGCCAGTGTGGCGTTGAAAAACGTGTGATTGCCATTGCCGTTGTTGGGCAACGGCAAATCGTCCGGCAGGCGTGCGTCGAGTTGCAGGCGCTCGACCGGCACACCGAGCGTGCCGGCCAGCCGCGTGAGGCTGTAATCCCATGGGATCAGGTCGACCAATGCATCACGCCGCGCGCGGGCCTGCGCCTGCGTGGCACCGATGATGGTGGTCAAACCGGGCAACACACGAATCGCCTCCGGCCCTCGCCCCAAAGCCCGAGCGCGTGCCTTGAGTCCGCGCGCATAGGCCAGCGCTTCTTCAAAGCCTTGCGATGCGGAGAACACGGCCTCCGCGTGGCGCGCAGCCAGCTCGCGGCCATCGGCCGAACCGCCCGCCTGCACAAGCACCGGACAGCCCTGCGGAGAACGCGGCAGGTTCAAGGGGCCCTGCACACGAAAGAACTCGCCACGATGGGCGATGGGATGCACCTTCCGTACATCGACAAAGCTGCCGCCGGCCTTGTCGCCAACAAAGGCATCGTCTTCCCAACTGTTCCAGAGATCCTTGACGACGCTCGTGAATTCATCGGCGCGGGCATAGCGCTCGGTGTGGTCGGGCACGGTGTCCCGGCCGAAATTGCGTGCCGACGGCAGATCGGCGGTGGTGACCACGTTCCAGCCCGCGCGGCCGCCGCTCACATGGTCGAGCGTGGCAAAGCGCCGGGCGATGTTGAAAGGCTCGTTGTAGCTGGTCGATGCCGTGCCGATCAGGCCGATGTGCGTGGTGGCCGCTGCGATGCTGGCCAGCAGCACGGTAGGTTCCAGCGCGGTAATCGGCCTGAAGTGGATCTGATCGACGATGGCGGCGTTGTCTGCCAGGAACACGGCATCGAACTTGGCCGCCTCGGCAATCCGCGCCACCTTCACGTAGTGCTGCACGTCGGCAAAGGCGTACGGATCGCTCTCGGCCAGTCTCCAGGCCGACGGTACAAAGCCGGAGTGCAGGATGTTGACGTTCAGGTGCAATTGACGCGGTGCCTGCGTGTCGCTCACGGGAGACCTCGGCGCTTGGACAAGCGCTCACCATACCGGCCATTCCGTGTCGCTCCAACGAAGCAATCGTTGCTTCGATATGCGGATTCACGGCGGTGAACATGCTGCGAATTTGCTACTTCGGTTTTGTTCGTGGACCAGCACTGCACGCCGCTTCTAGACTGGGCCACGTCTTCACCACACACGAGCCACCCCATGAAACGACGCCCTTTCTTTTACGCCCTCCTGGCCGCTGCAACTGCCCTGACGCTGGGCGCCGGCTCCGTGCTGGCGGCAGACAAACCGATCAAGGTCGGTGTGCGCGGCGGTGTTGATGAAGAAATCTGGGAGGTCGTCACTCGCGTGGCCGAAAAGCAGGGCCTGAAGGTCCAGCCCATCGTCATCACCGGCACCGCAAGCCCCAACGAGGCGCTCAACAACGGTGATCTCGACGCCAATGCGTTCCAGCACATCCCTTTCCTGCGCGACCAGATCAAGCAGCGCGGCTACAAGCTGGTGACGGTAGGCAACACGCTCATCTCGCCCATCGCCTTCTACTCGCGCAAATACAAATCGCTCCAAGCCCTGCCGGTGGGCGCCCGCGTCGGCCTGCCCAACGACCCGAGCAACCAGACGCGTGCGCTCGTCATCCTGCGCGATCATGGCCTGATCAAACTGCGCGACGGCTTCGATCCCTTTACCGGCACGGCCACGCTGGCCGACGTGACGGCCAACCCGAAGAAGCTGGAGTGGGTGGAGAGTGCATCGGTGGTGCTTTCGCGCTCGCTGCCCGACGTCGACACGGCGGCCATCGTCAACACCTTTGCCTACCAGGCCGGATTGATTGCCACGCGTGACGGCATCGCGGTGGAGAAGAAGGAACGCAATCCGTACGTCAACGTGATCGTGGTCCGGGAACAGGACAAGAGCGCGCCGTGGGTGGTGCCGCTGGTGAAGGCGTATCAGTCTGAAGAAGTGCGACAGTTCATCCTGAGCAAATACCAGGGCTCGGTCATCCCGGCGTTCTGAGGCAGCCGATCATGCCCCCGCTCGCGCCGCACCTCACTGCATTGCCGAACACGGCAGCCCCGGCCATGCCGCACATTGCGTTCGAACGCATCAGCAAGACCTATCCCGGCGCCAGCACGCTCGCGCTCGACAGCATTTCGTTCACTATCGCGCGCGGCGAGGTGTTCGGCATCATCGGCCGCAGCGGCGCGGGGAAATCCACGCTGCTGCGCACGGTCAACATGCTGGAACGCCCCGACGCGGGCACGATCCGCATCGACGACATCGATGTCGGCCGCCTTGACGAAGACGGCCTGGTCGCGCTCCGCCGGCGCGTCGGCATGATCTTCCAGCACTTCAACCTGTTGTCGGCCAAGACCGTTTTCGAGAACGTTGCGCTGCCGCTTCGTGTGGCGGGTGTGCCGCGCGAAGCCATCGGGCCGCGTGTTATGGAGCTACTCGATCTGGTCGGCCTGTCCGAAAAGGCCGGCGTGTATCCGGCGAAGCTCTCCGGTGGGCAAAAGCAGCGCGTCGGCATTGCCCGCGCGCTGGTGCATCGCCCGGAGATACTGTTGTGCGACGAAGCGACGTCTGCGCTGGACCCTGAAACCACCGAACAGATTCTCCTGCTGCTTGGCGACATCAACCGGCGCCTGGGGCTGACCGTCGTGCTGGTCACGCATGACATGGCGGTGATCCGCGACGCCTGCGATCGCGTCCTGGTGCTCGATCAAGGCCGCATTGCCGAGCACGGCACGGTCGATCAGGTGTTCGCCGATCCGCATGCAGACGCCACGCTGGCACTGCTGCGTCCGCTGCGCCAACGCTCTGGCATGACGCCCACCAAACCTGTTGTCCTCTTGGCCGATCCGCCGGGTCGCGCTTACGCCCATGCTTGAAAAATACCTGCGCGCATTCGGCGAAACGCTCTTGATGGTCAGCAGCGCATGCCTGGTGGTATTCGTCGTCGGCCTGGCGTTGGCCATCGTGCTCACCACGTCGGCGCCGGGCGGCTTGCGGCCCCGGCCGCGCCTGCACCGCGTGCTGTCGGTACTGGTCAATACGTTCCGCTCGATCCCTTTCATCATCCTGCTGGTGGCGATGCTGCCCGTCACCCGGCTCATTGTCGGCACGACCATGGGCACGTGGGCGGCCGTGGTGCCGTTGAGCGCCCATCTGATTCCGTTCTTTGCGCGTGTATCGCAGGTAGGCCTGAACGAGGTCGATCGCGGCCTGGTGGAGGCCGCGCGCGCCATGGGCTGCCGCCGCTGGCACATCGTGCGGCACGTGCTGCTGCCCGAGGCGCTGCCCGCGCTCATCGGCGGCGCCACCGTGACGGTCATCGCCATGATCGGCGCTTCGGCCATGGCAGGTGCGGTGGGCGCCGGCGGGCTGGGCGATCTTGCTATCCGCTACGGTTATGAGCGTTACGAAACCGCCGTCATGTTCAACGTCATCGCCATCCTCATCGTGCTGGTGACGGCCGTGCAGCTGGGCGGCGAGCGGCTGGCGCGCCAGTTCGATCACCGCCACTGACGGCGCCCACCGAGGCCTGCCGATACCGTCAGTTGTGGCAGACCAGCCCATCCTGCAACCGGCTCACCTCGAAGGCAATGTCGCCGGCGCGCTGTGTGCGGGCGCGGGCCAGCGCACCGCCGGTCTTCCAGACGCGCACTGCACGGTCCACATAGTTGGCAGACACGGCATCGCGGGTGCGCAGGGCGATCTGCGCCGCAGTGTTGTCCGGGGCGATGTCGTCTTCCAGCGTGCGGTAGAAGCGCCATTCCGGCAATTGCACCAGCCGTGCCAGCGCTTGCGCATCGTCTGCCAACGCCTGGCACTCGCCCGAAAGGAATCCCCAGATGGCACGGACCGCCGACGGATACTGCCGGGGAATGGCGCCATCACGCGCAGCCAATCCGCTGGCATACGGACTGCCCTGTGCAACGCAGACCGTGCGTGCGCGCAGATCGGCGGCGAAGCGATACGGAGTGTTGCGCAGCACCACCAGCGCGCCCTGCCCGCCGGTATACGCCGTGGGCACAGGCTGCCACGCAGCAGGCGCCGGTTGGCTGCCGGCGACGACCAGGTCGATATGCGCGTCGTGAGGCACTAGGCCGTCTGCCGGCAGGTTGACCAGCCGCAATTGCAATTGCAGGTGCTGCGCCAGCGTGGCTGCGAATTCGGCATCAAAGTGATCGGGCTCCATCGGTGCGGTCACCCCGGGCGGCGCCGGCCGCGCATAGGCGCGCACTGCCACGACCAACTCACCATTACGTTGCGCATCGCGCAGCACCGGGCCCAGCGGCAATGCGGCCCAGTCCGGCTCCGCTTGACGCTGTGCCAGCCAGGCCTGCATCGGCAAGGGCAAGCGCTCGGGCCAATGCGGAACGTGGGGCATCAGCGCCGGCGCACCGAACCAGGCCAGCGCGCCTGTCGCTGCAATGCCCAGCGCAACGAGCCAGGGCCTGCGCAGGCGCCATGCCTGCGCAATCGGCGCGGTCAGGATTGGCACGCGCCATGTGGGCGCACGCTCAGGCATTGAGCGTCAGGCCCTTGCGCCAGCGGGTCAGGCGCCGCTCGATCGATGCCAGGATGGTGTTCAGCACCAGCCCCAGCACGGCCAGCAGAAGAATGCCCGCATACATCGTCGGGATCTGGAACACCTCCTGCGAATTCAGCGTCAGGAAGCCCAGCCCGGAATGCGCACCGATCATCTCCGCTGCCACCAACGCCGTCACGCAATACGTACCGGCCAGGCGGATGCCGGTGAAGATCGACGGCGTGGCCGCCGGCAACACCACCTTGCGGAACACGAACAGGTTCGACGCGCCCATGGAGCGCGCCGAGTGGATCAGCAACTTGTCGACCTGCCGCACCCCGCCGATCGTGCTCAGCAGCACCGGCCAGAACGACGCCCAGAAGATGATGGCCACCTTGGACAGCTCGCCGATCCCCAGAAAGAGGATGAACACCGGAAACAGCGCAAATGCGGAGGTCTGCCGAAACAGCTGGAGGATGGGATCGACAATCGCCTCGAAGCGCGTGAACCAGCCCATCAGCAAGCCCAGCGTCACACCCAGCGCGATGGCCAGCAGCAGACCCCACAAGGAACGCTGCAGACTCGCGGCCACGTGCTTGAGCAGCGCCCCGCTATGCGCGAGCTGCCAGATCGCCTCGGCCACTTGCGACGGCGGGCTCAGGTAGGCATCGCTCACGATGCCCAGGCGCGGCACCAGCTCCCATAGCAGCAAAAATCCTACGATGCCGGCCACCCCCCATGCGTGATCGCCAAGACGGACGGTCAACTTGCGCGTGCTCATCGTGCGGCCTCCGCAACGGCAATCTGGCCACGGACATCGTGCCCTGCGGCGTGCAGCACGGCTTCACCTTCCGCGCGCTCGCGCGGATCGGCAGTGGCGCCCAGCGGCCGGGGCGCGGCGCCCGGGTTGGCAAACTGCACTTCGTCCTTAAGGATGTCCCACGCCTGCTGGCGCAGCGCGACGAACGCCTCTGAATTGCGCAGTTCCGGCAGGCGCGGGCGCGGCAACGGCACCTCGAGGATCTGCTTGACGGTACCGGGCCGGCGCGTCATCACGGCGATGCGGTCCGACAAAAATATGGCCTCATCCAGGCTGTGCGTGATGAAGACGATGGTCTTGCGGTACTGCTCCCAGATGCGCAGCAGTTCGCCCTGCAGGATCTCGCGCGTTTGCGCGTCGAGCGCGGCAAACGGTTCGTCCATCAGCAGTACATCAGGCTTGTAGGCCAGCGAGCGCGCGATCGCCACACGCTGCTTCATGCCGCCCGAAATCTCGTGCGGATAGCGGGCACCCGCGCCCGTCAGGCCCACCAGCTCCAGATGCTCCTGCGCGATGCGGCGGCGTTCCGCCTTGGGCACGCCACGAATCTCCAGACCGACTTCGATGTTCTCCAGCACCGTGCGCCACGGAAACAGCGCGTAGCCCTGGAACACCACGCCTTGCTGCGGGTTGATGCCCGTGAGGGGCTGGCCGTCGATACGGATACTGCCGCCGGTGCGGTCGGTGAGCCCCGCCAGGATGCTGAGAAACGTCGACTTGCCGCACCCGGACGGCCCCAACACCGAAAGAAACTCGCCGTCGCGAATGTCCAGGTCGAAGTCTCGCAAAACGGCCACGTCTTCCCGTTGCCCTGCATCGTTGCGTACGCTGTAATCCATGCGCACACCGCGCGCCACGATCTTGCTGCTCATCGTCGTGTCCTTCAGGCCTTGACGTACGGGTTGAACTCGTTGGTGTAGATATCGCGCGCGGCCACCTTGCCCTTCGCAAGCTTTCCCTCGCGTTCGAGCACGTCGATGTAGTACTGAATGGGCGGCTCGGTGATCACCAGGTCCTCTACATACGCATAGCGATCGACAAACTGCAGATCGAGCTTGATGCGCTGCGAGACCAGCTTGCGTGCATCCTCCGGGTTGGCGTTGACCCAGTTGCCCGCCTTGGCCAGCGCCGTCACCACGTCGCGCACTGCTTCGGGCTGTTCCCGGATGAACTTGCCGTGCGCGCTGTACGGCGCCATGCCGCCCAGGCCGCCGTCGAGGTCGTAGTCGCTCCACAGGCGCACGAGGTTTTGCGCATGATCGGCGCGGCCCGAGAATGGCGCATGGATGATCGCCAGATCGGTGTTGCCTGTGGCCAGTGTCTGCTCGGCCTGGTCATCGGGAATCACAACGAAATTGATCTTGTTGACGTCCACACCCTTCTGCCGCAGGAACGTCTTGGTCACAAACTCGGCGCACGCGCCAAAACTGTTGAAACCGACCGTCTTGCCTTCCAGGTCTTTCGGCTGGCGAATCCCGGAATCCTTGCGCACGAAGTACTTCATGTGGGGCGCTTCTTCCAGCGTCTTGCCGCCGGCGGCCACCACCTTGATATCGGCGCCGCTGGCATAGGCCGAGATGACCAGGGGCACCATGCGCGAGCCGAAGTCGATCTCGCCCGTACCGACCAGCGGAATGATCTGCGGCGCCGCCACCTTGCCGATGTAATTCGGCCGCGTGTTGGTGCCGTCGAAGTAGCCAAGCTGGTCGGCCAGGTAGATCAGGTCGAACGCCGGGTTGTCCGGATATTTGAAACTCACCTTGTCACCGGCTTTCTTGATGACGGCCGGGCCACTGCCCGCCTTGGCGTTCTGCTGACCATCGCTGCGCGAACATGCTGTCAGGCCCAGGCCGGTGCTGCCCAATGCGGCCAGCGTTGCAAGGTGTTTCAACGCCCGGCGGCGCGACGTGAGAGAGAAGGCATTGGATGACATCAGGCGTTCCGCAAAGGTGGAGTGTCTGCAAGCGCCCACAGCATGGGCGCAGCCTAGTATTGGATAGGCCATCCCGCACGACAACGAAGCTTTTCGCGCATCCATATCGGTTGCGCGCTGCGCCCGACATCCCGGCCCGGGCCACGGGTTTTCCTCTAATGCCGGCGGCCCTCAAGCTCCCTACAATGACGAGTCATATAGATGAATAGTTGACCACTTTCGATACCCATGCCCGCCGATCTCCGCCTGCCCCGCTATCAGCAATTGCGCGACGATCTGGCCGCGCAGATCGCCCAGCAGCACTGGCGCCCGGGCGACGCCATCCCCACCGAGGCCGAGCTGGCCAAGACGTACAACGTGGCGGTCGGCACGGTCCGCAAAGCCGTCGATGTGTTGGTGGCGGAGGGCCTGCTCGAACGCTTCCAGGGCCGGGGCACCTTCGTGCGGCGCGCCAGCTTTGCCAGCTCCTTGTTCCGGTTCTTCCGCTTCCAGAGTGAAAGCGGCGAGCGGCGCATTCCTGAGAGCCGCATCCTCAAGCGCGATGTGCTGGATGCGCCGTCTGCCCCCGCTGCGGGCCTGCAGATTGAAACGGGCGCCCCCGTCATTCGCCTGACCCGACTGCGTCTGCTGGATGGCGCGCCCATGCTGGCCGAAGAAATCTGGCTGCCGTACGACCGCTTTGCACCGCTCGCCACGTTGGAACTCGAGGCGTTTGGCGACCTGCTGTATCCGCTGTACGAATCGCACTGCGGGCAGATCATTGCCAGCGCTGAGGAAACGCTCACCGCCGAGGCCGTCAACGCAACGTATGCGCGGCTGTTGCGCATCCAGGCCGGCGATCCGGTGATGGTCATTGAACGCGTTGCGCGGGGCTACGACCGGGTGCCGCTCGAATGGCGGCGCTCGCGCGGCGCGGCGGCGCACTTCCGCTACCACGTCGATATCCGGTAGCGCCGCATACCCTGCAACCCAATCCGACAAAAACACACACAGGAGACAACATCATGCAGGCCAACTCACCGACCGCGCCGCCGCTGCTGGACGTGCGCGGCGTCACGCTGCAGTACAAGACACGCCAGCATCTGGTGACGGCCACCTACCGCGTCGACTTCCAGGTCTATCCCGGCGAGCGCTACATCCTGCTCGGGCCGTCGGGCTGCGGTAAATCGACATTGCTCAAGGCCATCGGTGGCTACCTCACGCCCACCGAGGGCGAGATCCGCCTGAAGGGGCAACCCGTGACCAAGCCCGGGCCGGATCGCATGATGGTGTTCCAGGAGTTCGACCAGCTCCTGCCGTGGAAGACGGTGAAAGAGAACGTGCTGTTCCCGCTGCTCTCCACCGGCAAGCTGGGTGCGCGTGAAGCCGAAGAGCGCGCGCTGCACTACATCAACAAGGTCAACCTCACCAAGTTTGCCGACCATCACCCGCACATGCTGTCAGGCGGGATGAAGCAACGCGTGGCCATTGCGCGCGGCATGGCGATGGAGCCCGACGTGCTGCTGATGGACGAGCCGTTCGCCGCGCTGGACGCGCTCACGCGCCGCAAGATGCAGGACGAGCTGCTGCAGCTGTGGGACGAAACGCGCTTCACCGTGCTGTTCGTCACGCACTCGATTCCGGAGGCGATCCGCTGCGGCAGCCGCATCCTGATCCTGTCGCCGCATCCGGGCCAGGTCCGCGCAGAGCTGCCGAGCCTTGCGCGCGGCGATGATGACCCGGAGCGCTTCAAAGCGCTCGAAGCCGAGATCCACGACATGCTGTTCGCCCGCGCAGTGGAGGAAACCCATGCAGACTGAAACGCTTTCCATGCCAGCCGCCACCGACATCAGCAACCGCGCGCCCGTCTACAGCACGCCCGTGGCGTTCGAGCGCATCGGCGTGGTGGAAAAACCGCTGTCCATTGCCGAGCGTTTGTACGAACAGGCATGGCTGCGCAAGCTCGTCATCCTCGTCGTGCTCGCACTCGTGTGGGAAGGCGGTGCGCGCTGGCTCGACAACCCGCTTCTGCTGCCGACCTTCTCTGACACCGTGCAGGCTTTGTGGGCTGGGTTAGCGAGCGGCACGCTGTTCGCGCGCATCGGCACGTCGATGCAAACGCTGCTGGCAGGCTACGCGCTCGGCTTGGCGTTGTCCTGCGCCCTGGTCGTGCTCGGCATCAGCAACCGGCTCGGGCAGGACTTCCTGGAAACGCTCACCGCCATGTTCAACCCGCTGCCGGCCATTGCGTTGCTGCCGATCGCACTCGTGTGGTTCGGCCTCGGCAACGGCAGCCTGATTTTCGTGATCGTGCATTCGGTGGTGTGGGCGGTGTCGCTCAACACGCATGCCGGTTTCCTGTCGGTATCGAACACGCTGCGCATGGTGGGCCGCAACTACGGGCTCTCCGGCATGGGATACCTGACCAAGATCCTGATCCCGGCCGCGTTCCCCTCCATCCTCACCGGCCTGAAGATCGGCTGGGCCTTCGCATGGCGCACGTTGATCGCCTCCGAACTGGTGTTTGGCGTCAGCTCCGGCCAGGGCGGCCTGGGCTGGTACATCTACGAGAACAAGAACCAGTTGCAGATTCCGGAAGTCTTTGCCGGCCTGCTGACGGTGATCATCATCGGCCTGCTGGTAGAGAACCTAGTATTCCGCACGCTCGAAGCCCGCACCGTCAAACGCTGGGGCATGCAGAACTGAACATGGGCGCAACGCCAGCGCCCAGACGGTGTGGCCGTACCCTGCCCTAGATGGCGCCTTGGATTTTTGTCGCGGGGAGGAAAAAGAGGGGAGGCTGTCTGAGCGCAGCGAGTTTGCCTCCCCTCCCTCCCCGTGACACAAATCCAAGGGGAAGTCGCCATCTCGGGCGCGCCTTTCTTTGCTTACTTTCTTTGGCAAGACAAAGAAAGTAAGTCGCCCCCGGCAGGGGGTGAAACAAGGGATGCACCACCAACAAACAACCATATCGACAACAACAAGGAGACAACACATGCAGCACCCCCGCCGCACCATCCTCCGCCTGTCAATCGCCGCCACGCTGGCCACATCGCTCCTGGCCGGCGCCATCACCACCGCCCACGCAGAAGCCACCGAAGTCCGCATCTCCCACGGCTACGGCATCCTCTACCTGCCCATCATGGTCATGGCCAGCGAGCACCTGCTGGAGAAGCAAGCCAAGGCCGCCGGCCTGGGCGACGTAAAGGTCAGCTACCGCATCCTCGACGGCGGCAACGTCATCAACGACGCCATGCTCTCCGGCGCGCTCGACATCGCCTCGCTGGGCGTGCCCGGCTTCCTCACGTTGTGGGACAAAACCCGCGGCAGCGCGATGGAAGTGCGCGGCCTGTCATCGCTCAGCTCGTCGTCGATGTACCTGATGACGCGCAACCCCAACGTCAAAACGCTGGCGGATTTCTCCGACAAGGACCGCATCGCCGTGCCCGGCATCAAGACCTCGTTGCCCGCCGTGGTGCTGCAAATGGCCGCCGCCAAGACCTTCGGCGACAAGCAGTTCAACAAGCTCGACCCGATCACCGTGCCGCTGCCGCACCCCGACGCCACCGCCGTGATGCTGGCCGGCGGCAGCCAGATCAACAGCCACATGGCCTCGCCACCGTTCTCGTACACCGAGGCCGCTGCCCCGGGCCTGCACCGCGTGTTCAACACGGTCGACGTGCTCGGCAACATCACGCTGGACATGACCTACACGAGCAAGAAGTTCTACGAGGCCAACCCGAAACTGTCGGCGGCATTCGTGGCGGCGCTGGACGAAGCCAACGCATTCATCGCCAAGGACAAGACCAAGGCGGCGCAGATCTACATCGCCCAGTCGAAGGTGAAGAGTTCGCCGGAAGAGGTGAAGAAGATTCTCGATGATCCGGATTCGCGCTTCACGACGACGCCGGTGGGTGTCGCACACTATGCTGAGTTCATGCAGCGCGTGGGCACGCTCAAGAACAAGCCGGCGTCGTGGAAGGATCTGTTCTTCCCAACGGTGCAGAGCCGGCAGGGTTCGTAAGCACGCCGCGCGCAGCATCCACACGGAGACATTCCATGGCACTACGCATCGTCAGGCTCGGCGAGCCGCGTCACCCCGATGAAGGCTTGCGCATCGGCACCGTGCGGCGCCCGCCGCGCGGCGTGCCCAAGGAAGCATTCGCCAGCCGCGATTTCTATGACGTGTGGATGCCGCTGCTTTCGCCCACGCCCGAACTGGTCAAGCAAGCCCAGGCCGCGCAATCCCAGCACGATGAAAAAGCCTGGCACACCTTCGTGCGCCACTTCCGCACCGAAATGCGCGACGGCGATGCCGCCCGCCTGCTCGACATGCTGGCCGCGCTATCGCATCAGACCAACCTGTCGGTGGGCTGCTATTGCGAGGACGAAGCCCATTGCCACCGTTCCGTGCTGCGCGTGCTGCTGCAGGAGCGCGGCGCCAGAGTGGTCGGCTGACCCGGGCGCCTCAGCGCTGTCCTACCCCGCTCGGGTGACGACACTGCCCCCCGGCGAACCTATAACGAACGTACGCGCGACGCCCGTTTCGGCATCGCGCGGCCATCGTTTAGTTTCAGGAGTACCGCCATGGGCCGCCGCTACATCGACTGCCGGGCCTTCCCTAGCGAGACCAACTGCTCGGTCGCCATCAGCGCCGACAGCGACGCCGAGCTGCTCGAAGCCGCCGTGCAACACGCCGTTTCCGTGCACAAGCATGCCGACACGCCCGAGCTGCGGGCGCAGCTTCAAACGCTGTTCAAGGACGGCACACCCAGCGCCGAAGCGCCCCAGGTGGCAGCAGCCTGACCGCGCAGCCGCGTCAGCGGCGGGCGGATGCCGCGAGCATCAATCGCACCACATCGCATTGACTGTGCGTGTTCGTCTTGCGATAGACGTGCTTGAGGTGCGTGCGCACCGTGTCGAGCGAGATGCCGAGCTTGCGGGCAACGCTTGCCGGATCGGCGCCGTGTGCCAGCAGGTCGGCCACATCCGCCTCCCGCCGGGTGAGGTGGAAGAGACCTGTCAGCCAGGCGTTGGCCGGCTGCACCGGCGCCACGCCTGCGCGGGCGGCCGCGCGCTGCCAGCACAGCGGCAGCGCCTGTGCCACATGCGGCAGCAGAGCGAGCGGCCCCGCCCGGTACCCCGCACGCGCTCGCTGCCCCCGCGGCCGATCCTCGAACCACACCATGCCGCGCACTTCGGCGTCGGCAATCGGCCAGCCGGTCACGCCGTCGCCGTGCCTGGCGTGCAGCAGCAGCCTGGCCATGCAGACACCCTGCGACGCCGCCCAATGCCACCGCCCATCAACGCGCCAGCGCACCATGGCTGCGGCATGACGTGCACCGCACGCATCGCGCACTACGTCCATCATACCCACGGCATCGCCCGCGCACGCCGCCACGTAGCATTGGCGCAGCACGATTGCCGAGGCATGAGACGGCATGGCAACAAAGCGCGGCATGGATGCAATACGGGCGCAGCGGCCTGGCCGGTGCGCCCGTCGAAAAAAAGAACTTCATTATAGGAAGCACGCTTTGCGCGTGCTGCCATTTTTGCCCTAGGCCAATCCGCCCATCAGGCAAGGACACGGCGCGCCATCCAGCGTGCGCGCAGGTGATCGTAGGCGAGGTTGAAGAAGAACGTGTACGGCAGAAACAGCAGCATGATGCCGATGTCGAGCACGAACGCTTCCCACAGACCGACGTCGAGCCACCAGGCGGCCAGCGGCACCAGCATCAGGACCAGCCCGCCTTCGAACAGGCAGGCATGGACCACCCGCAGGATCACGGTGCGCGAGAGCCTGTAGCGACGCTCCACGCGCTCGAAGATGGCGTTGAACACCATGTTCCACACCATCGCCACTGCCGCAAACATGAGCGTCATCACGCCCATTTCGGCCAACGGCAAATCCATCAGCCAGCTAAACAGCGGCGCGCAGATCAGCATGGCAACCAACTCGAACGTCAGCGCATGGACAAGGCGCTCGGCCGGCGTTTTCTGTATGACTTGCATTGCATATACCTCCAAAGAACAGGGGTATTTTCATCGGTAAGAACCGTATGATCCAGTTCTTTGATATCGGTTTTTCCGATACTATGGGCGCTATGCCGCTCGCCGGAGGACTCAATGCGTCATTCACCCGAAGCCTTGCTCGCCTTTGCCGAAGCCGCCACGCTCGGTTCCTTTTCCGCCGCCGCCCGCAAATTGGGCAAGCGGCAGTCCACGATCAGCGAGGCGATCGCCAATCTCGAAATCGACCTGGGCCTGACGCTGTTCGACCGCAGCACGCGCCAGCCCACGCTGACGGAGGCGGGCCGCGCCATGTTCACGCAGGTGCGCCGCGTGCTCGAGGCCAGCGAGCAGATGGACCGGCTCGCCGCGCAGATGGCTGGTGGGCTGGAGGCACGCCTCACGCTGGTGGTGTCCGATACCTATCAGTCCGACCGCTATGAGCAGACGCTCGCCACGCTCGAGCAGCGCTACCCCGAACTTGAACTCGAATGCCTGATCGCCGAGCACGAAGACGTGGTCGACATCATCCAGCTGGGCCGTGCCCAGATCGGCCTGGTGGCCGCGCAGGCGGCATATCCGGCCGATATTGGATGGGCAACCATTGCGGAACAATCGGAGATCGGATTGTTCGTGGGGCTGCAGCACCCACTCGCCCGATACGGCGACGAGGAAGTGCCGCACGCCATACTCCGTGAGGCGCGCGAGCTGCGGCTGAACACGTTCGTCGATCCGACGGGCCCGCGAACCGACGCTGTGCCCGTGCGCAGCCTGCGCCGCTGGTCGGCGCCGAGCTACCTGATGCTGCTGGAAATGGCGGTGCTGGGCTTCGGCTGGACGGAACTGCCGCGCTGGCTGGTGGACCACTTTGCCGCCGACCGCCTGCACGAAATCCGCGCACGGGGCTGGCCCCGCCAGGTGCAGGTCGATGCAGTATGGTCGCGCAACCGTACGCTGGGCCAGGCAGGGGCGTGGCTGCTCGAAACCATGCTGTCGGGCTGATCCGTCAAAGCGGCTCGTCCAGCCGTTCGATGATCAGCCGGGACAGACGCGCCGTCTGCTCCTTGGTCAGCGTGAATTCCACGCCGAACGATGGAAACGCCGTCGTGCCTTCTTGCACCGACGACGTACCGGCCACGCGCCCCACCAGAGCGAAATCCTCCTGCTGCCCGTCGACGTAGGCGCTGAAGTCCAACGCAATGCGGTCGCCCGACCGAAACGTCGGGGCGGCACTCTGCACAAGGGCTCCGTTCAGGCAGATATCGCGCAGCACGGCGACGCGGTCCGTCGGCGCCGGGCACTGCCCTTCGGGACGCACCGTCGCACCAATGCGCACCTGCACCCGCCGCGCACGCCGCAACGGCATCTTTTGGACCTTGGCGGGCATGGACAACACGAGATAAGGCACCGGGAACTGGCCCGTCGCGACCACGCTGCACATCATGGTGATGACCGCGCGGCCCGAGAAGCCGCGCACCATCAGCACGTCGCGCGCTCCGGGCCGCAACGTGCGCTTGGCATCGGCAGGCTGCGTGATGAAGAGCGCCTCGCCTTCCACGTAGCCGATCAACCGGCACGGCAGAGGCCCGCGCAACGGCGCCGACTTCTCGTGGACTTGCAGCACGGTTCCGATGCTCAGCCCCGTGGCGCTCAGGCGCGGCCTGCCTTCCGGCGGTTCCTTGGGAGGCTCGGTGCCGGCGGTGTCCTGGGTGTCGACCTGCGTCAACGCCAGCACGGGCCCATGCTGGAACAGGAGCCGCACATCGTCGGGGTCGTGCACGACAACGCCGGCGGGCAACAGCAGACGGCCAGCGGGGTCGCCCATGATGAAAGGCAACGGTTGCCCGATCGGTACATCGTCCTGCGTGAGTTGCCGTGCGGCTTGGATCATGTCTTGGAGCGAGTCGTCTGTCGTGGTCACGGGCAAAAATGCCCGGGCAGGAACCTCCGGCATCTTGCAACAATGGCCGGTAAACCGACGGACATCAACCCCCCTCACGCGGCCTCATGCTGACGCCCGTCAACGGCAAGCGTTTTGTCATCCGGCCAGCGCCGTCGCCTCGATCTCCACGGCCAGGCCGTAGTGCAGCGTCGGCACCGGCACCACCGCACGCGCCGGGCGCACGTCCCCGATCCACGTACGGTACAGCGCATCGAAAGCCGGCCAGTGCGTTTCCATGTCGGTCACGTATACGCGCACCTGCACGAGGCGCGAGCGGCTGGTGCCCGACGCGGCCAGCACGGCGTCGAGGTTGGACAACACTTGCCGCACCTGCGTCTCGAACGGCGCGTCGACGAGTTTTTCACCGGCCGGCGTCACGGGAATCTGACCGGCCACGAAGACGAAGCCGTTGGCGCACACCGCGTGCGAGTAGTGCCCGGCGGGCGGGCGCAGCGCCGGCGCGTTGAGATAGCGCGCCTCGGTCGTGTCGCTCATGCGTGCTCCAGAACGAGCCTGGCGAAGTGCTGCAGGTCGACATTGCCCCCCGAGATGACGATGCCGACGCGCCTGCCGCGCACATCGACCTTGCCTTGCAGCGCCGCCGCGGCAGCCAGGCAGCCCGTAGGCTCGACCACCGACTTCATGCGGCCCGCAAAGAAGCGCATGGTGGCGACGAGTTCTGCATCGCTGACCGTGACGATGTCGTCGACGAGTTGCCGGATCACGGCAAACGTGTAGCGGCCCAGATGCTGGGTCTGCGCGCCGTCGGCCAGCGTCTTGGGCGTATCGATATGGACGATCTCGCCACGGCGCAGGCTCTGCTGGCCGTCGTTGCCGGCTTCGGGCTCCACGCCGATGATCTTGCAGGCGGGGTTCAGTGCGCGTGCGGCCGTGGCACACCCCGAGAGCAGCCCGCCGCCGCCCAGCGGTGTGAGCAGCACATCGAGCGGGCCGACTTCTTCGATCAGTTCCTTGGCCGCCGTGCCCTGCCCGGCCATCACGTGCGGATGGTCGTACGGCGGGATCAGCGTGAGGCCGTGTTCCTCGGCCAGCTTGCGGCCGATGGCCTCGCGGTCTTCGGTGTAGCGGTCGTAGAACACGACTTCACCGCCGTAGCCGCGCGTGGCTTCCACCTTGATGACAGGCGCATCCTTCGGCATGACGATCACCGCGCGCATGCCGAGCAGCCGCGCCGACAAGGCAATGGCCTGCGCATGGTTGCCCGACGAGAACGTGATCACGCCCGCCTTGCGCTGCTCGGGCGTGAACTGCAGCAGCGCGTTGTATGCGCCGCGAAACTTGAAAGCACCCATGCGCTGGAAGTTCTCGGCCTTGAAGAACAGCTCTGCGCCGGTCTGCGCGTTGGCGGTGCACGAGGTCAGCACGGGCGTCTTGTGCGCCACGCCTTGCAGGCGGGCATGCGCGGCAGCAATGTCGTCGTACGAAAGGGGCAGGCTCATGCAATGTCCTCGGAGTTTTCGGGCAGGTAGGTGTAGACGGTGGAGCGCGCCACGCCGAGCGTCTGCGCGACTTCAGACAACGCGCGGCGCAGGTTCAGCAGGCCGCTGGCGGCCAGTTCTCGCATGGCCTCGCGGCGCTGGTCGAGCGTCATCGCCATGGGTGTGGTGTTGCGCGCGACGGCAAAGCGTTCGAGTGCGGCACGCACTTCTTCCACGCGGCGGGGCGCGAGCGACTCGGCCACCGGCGGCGCTGCCACGTCAATGCGCACCAGTTGCGTGAGGCCGGCCGTCACGGCGCCGAGCATCGACACGTCCATGTTCAGGCAGATGGCGGCCACGTACTCGCCGCGGCTGTTCTTCAGCCCGATCGACGTGCTCTTGGCCGGCCGCCCATCGGGAAACCGGTTGGCGTAGTTTTCGATGACTTCCGGGAAGCCGGAATCGGCCATGCGCGCCAGGCCCATTTCCGTCGCGGCGTCGCCCACCCGGCGGCCCGAAAGATTGTTGGCGATGGCGACCACGGAATGGTCGGGATCGGTCAGGTCGTGCAGCACGACCTCCACCAGCGGCGCCAGCGTCTTGCCTAGCGCCTCGACGATCTTGCGCCCCTCGCGCAGGAGGAGGCGGTTTTCTTCAGCAGCCCTCATGGGTGTTGACGATACGTTATTTGTTGACATTTCGTCAATGGAAAGAGGCTCTGGCGCGCGCCGTCGGCCACCTCGCGCCACCGCTGAACTGTTACGCAATGGTCAACGTTGCAGCCTTTGTCTTCTGACAAACCCTCGGTGTGGTCAACGCGCGCCCTTGGCCGGCGTTAATCGGTCACGCACGTATCCCGTGTGCCTCGTTGAGGGTCTCGTTATGAAACTGTCTGCGTTGATGTTTTCGATGGGTGCGCTGGTGATGGGATCGGCGTTTGCGCAGGGCACCGCGGCGCCGGCCGCGCCCGCCGCCGCGGCACCTGCTGGCGTGCACGCAGTCTGCAAGGACGGCACGCCTTATAGCGGGGCGACCCTCAAGGGTGCCTGCCGCGGTCATGGCGGCGTCGACAAGAAGGCCAGCGCCGCGAGCGCCTCGACGGCACCTGCTCCGGCTCCGGCCCCTGCGGCCGCTGCACCGGCCAAGCCGGCTGCTGCCGCGCCCGCTGCACCTGCTGCAGCACCCGCCCCGACGCCCGCGCCCGCGCCGGCCAAGCCCGTTGCCGCTGCACCCGCCAAGCCGGCTGCCGCAGCGCCAGCCACCGTGGCTGCCGGTGGCGGCCCCGACAAGGTCTGGGCCAACGCCACCACCAAGGTCTACCACTGCGCGGGCGACCGTTACTACGGCAAGACCAAGCAGGGCCAGTACATGACCGAAGCCGACGCCAAGGCCCAGGGCATGCGACCGAGCCGAGGCAAGGGCTGCGCCAAGTAAGCGCCGCCGCCTGCTGCTGACACCGCACGCCGCGCCCGCCTGGTCGCGGCGTCTTCCTTTTCTGCCCTGCATCGCATGCCTTCACACCAGGAACATTCCGCCACCGCGCTGCAGCACGCAGAGAACTTCGCGCCGCTGGCCGCGCCCCCGCAGACGCCGCAGCGCCGCGTGCTGGGCGATGTGGTCGCCGGCCTGTCGATTGCGGGCCTGCTGCTGCCCGAAGCCGTCGCCTATGCGGGCATCGCGAGCCTGCCGCCGCAGGCAGGGCTGATCGCGCTGCTGTGCGGCCTCGTTGTCTACGCGCTGCTCGGCACAAGCCGGTTTGCCATCGTCTCGGCCACATCGTCGTCTGCGGCGGTGCTGTTCGCGACGGTGCTCTCGGAGCCCGGTACGAACGGCGCGACGGCACTCACGATGGCGGCGGCGCTCGTCATCGCGACGGGCGTGTTGTTCATCCTGGCCGGGCTGGCACGGCTGGGCGGCATGTCGGACTTCATCGCGCGGCCGGTGCTGCGCGGCTTCACGTTCGGGCTGGCACTGACCATCGCCATCAAGCAGTTGCCGAAGATCCTGGCGGTGCCCGTGCACCACAGCGACACCCTCCGCGTGGTACTGGACCTGCTCGGCAGCACGGGAAGCGCCAACCGCTACAGCGCGGCGCTCGGCGCGGTGGCACTTGTGCTGCTCTTCGGGCTCGGGCGCTGGGGGCGCATTCCGGCCACGCTGGTCGTCATCGTGCTCGCCATCGCAGTGGGCTATGGCGTCGACTGGCACGCTTATGGCATTGCCGTGGTGGGCCAGATCGACCTGCAGAACGTGAGCTTCGGCGTGCCGAGCCTGGGCCGCGTGCAATGGATGCAGAGTGCGGAGCTCGGCTTTGCGCTCATGCTGATCCTGTATGCCGAGTCGTACGGCTCGATCCGGAACTTCGCGCTCAAACACGGCGACAGCATGTCGGCCAACCGCGACCTCGTCGCGCTGGGCTGCGCGAATCTGCTGTCGGGCCTGCTGCACGGCATGCCGGTCGGCGCCGGGTATTCCGCCACGTCGGCCAACGAGGCGGCGGGCGCGCAGTCACGGCTGGCCGGGCTGTGCGCGGCGGCCGTGGTGGCGCTGATCGTCTGGCTGTTCCTTGCGCAGCTCGCACGGATTCCCGAGCCGGTGCTGGCCGCGATCGTGATCTTTGCCGTCAGCCATTCGCTGCACCCGGGCGTGTTCAAGCCGTACTGGACATGGCACCGCGATCGCCTCGTCGTCATCGCCGCGCTGCTGGCCGTGCTGGTGCTTGGCGTGCTGCACGGGCTGCTGGCGGCGATCGGCGTGAGCCTGCTGCTGACGCTGCGCCAGCTCTCCGAGCCCAACGTGAGCGTGCTCGGACGCCTGCGCGACAGCCATGATTTCGTCGATGTGTCCCTGCACGCCGACGCGAAGCCGCTGCCTGGCGTACTGATCGTCCGGCCGGAGGTGCCGCTGTTCTTCGCCAATACCGAACGCGTGCTCGGCAACGTGCGGGCGATGCTGCAGCAGCCGTACGACGTGCCCTTGCGCACGATCATGCTGAGCCTCGAAGAAACGCCCGACGTCGATGGCTCGGCCATCGAGGCCTTGCGCATCTTTGCGGCGGAATGTGCGGCGCGCGGCCTGCAGCTGATGCTGGTGCGGCTCAAGCCGCGTGCGCTGGCCGCCCTGCTGCGCGCCACCGACGAAACGCTGCGCCCGGCGATGCTGCACGAATTGAGCGTCGATGAGTGCGTGCAGTCCCTGGCCGCCGGCGGTTGACACGCACGAGGCGCGGCGGCCACGACTGCCATCGGTCAGCGCGCGACGGCCCCGCCGCCGCCCGCGCGTGCCCCTTCGAGGATGATCCGCGCCAGCTTGGCGTAGTCGCCATCGAAGTGATGGCCGCCGGGCAGCCTGACGAGCTGAACCTGCTTCGGGTCCAGGGCGGGGCAATTGCTGTCCTTCTCGTCCTTGCCGTAGATGCACATGCCGAGGCCCGTGGGCAGCCTCTGCGCCTCGGGCAGGATCAGCAGGCCCGACGAGCTGCTCGACACCCAGTTGGTCATGTGGAATTCGAAGTCGGCGCGCTTGCCCAGGCCCATCATCACCGCCAGCGCAACGTGGTCGCGCGAGGCGGCCGGCATGCGGTTGACGATGAACGGCAGCACGTCGGCGCCTTGCGAATAGCCGATCAGCAACGCCCTCGGCTTCTTCCACCGCGCGGCGTAGAAGCGCACGAGGCGGTCCATGTCGGCGGCAGCGGAGGCCGGTGTGCGCGGCGTCCAGAAATAGCGCAGCGAATCGACGCCGACCACCGGCACGCCCGATTTGGACAACGCGGCCGCGACCTCCTTGTCCAGCCCGGCCCAGCCGCCGTCGCCGGAGAGCAGCACCGCGAACAGGTCGGACGACGTGCCGGGCTGCGCGGCGACCTCGATGATCGGCAAGTCCGACACCGCGGCAGGCGGCGGCGCAGCGGGTGGCTTGCGCTGCGCCACGAGCTTGGCGAAGGCGGCCTTGAACAGCTCGTTCGCGGTGATGGGCTGAGCGTTCGCGCCCGACACGGACGCCGGCAGCGCCACCGACTGCGCGCCCGAGATCGTGTTGATGAAGGCTTGTGTGGCATGCGCATCGCACAGCGGGCCGGAGCGGCGCGCAAACGGCGTGAGCGTGTCGGATTGCAGCACGACCCACGGCGCCGACAGCTTGGTCGCCGGCAGCAGCACCACGCCGGCGTTCTCGGGCGGCTTGGTGCGCTTGGCGGTGGTCCGGCTCTCGCTCTGGCGGCGGCTGAAATGGATGCCCTCGCCCTTGCACAGCGGCTTGCGCAGTTCGAGCACCGGGCAGAACTCGATCGACATGGCTGCCGCGAAGATGTTGGGGCGCGCCTGGGCGATCATGGCGTACGCCAGCGCACCGCCTTCGTTGTCGCCGACGAGGATGGGCGGGAAATAGCCCGGCACCTTCTCGTACGCCTGCAGGAAGCGGCTGAAGTTTTCGAGATCCCCGTCGGGGAACGCGCAATCGCCAAAGTCGGCCTCGAGGCTGGAGAACAAAGCGGGCGTGGAGAGCCCCGCCACCAACGCACCCTGGTCGGCCAATGCCTCGGCCATGCGCGAGGCCGTGGTCGTCCAGCCCAGATCGCCCGAAAGCATCAGCACGACCGAGCGGATTTCGCCCCTGGGCTTGTAGACCGGCACATCGCGAAAGCGCCCGTGGGTGACGAACTCGACGGCGCCGGGCGCGGCAGCCGAGGTGGCCGGCGACACGACCGGCAGCGACAGCACGCCGCCGTTGGCTGCCTTGTTGGCCGCGACGGCGGCGGGGCTCATCTGCACGCGCGGCGGCATGTCGCCCTGCGGTGGCGCGGCTGTCACGCCGCTGGCGCCGGTCATCCCGACCGGCGGCACGAGCACCGGGCCCTGCACCGGCGCGGGCTTCGGTGCGGTAGCGGCCGCCCACGCATTGGGCACCACGGCGCACGCGGCCGCCAGCGCCATGCAGGCCGCGCCCACGCGGGCCGCCAGACGCCAGCCCCTGGGCTGCACTCCCCGATGCCGCGCCTCTTGCGGGCGCGGTGCTTGCCGACTCATTTGGAGATCACTCCCTTCAAGCCGCCGCCGATCAGCGCGGCGACGTCCGTCAATGTAAACAGCGGCGCGAGGCCGCCGCGTGCGAGCAGGTAGCGGGCTTCCCATACCGGCTCGAACTTGTCCTTGAAATTGCGCAACCCGCGGAAATTGTAGAAGCGCGCGCCATGGCGGAACATCATCCGTCCGAACCGGTGCCAGCGCGGCGCAAGCTGGTGCTCGACCATGCCGGACATGGGCGCCATCCCTAGTCCAAAGCGCTGATACCCCTCGGCCTGGAAGTGGAGAATGACCTTGCCGAACAGGAAATCCATCGTGCCCGGCGGCACGTTGCTGCGGTAGCGCATCAGGTCGACGCTGGCCTCGATGCGCAGCACGTCGGGGCACATCAGCGTGGCAAAGGCCAGGATGGCGCCTTCGCGTCGCACCACCGCCACGGGCTGGCGGAGGATGTAACGGTCTTCAAACGCGCCGAGCGAGAACCCCTTCTCGCGCGCGTTCTGGTTGCGCAGCCACTCGTCGGAGATGGCGCGCAGCTCCTCCAGGATGGCCGGCACGCCTTGGGGCGGCACGATCTCGAACGACAGCCCTTCGCGCTCGCCGCGCGTCACGCCGTGGCGCAGGTTGGCGCGGCGGGATCCCTTCAGGCTGAATTCCGGCAGGGACACGTATGCCTCCTCGCCGAGCTTGTACGCGCGCAGGCCGGCATCAAGGTACAGCGGCAGCGTCTGCGGGCGCGTCTTGTAGAACGCCGCGCGGCCGCCGTGCGCATCGGCCATTTCGATGAAGCGCCAGATCAGCTCGGGCCACTCCTGCTGCGCGCCCACCGGGTCGGACAGCGCCACCCACGAGCGCCCCTGCCGGGCATACATGATGAAAGCCTTGCCGGACGGCGAGAACAGCAGGCTCTTGTCGCCCATCAGGGCGAGCACGGCGTCGGCGGCGGGTTGGGCGCGGATGATCTCGGCGGCGCGGGCAAGGTCTTCTTCGGTGGGCAGGGCCGTCTCGCCGGGCTCGCTGCGGAACAGTTGCCACAGGCCGAAGCCGAGGCCCGTCACGGCCACCGCCATGAGCGCGCGGATGGAGCGCGGCGCATCGCCATCGAAGGTGAACTGCCACCAGAGCTGGTTGGCGTAGGCGACTTCGCGGTAGGCAAAGAAGAGGATCCACACGCACGCCGCGAACACGCATGCCATGGCGATGAGCCAGCCGGCCTCCAGCCGCTGCGAGAACAGCGACGACGGCCGGTCGAACTGCCGGCGCGAGATGACCAGCAGCACCGCCAGCGTCACGAGCACCGCCATCTCCGACACGGCGATGCCCTTGGGCAGCGCCAGCACGCCCGCCAGCAGCGACAGCACCAGCGCCGCCCACCACGCCGCGTCGAGCCGATGCAGCAGCCCCCGCGCGACAAACAGCATGACGAGCCCCGCCACGCTGCCGATCATGTGCGACGCCTCCACCAGGAACAGCGGCACGTGCATGCGCAGGAGATCTTCGGCCTCGTCGGTGGCAGGGGTGACGCCGGAGACGAGCAGCATCACGCCCGAGACCATCGTCAGCGCCGCCAGCAGCCCCGGCGATAGCTTGACCGCCGCGCGCCCGAACGGGGCAAACGGCGCACCCGCACCGGTGCCCGAGCGCAGCTCGAAGACGCCGAGCATGGCGGTGGCCAGCACCAGCGGCATCAGGAAGTAGATCGCCCGGTAGTAGAGCAGCGCAGCCAGGATCTCGGCCGGCGCCGCCTGGTCGCCGCACCCCAGCAGGATCACGGCCTCGAACACCCCCAGGCCGCCCGGGCTCTGGCTCAATACGCCCAGCGTGACGGCCAGCGCGTAGAAGGCTACGAACGTGGGCAGATCGACGGCGCCGGCCGGCATCAGGACCCACAGCGCCGCCGCCGCCGCGCTCAGGTCCGCCGCCGAGATCACGAACTGCCGCGCCGCGAGCCCGGGCGGCGGCAAGCGGATTTCCCAGCGGCCGACCAGCGTGACGTGCCGCTGCCGCAGGCACAACGCCAGCAGCACGACCACGCCAGCCAGAACGAGCAGCGCCACCGCTTCGAGCAGCGACGCCGGCAGATGCGTGATGGCGGCGATATGCGGTGCGCCCCACAGCAGCCCGACCGCGCCGAAGGCCGTGGTGGACACGCCCAGCGCGCTGGCATCGAACGCCACGGCAGCGGTCACGCGGTCGGCGTCGACACCGGCCGCTGTGTACAGGCGCGTGCGCACCGACCCCGCCGTCAGCGAACCGAGCCCGATCGTGTTGCCGAGCGCATAGGCAATGAACGAGGTGGCAGCGACCGTGCCTGGCGCCAGTTGCGCGCCGACATACCGCAAGCCCGATGCGTCGTACCGCGTCAGGGCGGCATAGCTGAGCGCCGTGGCCAAGGCGGCCAGCAACAGGCGCGAGAACGGCATGGCATGCAGCGCAGCCACCATGTCGGCGTAATGCACGTGGTCGAGCAGCGCATACAGGCTGTCGAAGACGAGCGCGCCCAGGACGAGCACGATGCCGATGACGGACCAGCCGCCCAGGCCGAAACCGGAATCGGCGCGGGAGGCGCTGGCGGATGGGTCGAGCGCGGCGTCTGCGCCGTCACGGGCGGAACGCTTGGGCGACGGTCTGCGCGAGGGGGGACTGGCGTCGTTGGACGCGGCGTCAGGCATGGTGAAACACGAAATCCTGCTGGCTTGAAGGGTGCGCCACGTCATGCACGCGGCTGAGCGCGGCGCCGGTGGCGCACCGGATGGGATGCGGGTACGCGCAAACGGGAGGTATCGGCGCGCGCCGGGCCGGAATCTGGCGGCCCTGCGGCTTGCGCCTCAAGAAGCGTCCCCAACCTGTGTTGAGCCCCCGTTGTTGCCGGGCGCGGTCGGTTGTCTTGCGGCCGCCGGCGCGCCGGTCATGTCGCGCGTGCGCGATCCGAACGTCATCTCTGATGTCACGTAATACGGACGAAGTGGCGATTGCGTTGACACATATTGCGCATTTTATGGCCTGGGCGCCTGTGCCGGCACTTCCGGCGGGACATCGGGCTTGCCGGTATCGACCGACACCGGGTCGCTCGCGGGAAAGGTTTCTTCGATGCCCTCGTCGAGCAGTGCCTCTTCGTGCGTATCCGCGACGGGCGGATACGGGTTGGCGGGCGCGGGCGTGGGCGAGGCGCGGTCGTCTGGCATGGCGTTCTCCAAGGGTGCGGATCCAGCATAGGCAAAGGTGGTGATGAGGTGGGCGGCCCGCCCCATCGACGCGGTGCGGTGCGGCGCGCCCGGCACATCCCCCAAGGGGTTAGCAAGTGCTGCACCTGCGCGACGCGGCGGCGTAGGAGCGCGTACGCAAACGTTTTCTCTGTGCAAAAGGTTCTACAACCTATTGCCTAGGAAGGTGGAGTCCGGTACACAATCGTCCGTCTCATCACTAATTCACAATTCGCGCATGCCTCTCCAGCGCGCTACGGCGGCCCTTCTGCGACGCCCTCCCCTGCTGATCGCCGGGGCGTCGGTGCTGTCGCTCGTGGTGACTGGGTTGACGGCACTGTCGCTGTGGGAGATGCGCGTCGACGCGCTGGCGCGCGCGCGGGACAGCGCAGACAACCTCGCACTGATCCTGCAGCGCGACATCGCGCGCAACATCGAAGTGTACGACCTGTCGCTGCAGGCCGTCATCGACACGGTCCATGATCCAGTCATCAGCGCGCTGCCGGCCAACGTGCGGCAGCTGGTGCTGTTTGACCGGTCCACCAACGCACAGGACATGGGCTCGCTGCTGGTCACGAACGCGGCGGGCGACGTGGTCGTCGATTCGCGCGCGGTGCCGCCCCGGCGCATCTACCTCGGCGATCGCGACTACTTCCAGGTGCAGCGGGGCTCCCCGAACATGGGGCTCTATATCAGCGAGCCGTTCAAGCCGCGCGTGAGCGGCCTGGAGACGTCGATCGGCCTGAGCCGGCGCCTGAACGGTCCCCACGGGGAGTTCAACGGCATCGTGGTCGGCACGCTGCGCCTGAACTACTTCCGCCGGCTCTTCGACGGCATCAACCTCGGCCCGCACGCGGCCGTGACGCTGGTGCGCACCGACGGCACGCTGCTCATGCGCCGCCCGTACGACGAACAACTCATCGGCCGCAGCGTTGCCGGTGCCACCGCGTTTCAGAAGCGCCTGCTGGCACCCGAGGGCTCCTACATCGACGTCGGCGGCATTGACAACATCGAACGGCTCTACAGCTTCCGCCATATCGGAGACCACCCGCTGATCGTCACGGTCGGGCTGGCCACCGAAGACATCTACGCCGAATGGTGGCAGCGCGCCTGGGTGATCGGCGGCATTGTGCTGATCCTCGACGCGGTGTTCATGGTGCTGTCTGTGCTCTTTGCGCGGCAGCTGCGCAAGCGCCTCGAGATGGAGCAGCAGCTGCAGCTCATGGCCAACACCGACAGCCTGACCGGCCTCGGCACGCGCCGCGCGCTCGATGCCGCGCTGGAAATGGAATGGCTGCGGTCCAACCGGCACCGCACGCCGATGTCGGTCCTGATGATCGACGTGGACGACTTCAAGCGCTACAACGACCGCTACGGCCACGCCGCCGGCGACACCGCGCTGCGCACCGTCGCGCGCTGCGTGAACGACAGCATCAAGCGGCCCGGCGACTTTGCCGGCCGGTACGGCGGCGAAGAGTTCTGCGCCGTGCTGCCCAATACGGACCTCAGCGGCGCCGTGCGCGTGGCTGAAGCCATTCGGGCCGCTGTCTTGGCGGCCGACGAGCCCAACGCGGGAAGTGCGTACGGCAAGCTGACGGTGAGCATCGGCGTGGCCGTGCATTCGGGCGTTGCCGCCGAAGACGACACGCTGGAAGACCTTGTTCGGCTGGCCGATGGACGGCTGTATGAAGCCAAGGCCGCAGGCCGCAACGTGGTCATGCCCAGACCGGAGCGGCCAAGGCTGGCGGTGGTGTAGGCGAGCGTGCGGCGTAAACCCTCCTTTTGGAGCATGCCGTCATCGGCCACGACTTCTGCACAATGCCGGGGGCTTTGAGGAAACCGCCGTGAGCAAACCACCGCATTCCCACTTCGATACATCTGCGCTTGCGCGCGAGCATCAATTCGCCGCGTGGCGGGACGCGATCAACGTGCTGTTCGACACGCGCTCTGCCGTGCCGCGCGCGGAGGGGTTCCGGGCCAGCGTCGATGCCTATCTGTGCGGGGAGACCGGCGTGGGCATGCTCAGCGCACAGGCACAACACTACGACCGCTCCCGCTCCAAGCTCGGGCGCGACGGCGTGGATGTCTACGTTCTGCAGTATTACCTGGAAGGCAGTTGCGGACAGCGCGATGGCGACAGCGGCAGCGCCACGCGCCCGGGCGATCTGTTCATCGTCGACGCTGCGCAGCCGCTCGCCACCAGCACGACCGACAGCCGCTTTCTGAGCCTGGCCGTGCCACGGCGCCTGCTGGCACCGCTGCTGCGCGCACCCGACGAACTGAGCATGCGCGTGCTGCGCGGCGACGCCCCGATGGTCGGGCTGCTGCGCGATCACCTGTGTTCGCTCTATCAGTCGATGGGGAAGTTGAGCGATGCCGAAGCGCAGGCCGTCATCCCGGGCACCCTGCAACTGGCTGCGGCCGCCATCAACTGCCAGGTGACCGAAGCCAGTGCGCCGGCCGTGAGGGAAAGCCTCTTTGCGTCGATCTGCCGACACATGCAGCACAACTTGTCGGATCTGACGCTTTCGCCCGAAGGCGTGGCCGTGCAGTTTGGCATCTCGCGTGCCACGCTCTACCGGCTGTTCGAGCGCGAAGGCGGCTTCTTCAACTACCTGCGCATGCAGCGCCTGCGACAGTGCCACGCGATCCTCGCCGACCGGTCGCAGACACACCGTTCGGTGGCCGAAATCGCGCAGACCTACGGTTTTTCCGACGCTTCGAACTTTGCACGTGCATACCGCCGCGCGACCAGCATGTCCCCGCGTGAGACGCGCATGCTGGCCGTCGAAGGGCGCGCCGCTGCCATGCCCTTCGTGCAGCACAAGGACTGGCGCACCTGGGTCATGCAGATGCGCTGATGCGCGCAGCGCCCCTCTTCCCGCACGCGTTTTTTCCTCCCTCCTCCCGCGCTTGCCGCTCCTGGGCTGAGACGCGCTGACAGGTTCGCGCGACAGCGGAACCGGTTAGCGGCGGCATGCGCCTTCTTCGTTGAAGCGCGCCCGTCGTGCATGCGAGCATCCGGCCCGACCTGACGAGAGCCGATGCGCTTGCGGCGGGCACGGACGATGTGCCCTCTCTTCGTCGAACAGGTCAAAGCGGTGCGGGCATCCCGCGCTTCGCACAACTCACAACGACAAAACGGGGGTCTCGTGAAAGACATAACGGGAAAAACGCTTGCCTTGACGCTGTTCGCCACCGTGGCCCTGGCCGCGTGCGGCGGCGGAGATTCCGGCAGCAACACGGCCAGCAATGGCGGCGGCAACAACGGCGGCAACACGCCGCCCGCATCCACCTGCGCAGAAACTGGCGTCGATGCCAAGTACGCCTGCCAGACCGGCAGCACCGAGCCGCTGTACGCCTACCAGTGGGCGCTCAGGCAGGCGAACAGCTTCTTTGCGGCGTTCGGTCTCGTCGCCGACGGCACGACCGACATTGATGTGGAAGACGTACACCGGGCCGGCGTCAAGGGCCAGGGCGTGAACGTGCTCGTGCTGGACGACGGCATCGATGTGCACAACGAAGACCTGTTCGCCAATGCCAACTCGGACATGACGCACAACTTCGACGATGGCTCAAACGATCCGACACCGGCAGACAATCCCGCGAACATCAAGGACGCGCACGGCACCAACGTGGCCGGCATCATCGCCGCGGCGCAGAACGGCAAGGGTGTGATGGGGATCGCGCCGCGGGCGACGTTGGGCGGTGCACGCTACCTGCGCGCGGCGAACCCCGACATTAACGCCGCCTATGGCGGCGCGGCCTGGTCGAAGAACGGCCACATCATCAATGCGTCGTACGGTGCGAACCCGCAGGCGCCCCTGGAGTACGACACGCCCACCTCGGCACAGACCGCGGTTCGCGCGTTCCCGAACCTGCGCGGCGGCCGTGGAATGGTGATGCTCAAGGCAGCGGGCAACGAGTATGACGCGATCGTGGTTCCAGGGCAGCCGGAGCGGACGTGCCCTGCCGCCGGAGGCGTTCCTGGGCTCGTCAGTTGCGAGAATCCGGCCAATGACCCCGAAGCGCTTGAGCCGGGCGTGATCCTGGTGGGCGCTGCCAATGCGCGTGGCGTCAAAGCGAGCTATTCAAACGCCGGATCGGTCAACTGGATCACGGGCCTGGGCGGCGAGTCCGGCAACGGCGGCAAGTACGGCGAGGTCGGGTCCGGGCCGAAGATCTTCTCCACCGACCTCAGCGGCTGCGCGCGCGGCTACAGCCGTGCCAATACAGACGAGCTGGATGACTTTGCGATGGCGGGCACGGCCACCAATCTGAAAGACAACCCGAAATGCGACTACTCGAGCATGAACGGCACGTCTGCGGCAACGCCCACGGTGTCCGGCGTGGTTGCGCTGATGCTCTCGGCCAATCCGAATCTGACCTGGCGCGATGTGCGTGAAATTCTGCGGGCCACCGCACGCAAGATCGACCCGGACTACGGCAATCGCGACGGCCGCAATGCCAAGATCGACCTGACGAGCAACACCACCACGGCCGACACGAGCACGAGCCTGGTTGACGGCGCCACCACCGCACGCCTGGACTACGGCTGGCAGACCAACGCCGCTGGCTATGCGTATTCGACGTGGTACGGCTTTGGATTGATCGACGCATCCGCCGCCGTGAAGATGGCCAAAGCCACCACAACGTATAAGCCGGCTGCCTTGTCGGTGCCGGATTTCGCGGCGGCGTTCGCCAACGTCAACCAGCTGAACTACGGCGCGGTGCAAAAGCTCGGCCAGTTCAACGTGTCGGGCACTGACAAGGTCGATGCCTTGCAGTTGCGGGTGTCGGGCTCCGTCTGCATTGGTAGCGTCGGCTTCTTTGTGAAATCGCCGTCGGGCACGGTGTCGGCGTTGTCCCTCCCGTACAACGGCTACTACAACAACGGCGTCAATGCCGTGAACAAGTACGGCCTTGGCAGCTACGCCTTCTACGGCGAAAACGCAGCCGGCACGTGGGAGGTCTATGCCGTCAGCGGCGTACCGACCAACGCCTGCTCGACGTACCAGCCCCAGGGCGGCACCCACACCGTGACCCTGGCCACGCCCCTGGCCGTGGAATACCGCGTGATTGCCGCCAAGTGAGCCCGTTCGGAGAACATTCAACATGATCCATGCAACTTTTATGAAAACCGCGTCGCTGGCGGTGCTCCTCTCGATGGGCGCCGCCTGCCAAGCCGCGGACCTGGCGGTCGGCAAGCACCTCAGCACGCAGGAACTTGCGCAGTACGCAAGTGCACCGACGGTGCAGATCGAAACGCAGTCGTTCAAGGTGCTTTCCAGCGGCACGCGTACCAAGGCCGCGGGCGCTGCGTCGGCAGCCGTCACGCAAGTCGCCAACGAGCGCGGCGTAGTTGGCGAGAGCCGCAACGAAGTGGTGGTCTCGCAGGTGTCAGTCGACAGCGTGCGCCAGGCAGTCGGCACCCTGCCCGCAACACCCGTGTCGGCGGAGTATTACGGACACCTGAACATCAGCACGCTGCGCTTTGCGTCGTTCCAGGAGGCCGTGAACGCGCGTGCGCAGCTCAAGAAGACGCTGCCGCAGGCGCGGGTCGACATTCCGATCCAGTACGCCAAGCCCGTGGCGCGCTGAGCGCCGCCGCCCCGTTGTACAAGACGCCCCGCCTCCGCGCGGGGCGTTTTGCATGGGGCGGCGTATCATCCGGGCCTTTCCCCAGTCAGGACAACACCATGACCAAGGCCACCGGCAGCTTCGAAGCGCTGGCCGCACGCGAAGGCGGCCTGCAGCACCGCCTCTCTTCCGCGCAACTCACCATGATCGCCATCGGCAGCGCGATCGGCACCGGCTTGTTCCTCGGCAGCGGTGCAGCCATTCAACTGGCCGGCCCGGGCGTCATCGCGAGTTACGCCATCGGGGCGTTCATCGCGCTGCTCCTCATGGGCTGCCTTGCCGAAATGGTCGTGGCGCACCCGACCACCGGCTCTTTCGGCGCCTATGCCGAGCACTACGTGAGCCCGCTGGCCGGCTTCCTCGTGCGCTATGCGTATTGGGCGGCCGTCGTCTTCGTCATCGGTGCAGAAGTGACCGCGGTCGCGGTGTACATGGCGTACTGGTTTCCGGGCGTGCCGGCGTGGGTGTGGATCGTCGGGTTCTCTGCCGTGCTGGTGTGGATCAATGCCAGCAGCGTCGACGTGTTTGGCGTGGCCGAATACTGGTGCTCGATGATCAAGGTGGTGGCCATCGTCGCGTTTCTGGCGGTGGCGAGCTACGCCATCTATCGTGCACCCGATGGCGGCCCGATCGGCTTTCACAACTACGTGAGCGCGGGCGGCTTCCTGCCGCACGGCTGGAATGGCGTGTGGTTCGGCGCGGTGGTCAGCATCTTCAGCTTCTTCGGTATCGAGCTGATTGCCGTGGCCGCCGGCGAGGCACGCGAGCCCGAAGCCGCCGCCACCAGCGCCTTCCGCTCAACGCTGTTCCGGCTGGTGTTCTTCTACCTTTGCACGCTCGCGCTGATGCTGGCCGTCGTGCCGTGGCAGCAGGCCGGCACGGGCAAGAGCCCGTTCGTGCGCGTGATGGAAATCCTCGGTATTGCCGGGGGTGCGGGCGTGATGAACTTCGTGGTGCTGACCGCAGCGCTGTCGTCGATGAACGCGCAGCTGTATGTATCGACGCGCATGCTGTTCAGCCTCGCGCGGGGCGGGCAGGCGCCTCAGGCGTTGGGCGCGGTAAGCCAGCGCGGCGTGCCGCTGCGCGCGCTGGCGGTGTCCAGCTCCGGTGCGGCATTGGCGGCGGTGCTGAGCGTGGTGCTGCCGGGGCACTCGTTCCTGCTGATGATGTCGCTGGCGATGTTCGGTGCGCTGTTTACGTGGCTCGTCATCTTTGTGACGCACTTGCGCTTCCGGCGGGCCGCCGAGCGCGAGGGTCGCGCATTGCGCTTTCGCATGTGGGGTTTTCCGGTGCTGACCACGCTTGGCGCGATCGCCATGGCGGTCATCATCGTGAGCACCGCTTGGATGCCCGATTTCCGGATGACGCTGGTGGTGGGTGTGCCGTTTCTGGTGCTGCTGGCGGTGGTGTTCGGGTGGGTGCGCGGCCGGCAGTGAACGCCTGACCGCGCCCCGGCTTCAGGCGCGCGCCAGCGCCTGATCCAGATCGGCCAGCAGATCATCGATATGCTCGATGCCGATCGACAGCCGGATCGTCTCCTGCCGCACACCGGCCTTGGCAAGCTCTGCCTCGGACAGCTGCCGGTGCGTGGTCGATGCCGGATGCGTCGCCAGCGACTTGGCGTCGCCAATGTTCACCAGCCGCGTGAACAACTGCAGCGCATCCTGAAAACGCGCCCCGGCAGCAAAACCGCCCTTCACGCCAAACGTGAGCAGCCCCGGCGCCTTGCCTGACAGGTATTTGTGCACGAGCCCGTGGTCGGGGTGGTCATCCAGGCTGGCGTGGTTGACCCACTCCACCTTGGCATGCCCGCGCAGATGCTGGGCGATCTGTGCTGCGTTCTGTGTGATGCGGTCGATGCGCAGGCCCAGCGTTTCGATGCCCTGCAGGATCAGGAACGCGTTGAACGGCGACAGCGCCGCGCCGGTATTGCGCAGCGGCACCACGCGGGCGCGGCCGATATACGCCGCGTCGCCCAGCGCTTCCGTATAGACGACACCGTGGTAGCTGACATCCGGCTCGTTCAGCCGCTTGAAGCGCGCCTTGTGCTTGGCCCACGGAAACTTGCCCGAATCGACGATCGCGCCGCCCAGGCTGGTGCCGTGGCCGCCCAGGTACTTCGTCAGCGAATGCACGACGATGTCGGCGCCGTGCTCGAACGGGCGCGTCAGGTACGGCGTCGGCACCGTGTTGTCGACGATGAGCGGCACGCCGTGGCGGTGCGCGATCTCCGCCAGCGCGGCAATGTCGGTGATGTTGCCGAGCGGGTTGCCGACGGTCTCGGCAAAGATGGCCTTGGTGCGGTCGTCGATCAGCGCTTCGAATGAAGCGGGGTCGCGCGGATCGGCAAACCGCGTGGTGATGCCCGACAGCGGCAGCGTGTGCGCAAAGAGGTTGTAGGTGCCGCCGTACAACGTGCTGGCCGAAACGATGTTGTCGCCGGCTTCCGCAATCGTCTGGATCGCATACGTGACAGCCGCCTGCCCCGACGCCAGCGCGAGCGCCCCGATGCCGCCCTCGAGCGCGGCGATGCGCTTCTCCAGCACATCGTTGGTCGGGTTCATGATGCGCGAGTAGATGTTGCCCGGCACCTTCAGGTCGAACAGATCGGCGCCGTGCTGCGTGTCGTCAAACGCAAAGGCCACCGTCTGGTAGATCGGCACGGCCACCGCACGGGTGGTCGGGTCGGCGCTGTAGCCGCCGTGCACGGCCACGGTGTCGAGTTTCCAGGCGGGGGCGATCGTGCTCAGGGATGGCTGCGTCATGCTGGCGTCTCCGGAAGGTCGTTCCGGCGAGCATATGGGCAGGCCCGCGGCGTGCGAACGACCGTTTTCGTCTTTGCTTATTCGCTGTGCCCGCCCCGGGGAGTGATCCACGCACGACGCCGTGTGCCGCCAGCGGCACGAATCTCGCTGCACGCAGGGCACACGTTCCGACGGAGCACGACAATGGCAAACCATGGCGGCACCACGACTTCTTACTGGGCGGCAAACACCGAACTGGCCAGCGCGCCGCTGCAGGGCGATGCGACCTGCGATGCCTGCGTGATTGGCGCCGGCATGGCCGGGCTGTCGGTCGCCTATGAACTGGCCGCAGCCGGCGCATCGGTCATCGTGCTGGACGCCGACACGGCAGGCGCCGGTGAAACGGGCCGCACCACGGCGCATCTCATGACGGCGTTCGACGACCGCTACTTCCACATCGAGGACCACCTCGGCCGCGAGGCCGCGCACATGATCGCGCAAAGCCACGCCGCCGCCATCGACCGGATCGAGACGATCTGCACGGCGGAATCCATCGCCTGCGGTTTCGAGCGGGTGGACGGCTACCTCTTTGTCGAATCGCCCGAGGATGAGGACGTTCTCGCCAAGGAGTTCGAAGCGGCACATCGCGCCGGGCTCGTGGATGTCGAGCGCGTGAGCGCCGTGCAGACGGGCAAGGCGGTGCTGCGCTCGGCGCTGCGGTTTCCGCGGCAGGGCCAGTTGCATCCGTTGAAGTATCTTGGCGGCCTCATCGAGGCCATCCGCCGTCGCGGCGGCCAGGTGTACGGCAAGACGCGCGCGACCGGCGTCGAAGACGGCAGCCCCGCCCGCGTGCTTACCGCCGATGGCCACCGCATACGCGCGGGCAGCGTCGTGGTGGCGACCAACACGCCGTTCATCGACCGGTTTGCGATCCACACCAAACAGGCGGCCTACCGCACGTTCGTGGTCGCCATGAAGGTGCGCCGGGGCGACATGCCGAACTGCCAGTTCTGGGATACGCCCGACCCCTACCATTACGTGCGCATCGCCGGGGACATCGACGCCGATCACCAGTTGCTCATCAGCGGGGGCGAAGACCACAAGGTCGGGCAGGCCGACGATGCCGACGCGCGCTTTGCCCGGCTCGTCCGCTGGACGCAGCAGCGCTTCCCGGTGGTGGACGACCCGCTGTACCGCTGGTCGGGCCAGGTCATGGAGCCGGTGGATGGCGTCGCCTTCATCGGGCGGAACCCGGGCGACGCGCATGTCTACGTGGTCACCGGCGACTCCGGCAACGGCATCACGCACGGCGCCATTGCCGGCATGTTGATCTGCGACCTCGTGCGCGGCCGCGACAATGCCTGGGCCGCGCTGTATGACCCGTCGCGCAGGTCGCTGTCGGCCGCGCTCGAATATGCCCGCGAGAACGCCAACGTCGCCGCGCGATATGCCGATTGGCTGGGCGGCGCCGCCGCCACGGCGTTGGACGCCATCCCGCTGGGCGAAGGCCATGTCGTCAAGGCGATCGGCCGGCATGTCGCCGCCTTCCGCAGCCAGGACGGCGTGCTGCACACCTTCGATGCCGCGTGCCCGCACCTGAAGTGCATGGTGCATTGGAACAGTCTGGAGAAGAGCTTCGACTGCCCCTGCCACGGCTCGCGCTTCGGCCCGGACGGCGCCGTGCTGCATGGGCCGGCCAACGTGGGGCTCAAGCGCATCGACGTGGGCAGCGACACAGAGCAGCGCTGAGCGGCTTCCGCGCTATTTCTCGTCCATCGCGCACGTCGACTCGGCCAGCGTGTGGAATGCCCGCTCCCCGGGAATCGTCTGTACGGGCTTGTAGTAGTCCCTCGGCCGCACCCGCTCCGACGGCTTCTTGACCCCGAACAGGCAGATGTCGTGGAGCATCATGCCGTCGGCGCGCACGTAGCCGCCATGGGTATACATGTCGTCGATCATCATCGACCTGAGCTTGGCCATCACGCGGTCGGCGTCGTCCGTGCCCGCAGCCTGCACGGCGTTGAGACACGTGAGCATGGCGGAATAGTCGACCGCCTGCAGCAGGTAGGACGAAAAGTCCGGGGCGCCGAGCGGATGCTTCCTGCCACCCACCACCCTGCCGCCGCCCGCTGCGACCACGCGGGCGATGCGCCGCGAACGGCCCCGCCGGAGGAACACACTGTCAAGCAGAGGCCGACAGTGGTGCGTTGAGGCGCTCGGCGCTCAGAAGACGCTGTTGATGACCACGACCGCATTCAGCGCCGTCACCAGCACCGTGGCCACGGTGGTCAGCACCACGACGCCGCGGCCGGCCACGTGCGGGCCCATCACATCGGGCCGACCCGTGAGCCAGACCAGCGCCGCCATCGGAAACGGCACCGCCATGCTCAGCACCACCTGGCTGAGCACCAGCGCCCGCGTCGCGTCCACCCCCGCCCCGATGACGATGAACGCCGGCACCATGGTGATCAGCCGCCGCAGCCAGACTGGAATGCGCACGTGCAGGAAGCCCTGCAGCACGATCTGCCCCGCCAGCGTGCCGACCACCGAACTGGACAGCCCCGAGGCGATCAACCCCACCACGAACACGACCGCCGCCGCCGCACCGAACAGCGGCATGAGCGTGACGTAGGCCGTTTCGATGCTGGCCACGTCGGCATGTGCGTCGTGAAACGCGCTGGCCGCTACCAGCACCATCGCCAGGTTGATGCAGCCGGCCACCGCCAGCGCCACCACCACCTCCACGTTGGAATAGCGCACCAGTTGCGCAGTCTCGCTCGCACTGCGCGGGCGCACGCGCGTATCGGTCAACCCCGAGTGCAGGAAGAGCGCATGCGGCATCACCGTCGCGCCCACGATGCCCGCCGCCAGCATCAGCGCATCCGGCGGCATGGCAGACGGCATCACGGCCTGGCGCAGCGCCGCCCCCCACGCAATGGGCAACATCCACACCTGGATGATGTAAGAGATACCGATCACGCCGACCAGCGCCCCGATCAGCAGTTCGACGCTGCGAAAGCCGCGCGCCTGCAATGTCAGCAGCAGATAGGTCGCGACGCCGGCCCCCACCATCGCGTGCAGCAGCGGCATGCCGGTCAGCAATGCGATGCCCACGGCGGCGCCGACGAACTCCGCCAGGTCGGTCGCCATGGCGGCCAGCTCGCTGATGAGCCACATCGCCAGGGCGGCGGGCGCGGGCAAATGCGCGCGGCACAGCTGCGCCAGGTTCTGACCCGTGACGATGCCCAGCCGCGCCGACAGCGCCTGGAACAGCATCGCCACCACGTTGGCTGCCACCACCACCCACAGCAGCTGGTAGCCATAGCCGGCGCCAGCCTGGATGCCGGTCGCGATATTGCCCGGGTCGGTATACGCCACCGACACCACGATGGCCGGCCCCATGAGGGGCGCCAGCACCCGCCAGCCTCGGCGCCGCCCTTCGAGCACGTCGTGCACCTGCGCGACCACGCAGGCAGAGGCAGAAGGCTTGTCGTGCACGAGGGGGAGACTGTCGTCCATGGGCGCAATGGGAGGGAGGGGCGTGGCGCTGCGGGTATTCGCAATCGGCGTTCCCGGGCCGACCGGCAGCGGCATACACAAAGGCCGCGCGCGATGGAACAGCCGTTGCGGACAGACCTTCGCCACTCCGGCATACGCACACCTGAACACGCTCTCAGGAGAATCCCATGTTCATGCACAACAAGCGATTGCAGTACACCGTGCGGGTCAGCGAAACCGACCCGGGCCTCGCCAACCTGCTACTTGAGCAGTTTGGCGGCCCTCAAGGTGAGTTGGCCGCGGCCATGCGTTACTTCACGCAGGCGGTGGCCGAAGAGGATCCGGGCCGCAAAGACATGCTCTACGACATCGCCACCGAAGAGCTGAGCCATCTGGAAGTGATCGGCACCATCGTGGCCATGCTCAATCGCGGGGCCAAGGGTGAGCTGGCCGAAGCCGTGGACGAACAGGCCGAGCTGTACCGCAAGCTCAACGGCGCTGGCAACGACAGCCACGTCACGCAGGTGCTCTATGGCGGCGGTCCGGCGCTGACCAACTCCGGCGGCGTGCCCTGGACGGCCGCGTACATCGACTCCATCGGCGAGCCCACCGCAGACTTGCGCTCGAACATCGCCGCGGAGGCACGCGCAAAGATCATCTACGAGCGCCTGATGAACGTGACCGACGACCCCGGCGTGCGCGAGGCGCTCGGCTTCCTGATGACACGCGAGATTGCGCACCAGAAGTCGTTCGAGAAGGCGCTGTATTCCATCTCGGGCAACTTCCCTCCGGGCAAGCTGCCGCCGGTGCCGGAGTTCAGCGATGCGTACTTCAAGATGTCGCGTGGGGCACCGGTGGTGCAGGCGCCATGGAACAGCGGCACGGGCCTGGAGCTTGTCGAAGAGCCGCCCATCCCGGCCGACCCAGGCGGCGACGGCAGTGCCTCGGTCCAGTTGAGCGACGTTGAACTCGCCACGCTGCAGGCGATGAAGGAGCGCCAGGCCTCCGACACCGCCACCGACCCGCGCACCGGCGCCGAACTGGGCGAGATGGGCGCGCAGGACGAAGAAGGTACCGCGTAATCCGCAACCCGCAACTCGAGCCGGCCCTTCCGTTCCGGCGTGGTGCGGAGGGGCCTTTCAGGAGAGCACGCATGGAAACCCAGGAACTGCTGACCATCGTCGTGACCACACTCGCAGCCATTGCAGCCTATTCGCTGGTGCGCGACCCGGCCGCCATACCCGGCGCCGTCGCCTCGCAAGCGGCCGTGCCGCGTTCGCGGCCGGCCCCCATGCTGGTGGACCTGGGATGGTGATGCACATGGCTTCCCCCGCCTCTGACAACAATGAAGCGCCGCGCATGTCCGACCTTCCCGATGCGCGCGTGGAATACGCCGGCTATACGATCCTCGTGTACGCGATCGAGAACGAACAAGGCGTGTGGCTGCCGCGGGTGACGGTGCTCCAGGGCGCAGAGCGCATCGAGATGCCGCAGCTCACGCAGGCGTGGCGCGGCTGGCTGACCCGCGGTGAAGCTGTGCGCGACGGCCTCGAGCAGGCGCATCTGCTGCTGAGCGGCGACCGGCATCAGCCGTGATCCCCCTCGGCGCCGCGCCGCTCGCGGGCCGGGCCTCGAATCGGCCGGACCAGCTCCATTGCGACACCGCCGGCTGCGAATGCAGCCGCTTGCCCGCGCGGCTGCCCACGGCGCGCTAGATCAGGGCGCCATAGGCGAGCGCCACCACGCATAGCAGCGCCACGAAGATCCAGCGGATGTCGGCCATCGGAGCGACCCGCGCTCAGCGCTTGGCCTCGAGCCCAGGCGTCTGTGCGCGGGTCAGGAAGGCCTGGGTCACTTCAGGCAGATGCTGCGACAGCCATTCGGCCATGGCGCGCTCCTGCGGCAGGATCGCGTCGCAGACGCGCACGGTCTCGGTGTCGCCGCAGTGCTGGGCCGCCGCGCGCAGCGTCGTATACGCCGCGATCTCCATGTGTTCGAACACATAGCCTGCCATCGAACCCTTGACGACTTCGTCCGAGACGAACATGCCGCTCAGGCCCTGCCCGAATGCGGTGATGCGCGCGGCCATGTCCTTGATGGCCGACGTGCTGCCGCCGAGCCGGTCGATGCACGACTTCACCATGCGCTGCTGCTCCCGCGTCTCTTCGATGTGCTGATCGATGCGTGCCTTGAGCTGCGGGTAATGCTCGAGCCGCGACGATTGGGAGCGCAGCATGTGTTCGGCCTGTTCTTCCATGGCGTGCGCGTCGCGCAACCAGTCGAGCAGATGGTCTTTGGCGGAGGTGGTCATAGGAACTCCTGTGTCGAGTGGAGCCAACGACAACGCAATGCACGGGCCTGCGCCGCTCGGGCAAGAGCCGGCGTGCGGCCGGCGAGCGGCACACGCATTGCTGCATCGTGCATGCAGGACTTGTTGCCTGCACCAACGACGGAGCAAATGATGTCCAACCAGAAGCGTAGCGAAGACAAGAGCAGTCAGACGTCCCGAAACGAAAACCGCCGCGACGAGGAACGCCGCGAGGGCGGCTCGGCGGAAAACCGGCGCGAGGAAGACCGCGAGCGCGAAAGCCGGCGCGATGAAGAACAGCGCCGCGAGCGCCGCGACGAAGAGCAGCGTCGCCAGGAGTAAGCCCGCAACCTCCTCCGGCCCGGGCCTCGCCGATGCGTTGCGGGGCCCTTTTTTTTGCCCCGCCCAGTGAGACATGCCATGACGCGCCCCTTCTCCGTTGACGACATCCTCCACCATGAGCGCATCACCGGCCTGGCTGCGTGCCCGGCACAGCGCGCGGTCTATTGCGTGGAATCGATCGACGCCCATGCCGACGCATACCGATCGTCTCTCTGGATCGCCGGCAACGAAGACGAACCGCCGTGGCAGCTCACCAGCGGCACCGCGCTCGACAGCGCCCCGCAATGGGCGCCCGATGCGCGCACCATCGCCTTTCTTTCCGACCGCGACGGCGGACCGCCGCAGATTTACACGATCCGCCCGCACGGCGGCGAGGCGCGCCGGCTCACGAACCTGCCCAATGGCGTGCAGACCTTCGCCTGGGCGCCCGATGGAAGGTCGCTGCTGGCCATCGCGCTCGCGCACGTCGACCCGCCGGACACGACGCACGGCAAGCGTTGTGCAGAAGGTGTGCAGGTCATCACGGAAGTGCCGTACAAGCTGGACGGTGTCGGCTTCACGCTCGATGAACGTACGCACCTGTTTACCGTCGATGCCGGCAGCGGCGCGCACCGGCAGCTCACACAGGGGCGCTACGAAGTCCGGCACGCAACGTGGAGTGCCGATGGCGAATCGCTGTACTACACACGCACGCGCGAAGGCAGGATGGCGCACCGCACCGACATCTGGACCCTGCGCCGCGACGGCACGGATGCGCGCCAGCTCACGCACGAAGTGGCCATCGTGCAAGACCCGGTGCCCTCGCCGGATGGCAAGCGCATCGCCTTTGCGGGCAGCGAGTGCGGCGGAGATTCCCAGACGCGGCTGTGGTGCCTCGACCTCGGCACGGGCAGCGTCAGCGGGCTCGGCAGCGCGGACATCGAAGTGGTTTCCGGCAAATCGCTGCACTGGTCTGCCGCGTCCGATGCCGTGGAGACCATCGCCGCCCGCAACGGCTTGCAGGAGGTGGCGCGCATCGACGCGGCGTCCGGACGCACCGAGACGGTGTTGTCCGGCCTCAGGCACATCTCGGCCATGAGTCGCGCGGGCGACACGCTGTACTTCGTGGCCGAGTCGATCGGCGAGCCCGGGCAGCTGCACGTCTGGGACGCCGGCAGCGGTGAAGAGCGCCAACTCACGGCACTCAACGCATGGTGGTACGAGCGCTGCCTGCCCGAGGTGCGCTACGAACCCTTTGTGGTGAAGAGCGATGCGGGCGGTGAGGAGACGGTCTGGGCCTGGGTCATCCGCAGTGCGCAGCCGCACACACCGGGGCCGTTGCTGATCGACTTTCATGGCGGGCCGGCGAGCTACGTGCTGCTGTCGTTCGCATCACACCCGTACTGGAACATCCTGTGGTCGCACGGGTGGACGATCGTGGCCGTCAACGCCGTGGGTTCGAGCAGCTTCGGCCGCGCATTCAGCGACAGGCTGCGCGGCCGGTGGGGTGAGCTGGACCTGCCGCAGCACCTCGCGGTGGCTGATACGCTGCACGCGAGTGGCGTGCACAACGGCATGCTCGCGGCTGCCGGCAAATCGTATGGCGGCTATCTCGCCGCATGGGCGGCGTGCACGACGGACCGGTTCCGCGCTGCGATCGTCTCCGCGCCGGTGGCCGACCTGCGCAGCCATTTCGGCACATCCGATTCGGGCCCGTATGCCGACCCCTACGCGCTGGACGGCAGCCCGTGGGACGCGCCGCAGACGTACAACCGCCTGTCGCCGGTTGCGTGTGCAGCGAATACCGTGACGCCGATGCTGCTTCTGCAAGGCATGGACGACGAGCGCTGCCCGCGCGGGCAAGCCGAGCAGCTCTTCACCGCGCTCACCGCCACCGACGCAGCCCCGGCGGAACTGGTGCTCTACCCTGGCGGCGGGCACCATTTCTTCGAGGACGGCCGCCCGTCGTACCGCATCGACGCGGCAGCACGCACGGTGGACTGGCTCACCCAGTGGCTCGCGCTGGAGCCGCCCCACCGCTGATGCGCGGCCGGATGCGTGCTATGTCTTCCACCCTTCGGCCGACATCCGTCCGAGGAGGATGCCGGCGCTCAACGCCATCCCAAGCGATATGAAACCCTCCGGCAGCCCAGAGGCGGTCCATCCCGTCGGCGCGCCGTCTGTGGGAATGAACCGGAATTCGCTGTGCCATCTGCCGTCTTCGCCCCGATCTGCGCGCACTTCCACGCGCCCCTTGTTCGCGCTCACTGTGGTCTGCATGCTCTTCTCCGTTGCCATCGCCGGTCTCCGCCTCGCATTCGGATGGCCCTTCCGTGAATGACCATACGAACGGCCGAAACGGGTGTCCAGCGTCTTATGCGCGACTCTGCGCAATAGTGATACGGGCGTTGGCTCTTACCGATGTGACGCCGGACGCAGGAGAGGAATTTGCTACGTGCGGCGTCCGTGCTCAAAGAGCGGCTCGCCGGCCTGCGTGAGCTCCAGGCCGCGCGTGCAGCGGCGCTGCCACGGCGCGCCGGTTTCGCGCGCCAATGCCTTCAGACGGCTGCTCAGGTTCGAGCGCGTCATGGCGGGCTTTTGCGCGGCGGAGGTAAAACTGCGCGCCTCCACGATCTCGACCAACAGGTGGATGAGCTTGAGCTCCATGGCGGGGCAGGAGCAGCAGCTCGGCGTTGTTCAATGGCATTCACCAGTGTGCGCAATCCCAAGCAGATTGTTCAGCGCCGTCCAATCCGGCATGCTGCGTAGATTCGAACCACAGCCAGACCGAGGCACCGAGACCTCGCGCCCGTCACCACGGAGACACGCATGACCGCCCACCTGATCTTCGACGATCGCCCCACCGACGCCGATACGCTGCTCGCGCGCGGCGCCGCCCTTGCCGGCGGTCTGCGCCGCATGGGCGTTCAGGAGGGCGACGTGATCGGCGTGCTGCTGCGCAATGCACCGGCCTACATCGACGTGATGCACGCCTGCCGCATCGCGGGATGCTACTTCTGCCCGATCAACTGGCACTTCACGCCGGCCGAGGTGGAATTCCTCGTGCGCGATTCGGGCGCCAAGGTATTGATCGGCCATCGCGATCTCGTCGACGCGGCGGAACCGCTGCTGCCGGCCCATGTGCAGCTGCTGCGCGTGGACGCCGAAGGCACCGACCGTGCCGACGGCTATGCCAACTGGCTTACGCTGCAGACGCCGTACGACGGGCCGCTGGTATCGCCGCGCGGGCACATGGCCTATACCTCGGGCACTACCGGGCGGCCCAAGGGCGTGGTGCGTCAGGCCGTGCCGCTCGACCAGCTCGACGCGCATCTGCAGAAGGCACGTGCCGTGGTGGCGGCCACGTTCGGTATCGTGCCGGGCTGCCGTGCGCTGGTGCCGGCGCCGCTCTATCACAGCGCACCCAGCCTCTTCGCACAGCAAGCCGCGCAGATGGCAGAGCTGCTGGTGGTGAACGCGCGTTTTGATGCGCTGCGCGTGCTCGAGCAGATCGAGCGCTACCGCATCGACACCGTCTACCTCGTGCCGATCATGTATGTGCGCCTGCTCAAGTTGACGGACGAAGAGCGCAGCCGCTACGACCTGTCTTCGCTGCGCTTCGTGGCGTCCACCGGTGCACCGTGCGCGCCGGAGATCAAACGCAAGATGATCGACTGGCTCGGCCCCGTCATCTATGAAACCTATGCGTCGAGCGAAACCGGCATGATCACGGTGATGGACCCGCGCGACGCCGCCACCCGCCCCGGCAGCGCGGGCCGCCCGGTGTGCGACGCCGAGGTGCGCATCCTGCGCGAAGACGGCACGCCATGCGCGACGGGCGAGATCGGCCTGATCTACAGCCGCCAGCCCGCCTACCCCGATTTCACCTACCGCGGCAACGACGAGGCGCGCCGCAAGATCGAGCGCGACGGCCTCGTCACGCTCGGCGACATGGGCTATCTCGATGCCGACGGCTACCTGTATGTGTGCGACCGCGCATCGGACATGGTCATCTCGGGCGGCGTGAACATCTACCCGGCCGAGATCGAACATGCGCTGCTGCGCCACCCCGATGTGGTCGACTGCGCCGTCTTTGGCGTGCCGTGCGATGAATACGGCGAGCGCCTCGTCGCGGTGGTGCAGACCGAACGCAAAGACCCGCAGGCCGAACCCGTGATCGAATGGCTGCGCGGGCAGATTGCAGGCTTCAAGATCCCGCGCCAGATTGAATTCACCACAGCACTGCCGCGCGACGACAACGGCAAGATCGCCAAGCGCCGGCTGCGCGATGCGTGGTGGGGCGACCGGCAGCGACGCGTATAAGGCTGCACGCACCGCCGCCGGCATCGGTCACGCAACTACCGCCTCCTGCGCTGTGCCCGACTTGGCGAACAGCGTGCGCTCCGTGAACTTGATGTTCTGCGGATCGTAGTACGGGTCGGCCCATGCGCCGGTCGGCTTCAACACCAGCGGCTTGTCGGCCGTGGCCTTCGATTCCCCCGCGCGAAAGCGGTAGTGGTCGAACAGGCGGATGGCCTCGATCGCATAGGCCGTGACGATGGCCGGGTCGTAGATGGCGATCAGGCTGTCGCCGTTCTGCTCTTCGCCGCCCTTTGACAGGTTGGACGAGCCGCAGAACACGACCGGCTCATCGCCATTGAAATCGCACACGACAAACTTGTGGTGGATGTGCTGGCCGGTGCCGGCATCCACTTCCTGCTTGAACGGCGCAGGCGCTTCGTCCTTCAAATACGCGAACGACACGGTTTGCGACGGCACATCGCGGCCGGGCGCAAAGGCATCGACACCACCCTGCTTGTCGATCACGCCCAGCGAGAGCAGCCCAGCCTTGTGCGGCACCACCTGTTCGAGCGTGGTCAGCATCTCGCCGCCGCCATCGGTGGCCATCACCGCAAACAGCACGGACGACAGCGCGCCCTTGACGCGGTCGGCCGCCTCCGTCAGCAACGCATCGGTCTGATGCGGCGAGAAGCCGAAGCGCGCACGCGGCGTACTGCCTTGCGGCACCGCCTGCCAGCTGGCGGCCAGCGCGTCGGCGCGGAAGGCTGCGGCCACCTTGCGGCTGCCGGCGGCGTCTTCACCGTATTGACCGATCCATCCCCACAGACGCTCGAACACCTGCGCATACAGCTGCGCAACGTCTTGCTCGAACACGAGCACGCTGTTGGCCTGCACATACAACCCGCGCAGCGAGAAGTTGGCAGAACCGGCCAGCACGCGCACCGGCTTGCCGGCCGCATCACGCAGCAAGATGGCCTTGTGGTGCTGGAACCGCGCCAGGTGCGTGCGGCGGACATCGGCGCCGGCTTGCCGGAAGTATTCGGCAGCCTGCGTCTCAAACGCGTTGGCGGTGCCGTGGCCCGTCGGGCTGGCGCCGTTGCCGACGTAGTTGTCCTGAATCACGCGGACCTTGCGGCCGTTCTGCGCAAGCCACGCAATCGCACGGATGATGTCAGGCTCGTCCAGGTCATAGGCCAGCACGTCGATGCCGTAACCCTCGGACGCATGGCACTGGTTCAGCAGATCGATGATGAGACGGCGGCCGGTGGCGCCCAGGTAGGCGTACTTGTTCTGATACGGCTGCGTGTCGTACAGCAGCGGCGATTTTGTCTGCGCGCGCTTGTCCGGCGCCAGCGCGGTGTTGCCGCCGTAGTGATCGATGAACGCCTGCGACGACACATACCCACGCACCATGCCCACGGTGGCCCAATCGCTCATCGGCTGCTGCAGCGTGACGGTGACGGTGCGCGTGGCGCGCGTCTCCAATTGCACAGGGTTCGTCGACGCGAAGTAGCGCGCGTGCACGGTGTAAGTCAGCTGCGCAGCGGCATGCGGCGGAAAGTGGACCCAGTGGAACGACTGAAACGGCGCGTCGATGGAATCGGCATAGTGGCCGGCCTTCAGCGGCGCATCTGCATGGATGGGCGTGTCGAAGGTGAGCCGGTTGGGCACCCAGTAAGGTGCCCCGCCCTGCGGCGTGCACTGGATGGCAAAACCGGCCAGATCGGCGCGATCGGCATCGGCCACATCAAAGGCGAACAGCACGGCGCTGTCGCCCTGATACACCTTCACCTGAAATGAATCGACGGATGTCGCCATGGGAGCCTCCTGGGGTGGCAGAGCATCCGTCCAGTTAGCACCGCGATTGTGACAACCATCTGACGCCGGGCACCGAAACCCAACTGCCATGCGGGTTGGCAGGCCGTGACTTCAACGCGGTTTCAATCCGATCTGCGGAGTCGCCCAGCCGGTGCGAGACGGCGGGGCAAAAAACGCGCAAAAAAAAACGCAGCGGAAGCCGCTGCGTACGATGAGAACGTGAGGGGTGACCTCTCCTCGCCCGCGTAAGTTACACGTAAGTGATGACAGAAATTTGTCACGAAACCGACTTATTACGCCGGACAGCCTGCAGGAAATGACGCATCCGCTGCTTTTGCGGCATGCCGGTCACATGCCGGTTCAACCAAGCCCCGCCAACGGGTGCAGCTCCGCCCGCCAGGGCGACGTCAGAAAATGCCGCACCCGCTCGGGCCGCACCTGCGGCAGCGTGGCCGGCGCCCAGCCAGGCCGGTGATCCTTATCCACCAGATGCGCGCGCACGCCTTCGCAGAAATCGCCTTCCTGGATTCCGCGCGCAACGATGCCCAGCTCCATTTGGAAGCATTCCGCCAGTGACAACTGCCGGCCCCGCAGCAACGCTTCGCGCGTGACATGCAGCATCGTCGGCGAATGCGTGGTCATGGCGTCAAGCGTCGCCTGCAGCCACTGGCGCGGCTCGCGTGCCGGTTCGCGTTCGAGGCTCTCTCGCAGCGTGGCCACAATGCGATCGACCGAAGACCGCCGGTCGAAATAGCGCAACACCCACGGCATCGCCTGTGCAAGCGGCGCGTGCGGAACGATGTTGCACGGCGGCTCGAATACACGGCGCAGCGCCTGCATGAGGTCGCCATCGTGCGGCATGCGCTGCAGGCGGTCTTCGAACGAGGCGAGCCATTCGGCAGGCACGCACACATCGGCCAGGTGGCAATGCAGCGCATCGGCGCCGGTGAGCGTCACGCCGGTCAGGCCGACATACAGCTCAAGCTCGGGCGCCATCACGCTCAGAAAGCGCGTGGCGCCCACGTCGGGCAGAAAACCGATGCGCGTTTCCGGCATCGCCATCTTCGTGCGCTCGGTCACGACGCGCAGCCGTGCGGCCTGCCCAAGACCCATGCCGCCGCCCATGGTGATGCCGTCCATCAGCGCAACGATGGGCTTCGGGAACTGGTGCAGCGCATAGTCGAGCCGGTATTCGTCGACGAAGAATTGCAGCCAGCCGTCGTCGCCGTCCATGCGGCCCTGTTGCGCCAGCTGATAGAGCGCGCGCACATCGCCGCCGGCGCAGAAGCCTTTCTGGCCCGCGCCGCGCAGCACCAGCGCGGCGATGCCGTCGTCATGGCGGCATTGCTCCAGCAGCGTGGCCAACTGGCGCACCATGCCGTGCGACAGCGCATTCAGGGCAGACGGCCGGTTCAAGGTGATGACGGCCACGCGGTTCACCACACGCATCAGCACCTCGGGCTCGGCAGCGGCGGCCTGGGGCGGCGCCGCCTGCAGTTGGACGGCACTCATTGCAGCGTCTCCGATTCGTGTGTGGAATGCCAGCGCGGCGCGCGCTTCTCCAGAAAGGCATTCACGCCCTCGCGCTGGTCCGGGTGGTCGAACAGATCGACAAAGCGCTCGCGCTCCACGGCCAGCGCCGCGCTGCGCGGCACGCCATTGCGCGCCTGATGGATGAGCTGCTTGCTGAAGGTGACGGCCTGCGGGCTCAACGTCGTCACCCGCAGCGCCATGGCGATGGCGGTTTCGCGAGCAGCGCCCGTTTCCACCACCTCTTCCACCAGGCCGATGCGCAGGGCGGTCTGCGCATCGACGCGCTCGCCGGTCAGGATCATGCGCTTGGCCCAGCCTTCACCCACGAGCCAGGGCAGCGTCTGCGTGCCGCAACCGCAGCACAGCAGGCCGACGGCCGTCTCCGGCACGGCCAGCTTGGCATGGGCCTCGGCGATGCGGATGTCGCATGCCAGCGCGCACTCCAGGCCACCGCCCATCGCAAAGCCGTTGATGGCGGCGATCACCACCGGGCGCGCATTCTGCAGGGCCTCGAACGCGGCACCGAAACGTGCAGCGGCCTCGCGCGCGACATCGCGATCGCCATCGGCAAAGGTGTTGAGGTCGGCGCCCGCGCTGAAGAACTTCGGCCCATCGCCGGTGACGACGACGGCGCGCACGCGTGCATCGGCGTTCAATCGCTCGACGGTGCCTTGCAGCTGCAGCAGACCTTCCGGGGTGAACGCGTTGGCCGGCGGACGCTTGAGCGTCAGCACTGCGACGGTGCCCTCATGCAGCGTTTCCAGTTCGATCATCACGCCGCTCCGTCTTTCCGATACAGCTTGATGACGGCGGAGAAATCCAGCTTGCCATCGCCCTTGCTGCTCACCGTTTGATAGAGCTGCTGCGCCAACGCGCCCAGGTAGACCGGCTGACGGACGGACTTTGCTGCGTCACCGGCCAGGCCCAGATCCTTGAGCATGAGGTCGGTGCCAAAGCCGCCCGTGTAGCCGCGCGACGACGGCGCGGTCTCGATTACGCCCGGGAACGGGTTGTAGGTGTCTGAACTCCAGCACCGGCCCGTCGACGTGTTGATGATGCCGCCCAGCACCTTCGGGTCAATGCCCAGCGCCTCGCCCAACGACATGGCTTCGGCCACGCCGACCATGGTGATGCCGAGCACGAGGTTGTTGCAGATCTTCGCGCCCTGGCCCGCGCCGGTGTCGCCGCAATGCACGAGGTTCTTGCCCATGGCGGACAGCACCGGACGCACCTGCTCGAACGCCTGTGCGGTGCCACCGACCATGAACGTCAGCGTGCCGGCTGCCGCGCCGCCCGTGCCGCCCGAGACCGGCGCATCGACAAAGGTGTTGCCGTGCTCGGCCGCCAGCGCGGCAAACGCCTTCACGCTGGCCGGGTCGATGGTGCTCGAATCGATGATGGGCACGCCCTTGGCGATACCCGCCAGCACGCCGTCTTCCGCCGTCAGCACGTGGCGTACATGCACGGCGGCGGGCAGCATGGTGATCACGGTTTCCGCGCCCGTCGCGGCGTCCTTGGGAGATGCAGCGGCCATGGCACCGGCTTCCACCAGCGCGCCCACGGCCTGCGTATTCAGATCAAAGACGGTCAGCGCGTGGCCCGCCTTGAGCAGGTTGCGCGCCATCGGGGCACCCATGTTGCCCAGGCCGATGAATGCGATTTTCATGTCAACGCTCCCGGTGCGATCAGCGCAGGCTGATGGTGGTATTCACGCCGCCGGCATCGACCGCGTCGTCAAACCAGCGCGCCGTGACCGTCTTCGTTTGCGTGTAGAACTGCACGACCTGCTTGCCGTACGGGCCCAGGTCGCCCAGCTTGGAGCCGCGCGAGCCGGTAAAGCTGAAGTACGGCACGGGCACCGGAATGGGAATGTTGATACCGACCTGCCCCACGTCGATCTCGCTCTGGAACTTGCGCGCCGCCGCACCGCTCTGCGTGAACAGGCCCACGCCGTTGCCGAACGGGTTGGCATTGACCAGCGCAATCGCATCGTCCAGCGTGGGCGCGGTCAGCACCAGCAGCACGGGCCCGAAGATTTCGTTGGTGTAGATGTCCATGTCGGTCTTCACGTCGGTAAAGACCGTGGGGCCGATGAAGTTGCCCTCTTCGTAACCCGCGACGCGCACATTGCGGCCGTCGAGCGCCAGCGTGGCGCCCTGCTGCACGCCCGATTCGATCAGGCCGAGAATGCGTTGCTTGGCGGCGCGTGACACGACGGGTCCGACATCGGTGCCCGGCTCGACACCGGCATTCACCTTGAGCGTTTTTGCCTTGGCGATCAGATCCGGCACCCACTGCTGCGCGGCGCCCACCAGCACGACGACGGAGGTCGCCATGCAGCGTTGCCCCGCTGCGCCGAAGGCCGCACCCACCAGCGCATTGATGGCCTGCTCGCGATTCGCGTCCGGCAGCACCACGGCGTGGTTCTTCGCGCCCATCATCGATTGCACACGCTTGCCGTGCTCGCTGCCGAGGCGATACACATGCGTGCCGACCGCGGTGGACCCGACAAACGAAATCGCCTTCACATGCTCGTGCGTGCACAGCGCATCCACCACGTCCTTGCCGCCGTGCACGACGTTCAGCACGCCCGGCGGCACCCCGGCTTCCAGCGCCAGCTCAACGAGCTGCATGGTCGACAGCGGATCCTGCTCCGAAGGCTTGAGCACGAACGTGTTGCCGCACACGATGGCCATCGGAAACATCCACAGCGGAATCATGGCCGGGAAGTTGAACGGCGTGATGCCCGCGCACACGCCAATCGGCTGGCGCAGCGTGTAGGTGTCGACCGCGCCGGCCACGTTCTCCAAAAATTCGCCCTGCTGCAGCGAGCCCACCGAGCAGGCATGCTCCACCACCTCCAGCCCGCGGAAGATGTCGCCTTCTGCATCGGGCAGCGTCTTGCCCTGCTCGGCCGTCAGCGTGCGGGCGATGCGCGGCGAGTGCTCGCGAATCAGCGCCTGGAACTTCAGCATGATGCGCATGCGCGCGCCGACCGGCGTGTTCTTCCACGTGGCAAATGCCGCATGTGCGGAGCGGATGGCCGCGTCCACTTCGCCGGCCGTGGCAAAAGGCACGCGCGCCAGCACTTCCTGCGTGGCGGGGTTCACGATGTCGCGCCATTCCTTCGACTGCGATTCAACAAATTCGCCGCCGATCAGCAGCTTGACGGTGGGCGGGGTGTCCTGCTGTGCAGCAGCCTTGGCGGAAGCGAGGGAAGCAACGGCGCTCATGGGAGTCTCCTGGCGATTCGGTATCGGTTGCGGTGGCGGTAGCGGTAGCGGTAGCGGTAATGGGTTCAATGCGGGACGGGCAAATCAGGCGAAGTCTTCTTCCCAGTACTCGCCGGGCAGGCGAGCCGGTTGCGGCGTACGTTCAAGCTCCAGCCGACGCAGTTCCACGCGGCGGATCTTTCCGGAGATCGTCTTGGGCAGCTCGCTGAACTGCAGCCGGCGGATGCGCTTGTAGGGCGCCAGCTTTTCGCGCGAGAACAGGAACACCGCGCGCGCCAGCTCGGGGCCAGCCTCATAGCCCTGGCGCACCGTCACGAACGCCTTGGGCACGGACAGCCGCAGCGGATCGGAACTCGGCACCACGGCGGCCTCGGCAATGGCCTCGTGCTCGATCAGCACGCTTTCCAGCTCGAAGGGGCTCAGCCGATAGTCGGACGACTTGAACACGTCGTCGGTGCGACCCACGTAGACGAAGTAGCCGTCGTCGCGCCGCATCGCCACATCGGACGTGTGGTAATAGCCGTTGCGCATGGCCTCGCCCGTGGCTTTGGCGTTGTTGGCGTAGCCCTGCATCAGGCCGAGCGGACGATGCGAGAGCGGCAGCACGATTTCGCCTTCGCTGTCGGGCTGATCGTCGTGGTCGACCAGTTCCACGCGGTAGCCGGGCAGCGGGCGCCCGACCGAGCCCGGCACAACCGGCTGGCCCGGCGTGTTGCCGATCTGGCAGGTGGTCTCGGTCTGGCCGAAGCCGTCGCGAATGGTCACGCCCCAGGCGCTGCGCACACGCTCGATGATCTCGGGGTTCAGCGGCTCGCCCGCACCGACGATCTCGCGCAGCTTGACGGCGTAGGTCGCCAGCGGCTCCTGCACCAGCATGCGCCACACGGTGGGCGGCGCGCACAGCGTGGTCACGTTGAAGCGCACCAGCACGTCCAGCGTGTCCTTCGGCACGAAGCGGGCGTAGTTGTAAACGAACACGCAGGCCTGCGCATTCCACGGGGCAAAGAAGCAGCTCCACGCGTGTTTCGCCCACCCGGGTGAGCTGATGTTCCAGTGGATGTCGCCGGGTTGCAGGCCGATCCAGTACATCGTCGACAGGTGCCCGACCGGATAGCTCTGGTGCGTGTGCTCGACCAGCTTCGGCTTGGACGTGGTGCCCGAGGTGAAGTACAGCAGCAACGGGTCGGTCGCCTTGGTCGGCCCCTCGGGCACGAACTGGGCGGGCGCCTCGTACGCTGCTGCCAGGTCGATCCAGCCTTCGCGCTGCGCGCCCACGGCGATGCGCTTGACGCTTGCATCCACACTGTCGAACTTGTGCAACTCTGCCGCGTCGACGACCACGCAGTTCGCGCCGCCGAGTTCAACGCGGTCGCGCACGTCATCCGGCGAAAGCTGCGTCGTGGCCGGCAGCACCACCGCACCGAGCTTCATCGCCGCGAGCATCACGTCCCACAGTTCGACGCGGTTCGGCAGCATCAGCAGCAGACGGTCACCCCGCACGATGCCAAGCCCACGCAGGAAGTTCGCCATGCGCGACGAGCGCTCCGACATCTGCGCAAACGACAGCTTCAACCCTTCGCCATGCGCGTCATCGACGATCCACAGCGCCGGGTTGTCGTTGCCGCGCGCCATCACATCGAAGTAGTCGAGCGCCCAGTTGAACGTGTCCAGCGTCGGCCACGCAAACTCGCGATACGCCCGGTCGTAGTCGGTGCGATGGCGCAGCAGAAAATCGCGCGCTTCCACAAAACCCTGTGCTGCAGATACCGGTTCGTTCATCGTCGTCTCCTGGTCGGCGCGTTTTCGCTCTTTCGTATGCGGTCGATGTGCGCGGGGCGTGCTACACGTGCCGCGCGATCACCATCCGCTGGACTTCGCTGGTGCCTTCGTAGATCTGGGTGATGCGTGCATCGCGGTAGTGGCGCTCGACGGCGTAGTCGGCCAGGTAGCCATAGCCGCCGTGGATCTGGATGGCGTTGGAGCAGATTTCTTCCGCCAGTTCCGATGCGTAGAGCTTGGCCTGCGAGGCCTCCGACAGGCACGGTTTGTCTGCACTGCGCAGGCGCGCCGCGTGGTGAACGAGCAGGCGCGCCGCATTCAGGCGCGTGGCCATGTCGGCCAGCATGTTGGCGATGGTCTGGTGCTCGCGCAGCGCCTTGCCGAACTGGATGCGCTCATTCGCGTAGTTGCGTGCCGCATCGAACGCGGCGCGCGCAATGCCCACGGCCTGCGCGGCAATGCCGATGCGCCCACCTTCCAGGTTCGACAACGCGATCTTCAAGCCCTCGCCACGTTCGCCCAGCAGGTTCTCTTCGGGCACGGCGCAGTCTTCCAGCGTGATCGGGCACGTGTCAGACGCGCGAATGCCGAGCTTGTGTTCGGGCCGCCCAACGTGAAAGCCCGGCGTGTCCGTCGGCACGATGAAGGCGGAGATGCCGCGCTTGCCCGCCTCAGGGTCCGTCACGGCAAAGACGATGGCGATGTTGGCGCGTGCGCCGTTGGTGACGAACTGCTTGTTGCCGTTGAGCACCCACTTGCCGTCGCGCAGCACCGCACGCGTGCGCAGGTTGTTGGCCTCGGAGCCGGCATGCGGCTCGGTCAGGCAGAACGCGCCAATCGCGCGGCCGGTGGCCAGATCCGGCAGGTAACGCGCCTTCTGTGCCTCGGTGCCGAACTTGAGGATCGGCCCGCAGCCCACCGAGTTGTGCACGCTCATCATCGTCGCGCTGGCAGCGCAACCGGCGGCCACCTCCTCCAGCGCGAGCGCATAGGCCACGTAGTCCGTGTACGAACCGCCCCACTCCGCGGGCACGATCATGCCTAGCAGGCCCAACTCACCCATCTCGCGCACCACCTCGTCGGGCAAGGCGCCGTCACGGTCCCACTGCGCGGCGTTGGGCGCCAGGCGCTCGGTGGCAAAATCGCGCGCGGCGTCCTGGATCATCCGCTGCTCTTCGGTATAGAGGTCGTCCATCGCTTGGCTCTTGCTTGTTTGCTGACCGGTGCCGCGTGACGCTGCCTGTGCAGGCGCCTTACACTGTGCAGCCCGCGGCGCTCCGGTTCGATGGGGAAAAAGTGTAGGCACGCGGCTGGGCGGCTTCGATGCCCGTCACGATCAACTTGCGTGAGCGGATTTGCCATACCGATGAAAAACAACGAGAAAGGAACCGTCTCTGTCAGCCTCGTCAACGAGGCCGTGACGCGCGCCCGCGCGCATGGCGTGGACATGCAGCCCATCATGGCCGCCGCAGGCATCACGCCGCAGATGCTGGCGCAGCCGCGCAGCCGCGTGTCATCGGCGCAGTACGGTGCGCTGTGGGCCGGCATTGCGCAGGCCATGGACGACGAGTTCTTCGGGCAGGATGCGCACCCCATGCGCTGGGGCAGCTTCGTGGCGATGACGCAGGCGGCGCTGACCGCCCGCACGGGCCGGCAGGCGCTCGCCCGGGCCACGGGTTTTCTGCGCCTGGTGCTGGACGATCTGCATGTGCGCGTTGAAGAAGACGATCAGCGTGTGCGCCTCGTCTTTGTGCACCGCAAGGGCACGCGGGTGCCGCCCATGTTCACCTACGCCACGTGGCTCATCATGGTCTACGGGCTGGTGTGCTGGCTCGTGGGGCGGCGCATTCCGTTCATTGCCGCGCGCTTCCGTTGTGCGGCGCCGCAGGATGCGCAGGAATATCGCCTGATGTTCTGCGACGACATGGTGTTCAGGCACGATGCGTCGTACGTCGACCTGTCGCCCGATTTTCTGGACCTGCCGGTCATTCAGACGGCCGCGTCGAGCAAGACGTTCCTGCGCGACGCGCCGGGCAACTTCATCGTCAAGTACCGCAACCCCGATTCCTTCGCGGCGCGCGTGCGCAAGACGCTGCGCAATCTGCCCGTGGCCAGCTGGCCCGCGTCGGACGCAATGGCGCTCAAACTGAACGTGGCCGAGGCCACCATGCGGCGGCGCCTGAAGCTCGAGGGCCACACGTATCAATCCATCAAGGACGACCTGCGGCGTGACATCGCCATTGGCCTGCTGCAGGACACGCGGCGCACGATTGCGGACATTGCCGCCGCGGTCGGTTTTGCGGAACCGAGCGCCTTTCACCGCGCGTTCCGCAAATGGACGGGCATGCGACCGACCGACTATCGGCCGTCCAGCGCGGGCTGAGGCTGCGCGGCGAGGGCGTCCCCGGCCGTGCCGCTCACTTCCCGCAGCGTCTCCAGAAACGCCTTGAGCACCGGCGAGTGATCGTCCACACGATAGTGGACGTACAGCGGCACAGCAGGCAGCGCCGGCTCCAGCGGGCGGAAGACCACACCGGGCGGCGCCAGGTTCGCCGTCGAGCCCGGCAGCAGCGCCACACCAAAGCCCGCGCTCACCAGCGCCAACAGCGTCTGCACTTCGGTCACCTGCTGGCGCACGAGCGGCGCAAAGCCGGCCTGGATGCACAGATGCAGCAGATGATCGGCAAAGCGCGATCGCTTGGATTCGAACGCAACGAACGGCTCGCCGGCAAAGTCGCCGAGGGCCAGGCTGGTGTGCCCGGCCAGGCGGTGCGTGGCCGGCAGTGCCATCACGATCGGCTCGTGCTGCAGCAGTTCGCTGCACACGGCGGGGTCTTCCTGCCCCAGCCGGAAGATGCATGCATCGATGCGGCGCTCCTTGAGCGCGGCCACTTGCGCGGCGGGGGTCATCTCCTGCAGGTGCCATTCGACGCCGGGGTAGCGCTCGCGAAACTGGCGTAGCGCTTCGGGCAGCAGCCCCACCATCACCGAGCTGATCATGCCGATTTCCAGCTCGCCCACCTGGCCGCGGCCCGCCTGCCGGGTGAGGTCCAGCGCGCGGTTGAGCTGGGCGAACACCAGCGGCGCCTGCTCCTTGAGCGTGCGTCCGGCGGCCGTCAGTTCCACGCGGTGGTGACTGCGCACAAACAGCGGCGTGCCGATCTCGTCTTCCAGCAGCCGGATCTGCTGGCTCAGCGGCGGCTGCGACATGAACAGGCGCGCCGCCGCCCGGCCGAAGTGCAGCTCGTCGGCCAGCACCGAGAAATAACGCAGCAGGCGGATGTCCACGGTATGCCCTACGCCTTCAGATCGAAGTTGAACGGCGTTTCGCGCTGGCGCTTGCCGGTCAACCGGAAGATGGCATTGGCGATGGCGGGCGCCACCGGCGGGTTGGCCAGCTCGCCCACACCACCGGGCTTGTCGCGGTTGCCATCGACGATGACGATGTCGATGGCGGGCATGTCCGACATGCGCATCACGGGGTAGTCGTGGAAGTTGCTCTGCTGCACCGCGCCGCCCTGGATGTCGATGCGATCGAACAGCGCATGGCCGAGGCCCCACATCAGCCCGCCGTACAGCTGCTCCTCCACGCCCGTGCGCGAGACCGCCAGGCCAACGTCGGCCACGCAGGTGAGCTTTTCGACAACGACGCGGCCGTCCTTGCGCGCCACCTGCGCCACCACGGCGATGTAGCTGTCATACGCCTGATGCGTGGCGACGCCCAGTGCGTGGCCGTGCGCCATGTTTCCCCACCCCGCACGCTGTGAGGCGGCGCGCAGCACGTCGACATGCCGGGGCCGGTCGGCCATGTGAGCGATACGGAAATCAACCGGATCGCGCCTGGCCGCCACAGCGAGCTCATCGATGAAGCTCTCGGTGGCGAAGACGTTGGGGATGAAGCTGACGGCGCGGTACCAGCCCGTCGGGATGCCCGTTTCGTGCCGCACCCAGCCGATGTCCATGTGGTTGGCGCGGTATGGAAAATCCCACTTTGAGAGGGCCTCGGTGGTGCTGTAGTCCATGCGATCGGGGCGGTCGAAGTAGCCCGGCTCCCACTGTTCCGGCGATGCGGGCGACACCGCGCGAATGCGCAGCGCATCGAGCCGGCCCTGCGCATCAAGCGCGCCTTCGAGGCGGTGATACGTGGCGGGGTGGCCGTACAGCGCGCGCATCTCGTCTTCGCGGCTGTTCATCAGCTTGACGGGCACGCCCGTCTTTTTGGCAAGGTAGGTGACTTCGAACAACCAGTATTTGCTCTCGCGCGCGCCAAAGCTGCCGCCCGACACCATCTCGTGCAGCACCACCTTGTCGCGCGGCACGCCGCAGATCACCTCGGCAGCTTCCATCGCCGTGGATGGCACCTGGATGCCACCCCAGTATTGAATGGCACCGTCCTTGAACCACGCGGTGATGTTGACGGGTTCCAGCGGATTCTGCTGCTTGTACGGCATGCGATACGCCGCATCGATGCGCTTGGCGCCGTGGGCCATCGCCACGTCCGTGTTGCCGGTCTGCACGGTGTGCACCACGCGCGCCTTGCCGCTGGCAAGCCATGCGGCCTGGTGCTGCGCGACATGGCCGCTGTCGAAATCGGCGAAGGCGCTGTCGTCCCACTCGACCTTGAGGGCCGCGCGGCCCTTGTTGGCGGCCCAGTAGTCGTCGGCCAGCACGGCCACGCCTTCCTGGTTACCGCCCAGCACATCGGCGCGCATCGGGATGGTCATGACCTGGCGCACGCCGCGCACCTTCAACGCCTCGGCGCTGTCGATGCGGCGCACACGTGCACCGGGCATGGGCGCACGCTGCACGACCGCCACCAGCATGCCGGGCAACGACACATCGATGCCGTACTGGAACCGGCCCGTCGCCTTGGCCAGCGCATCGCGCTTATGCCGAAGCTTGCCGATGTACTTGAAGTCCGCCGGATTCTTCAACGCCACATCGGCAGGTGCAGGCAGACGGCCCGCCGCATCGGCCAGTTCGCCGTAGGTGGCCCTGCGGCCGTCGGCATTGCAGATGACGGTGCCGTCGGCGGTGCTGCAAGCGGCCACGGGCACGCCCCAACGTTGCGCCGCCGCGCTGATGAGCATCGCGCGCGCCGTGGCGCCGGCTTGCCGCAGGCGCGCATATTCGAGCGACACGCTGGTACTGCCGCCGGTGGAATACACCTTCCAGACCGGATGAATGTAGTCCTGGAAGAACGGATCTTCCGGCGTGACGACGGCAATGCGCATCGGGTCCACATCCAGCTCTTCGGCCACGCAGGCGGCCAGCGCGGTTTGCGTGCCGGTGCCGGAATCGTGCTTGTGGACGACGATCTTGACGGTGTTGTCGGCCAGCACGCGCACCCACGCATTGGGTTCGAATTCCCCCGCGGCGCCATCCTTGCCGGCGGCCAGTGCATCGGGCAAGCGAAAGCCGACCGCCAGCCCCGCCGTCAGCAGCGCGCTCTGCTGCAGGAAGCGGCGGCGCGACGGCGCATGCAAGTCACGCGGCGCGTTCATGCCTTGCCTCGCTCGTCGGCGGCGCGCTTGATGGCCTGGCGGATGCGCCCGTAGGTGCCGCAGCGGCAGATGTTGCCGGCCATGGCATTCGTGATGGCCTCGTCGTTGACAGGCGTGCCTGCCGCCAACAACGCAGCGGCCGACATGATCTGCCCCGATTGGCAGTAGCCGCATTGCGGCACGTCTTCGGCCACCCAGGCGCGTTGCAGCGGGTGCGTGCCGTCTTTCGACAGGCCTTCGATGGTGGTCACGCTGTGCCCGGCCGCGGCCGATGCCGGCGTGATGCACGCGCGGATCGGTGCGCCATCCAGATGGACGGTGCAGGCCCCGCAAAAGCCGCCGCCGCAGCCAAACTTGGTGCCCGTCAGCCTCAGCCGATCGCGCAGCACCCAGAGCAGGGGCATGTCGGCATCGGCGTCATCCAGCGCATGGGGCGCGCCATTGACCATAATCTCGGTCATCATTGTCTCCTCCAGAATCGGGCCGTCTTGTGCGGCCGCGCCTGGCTGCAATATGAAGCCGCGCACCGGCACCCCGCCAGCGACGATTTCTGCCAGCCCGTGTAAGTCGAACTAACAGCTCACCGACCGCCGCCATGTACAAGCGTTATCCGTCGATCCAGTCGATGCATGCCTTCCTGCAGGCGGCGCGCACCGGCAGCTTTACCAAGGCCGCGCAGCAGCTGGACCTGACGCACAGCGCGATCAGCCAGCAGATCCGCTCGCTGGAGGAGTTCATCGGCCAGCCGCTGTTTGTGCGCGAGGCGGGCGGCATCGTGCTGACCGATGCGGGCCAGCTCTTTGCCAGCATGCTCACCGACGGCTTCGGGCAGGTGGACCGGGCGCTGTCTTCGGTGCGCAACCGGCACGTGCCGCAAACGCTCATCGTCGATGTCGACAGCGAACTGGCGCAGGGCTGGCTCAATGCGAGGCTGCCGCAATTGCTCGCGGCCCTGCCCGGCTACCAGGTGATGTTCCTGTCGACCCCGCGCGGCGAGCGGCCCTCGTTCGAGCGCGTGGATGTCTCGCTGCGCTACGGCTATGGCGAATGGGATGACTGCGAGATGGCGCTCGTCTGTGGCGACCACGTCACCGCTGTGGCGGCGCCCGCGCTGCTGGAGCGGCATGGCGTGCAGGCGCCGCTGGCGCCGTCGGCCGCGATGACGCTGCCGCTGCTGGGCTACACGCGGCGCTCGTGGATTCCATGGCTGGACGCCGCCGCGCTGGAGCCGCTGGAGCCCGCCGTGGTGGCCGCGTTCGACAACGCCGCCAACATGGTCGCGGCCGCCGAAGCCGGCGTCGGCGTGGCGCTGGTGCGTGGGCTGCTGGCGGCCGATGCACTGCAACACGGGCGCCTCGTGCGGCTGACCGATGTCGCCATCCCGGCGCACTACAACCTGTATGCCGTCTGGCAGCGCGGCCAGGGTGAGCGCGCACAGGCGGTGGTGAACGCAGTGCAGCAACTCGCGCGCGACACGCTCGGCGCCTGAGCGCCCGCCGCCTGCCGACCGACTTGCCGACCGACTTGCCGACCGACTTGCCGACCGACTTGCCGACCGACTTGCCGATATCGGCAGCGTATCAAGACCGCCGCCAAATAGTATTGGCCGGCCCCCGGCCCTGACTCCGATACTGCGCCCCAAGCAGCACGCATCCGGCATCACGCGATCCGGCGAGGGGAAGGCACACGCCTAGCAAAGAGCGCCGCGCTGCAGGACGTGCCTGCCCTCACCGGGAAGCCATCACGCGCTTCCTCCCAGTCATCAGGAGATCCAACGATGATCATCGACATCAGCTGCTACCCCACCGACCTGGTGGACCTCGCGTGGTGGCACGACGGCGACCCCTTTACCGGCGAGCGCCTGCTCGAAATGATGGACGGCCCTTACATGATCAACGGCAAGCCGCGCCGTATCGACAAGGCCTTCATCCAGCCGCCGCAGGGCAACACCATCTACACGTGGACGGACGGCGAGCTTTCGGGCCGCGAGTCCATCGACGCCTACATGGCGTACACGCTCAAGATGGTGCAGACCTATCCCGACCGCTTCATCGGGTGCTTCGTCTACAACCCGCGCTGCGGCGTGCAGAACGGCGTGGAGGCCATCGAGCGCTACGTCAAGGAGCACGGATTCAAGATGGTCCAGATGCAGGCCAACATGCACGCCTACCGGCCGGACCGCGCGCTGGACTGGGTGATGCCCGCGTTCGAGAAATGCGCCGAGCTGGGCGTGCCCGTCAAGCTGCATACGGGCGACGGCCCCTACAGCATTCCGTCGGAATGGATTCCGATGATCAAGCGCTTCCCGAACGTCGATTTCATCATGGCGCACTTCGGCGTGCAGACCGGCGGCGTCTACGTGTTCGAGCCGATGCAGTGGGCGATGGAGCTGCCCAACGTGTATTGCGAATCGGGCTGGTGCCTGCAGTCGCGCATCGTCGAATTTGCCAAGGTGCTGCCCAAGCACAAGATCCTGTTCGGCACCGACACGCCGCCCAACGAGCCCGGCATGTGGCTGCGTCTGCTGGAAGTCTTGTGCATGGACCCGCCGCAGGGCCTGAACCTTGATGAAGACACGCTCGAGGATTACCTGGGCAACAACATCGCCCGCATGATCGGCCTGGAGCCGACCCGTCCGCCCAAGACCGTGGCCGAAGCCGAAGCGCAGCTCGCGCTGGCTACCGCCTGAGCCACCGCAGACCGCACGGAGCGCAACACATGATTATCGATACCCATCTGCACCCAACCAACCTCGTCGACGAGGCCTGGCGCCACACCGGCACGCCGTTCAACGGCGAGCGCATGATCCAGCTGATGGACGGCCCGTACATGATCAACGGCAAGCCCCGCCGCATCGACATGGGCTTCATCCAGCCACCGCCGGGCAACACCGGCTACCGCGACGGCAACCGACGCGGCCGCGAAGGCATTCGCGACTACATGGCGTACATCGCCGAACTGACGCAGAAGCACCCGGACCGCTTCATCGGCAACTTCACCTACAATCCGCGCTGGGGCCCGGAGAACGGCGCGGCGGAGCTGGAATTCCACATCAAGGAATACGGCTTCAAGATGGTCAAGCTGCACGCCAACATGCACGGCTATCGGCCCGACCGCGCGCTCGACTGGCTGCGCCCGGCGATGAAGGTCTGCGCCAAGTACAACATCGTGGTCCTGATCCACACCGGCGACGGCCCGTACACCATCCCGACGATGTTCTACCCGATCATCCGCGAGTTCCCGATGGTGAACTTCATCATCGGCCACTTCGGTATCCAGACCGGCGGCAACTACTCGTTCGAAGCGTTCTGGATGGCAATGGACACGCCCAACGTGTACTGCGAATCCGGCTGGTGCTTCCAGTCGCGCATCGTCGAATTTGCGAAGCAGTTGCCGCGCGACAAGATCGTCTTCGGGACCGATTCGCCGCCCAACGAGCCCGGCATGTGGCTGCGCGAGCTGGAGGTGCTGTGCTCGGCGCCGCCGCAGGGGCTGGGCATCGATGAGGACCACCTCGAAGACTATCTGGGCAACAACATTGCGCGACTGGTCGGCATCGAGCCCACCAAGCCGCCCAAGGACCTGGCCGAGGCGGAGCTTCGCCTGAAGTCGACCTACGTCCAGACAGCAGAAGCGGCCTGAGCGCCGATCCCGCGGGCGCCGTGCCTCTGTGGTGTTCGGCGCCCGCCTCTAGCGAGGTGTGCCATGAGCATGACCCGGCTTGGCGAAGGCCAGGATTTCCACGTCTTCGCCAATCTCTACCGCGAGCTGTATCCCGAAGATGTGCTGACGGTGCGCCACGGCATCTCCGCCGACCAGGACGTCACCGCCGTCATCGATCAGCTTGCTGCGCGCAACCAGACCCCCATGCTGGTCTGCGAGCAGGTCAGCGGCCTGCAGGTACCGCTGGTCACCAACGTCTTTGCCTCGCGGTCACGGCTGGCACGGTTGTTCGACGTGTTGCCGCATCAACTGCACGATGCCTTCCAGGCACGCGCCAATGCGCCCATCGCACCGCGTGTCGTCTCGCACGGCCCCATCACCGACGAGGTGATCGAAGGTGACGCGGTCGACGTTGCGCTGCTGCCGATGATCAAGCACTTCGAGAGCGACCGCGCGCCCTACATTACCAACGCCATCATCGTGGCCGAGGATCCGGTGACGGGCGTGGCCAACATGAGCTATCACCGCTCGATGCGCCACGCACGCAACGCACTGGCGACGAGCCTGCACTCGCGCGGCCACCTGTGGCGCATGCTGCAGACCGCGCGCGAACGCGGCGACGTGCTGCGCGTGGCGATGGTGGTAGGCGCGCATCCGCTGTTCATGCTGGCCGCCGCCGCCCGCCTGCCCTTTGGCGCTGACGAACGCGCCGTGGCGGGTGGCCTGCTCGGCGCGCCGCTCGATATCGTCCGCACGCCGCGCTACGGCATCGGCGTGCCGGCGGCAGCGGAGTTCGTGCTCGAAGGCACCATCGACCCCGCGGCGTATGCAGAAGAAGGCCCGTTCGGTGAATTCACCGGCTATTCGTCCGACCGCTCCACCAACAATGTGCTGCGCATCGATGCCCTGATGCGTCGGCGCGATGCGTGGCTGGTCGACGTGGTGGGCGGCCCGTACGCCGAGCATCTGACGCTGGCCCGCCTGCCCCGCGAAGCCGAGATGAGCGAAAAGCTCAAGGCGCGCTTCCCATCGGTGACGGCGCTGCACTATCCGAACTCGGGCACGCACTTCCATTGCTACGTGGCGCTCAACCCGACGCGCGACGGCGAGGCGCGGCAGGTCATGCTGGCGCTGCTCGGCTGGGATCCGTACCTCAAGACTGTGATTGCCGTGGATTCCGATATCGACCTGCAGCAGGACGAGCAGGTGCTGTGGGCCATGGCCACGCACTTCCAGCCGCACCAGGATGTGTTCATGGTCGATGGCCTGCCCGGCAGCCCGCTCGATCCGTCATCGTCCGTGCACGGCACGACTTCGCGCATGGGCATCGACGCCACGCGCGGCGCCGGCTTCGAAGGCATCCGCGCACGCATCGATCCGCAGGCGATTGCCCGCGCGGGCGACATCCTCCGTCAGGCCGGAGTGCGTCCATGAGCGTGCGCCACCCTCGCGCTCCCGCCCGGCCGCGCATGGTGGTCGGCATCAGCGGTGCATCGGGCTTCGTCTACGGCGTGCGGCTGCTGGAACTGCTGCGCGCGCTCGATGTGGAGACGCACCTCGTCGTCACACGTTCTGCGCTGCTGACGATGGCGCACGAAACGCCGTACAAGCTGGCCGACGTGATCGATCGCGCTACGCATTACCACCGCGCGGACGACATGGCCGCCGGCATTGCCAGCGGATCGTTTCGCGCGCTGGGCATGATCGTGGCGCCGTGCTCGATGAAGTCTTTGGCGGAAATTGCCACGGGCGTCTCGTCGACGCTGCTGACACGCGCGGCAGACGTCACGCTCAAGGAGCGCCGTCCGCTTGTACTGATGGCGCGCGAGACGCCATTCACGCTCGCACACCTGCGCAACATGCAGGCCGTCACGGAGATGGGCGCCATCGTCGCGCCGCCCGTACCGGCCTTCTATGCGCGGCCCAATACGTTGGACGACATGATCGACCACACCCTCGGCCGCGTGCTCGACCTGTTCGGGCTCGATGCCGGCACCGCCCTGCGCTGGGGCGAAGAAGCCTTACCTGCCTTAGTCCGTACCCCACCCACGCTCGACAAGGAGACAACATGAAACCCCAAGCCACGGCCCACGCCACGCTTCCCGGCCCGAACACCAAGATTCCGGTCACCATCCTCACCGGCTTTCTCGGCGCCGGCAAAACCACGCTGCTGAACTTCATCCTGCGCGAAAACCACGGCCGCAAGATCGCCGTGATCGAAAACGAATTTGGTGAAGTCGGCATCGACGGCGGCCTCGTCATGGCATCCGAAAACGAAGAGATCTACGAGATGGTCAACGGCTGCGTGTGCTGCACGGCCGAGGTCCGCGAAGACCTCGTGCGCATCGTGCGCCAGCTTGTCGCGCGGCCCGAGCGACTGGACCACATCCTGGTGGAAACCAGCGGCCTGGCCGATCCGTATCCGGTGGCGCAGTCGTTCTTCATCGACGACCCGATTGCAGAACATGTCGAGCTTGACGCCATCGTGACCATGGTCGACGCCAAGCACATCGCCGCGCATCTGGACGACCTGCAGCTGGACGGTGTCGACAACCAGGCCGTCGACCAGATCGTCTGTGCAGACCGCATCGTCATCAACAAGGTGGACCTTGTGGGCCGCGACGACATCGACGCGCTGCGCGGGCGCATCCGCGGCTTGAACGCCACGGCCGACATCGTCACCTCCAGCTACGCCCAGGTCGATCTGAACAAGATCATCGGGGTCGGCGCGTTCGAGGCGACGCAGAAGCTGCTGGAGATCGGCGCAGACGCCGGCCACGGCGAGCATGACGCGCACGACCATGAACATGACCACGAACATGAACATGTACATGCTCACGCCGGCGCTCACGAGCATGAGCATGAGCACGAACATGAGCTCGACCACCAGCATGATCCGAGCGTCTCATCAGTGGGTTTTGACGTGCCGGCCGACGTGGATCTCGTGCGCTTTCATACGTGGATCGACACCCTGCGCACCGAGCAGGCGGAAACGCTGTTCCGCATGAAGGGCATCCTGGCGGTGAAAGGTCAGCCACAGCGCTACGTGCTGCAGGGCGTGCACAGCCTCATCGACTTTCGCGCAACGCAGCCGTGGGGCAGCGACGCGCGCAGCAGCAAGATCGTCTTCATCGGCCGCGACCTCGATCGTGCGGCCCTGCAGGACGGTTTCAACGCGTGTCTGGCGGCGTGAGCATGCCATGACATGACATCCCCCTGACCCGAGGGCGGCTCCTGGCACGCCCCGGGCATGACAACGATAGGAGACAACCATGACAACAGCCGTACACCCGGTCGACCAGATTCTGTCGACCCGACAGATGTTGACGTTGGGCTTGCAGCATATGGCGGTGTCGTACATCGGCGCCATCGCGGTACCGATGATCATCGCGTCGGCGCTCAAGATGTCGCAGGCGGACACCATTGTGCTCATCAGCACCACGTTGTTCTGCTCGGGCATCGCCACGCTGTTACAGACCATCGGGTTCTGGAAGTTCGGGGTACGGCTGCCGATCCTGCAGGGGGTGGCGTTCAGCAGCGTGGGGCCGGTGATCGCCATCGGCACCAACCCTGCCGTAGGTTTCGCGGGCGTGTGCGGTGCGGTCATTGCGGCCGGGCTGTTTACGCTGCTCGCCGCACCGCTGGTGGGGCGGCTGCGGCGATTTTTTCCACCGGTGGTCACGGGCTGCATCGTGACCGTCATCGGCCTGCAGCTCTTTCCCGTCGCCTATGACTGGGTGGGCGGCGGACGCAACGCTGCCAACTTCGGTGCGCCATCGTTTCTGCTGGTGGCCGCGGTGGTGGTCGCCACCATCCTCCTCATCAACCGCTTCGGCAGCCCGCTGCTGCGCAACCTCGCTGTGCTGGTGGGCATGATCGTCGGCACGTTGCTGGGCTGCGCCATGGGCATGGGCAACTTCCACGGCGTGGCAGACGCGCCATGGGTCACGCTGCCGGTGCCGTTCCACTTTGGGGTGCCTGTATTCGCCGTGATCCCCGCGCTGACGATGATCGTGGTGATGATCGTGCAGATGGTGGAGTCGATGGGCTTGTTCCTGGCCATCGGCGACATCGTCGAAAAGCCGATCGAAGAAGAGGAAGCTATCAACGGCCTGCGCGCCAACGGTCTGGCCAGCGCCATCGCCGGCATGTTCGCCGCATTCCCCTTCATCGCCTTCATGGAAAACGTCGGGCTCGTGGTGCTCACCGGCGTGCGCAGCCGCTGGGTGGTGGCCGTGAGCGGCGTGCTGATGTGCCTCGTTGCGCTGGTGCCCAAGGCGGGCGCCGTGATTGCGGCCACGCCGACAGCCGCATTGGGCGGCGCGGGCATCGCCATGTTTGGCGTGGTGGCCGCGGCGGGCATCCAGACCCTGGCGCGCGTCGACTACGAGCACAACCGCTACAACGTGCTCATCGTCGGCTTCACGATTGCCGCCGCGCTGGTACCGGTGCTGGCGCCGACGTTGTTCAAGCAGCTGCCCGACTGGTCGCAGCCGTTCCTCCACAGCGGCGTGGTCATCGCCTGCCTGGTGTCGGTGGCGCTGAACCTGCTGCTCAACGGTACCGAAGAAGCGCACGTGCCCGCGTCGGTCGTGCGCACGGCGGGCCGCGCCTGATTTTCCAATGGACCTCTCCATGCACAACACGCCTCAAGACATCCTCATCCGCCGCCCCTTGGCCGTCATGACCGGCCTGCGTGGTGACGCAGCACGCGCCGGTGCGGTCGACATCCGCATCGCCGGCGGCCGCATCGCCGAGATGGGCCCCGACCTCATGCCCCGCCCCGGCGAGCGCGTCATCGACGCCAGCGACTGCATCGTCTACCCGGGCTGGATCAACACGCATCACCACCTGTTCCAGAACCTGCTCAAAGCCGTGCCGGAAGGCATGAACCAGGATCTGCAAGGGTGGCTGGCCAGCGTGCCGTATCCGCGCCTGCCGCTGTTCACGCCGGAGCTGATGCGCACGGCTGCGCGCCTGGGCATGGCGGAGCTGCTGCTGTCGGGCGCCACCACCTGCGCCGATCACCACTACCTCTACCACGCAGGCGGCGGCACCGAATCGGGCGACATGCTGTTCGACGTGGCCGATGAATTCGGCATGCGCCTCGTGCTCTGCCGTGGCGGCGCCATCGAATCGGCCAGCAGCCACCCGGGCTTCTCGAAGACGGCGTTGCAGCCCGAAACGCTCGACCAGATGCTGGCCGACATCGAGCGGCTCAAGCACCGCTATCACGACGACGCACCCGATGCGATGCGCCGCGTCGTGGTGGCGCCGACCACACCGACGTTCTCGTTGCCGCCGGCATTGCTGGTCGAGCTGGCGCGTGCCGCGCGCGGGATGCACCTGCGCATGCATACGCATTTGTCGGAAACCGACAATTACGTGCGCTTCTGCCGCGAGAAATACAACTGTCTGCCCGTGGAGTTCGTGGCCGAGCACGAGTGGCTGGGCCCGGACGTCTGGTTTGCCCACCTCGTGCACCTGCAGCCGTCGGAGATTCGCATGCTGGCCCAGACGGGCAGCGGCATCGCGCACTGCCCGGTCAGCAACAGCCGGCTGGGCAGCGGCATCGCACCGGTGCCGCAACTGGCGGCGGCCGGCGTGCCGGTGTCATTGGGCGTGGACGGCGTGGCGTCCAACGAATCGGGCAGCATGACCGGCGAGGTCAACACCGCGTGGCTCATCCACCGTGCCACGCAAGGTGCCGGCGCCACCACCGCCGAAGACGTCATTCACTGGGCGACCGCAGGCGGTGCGCGCGTGCTCGGCTTGAGTGAGGTCGGCACGCTGCAGGTCGGGCAAGCCGCCGATCTGGTGCTCTACGACATCAACCACCCGCGCTTCTACGGCTTCCACGACCCCGCGCTCGCGCCTGTGGTCGCCGGCGAGCCCATCACCGTGCGCACCAGCATCATCGGCGGGCGGGTTGTGGTGGACGAAGGGGTGGTGTGCGGGCTCGATGTGGCGAGCATCCGCGCCGAAGCCAGCCGGGGCGTGGCCGACCTGATGGCGTGTGCTTGACGGTTCAGACGTCGAGCCGCAGCGCCATGTGTTCTTCGTCGTAGAAGCGGTCACCGACACGCATGGCGCGGCGCTCGACGCCGAAGGTCTCGAAACCCGCGTTGCGATACAGCGTTTGCGCACGCGGGTTCTCGGCATTGACACACAGGTGGATCTGCAACACGCGCGCCGCACGCGCATGCGCAATGGCGGCGTCGAGCAGACGTCCCGCAATACCGCCTCGCCGATGCGCCGGGTCAACAAACACGCCCCACAGCACGGCCTTGTGGGAAACCTGCGCCAGCGGCTCGCGACGCAGTCCGGCAATGCCAATCAGCTCCGGCCCCGCAAATGCACCGAACACGATCTGATGCTCGGTCGCCCGGATGCGGTTGGAGGTTTCCTCCAGCGTGCGGCCCGACTCTTCATCGTGCGTCGGCCAGATGGCGGTCGGCGCATCTTGAATGGCCTTCAGGCGCAGGGCCTTGAACGCCGCAGCATCCTCATCGATCAACGGGCGGATGGCGATGTCGCTCATGGTTGTTTGGCTTCGACGGTAAATGCATCGCCGGTTTCGAAGAACGCGCCGCCCGCGAGGTAGTGCACGGTCTTGCTGCCCGCATCGGTAAAGTGCCAGCGGCCGTTGCTGAACAGCGCCGGATCCGCCCAGGCGGCGGTCACTTCAGCGATGAAGAGGTCGTAACGCTTCTCGTTGTGCGGTTCGGGAATGACGCGGCATTCCAGCCACCCTGCGCAGCCTGCGACGAGTGGCACGTCGATCGTGCGGGCGGGCACCGTGGCCAGGCCGAGCGCATCGAACTTGTCGCCGTCCCGGCCAGACAGCGTGCCCACCGTGAGCGTGGTCTCGGCAATTGCGCGGGTGGGGATGTTGAGCGCGAATACGCCCGAAGCTTCGATCAGTTCACGCGTGAGCGTGCGGCTGTCCACGACGACCACGACCTTGGGCGGATCGAAGTCGAGCGGCATCGCCCACGCGGCGGCCATGATGTTGCGCACGCCGTTGTGGGCGGTGGTAACCAGCGTGGTCGGACCGTGGTTGAGTAGGCGGTAGGACTTGGCCAGTTCCACTGGGGCCAGGGGGATGGGGGTGGACATGATGGTGAGGATGTGTTTGGTGTGTTGGGAGTGGTTTTTGCCTTGTTCTTTTGTTGGTGGTGCCTCCCCCAGGGACAAAAAAACCATCCCAACAAAAACCCCAGCAAACTTCACTGGGGTTCCAATTCACTCAGCAACACGCTTGGCAATATGCTCCAACGCCTCCTCCACCTGATCAATCAAGATCAGGCAAAGGTCGCCAGGCTGCAACCGCCCGAGCGCCGTATCGATCGCAAGAAATTCTCCGCGGATCTCTTCAACGTAGCGGGTGCGCTGCGCACCCTCCAGGCCCTCGCGCAGTAGCGCCAGCACTTCCCCATCCGCACGCCCACGCTGGCACTGGTCTTCATACAGCACCACGTCATCAAACACGCCGCCGAGAATCTGCGTCTGCTTGCGGATGTCTTCGTCGCGCCGGTCCCCCGCGCCGCTGATCACCACCACCCGCCGCTTGGCCGGCATCGTGGCCACCGCGTTGCACAGCGCCTGGATGGCATCTGGGTTGTGGCCGTAATCGGCGATCAGGGTGGCGCCCTTGTAGTCGAACAGGTTGAAGCGGCCCGGTGCCGTGGCGGCGTCGTTCACGAACGTGGCCAGGCCGCGCCGGATGATCGCCCAGTCGATCCCGAGCGCCCACGCGGCGGCGATCGACGACATTGCGTTCTCGACCTGGAAGCCGATCGTGCCGTTGCGCGTGAGCGGGATGTCCGCCAGGGCGATGCGCGTTTCGCTTGCGCCTTCGGCAGCGACGATCTCCGCGCCATCGACGAACACCACGCGCTTGCCCTGCGCACGGTGCAGCGCCATGGTCGGCAGGCTGGGGTCGTGCGCGAAGAACGTCACGGAGCCCGGGCAGCCGTCGGCCATGCGGGCGACCATCGGGTCGGCGGCGTTGAGCACGGCCATGCCGCGCGGCGCCACGTTGCGCACGATCACGCTCTTGAGCACCGCCAGGTCTTCGACGGTGCTGATGTAGTTCAGCCCGAGGTGGTCGCCTTCGCCTACATTGGTCACCACGGCCACGTCGCAGCAGTCAAAGGCCAGACCCTCGCGCAGCAGCCCGCCGCGCGCGGTTTCGAACACGGCGGCATCCACGTCCGGATGCAGCAGCACATTGCGGGCGCTGCGCGGGCCGGAGCAATCGCCGGTGTCGATGCGCTGGCCCTGGATGTAGACGCCGTCGGTACCCGTCATGCCCATACGCAGGCCGCTGCAGGCCAGCAGATGCGTGATCAGGCGGACCGTCGTGGTCTTGCCGTTGGTACCCGACACCGCCACCACGGGGATGCGGCCATCGTCGCCGTCGGCAAACATCGTCGAGATGATGGCCTCACCAACGGCGCGGCCCTTGCCGTAGGAAGGCTGCAGGTGCATGCGCAAACCCGGTGCGGCGTTGACTTCGACGATGCCGCCCGCCTGGTCCTCGAACGGCTTGAGCATCGTCTCGCACACAGCGTCCACGCCGCAGATGTCGAGGCCGACCATCTGCGCCGCGGCCACCGCACGCGCGGCGATGGCGGGGTGGACGTCGTCGGTCACGTCGGTCGCGGTGCCGCCGGTGGACAGGTTCGCGTTGTTGCGCAACACCACGCGCGTGCCCTTGGGGGGCACGGAATCGGCGGTCAGGCCCTGCTTGGCCAGCGTGGCCAGGGCGATGTCGTCAAAGCGGATCTTCGTGAGCGACGTGGCATGGCCTTCGCCACGGCGCGGGTCGCGGTTCACCTCGTCGACGAGCTCGCGCACCGTGTGCTTGCCGTCGCCGATGACCTGCGGCGGATCGCGGCGCGCGGCGGCCACCAGCTGCTTGCCCACGACGAGCAGGCGGAAATCATGGCCGGGGATGTAGCGCTCGACGATCACGTCGGAGGAAATCTCGGCGGCCACTTCGTAGGCCGTCATCACTTCCTCGCGGGTGCGGATGCGCACGGCCACACCCTTGCCCTGGTTGCCGTCGCGCGGCTTGACGACCACGGGGCCGTCGATCTCCTGCGCGGCGGCCCAGGCTTCCTCGGCGCTGCCCACCGAGCGGCCCAGCGGTACGGGCACGCCGGCCGCATGCAGCAGCGTCTTCGTCAGTTCCTTGTCCTGCGCAATCGATTCCGCCACGGCGCTCGTCATGTCGGTTTCTGCGGCCTGGATGCGGCGCTGCTTGCTGCCCCAGCCGAACTGCACCATCGAGCCCTGCGTGAGGCGCCGGTACGGAATGCCCCGCGCCACGGCGGCCTGGACGATGGAGCCGGTGCTCGGTCCGAGGCGCACGTCTTCATCGAGATCGCGCAGGCGGTGCAGCGCGTCGTCCAGGTCGAACGGCTGGTCGTCGCGCGCGGCCAGGCAGAGCTGGCCGGCCAGTTCAAACGCCAGCCGGCCGACTTCCTCTTCGCTGTACTCCACCACCACCTGGTACGTGCCCGGCTCGAGCGTGGGCTCGGTATGACTGAACGTGACCGGGCAGCCGGCGGCCGCCTGCAGGCCCAGTGCCGCCGCTTCGAGCGCATGCGCCATCGACGGCGCGCCGGCTTCGTCATGGGGGCGCAGCGGCCCGATGGCCGGAAACCGTGCGCGCAACCGGTCTTCAAAGCCCGGCAGCTCGGCCAGCAGGTGCGATTGGTCCGAGCACGCCACGATGGCTTCGATGGCCGTGTGACGACACCAGAGATTCGGGCCGCGCAGGGCCCGGATGCGAGAGACTTCCATACCGTCGATTTCGTTGTGCTTGGGGCTTCAGGCTGCGCGTTCGGCGCGGCCCATCCACTGATGGACTTGCTCGACCGTGCCCTCGATCGCGCATTCGTCGCATTGCAGGACCAGCAGATCGCCGGCCTTCAATTGCGACAGCGCGGCTTCCACCGCCTCGCGTCGTTCGCCGCCTTCCACGACGATCTCCGCGACGCGGCCGCCTTGCTGCAGGCCCTGCTTGAGCAGCGCGCGCGCGTGGCTGCCGAAGCGCGCATCGTCATGCCTGACGCTCGTGTCTTCACACAGCAGCACGCGGTCGAACGTCTTGCCGATGACCGCGCCCTGCGCCAGCAGGTCTTCGTCGCGGCGCTTCAGGCCTGCGCCGAACACCAGTGTGCGCCGCTGCGCCGGGAAGTTGTCGAGCGCTGCCGCCAGCGCCTCGAGCGCCGACGTGTTGTGCGCATCGTCCACGACGATCGTGGCGCCGTTGTGCTGGATGAGGGTGAAGCGGCCCGGCACGTCGACCTGGCCCACGTCAAACGTGACGATGCCGGCGCGGATCAGGTCGTTGGAAATGCCCAGCGCCCAGCCCGTCGCCACGGCAGCCAGCACGTTTTCCACCTGGAACGGCACGCGTGCGCCGTATGTCAGCGGAATGGCCGACACGTCGACCAGCGCGGTCTCGGTCGCGCCAGCGGCGAGCACCACCTTGCCGTCACGCACGAACACGGCCCGTTTGCCGGCCGCACGGTGCGCCGCCAGGGCCGGCAGGTCGGCAGACAGCGCGAAGAAGATCACATCGCCGTCGCACAGCCCGGCCATCTCGACCAGGCGCGCGTCGGCTGCATTCAGTACGGCCACGCCGTTCCTGAGCACCACGTCCACCTGCGTCCGCAGCACGCTGTACATGCGGTCTTCGTCTTCGATGTAGAAGTCGCCCAGATGGTCGGGCTTGCCGAAGTTGGTGACCACGCCGACCTGGCAGCGGTCATACGGCAGACCCTGCGAGAGGATCATGCCGCTATCGTTTTCGAACACCGCGGCTTCGACCGCACGGTTCATCAGGATGCGGTGGCAGGCGTCCCACGCGGCACGGTCGCCGCGGCCACCGGCTTCGACGCGTCGGCGATCCAGGTACAGGCCGTCGCTGCAGCCCAGGCCCGTGTGCTTGCCGGAGAGCTGCAGCAGTTGCGCGACCATCTTCGCCACGACCGTCTTGCCGTTGGTGCCAGTGATGCCCACGACCGGAATGCGACCGTCGTCCTGCACGCCGTCCTCGTCTGAGAACAGGTGATCGACGATGGCGCGGCCCACGGGGCGCGGCGTGCCCTCGGCAGGGCGGATGTGCATCAGCAGCCCGGGCCCGGCGTTGACCTCCACAATGGCGCCGCGCTGCTCGTCGAGTGGGCGGGAGATGTCTTCGGCCACCAGGTCCACGCCCGCGATGTCCAGGCCGACGACGCGCGCGGCAAGCGCGGCATGCGCGGCCACGCTCGGGTGCACGCGGTCGGTCACGTCGAAGGCGACGTTGCCGTTGCGCTGGATGAGCACGCTGCGACCTGCGGGCGGCACGGCGCTGCCATCGGCATAGCCTTGGCGCTTGAGCTCGAGGCGCGCGGCCGAATCGAGCCGCACGAAGTTCAGCGGATGGTCTTCCGTGCTGCCGCGGCGCGGGTCGGAGTTGATCTGCGATTCGATCAGTTCTTCGATGGTCGACTTGCCATCGCCCACCACCGACGCCGTCTCGCCCATCGCCGCCGCGGCCACACGCCCGCCCACCACCAGCAGGCGGTGCTCGTTGCCCGGGATGAAGCGCTCGACGATCACGCCGCTGCCTTCTTCCATGGCTACCGCATAGGCGGTTTCCACTTCTTCGCGCGTGGTCAGGTTGGTGAATACGCCGCGGCCATGGTTGCCGTCATACGGCTTGACGACCACGGGCACGCCGATATCTTCGGCGGCATCCCAGGCGTCTTCGGCGCTGTCGACCATGCGGCCCTCGGGCACAGGCACGCCGCACGATTGCAGCAGGCTCTTGGTGAGATCCTTGTCGCGCGAAATGGACTCGGCAATGGCGCTGGTGCGGTCGGTCTCCGCCGTCCAGATGCGGCGCTGGCGCGCGCCGTAGCCCAGCTGCACGAGGTTGCCGTCCGACAGGCGGATCGACGGGATGTTGCGGTCGTCCGCTGCGTCGACGATGCAGGCGGTGCTCGGGCCGAGGCAGCGCTCGTCGACCATCTCGCGCAGCTGCCCGACCGCCGCATCGACGTCATACGGGCGGTCTTCGATGGCCGCCATGACCAGATCGCGCGCCGCCGCCAGGGCAGCGCGCGTCACCTCTTCGTGCCAGGCGCGCACGATCACCTTGTAGACGCCGCGCACGGGCGTTTCGCGGGCCTTGCCGAAACCGCCGGGCATGCCGGCCAGGTTCTGCAGCTCCAGCGTGACGTGTTCGAGGATGTGACCCGGCCACGTGCCTTCCTTCAGGCGCATCAGGAAGCCGCCGCGCACGCCGGGGCTGCAGCGGTGTTCGATCAGCGTGGGGAGCCACGTCGACAGGCGCTCGTAGAAACCCGGAATCGTGTTGGAGGGGAAATCCTCCAGTTCACCAATGTCGACCCATGCCTCGAGCACCGGCCGATATGTCCACATATTCGGGCCGCGCAGCGACATGACATCGAGAATCTCAATGTCCTTCTTCTTCATCAAATTTGCTTGAGGCAGTGGGCGGTGCGCCCGTGAAATTGGCCCGTGGAATCGAACCGTTACCTTTCAATAACGTTACAACGGCTTCGGCGTTGACCTCTTGAGCGCGGCGCGCGTTGTGCAACGCAACAATCCCGCCCGGGCACCTCCCCTATGTATACTTGCGAACAAAAATTTGCGGACCGGCAGACGCGCGGCTCCGCACTCTTGCTCTGATTTATGTTCGTCCTTTCTCCGTTTTGGGCCGTTTTTCGGGTCGTCGGGACGCGCTTTTTGAATTCTCTGCGCCGATCATGACCCATTCCTCCCCGTCGTCCACCCTGGCTCCTGCCTCAGCTTCCGCCCCCTGGAGCGCCGAACTGCTCACGAGTCTGGCGCCAGAAGAGGCCGTCCTGGCCGGGCTGCAGCTGGATCTGGACGAAAGGCTGCATTTTACCCAAGGCTGGCTGGTCGTTACGAACCGCCGCCTGATCGGGCGGGCGCCCGGCGCCCCTGGCCCGCAAAGCTGGGACATCGCGCCCGGCATGGTGCTGTCGCACACCGACCACGCCGGCGTGGGCACGCTGGAGCTGACTGACGGCCAGCGCCGTCTCGCCGCCTGGCGCTATACGCTGGGCCACAATGCCGAAGCCTTGCGCCTGGCCGACACGTTCGATGCCCAGCGCGCAGCGCTGACCGAAGGCGCGCAGGCCGCGCGGCCCGACACCGACGTCTGCCCGACCTGCAAGGCGCCGCTGCCGCCCGGCGAAGACACGTGCCCGCAATGCAGCCGCGAGCTGGAGCAGCCGCCCTCCACCTGGGCGCTGCTGCGGCTGTGGCGCTTCGCGCGCCCCTACCGCTGGGAGTTGCTGGCGGGCTTCGCCCTGCTGCTGCTGGGCACCGGCGCAACGCTCGTCCCGCCGTACCTCACCATGCCGCTGATGGACAACGTGCTGATCCCGTATCAGAACGGCAAGCCGGTCGACTACGGTCTGGTCACGCTCTACCTGTCGGGCCTGTTCGGCGCGGCGCTGGTGGCGTGGGCGCTGGGGTGGGCGCGCACGTACCTGCTGGCGCGCGTGTCGGAGCGCATCAGCGCCGACCTGCGCACGACCACCTACGAGCACCTGCTCAAGCTCTCGCTCGAATACTTCGGCGGCAAGCGCACCGGCGACCTGATGGCGCGCATCGGCTCAGAAAGCGACCGCATCAGCGTATTCCTGTCGCTGCACCTGCTCGACTTCGCCACCGACGTGCTGATGATTGCGATGACGGCGGTGATTCTCGTCTCCATCGACCCGTGGCTGGCGCTCGTCACGCTGGTGCCGCTGCCCTTCATCGCGTGGATGATCCACCTGGTGCGCGATCGCCTGCGCCACGGCTTCGAGAAGATCGACCGCATCTGGTCTGAGATCACCAACGTCCTGGCCGATACGATTCCGGGCATCCGCGTGGTCAAGGCGTTTGCGCAGGAAAGGCGCGAAGTGGCGCGGTTTCGCGAAGCCAACAAGCACAACCTGACGATCAACGACCGCGTCAATGCGGTGTGGTCGCTGTTCACGCCCACGGTCACGCTGCTGACCGAGGTCGGGCTGCTGGTGGTATGGATCTTCGGCATCTACCAGGTCAGCCACAACGCCATCACCGTGGGCGTGCTGGTGGCGTTCCTGACGTATATCAGCCGGTTCTATACGCGGCTCGATTCGATGAGCCGCATCGTGTCGGTCACGCAGAAGGCCGCGGCGGGCGCCAAGCGCATCTTCGACATTCTCGACCACGTGTCCAGCGTGCCGGAGCCGGCCAAACCCGTGCACATCGAGCAGGTAAACGGCGCGATCGAGTTGCGCGACCTGGGCTTCCGCTACGGCAACCGCGCGGTCATCCGCGGCCTGAACCTGTCGATCCGGCCGGGCGAGATGATCGGCCTGGTGGGACACAGCGGGTCGGGCAAGAGCACGCTGGTCAACCTCATCTGCCGGTTCTACGACGTGTCCGAAGGTGCGATCCGCGTGGACGGCGTCGACATCCGCTCGCTGCCCATTTCGGAATTCCGCCGCAACATCGGCCTCGTGCTGCAGGAGCCGTTCCTGTTCTTCGGCACGATTGCCGACAACATCGCCTACGGCAAGCCCGATGCCACGCGCGAGGAGATCATCGCCGCCGCGCGCGCCGCGCATGCGCACGAGTTCATCCTGCGCCTGCCGCACGGCTACGACTCCCTGGTGGGCGAGCGCGGCCAGGCACTGTCGGGCGGGGAGCGCCAGCGCATCTCGATTGCGCGGGCGCTGCTCATCAACCCGCGCATCCTGATCATGGACGAGGCCACGTCTTCGGTGGACACGACCACCGAGAAGGAAATCCAGAAGGCGCTCGACAACCTCGTGCAGGGCCGCACGACGATCGCCATCGCGCACCGCCTGTCGACGCTGCGCAAGGCAGATCGCCTGGTCGTCATGGACCGCGGCCAGATCGTCGAAGTCGGCAGCCACGACGAGTTGCTCGCACGCGAAGGCGCGTACTTCAGGCTCTACCAGGCGCAGGCGCGCAACGTCGATGCCGACACCGACATGACGAGCGACGGCGAGCGCGTGGACGCCGCCGAGCCGGCCTGACCGACGTGCGCGCGCAGCCAACCTCTTCTCCGGACAGTGCGATGCAAACGCCCGATTTCACCCTCAGCCGCAACAGCCTCGGCAAGCTCGTCATGACGCTGGTCGACGGCACCTCGCATGCGGGCGTGGTGCCCGTGCGCGCCTTCCCGATCTCCGCCGCCGGCGAGGGCCTGAGCCTGATGAGCGCCGACGGCAAGGAACTGGCCTGGATCGCCAACCTCGACACCCTGCCCGCCGCCATGCGCGCGCTGATCGAGGCGGAACTCGCCGCGCGCGAATTCATGCCCGAGATCCGCAAGATCGTCGGCGTATCGACCTACGCCACCCCGAGCACGTGGACAGTGCAGACCGATCGCGGCCACACCGATCTCGTGCTGCGCGGCGAAGAAGACATCCGCCGCCTGAGCGGCACCACGCTGTTGATATCCGACAGCCACGGGATCCACTACCTGATCCGCGACCATTTCGCGCTCGACAAGCACAGCCGCAAGATCCTCGACCGCTTCCTCTGAACCGCTGCGCGCTCAGCTGCGCGCGGGCGCCAGTGCGGCCACCACGCTTTTGAGCAACGTTTCGGCCTGCGTGCCGATCGCACGCTCGTTGTAATCGCCCGCGGTGGTAACGACGACCATGTCCAGCGCGGGGATGACCCACAGGCGCTGTCCGCCATTGCCGATGCCGCCGATCCACGCCTGCTCCGTGCCCTTCACGGGCACAGCGCCGAGCCACCACTGGTAGCCGTATCGCAGGTTCGGTGCGATGCCCGTGTCGACGTGCGGGCGGGTGGATTCGGCAATCCAATCGGCCGGAACCACCTGCCGGCCATGCCATTCGCCATGCTGCAGCACGAGCTGGCCGATGCGCGCGAGGTCGCGCGGGCGCAAGCGCAGGCCGGCAAATGCCAGCGCACGGCCGCGGTAGTCGTCCACCCATTCCCAGTCGGTGATGCCCAGCGGCTCGAAGAGCTGCTGGCGCGCGTACTCCGGCAACGGCATGCCCACGCGCTGTGCAAGCAAATGCGCAAGCACCGCGGTATTGCCGCCGTTGTAATTGAACTGCGTGCCGGCCGCGGCCGCCATGGGGCGGTCGAACACATAGCGCACCTGGGAGGTGTGCCAGAACAGCCCGAACTCGTCATTGTTGAACACGCTCGTGGCGCGCCATTCGTTCCACGCCAGACCGCTCGACATGGACAGCATCTGCCCGAGCGTGATGCCCTCGCGGCCGTCGCGGTTCAGCTTGGGCATGTCGCGAGCCAGTTCGGGAAACAGCGGCAGCGCGGGCGTATCGGGCGGCGGCACCCTGCCCTGCCCCTGCGCGATGCCCCACAACAGGCTCGTCACCGATTTGCTGATCGACCGGATGTCGTGGAGCGTGTTTGCGTCAAAGGTGCGCGTGGTGCGGAACAGATCCTTGACGCGCTCGTCCTTGCCCGTCCGGTACAGTTCGGCAACCAATCGGCCGCCGCGCACGACGAGCAGGCTGTGGAAGTTGACGTCGCCGCCGGCCACTTCGCGCAGTACGGTGCAGAGCCGGTCGGCATCGAAGCCGGCAGCGCCGGGGCTGGCCGCGATCTGCCAGCCGTCGGCCAACGGCGCGGGGGCATCGCATGGCGCTGCGGCGCCGGCCGTGCGCGCAGCGCAAGCCAATGCGAGCAGGAGCACGCCGCGCGCGCAAAGTCCTCTCCGGATCATCGCCACCCCCCCATGCGTCAATGTGATCCGAAGTATCCACCACCAGGGGCTCCGCGCCGTCCAGATTGCGACGAGCGGTCGAATTCCGGGTGCATCGGCCCCCGGACCCTCCGCCGTTCGCATGGCGCGGCGGAACCCTGCCGCGCGTTACCATGTCGGACTGTTCCGATTCCAAGTTATGTCATAGGCACCTATGGTCACGCGTCGAACTCTTCTTGCCTCCGCTTCGCTCACCGCCACGCTCGCCGCGCTCGGCATCACGCCCGAAGCCCTGGCGGCCAGCCGCGTCAAACTGGGCGATGCCGCACCATTTTCTTTTGATTCCCTGATCGAGCGCGCCCGCGCAATGGCGGGCCAGCCGTACGCGCCGCCTCCCACCGCACCGGCCGACATCCTGTCGAAGATCGACTACGAGGCGCACGGCAAGATCAAGTTCGACACCGCGCATGCGCTCTTTGCCGACGGCCCCGGCCAGTTTCCGGTGACGTTCTTCCACCTCGGCACGTTTTTCCGCGCGCCGGTGCGCATGCACGTGGTCGAAAAAGGCGCCGCGCGCGAAATCGTCTACGACGAGTCGTACTTCGACATGCCCGCCGACAGCCCTGCGCGCAAACTGCCGCGCGGCAGCGGCTTTGCCGGTTTCCGCTTCCAGGAAAGCCGCCTGGGCGACCAGAAAAAACTCGACTGGAAGAAGAACGACTGGGTCGCCTTCCTGGGCGCGTCGTACTTCCGCGCCATCGGCGAGCTGTATCAGTACGGACTTTCCGCACGCGGCATCGCGCTCGACGTGGCGCAGGCCGGCAAGCCGGAGGAGTTTCCCAATTTCACGCACGTGTGGTTCGACACGCCGGCAGACAACCACGCCGATTCCGTGACGATCTACACGCTGCTCGACGGCCCGAGCATCACGGGTGCGTACCGCTTCGTGATGCACCGCACGAAGGGCGTGGTAATGGACATCGATACCGCGCTCTTCCTGCGCAAGGACGTCGAGCGCTTCGGCATCGCACCGGCCACGTCGATGTACTGGTTCTCGGAAACCGCCAAGGGCACCGCCACCGACTGGCGCCCGGAAGTGCACGACTCCGACGGCCTGGCCCTCTGGACCGGCAACGGCGAACGCATCTGGCGCCCGCTGAACGATCCGCCGCGCACGATGGCGTCTGCCTTTGGCGACAACAACCCGCGCGGCTTCGGCCTGCTCCAGCGGGACCGCGACTTCAACAACTACCAGGACGGCGTGCACTACGAGCGCCGCCCGAGCCTGTGGGTGGAACCGCTGGAGGGCTGGGGCGAAGGTGCCGTGCAGCTGGTCGAGATCCCGACCGACGACGAAATCCACGACAACATCGTCGCCATGTGGATGCCGAAGGCGCCGGCGCGCGCGGGCAACCAGTACCGCTTGCGGTACCGCCTGCACTGGCTGGCCGATGAGCCGTACCCGACGCAACTGGCACGCTGCGTGGCCACGCGCCTGGGCAACGGCGGCCAGCCTGGCCAGCCCCGTCCGCGCGGGGTGCGCAAGTTCATGGTGGAGTTCAAGGGCGGCCCGCTGGAAAAGCTGCCGTTCGGCGTGAAGCCGGAGGCGGTGCTGAGCACCTCGCGCGGCACGTTCTCGTACGTGTTTACCGAAGCAGTGCCGAACGGCGTGCCGGGCCACTGGCGCGCACAGTTCGACCTCACGGTCGACGGCAAGGAGCCCGTGGACATGCGTCTGTTCCTGCGTGTCGACGGCAAGCCGCTGTCCGAGACGTGGTTGTTCCAATATCACCCGTTCCAGTCACCGGTGGGGCCGGTGGCGGCGTAGTCGCCGCCACCGCGGTCACCAAACAAGGCGGGACGTTCCCGCCTGGTTTGTTCTTGTTACTGGTAGGACAGCGTCACCACCGCCAGCGCCGGTTCCGCCCCCCGCGCGCGCGACACGGTGAGCGTGCCGTTGTTTGCCGTCAGCAAGGTGGCCTTGAAGCCGCCGTATTGGACCAGGACGTCTGGCTTGTCTCGCGCGTCGCCCACCCGCAAAGGCCTGAGCGACGATGCCGCCCGCGCTTGCACCGACACGTCGACCGGCACCACCCGCACCGCCGCCGAGTGCAAGTCCAGCACCACCCGATCGCCGGACGCAGACGAACGCGCCCGTAGCGCCTCGCCCGCGCCCGTCGCCTGCAGCGCAGGCTGCACGCGGAACCCGGCCTCGACGATGGCCCCCGTGAAGTAGATCACGCCGTCCTGGCTGCCGCCGGCAAGCGCGCTGCCCGCTCCGATGGCCGTCACCGTGGCGACGGCCATTGCCTTGCACTCCCTCAACATAAAACCCCCGATGCCCGACCCTTGGGCGATGTGTGGCGTCTGCCGTCTTGCAGGCGACTGCCTCAATAGTTTTTGACGATTTTCATCGTCCTCGGGATTCCATCCCAGTGGGGATTGTGGGCATCCCGGATTGCGGGTCGGACGGAGAGCGCGTCTCAGAGTACCGGCCACACGTCCAGCGCCTGCATCAACTGCTTGCCCAGCGGAATGCGCTTGGCCATGTCGCCCTCGCGCGGCATGTCGATGTTCAGCGCAAAGGCATAGACGCGTCCGGCACGCTCGACCCAGCCGACCCACCAGCCGATCTCCGGCTGGTATTCCGTGGCGACGCCGGTCTTGGCGTACAGCGCGGCATCCCCTTGCTGCTCGATCAGCAGCATGCGGTGAACCATGTCCCACGTGCGCGGCTTCACCGGCAACTGCTTGAGCGCCATGCGGCTGGTGAAGCGCGCCTCTTCAAGCGCCGAGATTTCGAGCGGACCGCGCAGCCAGAACTGGTCGATCACGCTGCCAAGCTGGCGATTGCCATAGTCGAACGCATCGACATACGCCTGCATGCGCTCCAAGCCGACGCGGCGCGCCACTTCCTGGTAGATCGGCACGGCCGACAGGCGGATCGCCTCGGGCAGCGCCATGTCGTGCTCCCACTGCTTGTAGGGCTGCGGCTTGCCGCCGTATGGCAGCACTTCATGATCGTCACGCACCGCGCCCGTGTCGAAGGCGATGAGGCTGTTCGGGATCTTGAAAGTTGAGGCCGGATGAATGCGCCGCGCGGCGCGGGCCGGGTCAACGACGTAGGTGCGGTCGGCGCTGATATCCATCAGGACGAAGGTACCGGAGACGCCGGCCTCGTCGAACACGCGCTTGAGATCGTTGCGCACGATGAGTTCGGCGTGGGCGGTGGCGGCGCTCATCGCCATGGCGCACACCGTGGCGGCAAGCACGAGAGGTTTCGACCAACGAGAGAACATGCAATGACTCCTTGAAGGTTGTGGGTGGCTGCCGGCAGTCTCGACCGTACCGGCGCTGCGCATCGTAGGGAGTGCACGGCGCGCTGGCCAGCGCGCGACGCACGCGGCACGTCACGCGCGTAACGCCTGTAACGGCGGGCATGGCGCACAATGACACCCCGTTCTGCTTCGCCTGGCCTGTGCATGACGCCGCCCACCTTGCCCTCCCTCCATGTCGAACTGACCACCCCG
>OFCW01000005.1_pt1 | contig 120195 bp, 106 predicted proteins | sample 1520951 | NCBI WGS metagenome assembly OFCW01 (sample SAMEA4349680, study PRJEB24078) | microbial mat metagenome | biome: Terrestrial Biome; feature: Habitat; material: Microbial Mat | place: India | collected 2012-06-12 | depth 10 m | reverse complement strand
CCGCGCGCTCAGCCCAGAAGATGAAGAGGAAGCAATCCGCCTATGGCGTCAAGGCCAGCTCACCCGCTCAGCCATCGCCCGCCAATTCGGCGTACACCTCAGCAGCATCAAACGTGCAATTAAGCGCCACCAACAACGCCAGCAGCCAGACCTGCTAGACGCAGCATAAAAGGGAGGGCAGTCAGATGGGAATTCAAGACCGTAAGTGGTACGCCGATGCGATCCGCGAACGCGAAGCGCGAGAAGCATCACAACGAGCGCAAACAAAATCGCAGCCAGTAACGCCGATACCCCCGACGCCTCGCGAGAGAGCCCTAAAACGCATAGACATACTTGTCAAAATTGCTCTATGGCTAGGCGTTATAGCGTTCGTCTACAACAGGGCGCGCCACCTAGGCCTGCTGTAGCTCGACCGGTCTACACGCACTGGCGAAATACGACGATCCGTCAAGTGCGACGAAGCATCGAATGTCTTCAATATCGAACTCGGAGCACAGCGTGGTGAGCACATCCTTGAGCGCATCCACGCAGTCCGCGCGATTGTGTTCGATGGCATAGACAACAGCCTCAGGCACGTTGATGCCGCGACTCGTGTAGTACTTTTTCTTGTTGAAGCGCGTCTCGGCAATGTCCTTGCCGATGTACTTAGCGATGTAGCTCGCGAGCGCATCCAGCTTCCATTGCTTGCCGAAGTGAGCGCCCTGCGGGTTGCGGATATGGCAGTAGCCTTTGCCGCGCCCGCCTACCACCTTGAGCCATGCCCGCCGCGCAAGATTAAGTGCGGCACGCCCTGATACAGCCACGTGCATGTGCCACGCGCCGCGTTTCTGAGGCTCAGGAACGGCGATGTAATGAAACTCGCGGTGACGGGACATGATGCGCCGGAAGGCGTCCCAAAGCTTCAGGAAACGCTCCAGATCGGTAATGCACTCGCGCGTGGTCAACGTGATCATGTGCGTGACGCGGGCCGTCTTGCAGCGCAGGCGGACATTCTGTCTGGCACGCTTCGCCGCAGACTTCACGCTGGCAGCGCGAGCGTCCTTGTCTTCCTCGGTCTCAGGCTTTGCGCCACGCGCACGGCGAGGCAGATTACGCAGATCGCACAAGCGCTGCACCACCGTGCGACGATAGCCGCTGAACTCAACACTACCATCCTCAAACGCCCGCACCTTGGCGATCATGTCATGGCGCGCCGGCCCTTCCGGCCAAAAGTCCGCGTCCGACTCTTCGCGCTCGATCCTGCGAACCTCTACGCTCGCACGATGCGCATCACTCCCCCAAATGGCCGCTTGGCCATATTCATAGTTTTCTGCTATCGTAGTTTCACGCATGGTAGGGTGTCCAACCGTTAGAGCTACCGTGTCGGCCCCGAAGCGTTGGCGCGCTTGCGGGGCTTTTTCTTTGGCCGGCCAGCCCGCGAACCCTTGGTGCGCTTGGCTTTCCGTCCTTTCTTTCCGTTAAGTGTTATTACTACAAGTAGGGCGGGCCTTCGGCCCGCCCTTGCCGGGGCGCTGCGCCCCACCGGCAAGGGCTCCGCCCCAACACACCCGCCCATCCTTGCCGGATCGGTCCACAAGCCACGAAAAGCAAGCTTGCAAGGGGTGGGGGCACCCCGGCCACGCCTCGCGCTACACGGCCTCGCAAAGACCCGCTACTCGGTCCCGCTGGCCGCACTAGCCGTGCGACAACCTCTCTCTTCCTGCAACCGCACCACCATCGCCGCCAGGGCGAAAGCGGGACACTCCTAACGCTAGATGCCGCAGATCCACCATCGTCACCCGCAACAATGCGAAACCGGATCTCGCACCGTCAAATCTGACCGTGATAGAGCACCTCCACGCCTGACGATGCCCCGAAGGCCTGCATCGTCATATCCGGCGATGCCGACAAGTCTTGCAGCGCTTCCATAATCACCGCGCGCTCCGCGGGGTTCATCTTAGCGAGCCGCGCGTACCACCGATCACGCTTACGCTTGATGCGCTCTCGCTCGCGAAAATCTCGCCCCACATAACGAAGGTCAAACGGCACCGCGGGCGGTTGAAAATTCAGCCACAGCGACTCAGTTCGAACACCGCGGCGCGTCATCGCACGGAACTCGATACGCCGCCACCCCCGCAACATGTGCTCATAGATCGCGTTTTGGTAGCCAGACAACATGCACGGCACCGGCAATTGCAGAAGCACTTCGACTAGCGCCACATGCTCGTCGTCAGTCATCTCATACTGATAGAGACTACGCACAGTACGGGTTGAGTGAACATAGGGGGGGTCACAATAAACCAGCTCGTTCCCAAGCCACTGCCGTTCACGAAGCCATTGAATAGCGTCGCCGTGCACCACTGTGACATCCGGCATCGCTACCCGCCAATGATCACAAACCGCAGCATCGCGATCTATGACGATGCTCGATTCGGCAGGACGCTTCCGCTCAAGAACATTGCCACCACCAACAAACGCTTCCACATACACATCATGCTGCGGCATCAAATTGATGATGGTCTGGTAAACGCCAGCACCACCTTTACCCCCGGGATATTGCATCAGATCTCCCACCATCATTTGCGACGATGTTGGCCGACATCGACATTTGCGACGATGCTGCAGCATCGCCATTTCTACCGGCACTCGATAAAGTCACCAAGACGGGCATCGCGAAATAAAGTTCGACCACTCACGCCACTGCTCTTGCGTAATGATCCCAGCCTCGCGCAGCTTCAAAATCTTCCGCCGCTCGTTGAGCTTGGCCTCTATGCCGCGCACCTTCTGAGGTTGCAGCCGGCCATGCGTGTACCAGCCGGGTAGGTAGCTATACGGTACCTGCGACGCGTCTTCCTTGAAGACCTGCCGCGTGTCATACGCCGCATAGAGGTCTTCACCCTTGTACCACCAGCGGTCAGCCACCATCGCGTTGAACTCGGTGCCATACAACACCTTTGCGACATGCAGTTTCGGCAGCTTGAGCTTGACCTTGCCGAAGGTAAGCGTGTCAATCAGGCCAGACAGGAAGGGGATTTTCAGACGGTCGAAACGCCGGCACTCGACCAAGTACTCAACCAGCGCATCCCGCACCTGACGGTCAACCTGACTGATGTGTTGGCAGATGAAATACACGTCCCACCCTTTCTTCCGGCTATGCACCAGCCAGTCGATGACGTCCTGTTGGCGCTTGTCCTGCCAGTTGCGAGCGTTCAGCAGTTGCGAGACCTCATCGAGAAAAATGCCGCCGTTTTTCGTCTCGTCATAGCTCTCATTGCCACGGCCCAAACTATCAAGATGAGCGACGGTCGGCTTATCGGGCAAGCGCACAACTCGAGGCGTCTTAGCCCGCGGCCCGCACAACTTTTCGAGATTCAAATCAAGATTGGTAGCAACGGGCCGGCCCTCAGCCAACAAGTCGCGAATGCGACCGACCGTTGCCAAACTTTTGCCTGAGCCAAGACGCCCCGTGATGATGTAGATCGGCATATCACGCGCTCGCAACGAGTTTGATATTGCCCACGCCCCATCGATACAGAAAGATCGCAGCATCGGCTGCAAACGCGGCATCGAGAGCGACATTCAAGCTATCAGCACCAAGCAGCCACATCGCTGTATCGAGCGCGGTACCAAGCCCCGTAGGAAACGACTGGAGCAACGCCTGCAGCGCAATGCCAGACGCCGCGATCATGCCCGTGGTGAGCGTTGCAAACGCGGCCACAGCAGCCAGCGCAAACGCGACCTTCTCTGCAAAGAACTTCGCAAAGAAGCCTGCCAGCGACCCAAACAAACCAACCATCAAGCTAGCGAGCAAAGGCATCACAACCTCCGATCATTGCGCACCAGCATTCGCGCTGGCGGTACGGTTCCAGATATAAATGGCGGCCAGCGTGTACCACAGCCACGACAGCAGCGTGCGCACATACGCCATCGAGTCGCACGGGTCCCAACTCCCACGCCAAGACCCCCACGAAAACCACTCCACCGGCTGACACGTCCCGCCGGGCAACAGATGCGGCATATGCAAATCGAATGTGCGCCCTGCGTTGACCTTAGTGAAATTCGTTTCCGCGTCCTGCCGTATCTGAGCCAAGTCGCTCTGCGCAGTCGCCACGGCTGACTTCCCGTCAGCAGCCGTTGGCGTACCAGTCTCATCGATCTTGCACGGGGCCGTGTCTGCGAGCCCGCACGACTTCACTTCGACTTTCGCACCGCCGCCACCGCGATCCGGCACCGGCTGCTCACTCGTTGTCGTTGTCTCGGTCGTACCGTCTGGGTGCGTTGTCGTCACGGTTGTAGTCACGGTCACAGGTGCGTCTTTCATTGTTCCCGCATCGGTATTAGGCCGCACCGTATAGGTCGTGTCGGTCGTCGTCGTGCCAGCGCTCGTTGTTGTAGAGCGGCGAGGACCCGGAACCCTACCGTCAGCAGGGCTCGTAACTTCTGCTGGCTTCGCCTGCGTGGTCGATTCGTTGAGCCAGTCTTTCCAGCCATCCAGCGGCGTAATGCCCCAATAGTCCTTTGCGCGATTCGGGTTACCGGTCAACGCCTGCGCGAGCTTGTCTGACAGCTCTGGATATGTGACCGGCCGCGGGGGCACATTGGTGTTGGGATCGGGGGAACATTTCCCGTTGTTGTACACATAGCCAGACACGCAGGTCATCGTCTGCACAGCAATCGCAAACTCGCCAACACTGGACCCAGCATCGATGACGCAATTGTATGTAGTGGAATTCTTCTGCTGCACACCAACGTACTTGTAACCCGTGCCGTACGCCCCGTTATGCGCACTCACCGCAGCACGACAATAGGCGACCGGAGAATCCTGTGCCGGCGTTATCCCAGCACCGACACCACCACCGTTACTCCACATGAAACCAGTGAACCCGGTATCGCCCGAATTGGGGTTCGTCTGCCCGGGCTTACACCAGCCGCTAGCACTTTCAGTGCACTGCTTAATGCCATAGCTGATCAAGTCAGCGGCGATCATGGCCAGCGCAATCGGCGCCGTAGAAGTCGCCACACGAGCAGCAATGCGAGCGAGCGGCACAACGCGAATCTCGTTGATGGCAACCTTGCCCGCCATCGTCGCGCCATTCATCACAGACACGGAACCCGAGGCGGCAACTTCGACACCGGCAGCCGATGCACTACGCGCTGCAATCTCTTGGTTTCGTGCGTACACCATGCGCGCGTACAGCGTATCCAGACCGCCCCACGGCGTGAGCGTGGGCGGCGGTGCGGATTGCGCAGCCACCTCCACCGACACCGACGCGATGCAAAGAAAAACGGCCAGCGCGAAGAGCACTGCCCGCACGCGTTCAGCCCTTGCGCCAAACGCAGTAGTAATCCGCTTTGCTACAGGCATAGAAGCGCTCATATTGAGGGTCCAATCGCGTACCGCACCCACTCAAAAACAAAAGGCCCGCGAGGGCCAGGGGAGCTAGCTTCGCGGGCCGGCACATCACGCCACCTTGTTGACCAGCTTGCGACCGATGCGGAAGCCGATGTAGATGCCCCACACCACAACAGCAGCGGCGATTGCCTTGGTGCCGAGCGACGTTGCGTTCGACGTCGTGCTGTCGAACACCGGTTGCATGGCGGTCGGAAAATCGAACGTGGTTTGCGCTTGCGCACCCACCGCCCCGACCATGCCCACCGCTGCGATCGATGCCAGCAGCACCTTGTGTTTCACACCTTCCATCAGACCTTTCATGATTCACCTCCGAAAATGGGCCGGTTAAGAAAATTGCCCGGCTTGGCCCGTCAACCGGTCAAAAAAGATCGAGCAGCTTGCGACCAAGCCGGAACAGCGATCCGACAAGCCAGCCCGAGAAAAAGAACAGGACGCAAAAGCCCGCATATGTGGCAAGGTCCGACACGCTGTAGCTCATCGCGTATTCCCCGCAATAAAGCCGAGGCAGAAACACACGCATACGAAGCCAACAGCCAGCACCATGAACCCGTCATAGCTCATACGTTTCTCCCTACAGCCCCGCCGCCTGAATCGCTTCCTCGTACTGCTCGCTGTACCTACGCACCTGCGCTTCCAACTCATTGCCTCGAGCAATAGCCATCCACGCTTTACGCTCCCACTCACGCGCGTCCGCCTCGGCATGCTCGAGCTGTTCCTCAAACCTCTGGTGCAGCATTTCGAGCCCGTGAGCGATGTGCGCCAACTCTTCCGCTTCATCGTCCCAGTTCGCCAACTTCAAACCGGGATCAGCGCCGCCGTTCTTATCCGCCGCCCAAAGGCGATCAGTCACTACGACAAGCCGGTCTGCAACAAGCGACATCTTTAACGTTGCCGCATAGGCCCGATCCATCGCCTCTGTGTGCCGTTCCGACGCACGGTCAGCCTCGCGGTTTGCAGCATCCAACTTGCGCTGCGCGCGTTCTCGCTTGCCTTCCATTTCGTCGGCAACAAGCAGGTACTCCTCTCGGTCTGACACCCCGTCATCGAACAAGCCAGAAAACCAATCGGAGATACCCACGTCCGCTCCTTATCGATACGAGACTTGCGCTGTTGCGCGCTCCATTTCGTCACGCACATCCACGTCATGGAGCCAGTGCCACGACGCCGCGTATGCCCAACCCGCGCCGATCACAATGCCAACCAGCAACCACGCGACGCGCTTCCAGTCGTCCATCACAGACCCCGCTTAAGCCCGCGCAGGAAAACGCCGAGAGCGAGCATGAGCCCAACGAACACGAAGCAACCAACGATCAGCGCTTCCTCCGGCGACATAGGCGTCACAACAGCAGAAGACTGAGAAGATGAAGCGCCGACGATGTACCCGAGCAAGAAATTCAGCATCACGACCCCCACCTATTCAGGAAGTACCAAACGACCGCACGGAAGTAGTCAGAGGCCATCCAAAGACTGATACCCACGCTGATACCGCCCACGAACGCGAAAGCACCAAACACGAGACCCGCAACAGCCACGCGCTTACTTTGGACAGTCATCACCATGGCGAAGCGAGGCCTCCGAGCTCAAACAACCGAACACGAGCACGCTCCAAGTTCAACGTGCGAATACGAGCCTCCGGAGCATTCTTCGAGCTCATACACGCCAGCAAGAAGGCCCAACGCGCATGCTTCATCGCAAAGGGCAACTGCATCGTCTTGTTGTCATACGGATCAACCATCGCAACCCCCGTTAACTGAAAAAGCCCACGGAAGGTCATCCCCTCCGCAGGCTTTCCGTCATAGAAAATGATCACGATGCAGCGGCTTGCGCCTTCGGTGCGTTGGCCGCCGCGCGCACGTTCAGCGGCTTCAAACCAACGATGCGTGCAACCAATTCACCGTCACGCGAGACAAACAACTTGAAGTCGGCCACGTAGTCGCCGGGTACGGTGTCCTTGAGTTCGTCGGCAACGTTCACGCGGCCAACCTTCACTTGCTCCGAAACAACGCCGTTCGCGTCGGCAACACCCTCAGTCAGGATGCACTGCGCCTCGTGCATCGAGTAGGGACGGCCCGTCTTGGCCGAGACGCCGTTACGGCTGTTGATGGCGATGATGGTCAGCTTCTGAGTGTTCGACATGGTGGCTCCGACGAATGAGCAAATTGGTGTATGGTTAACTTGCACTCACGAATGAATTACTCATGCGTGAGTACAGTGCAAAATGTACTCATCTGTGAGTAAATTCACCAATTGGAGTTTTCTATGGAATATTCGGAACTGATTGACAGGGCCTTGCACGACCGAAAGGTCAACAAGGCCGCAAAAGAGATGGGCATTCCGCAGCCCAGCCTTGACCGATATGCCAAGGGCCAGACCCTGCCGAACTACACGGCAGCGCTGATTCTCGCGAAGGAAGCCGGCGTGAGCGCCGCTGAAGCGCTATGCGCTGTCGCACGCGAAGAAGCCAAGCGCGCAGGCATTTACGAGAACGTGAAGAAGGTTTTTCGCTCGCTGCTTAGCGCCGCGAAACCGAGGAGCAGGTTGGCAGCCTGACCCTTGCGCTAAGCAGTACGCGAGGGGTTCAAAATGGACCCTCTCCGCCAGCAATAGCAGAAGCCCCTTGGTCTCACGGCCAAGGGGCTTTTTGTTTGGCTCCGCAGCACGCCGAGGTTCGCGCAGGCCGGACGCGCCATGTGCCGGCTTTGCCGGGCCGTCCGCGGCGATTTCGCCGCCGCAGAGTTTGATGGCATCGGCCACGCTTCGATCCCGTTCTGAGTCCTGAATGAAGTGCCCGCGTCGTCACGGTGCCATCCACTTCGCTGCGCCGCGCGCCGGGGGCTTGCCGCGCAGCGCCTCGACGAGGTAATCGACGAAGGAGGCAATGCGTGCAGAGATGGCTGTGTTGCGGTAGTACACGGCCTGGATGGGCTGCCGCACGTCCTGCGTCTGGCGCGCCAGCACCTGCAGGAGCCGGCCGGATTCCCGATCCTGCGCGGTCATGAAATCCGACAGGCAGACGATGCCTGTGCCCTCCAGGGCAAGCTGCCGGAGCGTCTCGCCGCTGGACGACCACACCGCAGGCGTGATCCTGTATGGCTCGCCATCGGGCCCGAGTGCGGGCCAGAGGTTCAGCGATTCCGGCTCGGTGAAGCCGAGCAGGGTGTGCCGGGCAAGATCCTCGACCTTGCGCGGCTGGCCGTGCGCCTCGAGGTAGGCAGGGCTGGCCAGCATGCGTACGCGGCTGTGTCCGATGAGCCTGCTGTGCAGCGTCGAGTCTTTGAGCCGACCGATGCGGATGGCCACGTCGGTACGCCGCTCGAGCAGGTCGATGATGCCGTCGTTGCTGTTCAGCTCCAGCTCCACCTGGGGGAAGCGCTCGCGGTAGCCGCGCACCAGCGGCACGATCACATGCAGCATGAAGGGCGAAGCCGCATCCACCCGCAGGCGCCCCGATGGCTTCTCACGCCGCGTGCGCATCTGCTCTTCTGCGCTTTCCACCGAATCGATGATGGCCCGTGCGTTCTGCAGAAACGCGCGGCCCTCTTCGGTCAGTTCGAGCCGGCGCGTGGTCCGGCGCAGCAGTGTGGTCCTGAGCTTGTCTTCGAGCCGCGCCAGCGTGCGGCTCGTGGCGGACACGGTCAACTCAAGCTGTTGTGCGGCCGCGGTGATCGAGCCGGTGTCGACCACCGTGGCAAAGGCCTGGAGTTCATCCAGCGTGATTTTCATTGTTGATCTGAAATCAAGATATTTTCGTTTATAGACCGGTTTTTTGGCAAAAGTAAAGCGGGCACACTGCGCTCCATTCGCATCGGACCCTGGAGTGCCCACCATGCCACTCGCCTTACTCGCGCTGACCCGCGGCCGTCACGCTCGGGGCAGTTGGCCTGAGGGCGCACACCGGCCCGCTCGACGACCGCGAAGGCCTGCCCGCCCGCACCGCCGAGCCGCTCGAACTCGCCCACTGAACGCCGCCGTTTCGTCACCCGCATGCTTTCCGGAGCCCTTGCCATGCACCCTCCCAAGCTGCTGCCGCCGTTTGCCGGCAATACGTTCGAAGTCCGCTATGAAGGCCTCACCGCCACCAACGCCTATGCCGACGACGGCATCCACATGCGCTACGCGATCACGGAAGGCGCCTTTGCCGGCGCCGAGGGCGAAGTGGCCTACACCTGGCAGCACGTCGCCGGCGAGGTCTACGTGATCACGTGGCAGGAAGCCGACCGCGCGACCGTGGTGCACATTGACGATTTCGCGGCGGGCACGTCGCGTTCGTTTTTTACCGCGCCGTCGCTGGACTTCTACCGGCTGGAAGGCAGCCTGCGCTTGCTGTGAGCGAGAGGCCGCCAATACTTGATCTCAAGTCAAATATTTCTGTCCGGTAACGGCGTTTATTTCAGTAGTGGCAACCGCCAGAATGCCTGGGCATACCGCCGCATGCATTCGTTTCCAGAAATTCCACCATGAGCAACATTCCCGCATTCGGCCTTGGCACCTTCCGCCTGCAGGGCCAGGTCGTCATCGACGCCGTCCGCAACGCCCTCGAACTCGGCTACCGCGCCATCGACACGGCGCAGATCTACGGCAACGAAGCCGAGGTGGGCGAGGCCATTGCCGCCTCCGGCGTGCGCCGCGAAGACCTCTTCCTCACCACCAAGATCTGGGTGGACAACGCCGCCCGGGACAAGCTTGCGCCGAGCCTCGAAGAGAGTCTCGCCAAGCTGCGCACCGATTACGTGGACCTCACGCTGATCCACTGGCCGGCGCCCGGCAAAGGCGTTTCCGTTGACGAATCCATGACGGCGCTGGCCGATGCCAAGGCGCGCGGGCTGACCCGCCAGATCGGTATCTCCAACTTCAACATCGCGCTGACGAAGGAAGCGATGGCCGCCGTGGGCAAGGACGCGATCGCCACGAACCAGATCGAACTGAGCCCGTATCTGCAGAACCGCAAGCTGGTGAGCTTTCTGCAGGGCGAGGGCATTCATGTGACGTCGTACATGACGCTCGCGTACGGCAAGGTGCTGGGCGATCCGGTGATCGGCACGATTGCACAGCGGCACCAGGCGACGCCCGCGCAGGTGGTGCTCGCATGGGCGATGCAGCTTGGCTACTCGGTCATTCCGTCGTCCACCAGGCGCGAGAACCTCGCCAGCAACCTGATCGCACGGACGCTGCGCCTGACCGACGACGACATGGCGCAGATCGCCGCGCTGGAGCGCAATGGCCGCGAGGTGAGCCCGCAGGGGCTGGCCCCGGCGTGGGACTGAACTTGCCCCACATCCGCCACAGAGAATCCACATCATGCAGAACGACCCGCTGTTCCAACCGCTGCAGCTCGGCCCGCTGACATTGCCGAACCGCATCGTCATGCCGCCAATGACCCGCTCGCGTGCGAGCCAACCCGGCGATGTCGCCAACGAACTGATGGCCGCGTACTACGCGCAGCGTGCGAGCGCCGGTCTCATCGTCAGTGAAGGCACGTATGTGGCGCCGCTCGGCAAGGGCTACGCGTGGACGCCCGGCATCCACACCCCCGAGCAGGTCGCGGGCTGGCGCAAGGTGACCGACGCTGTGCATGCCCACGGCGGGCGCATCTTCGCGCAGCTCTGGCACGTTGGGCGCCTGAGCCACACGAGCCTGCTGGGTGGCCGCCAGCCGGTATCGGCGTCGCCCCTCCAGGCCAAGGGCGTGAACGTGTTCATCGCTGGCGAAGACGGCCGCACGCCGGGCTTCGTGCAGGCATCGGCACCGCGTGCGCTGACGGTGGGCGAGATCGCAGAGGTCGTGGGCCAATACCGTGCCGCCGCGCGCAACGCCATGCAAGCCGGTTTTGACGGCGTCGAGCTGCATGGCGCCAACGGCTATCTCGTAAACCAGTTCATCGATTCGCAGGGCAACGCGCGCACCGATGCCTACGGCGGCTCGCTGCAAAACCGGCTGCGCTTTCTCGACGAAGTCACGCGTGCCCTCATCGAAGGCACGGGCGACGCCTCGCGTGTCGGCATCCGTCTTGCACCGCTGACCACCCTCAACGGCTGCGTGGACGACGACCCCGAGACAACGTACCTCGCCGCCGCCCGGCTGCTGGATGCGCTTGGCGTGGGCTACATCCACATTGCCGAAGCCGACTGGGACGATGCCCCGCTGATGCCCGTCGCCTTCAAGCAGCAACTGCGCGCGGCCTACGCCGGTGTGCTCATCTATGCCGGCAAGTACACCGCGGAACGCGCACGCGAAGCGATTGGCGCGGGCTGGGCAGACCTGATTGCGTTCGGGCGTCCGTTCGTCGCCAATCCGGATCTGCCGGCGCGCCTGCGCACCGGTGCGCCGCTCGCGCTGCACGATCGCGAGACGCTGTTTGGCGGTGGCGCGCGCGGCCTCACGGACTATCCGACGCTGCACGCTGCCTGACCGCAACGGCGCCCGGTGGTGACAAGCGCCCCTTTGGTGGTCTCGCCAAGGGGCGTTTCTGCTGCGTGGTGATCCGCCGGTCAGAACGTGTGCCGCAAGCCCACGCCGCCCAGGATGGTCTTCGCGCCCGGGGCCGTGCCGCCCGCGACGATCGACGTCTTCAGGCCTTCGAGCGGATCGGCCGTGCCCACCGCGCCCGCGTCGGCGTAGACCAGCTGCGCATACAGCGTCGTGCGCTTGGAGAACGCGTAGTCGTTGCTCAGCACGATCGACTTGGTCGAGCTGTCGTGCGCGCTGCTCTTGTACTTGCTGTAGTAGCCAGCGAGCGTGACGGTATTGGCGGCGCTCCACTTGTAGTCCAGGCCCACGCCGATCGATTGCACATCAGACACGCGCGCACCGCTGGGCGCGTTGTTCGTCACGTCCAGATAATTCACGCGGCCGGTGAAGGCGCCGACCGGAACGGCGATGCCAGCGTTCCACAGCCTGCTGAGCGTTTCGCCAGAGCCGCTGTCGGCGATCTGCTGATAGCCGAGGCCGACGGTGACCGGGCCGGTGTACGTGGCGCCCACCGAGAGCTCGTTGCCCTTCCTGAAGCTGCCGGCAGCCTCGCCCAGCGAATAGGCGACGCCGAGCCAGACCGGCCCGAAGTTGTTGGCGTACTGCACCGTGTTCCCCGTGAACACACCAACGTCGTTGCCCGGGTTCGTGCCGGCGCCGAGCGCGTTGCCGGGCGCGGCCAACTGGTTGTACGCCCAGCCGTACAGGTTCGAGAACTGCTCCTTGAAGCCGCGCGGCTCCGTGCCGATGGTGCCGAGCAGGGCCGGGCTGTACTGGCGGCCCAGCGTGATCGCGCCCCATTCGCCGTCGAGCCCGACGTTGGCTTGCCGGCGGAAGAGCTGCGAGCTGAAACCGGGGCCGCTGGTGAGCGTGCCCGTATCGCTGCTGTAGTGTCCTTCGAGGTTGAAGGTCGCCTTCAGCCCATGGCCAAGGTCTTCCACACCGCGCAGGCCCCAGATGCTCGGGCTGATGCCGCCGGTGTGCATCTCGGTGAGGCTCCCCGCGTTGTCGGCGCTGCGGTTGCGGTACTGCACGCCGGCATCGATGGTGCCGTAGATGGTGACGGACGACTGCGCGAAGGCGGCGCTGGCAGCGCAGCCCAGGGTGGCTGCCACGGCGTATCGTCGAAGGCTCTTGTTCTGCATGGTGTCTCCGTATCTTCTCGTTGTGATGGGCCCCGCGGATTGGGCGCGAGCCTGTTCAGGGGGCGGCGTCGGACACAAGGCCTGCGTTCGACGCCGGGCGGGCATTGCAATATGCGTACCACGCGCATCGCGCCGGTTTGCGCGACATTGCAAGGAGTTGCAGTGCGTTGAATAACGTTTGCGCGCGGTAGGTGGGTGTCACGCGTGTGACATCGCGAGACACTCGATGCAACACGTGTCTCGTTGCGTGTTCAGCCATGGAGCAGCGCCTAGCGCAGCGGCGCGTTCTGCGTCCAGCGGTCTTCGAGTTCACGCCAGGCGCGTGCGACATTCAGCGCATGCCGCGGATGGAAGTTGCGCCAATCGCGATACGCGCCGCCCGGTGCATAGGTGAGGGCATGCGCTGCGTCGCCGCCCGCATCGAGCGCATCGGCAATCGCGTCGTTGAGCGCGTCGAGATACGACAGCGTGGGCAGCAGTGTCTGCATCGGTGTGCCGACGGCCGTGCCGACGACGATGCCGGCATCCAGCCGCTCAAGGCCGCGCAGGGCCTGCCGCCACCCGAGCAGCGAGCCGTCCTGCAGTTCGGGCACGCGCTGCCGATACGCCAGGCCGCCCACACACAGCACGCGCTGCTGCGGGGCGTACAGCACCGTGTCGGAGGCGCTGTGCGCGGCGGTGTGGATGTGCACCTGCCACGCGGTCTTGCCGGTGTGCAGCCAGTCGCCGTCGCGCAGGGCCGGCTCGGGGTAGACGATGTGCGTGCCCCGCATGGCCTGCGTGCCGAGCATGGACGCCAGCCGTGCCAGGCAAGCCTGGCAGCGCTCGCGCATCAGGCTGGCCGTGGCCGCAGAAGCCAGGAAGGCTGGGCGAGGCTGCAGCCGTGCAAACGCTGCGTTGGCCAGCACATGCTCGGGGTGCGCGTGTGTGTTGACCACCCAGCGGACCGGCTCCGCCGTGATGTGCCGGATGGCGGTGATGAGCCGGTCGCCCCACGCCGCGTGCGGGCCGGGGTCCACCACGAGCACGCCGTTGCCCGTCACGTGCACGAGCGTGGGAACGACTTCCCCTGCGTTGGCGCGCGCGGCTTCGGCGTTGTTGGCGCGTGCGGCGTACAGGCCGTGCTGCAGCCGCAGGAGCCGCAGCGATACCGGGGGCTGCGGCGCCGCCAGCGTGGCCAACGGTGGTTCGAGCGCGAGTGCGAGCATCAGGCCCATCCAGCGTCGTCGGGCAGGCGTGGGCGCCGCCATGTCATGGCACCAGCGCCGCGCTTTCATAGCGGGGGTAGAAGTGCGTCACGTTGCGTACGTACTCGGCAGGCATGCCGGCCCAGTGGGCATACTCGTCGGCGGCCGGCATGGCCAGCACCTCGGCCAGGTCGCGGCCGTCTTCGGCGGCGCGGCGCAGGCGCGCATCGAGCCAGCGCAGGTACTGGCGCGTCTGCGCAATGGCGTCTGCGTGGTCGAGCGCGGGCCCGTGGCTGGGGATCAACACATACCCGTGGTGGCGTGCAACGATGGCTTGCAGGCGATCGAGGCTGGCGAGCCAGCGCGCGATGTCGGCGTGCGGTGTGGTGGGGATGCGGTTGCGGAAGACCAGACCTCCGGCAAAGATCACGCCGCTCGTGTGGTCGATGACGACGAGGTCATCGTCGGTATGCCCATCGAACCGGATCAGCTCGATGCGGTGACGGCCGAACGTGCGCTCGCCGGGCGCCACTGGCAGCGTGGGCGGCGTCGACACGGTGCTCTGCATCCAGTCGCCGCAGAGGCGGTAGAGGTTGTCGGCATATGCGGCGCCTTCACGCTGGGCGCCGGCCATCGTGCCCGGCAGCGCCTGCGCGCCAACATCGGCATACGCCTGGTTGCCGAAGAAGTAGTCTGGGTGCAGATTCAGGTTGAACACCCAGCGCACCGGCGCACGCGTGACGCGGCTGATGGCCTCACGCTGCTGCTCGCCGTACCGCAATGACGGCCCGGTGTTGATCACCATCACACCGTCGCCCGTATCGATGAAGCCCGTGTTGATGATGTTGCAGCCGTTGGCACGGGCGAAGTCGGCGTTGGCGCCTTGCAGCACCCAGACGTCCGGCGCGACCGGTCGCGGGGCGAGGCGATAGTCGAGGTCCTGAGCCTGTGCGCCACCGGCGAGCATTGCAAGGGCCAGCAGCGCGCCGTGCAGTCGTCTCATGGCGTCACCTGTGCGCGGATGCGGTTGCCGTTGTTGTCGACGCCGGCCACGGTGATGCCGCGCGCGGCCGGGCCGTCCAGATCGAACGAGAAGATCGGGTTTTCGGCCACGGGTTCGTACAGCGCAAGCCGCAGCAACGGCTGGCGCCTGCTGTCGAGCAGTTCGAGCCGTTCGATATGGAACGACGGAATGCCCGCCACCAGACCGGTGTCCATGGGATGCATGACGCGCAGGCGGATGCGGCTGCCTGCGCCGCTGAAGCCCGGGAACACGCGTGATTCCACGCGGTTCAGCGTGGTGCTCCAGGTGGCGTTCGCGCGCGTGGCGCCGGGCAGCGTGCAGCCGCCGCCGGTGGCATCGACGACGAGCGTCGCCACATGCCAGACACCATCCGTGGTGCGCGCAGCCACCCGCACGGGCGACGCCTCCTGAAGCTTGAAGCGGAACGAGAGCGCGGGGCGCGCCTGCATCGGCTCGAACTCCAGCACCTTGCGGATCGGGTTGCGATCGACCACGACGACGATGCGGTCCACCTTGCCCAGCGCCGACGCGTCGAAGGCGATGGGCACCTGCATCGGGTCTTCCGCAAACGCGGGGCCGGTGATCGTGATGCGGGTGTCGAAGGTTGCGGGCGCGGTGCCGAGCGCCTCCTGCCGGACCGTCGGCCAGAGCGGCGAGCCGGCAGGGTCGGCGTTGGCGTCGGCGGCCGCCGGCCATGGCAGGCAGGCGGCCATCAGCACGGCGATGCCTCGCGCGATGGCGCAGGCGTTGGCTTGGAGCCTTCTCATCGAGGGTCTGTCCGGTTCAGGTGAACCGGTGCTCCTGCGAAATGCATGCCATGCGCGAGGCGTGTTCGCACGGCACTGCCAGGCCGATGGCCGTTGCGGTTTGCAACAGCCGCTGTTGCATTCTGGAGCACTCCTGGCAGCGCGCAGCAGCGAGTGGGCGATCGCGGGCCGCGCAAACGTCATTCGCGCAACATGGCCCGGCTCTTGCAGAGAAGGCGCAGACACAGCGCAAGCCAAGACGCTGACGTCATCACTCATCCATCAGGAGACAACCCATGCGTTACGCTCATCCCGGCACGCCGGGCGCCATCGTTTCGTTCAAGTCGCGCTATGGCAACTACATCGGCGGCGAGTTTGTCGCGCCGGTCAAGGGCCAGTACTTCACCAACACCACGCCGGTCACGGGCGAGGTGATTGCCGAGTTCCCGCGTTCCACGGCCGAAGACATCGACCGCGCGCTCGACGCCGCGCATGCCGCAGCCGACGCGTGGGGCCGCACGTCGGTGCAGGACCGCTCGCTGATCCTGCTCAGGATTGCCGACCGCATCGAGCAGAACCTTGAAATGCTGGCCGTGACGGAGACGTGGGACAACGGCAAGCCCGTGCGCGAAACGCTGAACGCCGACATCCCGCTGGCGGCGGACCATTTCCGCTACTTCGCCGGCTGCATCCGCGCGCAGGAAGGTTCGGCGGCCGAAATCAACGAGCACACCGTGGCGTATCACATCCACGAGCCGCTGGGTGTGGTGGGCCAGATCATCCCGTGGAACTTTCCGCTGCTGATGGCCGCGTGGAAGCTGGCGCCCGCGCTGGCTGCCGGCAACTGCATCGTGCTCAAGCCCGCCGAGCAGACGCCGCTGGGCATCTGCGTGCTGCTGGAACTCATCGGCGATCTGCTGCCGCCCGGCGTGCTCAACGTCGTGCACGGCTACGGCAAGGAGGCCGGCGAGGCGCTCGCCACCAGCAAGCGCATCGCCAAGATCGCCTTTACGGGCTCGACGCCGGTCGGCTCGCACATCATGAAGTGCGCGGCGGAGAACATCATTCCGTCGACGGTGGAGCTGGGTGGCAAATCGCCCAACATCTACTTCGAAGACATCATGCAGGCCGAGCCGAGCTTCATCGAAAAGGCCGCCGAAGGCCTGGTGCTGGGCTTCTTCAACCAGGGCGAGGTGTGCACGTGCCCGTCGCGCGCGCTGGTGCAGGAATCGATCTACAGCCGCTTCATGGACGCAGTGATGACCAAGGTGGCCGCCATCAAGCGCGGCGACCCGCTCGACACCGAAACGATGGTCGGCGCGCAGGCTTCGGAGCAGCAGTTCTACAAGATCCGCAGCTACCTCGAGATCGCGCAGGAAGAGGGCGCCGAATGCCTGGTCGGCGGCGATGTGGAAGTGCTGCCCGGCAACCTCGCCAAGGGCTACTACATCAAGCCGACGCTGCTCAAGGGCGACAACAGCATGCGCGTGTTCCAGGAAGAGATCTTCGGCCCGGTGATTGCCGTGACGACCTTCAAGGACGAGGCGCAGGCCATCCACATCGCCAACGACACCGAGTACGGCCTGGGCGCCGGCGTGTGGACGCGCGACATCAACCGCGCCTACCGCGTGGGCCGCGCCATCAAGGCGGGGCGCGTGTGGACGAACTGCTACCACCTGTATCCCGCGCATGCGGCTTTTGGCGGCTACAAGAAGTCGGGCGTGGGCCGCGAGACCCACAAGATGATGCTCGACCACTATCAGCAGACCAAGAATCTGCTGGTGAGCTACGACACCAAGCCGCTGGGCTTCTTCTGATGGTCTAGCAGGACGGCTGGCGCACGGCCATCGACACCCGTGCGCCGGCCGCTGACCTGCCGGGCAACGACCCGCAGGCAGAGACAAGAGCAAGAGAAGAGGAGACACGGCCATGCGCCAACCCAACGCACTGTCGCGTCGCGTGCGCGCACAGGTGTCTGCCCCATCGCTACTGGTGCCTTGCCACCCATAACCCATGCCATGCCGGGTTGCCCGGTGCATCGTCCGCACACGGGGGCACGGCGACGGAACACTTCGGGAGACACACGGTGCATTCGCGTACCAGCCGCCTGTGCAAGGCCGCGCCCCGCCTGAGCGGTGTGGTGCTCGCGCTCGCTGCCGCGGGGCTTCACTCGGGAGCCTGGGCGGAAGACCAGCTTGTTGCGGTGGCATTGCCTGCGGCCGAGGTCGTGGGTGCCACGCCCATCGACAGCATTGGCGTGCCGCTCTCGCAGTTTCCCGCCAACGCCCAGCGCATCAGCGGCAAGGATGTCCGGGAGCAGCGCGCCTCGAACCTGGCGGACGTGCTGAACGAGAACCTCGGCCAGGTCAGCGTCAGCAACGGCTCCGGCAACCCGTACCAGAACGACGTCAACTACCGCGGCTTCCAGGTGTCGTCGCTGCTGGGCGTGCCGATCGGGCTATCGGTCTACTTTGACGGCGTGCGGGTGAACGAGCCGTTCGGCTCGATCGTGAACTGGGATCTCATTCCCATGAACGCCGTGTCGAGCGTCAACATCCTGCCCGGCTCCAACCCGATGTTCGGGCTCAACACACTGGGCGGGGCGCTCGTCGTCAACACCAAGACCGGCAAGGACCACCCAGGAACGTCGATCGACGTGCTGGGCGGCTCGTTCGGCCGCAAGGCCGTGAGCTTCGAGACAGGCGGTGTTGACGCGTCGCGTGGCGTCGACTATTTCGCAGCCGGCAACTTCGACAAGCAGAACGGCTTCCGCGACCACTCCGGCTCGGAAGTGAAGCAGCTGTACGGCAAGGTGCGATGGCGCGGCAACGAGGGCGCGACGCAGCTGGAGCTCTCCGCTGCGCTGGCCGATACGTCGCTGAGCGGCACGCAGTCGTTGCCGATGGACATGATGTCCAACCGCAGCGCCGCCTATACGTGGCCCGACACCATCTCGAACCGGATGGCGCTGCTGAACCTGAAAGGCAGCCACTGGCTGAACGACGACAACCAGATCGCGGGCAGCGCCTACTACCGCAAGGCAAGCCTGCGCAACGTCAACAGCAACGCCGAGCTGGACGACGGCTGCTTCAACGATGACGGATCGCTCGCCACATCCACCACGGCCGGCGTCACGGCCTACAGGTGTGCCAACAGGGCGCCCAACGGCACCGCCGCGAATGCCGTGACGGGTGCGAATGCGCTGGCACTCGGCTATGGGCGTTGGACCAGCGCGATCAACACCAGCGTGGTGGACTCGGCCACGCACGAAGACACGGTCGGCGCGTCCATCCAGTGGTCGAACTTCGACAAGCTGGCCGGGCACAAGAATGCGTTCACGCTGGGCGCGGCGTTCGACCATACGCGCATCACGTATGACCAGACCACGTACCTGGCCCGGCTGATCAACTACGAGACCGTGGTCACGCCCAACCAGCAGTACGGCTTCACGGGCAACGGGCTGGCACCGTCGGCATCGAACCCTGCGTCGTTTACGGGCAGCAACGTCATCGGCGCGGTCAACCTGTCGTCCAGCGTCAACAACTTCAGCGCGTACTTCACCGATACGTTCAGCGTGACGAAGCGGCTGAGCGTGACGGCCTCCGGCAGCTTCAACTACACCACGCTCAACCAGGGCGGCGCGAACCGGCGGTACCTGAACGAAGACGGCGGCTATGCGTGGACGGACGACGTATCGGGCGTGTCGTACTACAACCCCGATTACGCCAACGCCTACCGGTATGCCAACACGGGGTCTGGCAGCGCGTCCGCCCCGAACGGCATCCCCGACGGCGCGGTGGCGGGCCCGGAAACCAACAGCCTGGCCGGCTCGCACCACTATCACCGGTTTAACCCGGCGCTGGGCTTCAACTACGACCTCGGCGGGGGGCAGGGCATCTTCGGCAACTACAGCGAATCGATGCGCGCGCCCACCTCGATCGAACTGTCCTGCGCAGACCCGAACAGCCCATGTTCACTGCCCACCGGCTTCAACGGCGACCCGGACCTCAAGGCCGTCGTGGCCAAGACCATCGAACTGGGCGGACGCGGCAAGATCGGCCAGTCGACCTACTGGAGTGCCTCGTTCTACGACTCGCGCCTGAGCGACGACATCCAGTTCATCGCCACGTCCAACACGTACGGCTACTTCGCCAACGTCGGCAAGACGCAGCGCCGAGGGTTCGAACTGGGCGCCAGCACGAAGCTCGACAAATGGACGCTGTCGGCCAACTTCGGCTATGTCGACGCGGTCTACAAATCGGCATTCACGACGGCGACGGGCCAGCACGTCGTGAGCGGCAACCGGATCCCGGGCATCCCGGACAAGACGCTCAAGCTCGGCGCGTCGTATGCGTTCAGCCCGAGCCTGTCAGTGGGCGGCAGCTTGATCCTGGTCGGCAAGCAGGTGGCGCACGGCAACGAGAGCAACACCGACCCGAACGGCACGGTGGCCGGGTATGGCGTCGTCAACCTGAACCTGCACTACAAGCCGACCAAGCATCTCGAGATCTCGGCGTACATCAACAACCTGTTCAACAAGCGCTATTCCACCTACGGCCTGTCGGGCATCACGAGCATCTACACGCTGACCACGCAGCAGTTCGTGACGCCGGCGCCGCCGCGCGCGATCTGGATCGGCCTGACGTACTCGTTTGGCGGCAAGGCTTCCGGCGTCGACAAGGACTGACCCCACAGCACGAACGACCACCATGACTGCGTTGACCTACTACCTCCGCATCGCCACGCTGCTCGGCGTCGGCTGGGTGTCCATCCTGCAGGCGGGCGCCGAGGTGCCGGACCCCGTTGCCTATGTCACGAACCAGGGCGGGGGCGTCACGGTGCTGAACGCGCGCACGTTCAAGCCCCTGGCCGAGATTGCCGTCGGCAAGGACCCGCGCGGGCTTGCCGTCATGCCCGACGGGCGCTGGCTGCTGACCGCGAACCAGGGCAGTGCCGATGTCTCGGTGGTCGATACGGGCACGCGCAAGGAGGTCAAGCGCATCCCGGTCGGCCGGAACGTCGAGTTCATGCGCATGTCCCCCGATGGCCGGCGGGCCTTCGTGACGTACGAGCCTTCGTCCGGTGGCGGGCCGCCCGGCAAGAGTGCGCCCGCGCACAAGCCGGACGACGACGCACCCGCGGAAGTCGCCGTCATCGACGTCGGTCAATGGACGGTGGTCGGACGCATCAAGGCCGCGCGCGAGACCGAGGCCATCGAGTTCTCGCCCGACGGCAAGCGGCTGCTGGTGGCCAACGAGGGCGACGACACGGTCGGCATCTACAACCTCGCCACGCTCGAGAAGATGCAGTCGATCGACGTGTCGCCGTTCGGCAACCGGCCGCGCGGCATCAAGATCTCGCCCGACGCAAAGGCCTACGTGGTGACGCTCGAGAACTCGAACAACCTGTTGGTGCTCGACGCGGCGCTCAAGCCGGTCAAGACGATACCGACCGAGCGCGGCCCCTACGGTGTCGCGTTTGACCGTGCAGGCCGTTACCTGTGGGTGGCGGCAAGCCGCGCCGATCTGCTGCAGGTGTTCGACGCCCGCACGCTTGCACCCGTGGGCGCGATTCCCGTCGGCAAGCGCTGCTGGCATTTCAGCTTCACGCCGGACGACCGGGCGCTGCTGCTGGCGTGCGGACGCTCGAACAGCGTGCAGGTCATCGACCCGGGCCGGCGGGAGGTGGCCGAGACGCTACAAGGCTACAAGCTGCCCTGGGGCGTGGTGACGTTTCCGAGTTCCATGGGGAGCCTCGATGCGCCGCGCTGACAGACGGACCGGCATGCTGATGCGCGGCGTGACCGGCACCTACACGCACACGCAGATGGTCCTGCACTGGGTGAGCGCGTTGCTGCTGCTGTCCTTGTTTTCGCTCGGCTATTACATGACAGGCCTGCCCAAGGGCGCGCCGGGAAAAGGGCAGTGGGTCAACCTGCATAAATCGCTGGGGCTGACTGCCGCGCTGGTGATCGCATGGCGCGCGGTCGTGCGGCTTCACCGGCCCGCGCCGGCCCCGCTCGCGGGGCTGCGTTGCTGGGAGGCGGAGCTCGCGCGCATCACACATCGCCTGCTCTACATGTGCATGGTGGTCATGCCGCTCTCGGGCTACCTGGGGTCTTCGTTCAACCAGTATGGGACGCGCTTCTGGGGCATCCCGCTGCCGCGCTGGGGCCGGGTCGACAGTGCGTTGCAGCACCTGTTCTACACGCTGCACGGCATGACGGCCTATCTGCTGCTCGGCCTGGTCGTGTTGCACGTGGCGGCGGTGGTCAAGCACCAATGGTTCGACGCACAGCGATGCCTGCAACGCATGCTGCCGCGGCGGCACGAGCATGCGCCATAGGCGGCCGCAACGGTTGCACAGTTGCGCTGTTCCATTTCGCAACAGAACAAACCATGTGTTCAAGCGTGGCACGCAACAGCGCTGCGGCGCGGCTTGCAACACGCGGTTTCCCGGTGTTTCCCGATGGCACGGGATTTGCCCTGGGTTCTGCCGGTGTGACATCACACTGCCGGACCTGGACCACAAAGAAAGAGGTAGAGGAGATAAGAATGAGGACACTACGAGTGATCGCGCTTGCAGCTGCCGTGGTAGCGGCAAGCCTTGCGGCGCATGCGGCGACGCCCCCCGTCACGGACGCCATGATCGACAACGACGCCAAATCCCCCGGCGACGTGCTCAGCTGGGGCATGGGCCCGCAAGGGCAGCGCTACTCGACGCTGACCAAGATCAACACGAAGAACGTCAGCCAGCTCGTGCCGGCGTGGTCGTTCTCGTTTGGCGGCGAAAAGCAGCGCGGGCAGGAAGCGCAGCCGGTCATCCACAACGGCAAGATGTTCGTGACCGCGTCGTACTCGCGCATCTACGCCATTGACCTGAAGACCGGCCAGAAGCTGTGGAAGTACGAGCAGCGCCTGCCCGAGGGCATCATGCCGTGCTGTGACGTGGTCAACCGCGGTGCGGCGCTGTATGACAACCTCGTCATCTTCGGCACCCTCGATGCGCAGCTGATCGCGCTTGACCAGGACACCGGCAAGGTCGTGTGGAAGGAGAAGATCGACGATTATGCGGCCGGCTACTCCTACACCGCCGCCCCGCTCATCGTGAAAGGCATGGTGCTGACCGGCGTCTCGGGCGGCGAGTTCGGCGTGGTGGGCCGCGTGGAAGCGCGCGATGCCAAGACGGGCCGGTTGATCTGGACCCGCCCGACCGTCGAAGGCCACATGGGCTACAAGTACGACAAGGACGGCAACAAGGTCGAGAACGGCATGACCGGCACGCTCAACGCCAGTTGGCCGGGCGAGACCTGGAAGACCGGCGGCGCATCGACGTGGCTGGGCGGCACGTATGACCCGCAGACGGGGCTGGCCTACTTCGGCACCGGCAACCCCGGGCCGTGGAACAGCCACATCCGCAAGGGCGACAACCTGTATTCGTCTTCCACGCTGGCCATCGATCCCGACAGCGGCAAGATCGTCTGGCACTACCAGAACACCCCCAACGACGGCTGGGATTTCGACGGCGTGAACGAGTTCGTGACGTTCGACATGGACGGCCGCCGCGTGGGCGGCAAGGCCGACCGCAACGGCTTCTTCTACGTCAACGACGCGAAGACCGGCAAGCTGCTCAACGCCTTTCCGTTCGTGAAGGTGAACTGGGCCACCGGCATCGACCTCAAGACGGGGCGCCCGAACTACTCGCCCGACCATCGCCCTGGGGATCCGGCTGCCGCCACCGGTGAAGACAAGAAGGGCAAGTCGGTATTCGCCGCACCCGGCTTCCTCGGCGGCAAGAACCAGATGCCGATGGCCTACAGCCCGCAGACCGGCCTCTTCTACGTGCCGGCCAACGAATGGGGCATGGACATCTGGAACGAGCCGATCAGCTACAAGAAGGGCGCGGCGTACCTGGGTGCCGGCTTCACCATCAAGCCGCTCAATGACGATTACATCGGCGCGCTGCGGGCGATCAATCCGAAGACCGGCAAGGTCGAATGGCAGATCAAGAACGGCGCGCCGCTGTGGGGCGGGGTGATGACGACCGCCGGCGGCCTGGTGTTCTGGGGCACGCCCGAGGGCTACCTGAAGGCGGCGGACGCGAAGACCGGCAAGGAGCTGTGGAAATTCCAGACCGGCAGCGGCATCGTGGCGCCGCCCGTCACGTGGGAGGACAACGGCGAACAGTTCGTGGCCGTCGTCTCGGGTTGGGGTGGCGCAGTGCCGCTGTGGGGCGGGGAAGTGGCCAAGCGCGTGAACTTCCTGGAACAGGGCGGTTCGGTCTGGGTATTCAAGCTGCACAAGAGCTGACGTGCATTGCCGATTGCCGCGCGCCCGTAGCGGCGCGCGGCGTCTGCGGCTTCATGGAGTATTCGAACGTGATTACGCGCAATGGAGTGTTTTCGCTGCTCGCCCTCGCGGCTGCAGCCCTCGGTGCGGCGCCCGCGCATGCGGCGCCCGACATGCAGGCCCTGGCGGAGAAGAGCGGCTGCTTTTCGTGCCACAGCATGAACACCAAGGTGGTCGGCCCGGCGTTTGCCGACGTGGCCGCCAAGTACAAGGGCGATGCCGACGCGCCCGCCAAACTCGCGCAGAAAGTGCGTGAAGGCGGCAAGGGGGTGTGGGGCCGCATCCCCATGCCACCGCATCCGAACCTCAAGGACGACGAGGCCAGGCAGCTCGTGGCATGGATTCTGAGCGGGGGTTCCTGACCTGCGTTCGCCAGCACGCTGGGCCGGCGTCACCCGGCCCATTTTTTTCGCTATGCCCGTGTCAGGCGGCGCGAGTTGGCGTCGGTACGGAAGAGGATCGGGACTTCACCGGTGCGGGCGTCGCGCATCTGGCCGAAGCCGTTCACCGCGGCCATCCGGCCTTGCAGTACCACCTTCTGCAGCGCGCCGTGATCGGCGGATTTTCCGCACACCGGATCGGTGCGGGTCGCATCGCCCGTGAGCAGATAGCTCTGGCAGCGGCAGCCGCCGAAGTCTTCTTCGCGCGCGTCGCACGACTGGCAGGGCTCGGGCATCCAATGCGTGCCACGAAAGCGCTGGAAGGCATCGCTGGTCTGCCAGATCTCACGCAGCGGCTGCTGCAGAACGTTGGGCAGCGCGAGCCCCGGCAGCATGCGTGCCGAATGACAGGGCAATGCCACGCCATCAGGCGCAATCCCCAGGAACGTCGTGCCCCAGCCATTCATGCATTTCTTCGGGCGCTGCTCGAAGTAATCGGGCACCACGTAGAGCAACTGGCATCGGTTGCCGATGCGTGTGCGGTAGTCGTTGACCACGGCTTCCGCCTCCCGCAGCTGCTCGAGCGTGGGCATCAGCGCGAGGCGGTTTTCCCACGCCCAGCCGTAGTACTGCGTGTTCGCCAGCTCCAGGTATTCGGCGCCGATCTCCAGCGCCATGTCGATGATGGCGCCCACGTGCGGCAGGTTGTGCCGGTGCATCACGCAGTTCATCACCATCGGGTAGCCGTGCGCCTTGATGAGCCCGGCGATGCGGCGCTTGAGGTCAAACGTGCGCGTGCTCGACAGGAAGTCGTTGAGCTCCCGCGTGGAATCCTGGAACGACAGCTGGATGTGGTCGAGCCCCGCTGCGCGCAACGCACCAAGGCGCTGGTCCGTCAGGCCCACCCCCGAGGTGACGAGGTTCACGTAGAAGCCGAGGCCATGCGCGTGCGCCACCAGCGTCTCCAGGTCCTTGCGCAGGAGCGGCTCGCCGCCGGAGAGGCCCAGCTGCACCGCGCCCAGCGCCCGTGCCTGCGTGAGGACATCGCACCATTGCGCGGTACTCAGCTCAAGGTCGTGCCGCGTGTAGTCGACCGGGTTGGAACAGAACGCGCAATGCAGCGGGCAGCGATAGGTCAGCTCGGCCAGCAGCCACAGCGGCGGCCCCGGCATGGGAGGCGCAGCCGGCATCAGCAGCGATTCGGCCTCAAACGAGCCAGCCGCGTTCGAAGGCATGTTTGACAAAGGCGTGGACCTCCGGCGCGATGCCCTGCACCCCAAAGGCAGACTGCAGGTCATCGATGAGCATGTCGAGGGTGTGGGCGCCGTCGCAGCGCTGCAGGATTGCGGCGGCGCTGTCGTTCAGGGTCACCATGCCCTCGGGATACAGCAGCACCCAGCTCTGCTGCGCGTCTTCCCATTGCAGGCGGAAGGTGCGGTGCAGCGTCGGGCAGAGCGGGTCAGACACGGGCAGCGTCATGGGCGTGGGCTTGTTGAATGGCATCGAGCATCGACCACAGGATGTCGAGCTTGAATTGCAGGATGTCGAGTGCACGCTGCTGTTGCTCGGGCGTGCGGAAATACGCCAGCGTTACGCGCAGGCCATGTTCGACGTCGCGCGAGGCCAGCGGAATGCGCGATCGGAAGTACGCCAGCCCCTCGGGCTGCACCCACGGGTAGTGCTCCGGCCAGCCGGCCAGCCGCTCCTTGTGGATGTCGGGCGCGAACATCTCCGTGAGCGACGAGCACACGGCCTCCTGCCAGGGCGCGCGCCTGGCGAAATTGACGTACGCATCCACGGCAAAGCGCACACCGGGCAGCAGATGCCGGTGGTCCCACAGCGCCTCGCGCGTGAGGCCAACCGCCTCGCCCAGCCGCACCCAGCTCTCGATGCCGCCGGGCTGCGTGTCATTGCCGTCGTGGTCGTGGATGCGCACGATCCACTCGCGGCGCGTTGCGCGGTCGGGGCAGTTCGAGAGGATGGCCGCGTCCTTGAGCGGGATGTTGACCTGGTAGTAGAACCGGTTGGCCACCCAGGTGCGGATCTCTTCAGGCGTGCACTCGCCGCCGCGCATGCGGCGGTTGAACGGATGGTGGATGTGGTAGCCGGCCTGCTTGGCGCGCAGGCGCGCTTCAAATTCTTCGGCGGTCCACGCAACGGGGTGCGTCATAGCCGGATCTCCATGCCGTCGTAGGCCACCTCGATGCCATGCGCCTCCAGCTCGCGGCGTTGCGGCGAGTCTTCGTCGAGGATGGGGTTGGTGTTGTTGATGTGGATGAGGATCTTGCGCGTGGCCGGCAACGTGTCGAGCGTCTCGATCATGCCGCCAGGCCCCGATTGCGCCAGGTGTCCCATGTCGGCCGCCGTCTTGGTGGAGAAGCCGAGCATGCGCATCTCGTCGTCGGTCCAGCACGTGCCGTCCACGAGCACCACGTCGGCGGCGCCGAGTTCATCGAGCACGTGCGGTTCGATGCAGGCCAGGCCCGGCGCATAGAAGGCCCGCTTGCGGCTCTTGCGGTCGACGATGCGCAGGCCGATGTTGTCGCCGGTGCGGCGCGCGTTGCGGCCGGGCGAGTACGGCGGCGCCTTGCTCTGCAGCGGTATGGCGGTCAACGCGACGTCTTCCAGCGGCGGGATGGAGAACGCCGTGCCGTCCAGCGGCAGCACGCGCGTATCGAGCCCGCAGTAGTGCGACAGCATGCGCGTGAGCGGGAACGCGGTGGACAGGTCGCTCAGCACCGCGGCCGAGGCATACACGGGCAGCGCCTGCTGGTGCTCGCGCAGCATCAGCAGACCGGTCACGTGATCGATCTGGGCGTCCATCAGCACGACGCTGACGATGCCGGTGTCGCGCGGCGCGCGCGCCGGCTGCAGCGCGGGGCTGTCGCGCAGCTGCGCGAGGATGTCGGGCGACGCGTTCACCACGATCCAGTGGTGCGCATCGTCGCCGAGCGCGATGGACGATTGCGTGCGCGCCGTCGCGCGGATCGTGCCGCGCCGCACGCCGTCACAGTTGCGGCAGTTGCAGTTCCACTGCGGGAAACCGCCGCCGGCGGCCGAGCCAAGAACCCTGAGTGTCGTCATGATGCAGAACCTGCGTGATGGGCGGATCGAGCAAGAAGCCGGCCAAGTGATGGCGCAGAGAAAAGAAGCCCGCCGTGGAACGTCGGCGGGCCCGCAGAGCGCTGTGTCTTCAGTCGCCTTGCATCAGCGATTGGCGATGTACATCGTGATCTCGAAACCCAGTCGCAGTTCGGTGTAGGCGGGCGTCGTCCAGTTCATGTCTCCTCCTAGAGGGTTGGCATAGTTAGTGAATGCAAGGGCTTGCTGTGCGGCGGGCGCAGGCCTGTTGCCCGACGCCGCCGCAGCGTGTGAAAGGCAACATCCATGCCCGCTTCTGCCTGGCCCGACGAGACGATCCGGTTTGACCTGCGCACCCCGGATGCCCACCGCTTGCACGTGCGGCAATGCGGCCCGCAGCACGGCGAGCCGTGGCTCGTGCTGCATGGCGGGCCGGGCAGTGGCTGCCAGCCCGCCATGGCGGCGTGGTTCGACCCGCTGCGGCATCGCGTCGTGCTGCCGGACCAGCGCGGCGCAGGGCATTCGGCGCCCGCCGGCACGCGCCGCCGCAACACCGTCCCCGCGCTGCTCGCCGACCTGGAGCAGTTGCGCAAGACACTTGGCATCGAGCGCTGGGGCGTGGTCGGCGGGTCGTGGGGCGCGGCGCTTGCCGTGGCCTACGCCGATCGCTTTCCGCAGGCCGTGTCGGCGTTGGTTCTGCGCGGCACGTTCCTCACCGGCTTCGATGATGTGCAGGCGCTGTTCAACGCGCGCGGCGCGGGGCGGGCGCTGCTGCGCGGCACCCGCCGCATGGGGCAGGGCCTGCCGGGGGCGCGCGGGCGGCTCGTTGTTGCGTCCCGACTGTTGCAGCGTGGGACACCTGTTCAGAAATTGAACATTGCCGCGCAGTGGCAGCAGGCGGAGCGCCGTCTGCTGAGGTTGCCGCCCGCGCGGCGGGCCAGGCCGGCACAGCAGAAGCAGATGGACACGCTGCGCAAGTACCAGATCCAGGCGCACTACCTGATGCGCCGTGCCGGCTTGGGCAAACCAGCCCTGCTTGCGGCGGCGGCGCGCATCGGCGCACGCGGGCTTCCGGTGACGCTGCTGCATGGGCAGGACGACAACGTTTGCAGGCCGGCCAACGCGCGGCGCGTGCAGGCCGTCATACCGCAGGCAAGGCTGGTGTGGGTGCCGGGCGGACACCTGGCAGTCGGCAAGATGGTGCAGGCGCTGCGGGCGGCCATCCGCAGCGCGGGCGGTTCAGTCGCTGCGCGCCAAGCCGCCGGCCTCGTCGATCTTGCGGTAGACCGTGTTGCGTGAAATACCCAGCGCCTTGGCCGCCGCCGAGATATTGCCGTTGTGCGCCTTCACTGCCGCCAGGATCGCCATGGTTTCGACATCGGCCAGGCGCGTGGGCTGCGTGCCCGCTTCAGCGACAGGCGCGGGCGATGCCGGCGCCGCGGCGGCATTCGCAGGGGCCGCCGGTGTGCCGTGCCGCGCGTGCCAGTCTTCAAGAAAATCGTCGGGCAGGTGGTCTTCGGTAATTTCCGGCGCCCCCTCGGCCATCAGGCAGGCGGTGCGCAGCAGGTTGCTGAGCTGGCGGATGTTGCCGGGCCAGTGGTAGCTGCGGAACATCTGCGCCACTGATGCGCTGAGCGGCGGCGCGCCGGCCTGCTCCTGCTGCAGCAGCTTGTTGGCCACCGCGTCGAGGTCGCTGCGTTCGCGCAATGCCGGCAGGCGCACCACCAGGCCGTTGAGGCGGTAGTACAGGTCTTCGCGAAACTGTCCGCTGGCGACCATCTCGCGCATGTTGCGGTGGGTCGCGCACACGACCGCCACGTCCACCTGGACGAGCTTGCTGCTGCCCAGCGGCGATACCGCACGCTCCTGCAGCGCGCGCAGCAGCCGGGCCTGCAGGTGCAGCGGCATGTCGCCGATCTCATCGAGGAACAGCGTGCCGCCATTGGCCAGCACCATCTTGCCGATGCCGCCTTTCTTGCGTGCGCCGGTGAAGGCGCCTTCTTCGTAGCCGAACAGTTCCGACTCGATGAGCGCTTCCGGGATCGACGCGCAGTTGACGGCGACGAACGGGCCGGCGTGGCGCGGGCTGTCGGCGTGGATGGCGCGCGCCAGCAGCTCCTTGCCGGTGCCGGTCTCGCCCAGCACCATGATCGTGATGTCCTTGCCGATGACCTTGCGCAGCTTGCCGATGACGCTTTTGATCTGCGCGTCGCCCGTGTCCAGCGCGTCGAGGCTTGCCGCCTGGCGCGCTGGCTCGGCGTAGGCCCGGCGTGCCGAGGCGGTATCGCGCGCACCGGTGGCATCGTTCTCGAGGGCGCCCGTTGCGATCGGGCTGCCCGGCCGTTTCCATTCGACACGGGCGAACACCTTGACGCCGCTGGGCAGCTGCAATTGCACGACACCCGCCGGCGCGCGGCGCGCCGCGTCCATCAACTGCGACATCGACAGCCCGAACAGCGACGAGAAGGTATGCGCGTGCAATGACCGGATCGACAGCCCGAGCTGGAACTCCCCGCTGCGGTTGGCCGACAGGAACCGCCCCGCCGGCGTGAATGCCGCGATGCCCTCGACCAGCGTGCCGATGAACTCCGGACGCGAATGAAAGTGGATGCAGACGACGTCCTGGAACGCGTTGGCAAACAGGTGGTTCTCGATCATCTGGGCCGACATCCGCACCAGCGCCATGGTGTGCTTGTGGAAACCGCGATGGTCGCCCGTGACGTCGAGCGCACCCACCGTCTTGCCGTACGGGTCGAAGATCGGCGCGCACGAGCACGTCAGGAACCGGTTGGCTTCGAGGTAATGCTCGGCGCCGTGGACGAGCGTGGGCTTGCTCTCGGCCAGGGCGGTGCCGATGGCATTGGTGCCGCGGCTTTCTTCCGACCACGACGCGCCGGGCTGCAGGGCGACCTTGCTGGCCTTCGCGAGGAAGTCGTCGTCCCCGAGCGAATGCAGGATCAGGCCCGACGTATCGGTCAGGATCACCATGCTCTGCGTGTTCACGATCTGGCTGTAGAGCGTCTCCATGACCGGCAGCGCGTGCGTGAACAGCGATTGGCTGCGCTCGATCTGCGTCCTCAGCTCGCTTTGCTGGACCGGGCAGAAATCGGGCGATTCATACCGGCGCAGGCCATACGACTTCGAGCGCTCGTGCGCTTGGGCGATCAGCTCGGGCTGATCGTGTTCCGGCGTTTCACCGGGCGTGGCGGGGGCACTGTCGGAGGCGCGCTGGGCGGCTGCCGCGGGGTGGGTCATGGTTGTCTCCTTGAAGTCGCCCGCCATCTGTGAGCGGGTCGCCCGGCTTGCGGTGGTCGGCATGCCGGAAGTGTTGCGCCATGAAGCAAAACGCTTGCCAGCGTGTTGCATTCCTGAGCACCCGTGTCATGCCCGCTGTGGCGTCGGGCGCAAGCCCGTTTGCGATGCCGCCTGTGCGGATCGCCGCGTCAGCACCTTGGTATGGCTTTTGCAGAAATGTCTCCAAAACGCATTTCCACAACACACAGGAGACACTCTTGAAAACGCCACGCAACGTGTTCGCGCTGCTTTCCGCCTGCGCGCTTCTGGCCGGGGGACTGCCCGCCACCGCCACCGCCCACGGCGACGTGACACCGCAGGCCGTGGACACGCACACCTTACCGCAACTCGGCGCCGACTGGCGTCAGGACAATCCATACCGCACGGGGCCCGCGCACGACGAGGCGCAGCGCATCGGTTCGTCTGCGTACAACCAGAACTGCGCGCGCTGCCACGGTCTGGAGGCCATCTCCGGCGGCATCGCCCCCGACCTGCGCAAGCTCGATACCGACTGCATGTCGCTGGCCGACGCCAGGAAGAAGGAGGCCTGCTACGCCGAGGTTTCGCAGTACTTCACGGCGACGGTGCGCAAGGGGCGCACCCGCGACGGCCGCGTCTACATGCCGCCGTTTGAAGGCGTGCTGAGCCAGGAAGCCGTCTGGGCCATCAAGACGTATCTCGAATCGCGCCGCGTCAAAGACTGAGGCCTGGCCGCCCGCCGGCGTGCCCGGCGGTGCACCGGCGCCCACCTGCCAGGAGAAGCCCATGAGCCCCCGTCCGTTGCTGGACATAGGACGCGTCTGCCGCCGCCTTGTCGGCCTGTGCGTTGCCGTGGCCGCCGTTTTCGCGGCCGCCGCGCCGGCGCACGCCGACATGGCGAAGATCCTCGCGAGCGGCAGCCTGAAGGTCGCGCTGTACAAGGGGTTGCCGCCGTTCTCGGGCAACGTCGGCGACCAGTTCGAGGGGATCGACGTAGCGCTGGCCCGTGCGCTGAGCAGGCAGATGGGCTTGTCGACCGCCTTGCTGCCGTTTGACGCCAGCGACGACAGCATGTCGGACGATCTGCGCAACATGGTGTGGCGCGGACACTATCTCGGCTATGGCCCGGCCGACGTCATGCTGCACGTGCCGGTGGACCCCGCCTTCATCCGGGAGAACCCGCAGGTGCTGATCTTCGCGCCGTATCACCGCGAGGAGTTCGTGCTCGCGTACGACCGTGAACGCATCCCGCAGGTCAGCCGGTTCGACGATCTCGTGGGCCAGGCCACCGGTGCCGAGGGCGGCTCGGCCGGCGCCAATGCGTTGCTCTCCACCGGCCAGGGGCTGCTGCGCGACAAGGTGAAGATCTACGCCGACGCCGATGCGGCATTGCGTGCGTTGTTCTCGGGCGAGATCGTCGCAGCCATGGTGACACGCGCGCAGTATGAAAGCGCGCTCAAGGCACAGGGCCAGCCTGCCGCGCGTTTTGCCGTCACGCAGCTTCAGTCGCCGCTGCTGCCTGCGCGCGGGTGGGCGATCGGGATGGCGGTGAAGGCGGATCAGCGCACCCTGGCGCAGGCGCTGGAAGAGGCGCTGAACGCATTGCGCGCGAGTGGCGAACTACAGCGCATCTTTGCGCAGTACGGCGTGTCGATGGTCGCGCCATAGGCGGCACCATGTCGACGTATCCGGCCAATTGGCAGTGCGGACTGCAATCGGCGGCCAGTTCGCGCGCTACAGCTTCTCGGTTGCGGCGTGCTTGGACGGCAACGCACTCACGTTGTCGTCGAACGGGGAGTCGACTGGCAGTTTGGAGAAGTGGTGGATCTTGGGCGCATGCGAGTCGTCGGCCTGCGCGTCGTGCGGCTCGATGAACGACATGGCCGTGCGCCGCTTGATCGCGTGCGGCTCGCGTGCCTGCGATTCACGCCACAGCTCGGCAGTGAACTTCAGCCCTGCGCGCAGCGCATGCGCGCTTTCCTGCTTGCCCTTGCGCTGGTCCGATACGCGCTCGATGCCCTTCTTGACGACGTCTTCCAGGAACGTGATGCGCGCGCGGTAATAGTCGGCGTGCATCTGCGCGTCGAGCACGCGCTGCTCTGCCTGGTACAGCTCCATGCGCAACTCGCTCAGCGCGCGCTCGGCCTGCTTTTCGGGAGAGGGAGCATGGTTCAAGGCCCAGTTTGCAATCCACCGCAACATGGTCAAGCCCTCCTGTCTTGCGGGCGTCTGTCGGTTTCATGACGGACACCGCTCGCCGCCCACGCGCCGATCGGGTTGATCGCCGCTTGCAGAACAGACTATCAAAAAAGCGAGATCACTTGCGCTAGTCCAGGTGCATGCCTGTTGCGAAAAGGAAGCATGGTCCGTTTGGGTGAGATGCACGCTGCGCGACTTCTGGTGTGATGTCCGGATTGGCTCGCGTGAAACCGTTGCCGAGGCAAGCCGCGGCGTGCGTTGCGCAAGCGATTGCGCCGCGTGGGCGCACACGTGCGACGGGGAATTCAGCGGAAGCGGTACGTCAGCGACGCCATCGCCGTGGTCTGCTGGCGGCGCTGCGTGATGGGGCTGCCGGCCGCATCGCCGCGCAGCCGCGCAACCGTCACCGAGCCGTTGGCCGTCCAGCGGTCGTCGAGCTTGCAGCTGACGATGGCGTTGACGTGCAGGTCGCGCACGCCGGCATGCGTCACGAAGACGGGCAAGCCCGAACGCGCGCTCTGCCCATCGTCCACGCCAAAGAACGTGCGCATGTACTGGCCGTTCGTCCAGGACACGCCCGTGCCGAGGCTGAACAGCCAGCGGCCGACCGGCGCACTCGCGTAGGCATCGGCATTGGCGATCAACCCTTGGCGATTGCCAAGAATGTCCTGCTCCGCATCGGTGGACAGCGTGAGGAACGACACTGTGACCTGCGCGAACGCCTTCGCGCGCACCGTGGCGTTGACATTGCCGAGGCCATTCAGCCGCGCGTCGTCATGCGCATGGCGCCACGTCGGGTCGAACTGGAAGTTGCCGCCCACCTGCCACGTGTCGTTGTTGGCGAGGTACACGCCGGCAAAGTCCATCCCCTTGGAAAAGAACCGATGCTTGTACTCGATCTCCTGATCGATCCACGGAAACACGAAGCTCGATTTCGCGCCCGGATATCTGGGCGACACGTAGACCGCCGGGCCGACGGCCACGCTCCAGTCGGATGAAGGCGCATCCGCCACCGAGGCCCGCGCGGATGTCGCGCACAGCGATGCGGTCACGAGGCAGGCAGGCAACGCAGAGGATGCGAGACGACGCAGCATGGGAAGGGCGCGAGCAGAAGTGGAGGGCGCGCCATTGTAGAGCACCGATGCGGCCGCGCGCGCCAATGGAAAACGCCGGGCGAGCCCGGCGTTCCTGACGGCAAAGCGAGCCTTATTGCTTGGCCGGCTCGGCGGCCTTCGGGGCCGATGCTGCGTCGGTCTTGGCTTCCGACTTGGCGGCAGCCTTGGCCTTCTGGTGTGCGTGGTGCTTCTTCTTGGCGTGCTTGGTGTCGGCCTTCGGCGCGGAGGCCGTATCAGCTGCCGCAGCCGTGGCGGCCGGAGCCGAAGCAGGTGCGGCGGCCGGTGCGGACGCGGTGCCAGCTGCGAACACCGGGGCTGCGAAGGCACCGGCAACGATCAGGGCGGCCAGGGATTGAGCGACTTTCATGTGAGACTCCTTGAGCGGAACAAGCGGGATAGTGGCGGGACTCCAGATACATGGATCTCGTCCCATTTGCGATCCATGTCTCCAAAAACGCCCCGCATTGCGGCCGCGATGACCGCCGTTTGTAAGCGTTCTTCCCGCGGTGTAAGCGGGCGTAACGGCGCACTGGCCCTCGGTGCTGCGCAGCGCTTCTCCCGGCGGCCTGAAAATCGCGCTAAAGTGGCTTGACTTAGAGTGCGCTCTAACTCCTAAGCTGCGTTCATGACCACTTTCCTGACCATCGCCCAAGTTGCCGAGGCCACGGGCCTGTCGACGCACACGCTGCGCTATTACGAGCGCATCGGGCTGCTCGACACCGTGCAGCGGCGCGACAACGGCCATCGCGTGTTCCGTGCGCAAGACATGTCGTGGCTCGCGTTCGTGCTGCGCCTGCGCGACACCGGAATGCCGATTGCGCAGATGCGGCAGTACGCGGCGCTGCGGCGGCAGGGCGATACCCTGGAGAGTGTGTCGGCGCGCCGGCGCCTGCTGGAAGAGCATGCGGCGGCGCTGGAAGCGGAGCTGCGTGCCCGGGCCGAAACGTTGGCCGTGCTGCGCGCGAAGCTCGTCGTCTACGACGACATCCGGGCCCGGATCGAAGGCGCGGATGATGTGCGCGGCTCCCCTTCCCCATCTCGCCAACCTAAACGCCAATTGAGAGGAAGCGCATGACCCCGATCACCCGCATCGCAGACGCCGCACCGCAGGCCGCACACCAAGCCAACCCGCAGAACGACCGCTACGCCCGGGGCTGGCAAAAGCTCAAGGAGGTCGATGATGTGGCCGGCGAACGCGTGGTCGAGGCCATGGCCGACATCTCACCCGATCTCGGCCGCTATATCGTCGAATTCGGCTTTGGCGATATCTACAGCCGTGCCGGCCTGACGCTGCGCGAGCGCGAGATCGCCACCATCGCCGCGCTCACGGCGATGGGCAACGCGACGCCGCAGCTGAAGGTGCACATCGCGGCAGGGCTGAACGTGGGCCTCACGCGAAATGAGATCACTGAGACGATCCTGCAGATGGCGCTATATGCCGGCTTTCCGGCGGCGCTCAACGGCATGTTTGCCGCCAAGGAGGTGTTTGCCGATCACGATGCCGATGCCGCCGCGCCGGCGGGGGGGTCGATGCGGCGCGAGACGAGCAGCTGATCGATGCGGTGGTTGTCGATGTCGAGCACTTCAATGTGCAGCGGCCCGATGTCGACCGTCTCGCTCTTCTTCGGAATGCGCTTGAGCGCATAGATGACCAGCCCGGCAAGCGTTTCGACATGATGTTCGCCGGGCAGGTCGTCCAGGTCGAACGCGCGCTTGACGTCGCCCAGCGGCGTGACGCCGTCGATCAGGCACGAGCCGTCGTCGCGGCGCACGATCTGTTCGTCTTCGCCGAGGTAGAGGATGTCGCCCATCACCGCGCCGACGATGTCATCGAGCGTGACCACGCCCACCACCAGCCCGTATTCGTTCACCACCGCGCCAAAGCGCTCGTGCATCTCGCGAAAGCGCGTGAGCGCCTGCGACAGGTTCAGCGTGTCGGGCAGCACCAGCAGGTTCTTGTCATAGTGCTTGCCGAGGTTGCGGATCATGGCCGACGACTCTTCCGAGAGGATTTGCTGCAGGATGTCCTTGGACGCGATGAAGCCGAGCACGGAATCGATATCGTCGCGGCAGACGAGGTATTCCGCGTGCGGCTGCGCGATGATCTTCTTCTTGATGGATTCCAGCGGCTCGTCCACCGTGAAATAGACGACCTCGTCGCGCACCGTCATCACCGAGGTGATGGTGCGCGACTCCAGCTCGAACACGTTCTCGATCACGGCAAGCTCGTGCTTGCGCAGCACGCCAGCCTCGGCCCCCGCGCCCACCATGGCAGTGATGTCTTCCGTGGTGATCTGTTCCACCCGCTGCGTGGGCACCCCCAACAGCTTCAGGAACACGTCGGCCGTGCCGTTAAACAGCCAGACGATGGGCCGCAGCACCCGCAGGCATGTCTGCATGGGACCGATGATGCCCATGGCGCAGCGCTCGGGGTAGAGCACCGCCAGGCGCTTGGGCAGCAGGTCGGCAAACAGGATGAACAGCCCCGTGACGATGATGAAGCCGGCAATGTTGGCAATGCGTTCGGCGCGCCCGGCCGGCAGCCAGTCGCCCAGCCATGCCGCCAGCGGCGCGGACACCTGGCTGTCACCGATGATGCCGGCGAGGATGGCGACGGCATTCACGCCGATCTGCACCACTGTAAAGAAGTTTCCTGGCATGTCCTTCAGCTGCAGCACGCGCAGGGCGCGGTTGTCGCCGTCGTCGGCCAGGGTTTGCAGGCGCGTACGGCGCGAGGCCGTCAGGGCAATCTCGGAGGCAGAGAAGAAGGCGCTGATCAGCATCAGCGCAACAAGCGTGAAGGCAGACATGATGTGGGGGCGGGCGGCGCTGCAGCATGGCCCGCTCGGGCGGAATGTGGCTCCGGCTCATCATGGTGCAGCGCCGATTGGTTTGTCAAACCGCTCCCAACGATGCAGCGCTGGCGACAATGCAAACAATTGTCTATGTCAAAGAGGGGGGTGCGGTCAACAAAAAAGTGGTTTGCCCGGTGCCCGCACCATCGGCGATACTTGCGCTCTCGGACATACTGTCTCGATAAGCCTTGCGGGGCCTGCATCTTGGGCTGGCGGTCGAGAACTCAGCAGATGTTCCGGCAGGCGCAACCATAAGCGTCAATTTTCCGTGCCGGCGTAGACCGGCCCAACCGATGCACACAGTTGCATACCGGAGTCGCAGTTCATGGGGATTCTCAGCCGTCTACAACGGCGCACCGGGGGGAAACGGGGGAATGCAACAAGGATGCTCAAGCGGTGGGCCGTGCTTTGCGCGGCTGCGATCAGCCTGACGCCTTGCGTGTCGATTGCGCAGCAAGCGACCGCCACTTCCGGTTCCGGTGCGCTCAGCGCTGCGTCATCAGCGGTCGCCTCGCCGAATATCGCGTGGTATTACGGGGACAAGCCGCCTGTGGCGCAGCTGCGCGCCTTCGATGTGGTCGTGGTGGAGCCTGACCACGGCTTCGACCCCTCCCGCTGGAACACACCGCACACGCAGTGGTTCGCGTATGTCAGCGTGGGCGAGGTGACGCCGCAGCGGCAGTGGTACAAGGCATTGCCGAAGGCCTGGCTGCTGGGCGACAACGCCGCGTGGGCTTCGCGCGTGGTCGACCAGGCCCAGCCCGAGTGGCCGGCGTTCTATGTCGAGCATGTCATCAAGCCGCTGTGGGACAAGGGTTACCGGGGCTTCTTCCTCGATACCCTCGATTCGTACCAGCTCGTCGCCAAGGACGATGCCGCACGCGCTGCGCAGGAAGCCGGCATGGTGCGCACGATCCGCGCGATCAAGGCGCGCTATCCGGAGGCGAAGCTCATCTTCAACCGCGGCTTCGAGATCCTTCCGCAGGTGCATGGCCAGGCGTACGCCGTGGCGTTCGAGTCGCTGTATCGCGGGTGGGATCAAGGCGCCAAGCAGTACAGGAACGTGAGCGACGCCGACCGTGCATGGCTGATGGGCCAGGCGCGCACGATCCGCGACGAATACCACCTGCCGGTCATCTCCATCGACTATTGCCCCGCCGCCGACCGCGCCTGCGCACGCGAGACGGCCCAGCGCATCAAGGCACAGGGCTTGATTCCGTATGTGACCGATCCGGAGCTGTCGACCATTGGCGTGGGCCGCATCGAGGTACTGCCGCGCAAGGTGCTGATCCTGCAGGAGCGCGACCCCCGCAACACGATCGACACGAGCGAGGGCGTGCGCTTTGTCGCCATGCCGCTCAACTTCCTCGGCTACGACGTCGAATACGCCGACATCAACAAGCCGCTGCCCGCCGACGTGCCGCCCGACCACTACGCTGGCGTGGTCGTGTGGGTCAATACGAGCCCGATCAAGCAGGTGGGGGCGCTGACGTCATGGGTGCGGCAGCGCATCCGAGACGGCGTGCGCATCGCCTTCATGAACCAGTTCGGCATGCCGGCCGATGCGGGCATGGCCAGCCTGCTCAAGCTGCAGCTTGTCTCGGGGCGCGCCACCGGCCCGCTGACCGTGGTGTCGCAAGACAAGATGATCGGCTTCGAGATGGCCCCCCGCCCTGAGCGGCGCGAGGCTCAGCCGATCCAGGTGGGCGCGCATGGGCAGTCGCTGTTGCGCCTGAAGTCGGGCAATTTCGAGTTCGATGCCGCGGCCGTCACCGAGTGGGGCGGTTATGTGCTGAACCCGTACGCGGTGTTTTCGATGGACACCCTCGAGCAGGCGCGCTGGATCGTGCAGCCGCTCGAATTCTTGCGCCGCGCCCTGGCATTGCCCGACATGCCCATCCCCGACGTGACGAGCGAGAATGGCCGCCGGCTGATGCTCGTTCACGTGGATGGCGACGGGTTTGCTTCGCGCGCCGAGTTTCCTGGCCCGGAGTATTCGGGCGAGGTGCTGCTGCAGGACATCTGGGACAAGTACCGCATTCCGACCACGCTGTCGGTGATTGAAGGCGAGGTCGGCTCCACGGGCCTGTATCCGAAGCTCTCGCCGCGCCTGGAGGAGGTTGCGCGCAAGATGTTCGCGCTACCGTACGTCGAGCTCGGCTCGCATACCTACTCGCACCCGTTCGACTGGAGCCGCACGGTGCCGGGCGCTGCATCGGCGGGGCCGGGCAAGGATGCGGGCGGTGGCGACACGGCCTTCGCGCTGACCATTCCGGGCTACAAGTTCAGCCTGGAGCGCGAGATTGCCGGTTCCATCCGCTACATCGACGAACGCCTTGCGCCGCCGGGCAAGCGCGTGAAGATCCTGCAGTGGTCGGGCGACTGCCAGCCGCCGGACGTGGCGGTGCGCATGGCGTGGCAGGCCGGCGTGGTCAACATCAACGGCGGCGACACCGTCATCACGCGCAGCTCTCCGTCGTGGACGGAGATCGCGCCGCTCGGCATCGACAAGGGCGCGGGGGCCTACCAGGTGTTTGCGCCGAACCAGAACGAAAACGTTTACACGAACGACTGGACCGGTCCCTTCTACGGTTTCGACCGGCTGATCGAAACGCTGCAGATGACCGATACGCCGTATCGCTTCAAGCCCATCAACATCTACTACCACATGTATTCGGGCACCAAGCTGGCGTCGCTCAAGGCCTTGAAGAAGGTCTACGACTACGCGTTGTCGCAGCCCGTGCTGCCCCTGTACACCACCGAGTACGTCGCCAAGGTGCTCGACTTTCGCGACATGGCGATCGCGCGTGACGGCGACCAATGGGTCGTGCGCGGCAACGGTGACCTGCGCGAGCTGCGCTGGATGGCGCCCGGCACGCCGCGCCTGGCCGACGCACACGGCGTGACGGGCTATGACAAGGCCGCCGGCGGCCTCTACATCCACCTCGATGACGGTGCCGCGCGCTTTGCCATGACGTCCGCCGCCGAGCCCGCCCGCCTGCCTTACATTGCCGAGGCCGCCGCGTTTGTGCGCAGGTTCGAGCGCACCGGCAACGGCATCTCGTTCGAGGTGGGGGGCTATTACAAGCCGTTCGTGCGCGTTGCCAACGCCGGTGCATGCCGTGTGAAGGTCGACGGCGCACCCGCCCGCGCCGGCCGTGGCCAGGGTGACAGCCTGCGCATCGACTTGCCCGGTGGCGCCGCCCAATCCGTGACTTATCAGCGCGTCGATGTGGTCTGCTGACCTGCCCCCCCGTGAACGGCTGCTGCCGCCCTGGCTGATCGGTGCGCTCGGTGCGCTGATAGGGCTGGCGCTCGCGCTGATGTTCCCGCGCGAGCGGCTGGAGGCGCGCCTGCTGGAGGGCGGCAAGGTCGATGCCCTGTCGGTGGCGTATCTCGAAGCGTGGCTGCGTGTCCGCCCGAACGATGGCGAGTTCCTGAGCGTGCTGGCTGCGCAGTACGTCCGCACCGGGCGCCTGGACGAGGCTGAAGCCATGCTCGTCCGCATGCGTGCGCTGCACGACGCATCGGTCGACCGCGAAGCGCTCTTGCTCGAGATCGCCATCCGCGAACAGCGTGCGTATGCGCTGCAGCCGAACGATCCGCAGCGTCTTGCCATGCTAGATGCGTTGCGCGGGCTCCTGAAGCAGGCACAGGGGTTCCAGTGGACGGCGCCGGAACTGGAGGTACTCGCCGCCAAGGCTCGCGCGCTGGATCAGGGCGCGATCGCGGTGCAGTTCTATCAGCGTCTCGCCAGGCAGGACGTCGCCCGCGCGTCGCAATGGCAGGCGCGCACGGCGGAGATCGCGCTCGGCGTTGGCGAATATCGCGCCGCGGCGGAGGCCAACTTTGCCGCGCAGGCCCAGGCCAAGTCGATCGACGCGCAGCGCCGCTACTTCATCGCCGGCCTGCAGGCCCTGCAGGGCGGCAACCTGCTCGACGACGCCATGGCCGAAGCGCAGCGGCGCGCAGGTCCGCTGCTCGACGATGCCGAAACGCTGCGCTTTCTCACGCGCCTGGCCCTGGCCTGCAACCGGCCGGATCTGGCCGACCAGTACGCGCGACGCCTGCTGCATTTGTCGTGGCGCGGGGCAGAGGGGCAGCCCGCCCTGGTGGCGGGCACGGCGCCGCACGAGTGGACGTTTGCCGGCCGCCCGCAGCCGCTGCCGACGCTGGCGGACGTGGTGTTCATGGATGGCCCGCAAGGCCTCTCGCATCCGCAGCGCCATGCCGCGCGCATCCGCACCGTGGCCGAGAGCGCCGGTCCGGCGGGCGAGGCCATCGCACGTGGCATTGCCCCCTTCAATGCAGACGATTACGACCTCGCGTATCGCGTCTTCCTGAGCAGCGGGAACCTGCGCGACGCCTTGCGCGTGGCAGAAGCGGCCGTGCGCCAGCGCCCCGACCTGAAGATCTGGACCGAGCGCGCCGCGCAGGTGGCCGAATGGGATCGCCAGCCGATGGCGGCGCTCAAGTACTGGCTGGCCTACGCGCAATCGAGCGGCGACGATGCAGCCTGGCAGAACGTCCTGCGCCTGGCGCCGGCGCTCAATGAAGACCACGCCTATCTGGCCGCCCTGCGTTACGAGGCCAGCCGCCAGCCGGGCGACATGAAGCTGCTCGACCAGGTCATCGCGGCGTATGAGCGCTTGGGCGAGCCGGAGCAGGCGCTGGCCTATCTGACCGGCATCGCGCGCGGCGCGCATCGCCAGGCTGTGCTCGAGCGCTATGCCATGCTGGCCGAACGCGCCGGCAAGGACGACGTGGCCTACGATGCCTACGTGCGCCTGCAGAAGGAATTCGGCCCCAACGCCGGGTATGCGCTCAAGCTCGCGAACCTGCTCTACGTGCGGGTGCGGTTCGAGCAGGCGCTTGCCGCCATGCAGGCCGCGCGCAACGTGGCGTCGCCGACGGACGATCTCTACTGGCGCACATTCGCCCAGCTCGCGCGACTGAACCAGCGCGACGACCTCTCGCGCGAGGCCTATCGCCAGCTGCTGATTGGCGGCAACGTGCAGCCGGATGACCTGGCGACGATGATCGACTTCTACGACGGCAGCCCCATCGACGCCGGCCGTCTGGCCGAGCTCGCCTTCCGCAAGGACGGCACGATGACCCAGCTGCAGCAGGCCATCTACTACTACACGCGGGCGCGTGCGTTCCGCCGCATCGACGCGCTGCTGGCGTCGCTCAGGCCGGAACAGCGGCGCGCCGCCGAGCAGTCCGCGGGGGTGCTCGGAGCGCGCGCCGAGTATTACCGCCTGAGCGGCCGCTGGGATGCCGCCATGCGCGATCTGCGCCGCGGTGTTTCGCTGCCCGACGCCGGCAGCGACGTGAAGGCCGCCTACCTGTGGAGCCTGCTGGATTCCGGCCAGAACGGCGAGCTCAGGCGCGCCCTGGCGCGGTGGCGTGGCGAGGCCGAGAACGACTCCGCCTACTGGGCCGCCTATGCGGCAGCCGGCCTGCAGCTGTTCGATGCCAATCTTGCGCTGCATTTCCTGGGCCGCCAGGGCAGGTCGATGCAGACCGATCCGCTGTGGCTGCTAGCCTATGCCGACGCGCGCGACATGGCCGGTCAGGCCGATGCCGCCTGGGGCCTGCGTCGCGAGGCATGGTGGCTGCTGTGGAAGGCGGATGGCGCGCGCGCCGCCAAGCCGTCGGGCGCCGCGCCGGCCGCCCGCCGCACGGGCACGCGCGTCACGGTGGGCGAGGACGATGCCGTGCCGCTGGAACAGGACGCACGCACCGAGCTGCGGGCGCGCCGTGTTGCGCTGGCCCAGACGTTCGCGTCGGGCGACCTGTCGCAGCGTCTGCTGATCGAGCTGCTGCGTGACGATCGCCGCGCCACGAAGCAGGCGCGCGAAGGCGGCCGCTCCGCCATGGCCCAATCCGAACTGGGCGACATCGATACGCTGCCGCCCGAGCCGCCCGAAAGCCCGGCCGACAAGCGCAAGCGCGACACCGTGAGCGACCAGCTCGTTTCCGCCGTCGCCAAGGAGGCCGCGCTGGGCTGGGCACTGTCACAGGAAGCGAACGATCTGGCCCGCGCCTGGCTGCTGCAGCAATACGCCCGCCGCATGACGCGCCCGGCCTATGCCGAAATCTCCATCGCGCTGGCCGAGCGCGATCTGCAGACGCTCAATCGCCTGCTCGACGACACGCCCGATCGCATCCCGCTGTACAACCGTATCGACGCCAATGTGCTGACGGACCGCCTGGGCGAGGCCCAGCGCCTGTCGTTCGAAGGCTTGTCCACGGCACCCGACGACGAGCAGCTCCACCAGCGGGTGCGGGAAACGCTGCTGACCAACGCGCAGGCGCTGGAGCCGCGCGAGACCTGGTTCAAGCAGGCGCCGCTCACGTACTTCGAGACGAGCGCGGCCGCCGGCATCCGTCTGACCGACCACGCCAGCACGCTGCTGCGCGCGACCCAGCGCAACCAGCGCTCGACCGACGACACGCAGCTCACCGGGGTGCCGGCGCAGGACCGCAGCGTCGACTGGATCTCGCAGTACCAGACGCAAGACACGCAATGGAAGGGCACGGTCGGCTGGCGCCAGGGCCTGGCCTCGTTCTATGCATTCCGGGTGGACGGGCTGCTCGGGCAGGCCGGACCGTTCGGTACCGAGCTGTCGGCCGGCCGCAACCAGCCCGCCAACGAAACCACGCAACTGCGTGTGGGCGGCGTGAAAGACCTGGTGGCGATCGGCGGCAACTGGCGCCTCACGCAGCGCGAGTACATCCGCGCGCGTGTGGAGGGCAACCGGTTCTACGGCCAGGATCGCTCGTTCCTCGGCAGTGGCATGGTCTTCGACGCCGAAGCCGGTTACCGCTTCCGCATGGAGTATCCGGACTACACCGTCCGCGTGGTCGGCACCCACGCGCGCTACAACGCTTCGGGCACGCCCAGCGCGCTGCTCGGACGCCTGCTGCCGAGCGGGGCGACGCTGGAGGCCGATGCCTTCATGCCGCGCTCGTTCACGCAATTCGGACTGCTGTTCGGGTTTGGCACCGACTATCTTGAGCGCTATACGCGTGCGTGGCGGCCGTTCATGGACGTCGGGGTGCTGCGTGACAATCGCGAAGGGTGGGGGACGCAGGTGCAGCTCGGCGTGGCCGGCAGCGTCTTCGGCAACGACCATCTGGCGCTGGTGTTCAGCCATGCCTCCATCACGCGCGCGGGCACGTCGCCCATGACGGAGATCGGGCTGCGCTACCGCTGGCTTTACTGACACACAGGAACAGGCATACGGGGAAAGAACGACATGAAGCACACAACGGAGAAAGCAATGACACCCTGGCTCAACAAGATCAAGGCCGGCCGCCGGCGCTGGCTGGGTGCGGTTGCGGGCGTCGGGCTGGCGCTCGCGCTGTCGGCCTGCGCGGTCGTCGACAGCGGGCGCGCGCCGGCGACGAGCGCGTCCGATGCGTGGGTCGTGCTGCCCATCGCCAACTACACCGAAACGCCGCAGGCCGGGCTGCGCGCCGAGACCATCGTCGCCAGCCTGCTGAAGGCGCGCGGCTTCACCAACCTCAAGCAGTATCCGGCCAGCCTGAATAGCGAGTCCCTGTTCGAGCCGGCCGAGCGCGAGGCCGTGGCACGTGCGCTGGAATGGGCGCGTGGCGAAAAGGCCCGCTACGCCGTGACCGGCGCCGTGGACGAGTGGCGCTACAAGGTCGGCGTGGACGGCGAGCCCGCAGTGGGGATCACGCTGCAGGTGATCGACGTGCAGAGCGGCAACGTGATCTGGAGCGCCGCCGGCAGCCGCACGGGCTGGAGCCGCGACGCCGTGTCGGCCGTGGCGCAGAAGCTGCTGCGCGAGTTGCTGTCGCCGCTGGGCCGGAGCTGATGAAGACCGAAGCGGCACAACAGGCACGCGGGCAGGTCGGGTCTAACGAGCGCCGCCGCAACGCGCAGGGCATCGGCGCATCGACCTGGTATGGGCGGCTCATCGCACCGGCGGCTTCGAGCCCGACCGCCGTGCTCGAAACGCTGGGCGCCGCGGTGGCGGCCATCGGCCTGGTCTGGCTGTTCGTTCCGGACAACCCCTTGCTGCTCGGCTACGGTTTTCCGTGGATGTGGCTGGTGCCGCTCATCCTGGCGCTGCGCTACGGCACGCTGCTCGGCGCGATGGCCGCGCTGGTGGTGCTGGGCGCATGGTGGCTGTTCTACGGACACGCGGCCGCTGCCAGCGGCTTCCCGCGGATGTACTTCCTGGGCGGGCTGATGTTGGTGCTCATCGGCGGGCAGTTTGGCGACATCTGGGGCGCGCGGCTTTCGCGCGCACGCACCGTCAACGGTTATCTCAACGATCGGCTGGCCGCGCTCACGAAGAACCACTTCCTGCTGCGCCTGTCGCACGAGCGCCTGGAAAACGATTTGCTGGCCAAGCCCACCACGCTGCGCGACACGCTCACGCACCTGCGCAACATCGCATTGGCCGCGCGCGAGCATGGCGACGGCACAGCGCAGGCCGATGTCGCGCAACTGCCCGGTGCCGTGGCGTTCCTGCAATGGACGGCGCAGGCCTGCCAGCTGGAGGTTGCCGCCATGGCGCGCGTGACGGGCAACCGCATCGAGGCCGAACCGGTGGCGCGCGTGGGTGCACCATTCGAGATCGTGGCGGACGACCCGCTGATCCGCCACTGCATCGAGACGCATACGCTGGCGCATCCGCAGGCGCCCGAACTGCGCCACGAAGGCAGCTCGCGTTATGTGGCGTGCGCGCCCGTGCTCTCGGGCGCCGACGAGCTGATCGGCGTTGTGGTCGTGCAGCAGATGCCGTTCCTCTCGCTGTCGTACGAGAACCTGCAGTTCCTGATGGTGCTGCTCGGCTATTACGCCGATGGCGTGCGCCACCTCACCGTCAGCTCGGAGATTCTCGACCTCGTGCCCGATGCGCCGTACGAGTTTGCGCTCGACCTCGGCCGCCTGGCGCGGCTGCATCGCGATACCGGCATCGATTCGTCGGTGGTGGCGCTCATCTTTGACCAGGACGAAGCCAGCGATGCCTTGTTCGAGAGCGTCGTGCGCAGCCGCCGCGCGCTGGATGTCGTGTGGCAGGCCAGCGGCAAGGCGCGCCGCGCCATCATCACGCTGATGCCGCTGTCTGGCGCGGGCGCCGTGTCGGCGTACCTGGTGCGCATCGAAGACAGCCTGCGCGCGCAGTTCGGCGTGGATTTCGAAGGCGCGCATGTGAGCGTGCAGACGCTGCATGTGACCGGCGAGCACCCGGGCGAAGCGCTGCAGCGCTTCCTCACGCGCTGCCACCTCGACGGCTGAGCCAAGGGGCACATCGACATGTTCAAGCTCACGCTCGGCGGGATCGCGGCGCAGATCGCCGCGGTCACCATGGCACTGCGTGCCGGCAACAGCCTCGCGCTGCTGCTGTCGTGCCTGGTGCTGCAGGCGGGGGCGGCGGCGCTGATCGGGCTGGCTGCCTGGCGCCTGCTGCCGCGCCGCTATCGCGTGCCGTTCGTCTGGACGTACGGCTACCTGGCGGCCCTGTCCTTCTTCGTGCCGGTGGGCGGTGGCGTGGTCGTGCTGGGCGGCCTGCTGTTGGGCAAGCTGTTCCCACGGCCCGAAGACGACAAGGACATCGCCGAGGTGGGGCTGCCCGTTTTCGTGGCGCACCTGGTCTCGCGCGTGACGCACGGCGGCGGGGCCCGGCTGCGGGCCCAGCTCGGCAACGCACGCGCACCGGTGCAGAGCCGCATGACCGCCCTGGTGGCCATGCAGTCGATGCCCACGCGCACCGCCAGCCCCGTGCTGCGCGACCTGCTGGCCGACCCCGTGGACGACATCCGCCTGCTGGCCTACGGCATGCTCGACAACGCCGAGAAGGTGCTCACGCAGAAAATCCTGACCGAGCTGCCGCGCCTGGAAGAGGCCGCCACGCCCGAGGCCCGCTACGAGATCAACAAGCGCCTCGCTGACCTGTACTGGGAGCTGATCTACCAGAACCTCGTGCAGGGCGACGTGTACCGCTATACCGCCGAGCAGGTCGAGCGCTACGCCAGCGCCGCGCTCGACATCCAGCCCGACAACGCCGCGCTGTGGTACATGCGCGGCCGGCTGGCACTGTCGCGCCGCGAGCCGGACGTGGCCGAGGCTCACCTGCGCCGCGCCGAGGCGCTCGGCTTCCCGCGCGACCGCCTGCTGCCGCCCCTGGCCGAGGCCTGCTACCTGCGCCGCGATTACGCGGGCGCGCGCGCGGCGCTGGCGCAATTCTCCAGCCGGTCGCCGCTGCCGTTGCTGCGCCCGCTGTTGCGCTACTGGACATCATGAGCGACGACCAATTCCCACGCGCCCAGTCCGCCGACGTTGCGCTCCTGCTCGAAGGGACGTTCCCCTACGTCAGCGGCGGGGTGTCGAGCTGGGTCAACCAGATGATCCGGGCATTTCCAGACATCCGCTTCGCCGTTGTCTTCATCGGCAGCCGCCGCGAGGATTACGGCAAGCCCGTCTACGCCCTTCCCGACAACGTGGTGCACCTCGAGTGCCACTATCTGTACGACTTCCCGCCGCCGCCGCTGGTGCAGGCCAGCGGCGGCGATGCCGCTGCCTTCGAGCGCTCGCGCAAGCTGCACGATGCCTTGCGCCACGCCACCACTGCCGCGCACAGGGAAGAGACGGCCGAGCTGATCCGTGCCTCCATCGCCGACCTGCGCGACGGCGGACCGCTTGCCGAGGAGCAGTTCCTCTACAGCCACCGCGCCTGGGACATGATGACGGACTACTACCGGCGCTACTGCACCGACCCGTCGTTCACCGATTACTTCTGGACCGTGCGGATCATGCACAAGCCGCTGTGGCAGCTCGTGCGCATTGCCGAGAACCTCATCCCGGTGAAGGTGTTCCACACCGTTTCCACCGGCTATGCGGGCTTCCTGGGCGCGCTGCTGCGCTACCGGCGCGGGCGTCCGCTGCTGGTGTCGGAGCACGGTATCTACACCAAGGAACGCAAGATCGACCTGTTCCAGAGCCAGTGGATCCGCGACAACCGCAGCATCTTCGAAAAGGACATCGCGCAGATCAGCTATTTCCGCGACCTCTGGGTGCGCTTTTTCGAGACCATGGGCCGCGTCTGCTACGACGCCGCCGAAGAGATCGTCGCGCTGTATGAAGGCAACCGCCGGCGTCAGGTGCTCGACGGCGCGCCGGAAGAGAAGACGCGCAGCATCCCGAACGGCATCAACCTGCCGCGCCTGGCCGCGCTGCGCGAGAAGCGCCCGGCAAACGTGCCGCCTGTGATGTGCCTGATCGGCCGGGTGGTGCCCATCAAGGACGTGAAGACCTTCATTCGCGCGATGCTCACCATCACCCGCGAGATGCCCGATGCCGAAGGCTGGATCGCCGGCCCCGAAGACGAAGACCCGGAATACGCGCAGGAATGCCACAGCCTGGCCGAAAGCCTGGGCCTGGGCGATCGCATCAAGTTCCTGGGCTTCCAGAAGATCGACGACATCCTGCCCAAGGTCGGCGTACTGGTGCTGAGCTCCATCAGCGAGGCGCTGCCGCTGGTGGTGCTCGAGGGTTTTGCCGCGGGCGTGCCGGCCGTGACGACGGATGTCGGGTCGTGCCGGCAATTGCTGTTCGGCCTCGACGGCGAAGACGCGGCCCTGGGCGCCGCCGGCGCGGTCGTCCGCATTGCCGACCCCGCCGCATTGGCCGCTGAAGTCCTGACGCTGCTGCGTGATGAAACGCGCTGGCAGCAGGCGCAAGCCGCCGGCATCGCCCGCGTCGAGCGCTACTACACGCAAGAGATGATGGTGGGCGCCTACCGCGGGCTGTACGACCACCTGCGCACGCTGCCGGACCACACCGCAGACACGGGTGCCAAGGCCGCTTCTGCTGCCGCGGCGGCGTGCCCGCACCACGCCCGGCAGAACAAGCCGCACGAGGGAGCCCGCTGATGGCCGGCATTGGTTTCGAGCTGCGCAAGATGCTCAAGCGCGACAGCCTGCTCGGGCTGCTGCGCGCCTACACTTACGCCGGCATCATCAGTTCCGGGCCGTGGATCCTGTCCATCGTCGGAATCTTGCTGATCGGTATTCTCAGCCTGCCGTTCGTGATTCCGGGCTCGCTCATCACGCAGTTCCAGGTGTCGGTCACGTACCTGATTGCGGTGAGCCTGATCCTGACCGGGCCGCTGCAGCTTGCCTTCACGCGCTTCACGTCCGACCGGCTGTTCGAGAAGCGCGACGACCTGATCCTGCCGAACTACCACGCCGTGTCGCTGGTGATGACGCTGGTCGCGGGCGGGCTTGGGCTGTTGGTGATCCTGTTTGCGTTTGCGCAGCAGTCGGCCATCTACCGGCTGCTGATGCTGGCCGGTTTCGTGGTCATGGCCAACATCTGGATCGCGGTGATCTTCCTGTCGGGCATGAAGCAGTACAAGGCGATCGTCTGGATCTTCCTGCTCGGCTACACGCTCACGGTGCTGCTGGCGCTGCTGTTCAACCGGCTGGGGCTGGAAGGGCTGCTGCTGGGCTTCGTCACGGGGCAACTGTGCCTGCTGATCGGCATGGCCGCGCTCATCTACCGCAATTTCAGCGGCCGGCGCTTCCTGTCGTTCGAGGTGTTCGATCGGCGGTTCGCGTACCCGTCGCTCATGCTGATCGGGTTGCTGTACAACCTCGGCATCTGGCTCGACAAGTTCATGTTCTGGTATGCGCCGGGCACGGGGCAGCAGGTGATTGGCCCGCTGAATGCGTCGGTCATCTATGACATTCCGGTGTTCCTGGCGTACCTCGGCATCATTCCCGGCATGGCGGTGTTCCTCGTGCGCATCGAGACGGACTTCGTCGAGTACTACGACGCGTTCTACGACGCCGTGCGGGGCGGGGCATCGCTGGAGCACATCGAAGACATGCGCAACACGATGGTGCAGACCATCCGCGCGGGCCTGTACGAGATCGTGAAGATCCAGGCCATGGCCGCGCTGGTGCTGTTTGCGGTGGGCGCGTCGGTGCTGCGCGTGCTGCAGATTTCGGAGCTGTACCTGCCGCTGCTGTATGTCGACACCATTGCCGCGAGCTTGCAGGTCGTCTTTCTCGGCGTGGTGAACATCTTCTTCTACCTCGACCGGCGGCGCGTCGTGCTCGCCCTGACCGCGGCGTTTGTCGTGCTCAACGGCGTGCTGACGTGGATCACACTCCAGCTTGGGCCGGCCTGGTACGGGTATGGGTTTGCCGTGTCGCTGCTGCTGGTGGTGATGGCGAGCCTGGTGATGCTGGATCGGAAGCTTGGGCGGTTGGAGTACGAGACGTTTATGTTGCAGTGAGGGGATGAAACCGGGGATGCACCGAACACGCCCCGGAATCCCGAGGCAAAGACCCATAGCCGCACAACATCCCCCCCAACAACTCCGCATTTGCGCAACCCCGCCCACGCTCCTTAAGCTGCGCACCATCTCCTCAACTCGCAGCTCCTTCATGCACATCGCAGTCGTCGGCGCAGGCATCATCGGCATCAGCACAGCCTACGCCCTGGCTCAGGACGGCCATCAGGTCACCCTGGTCGAGCGTCATCCCGGGCCGGGCGAGGGCACCAGCTATGCCAATGGCGGCCAGCTGAGCTACAGCTACGTGGCGCCGCTGGCAGGCCCCGGCGTCCTGTCGCATGTGCCCGGCTGGCTGCTGCGCCGCGATTCGCCGTTGCGCCTGCGGCCCTCGCTCGACCCGGCGCTGCTGCGCTGGGGCCTGCGCTTCATTGCCGCGTGCAATCGTGAGCGTGCCGAGCGCACCACGCGCGAGCTGCTGGCCCTGTCGTTCTACAGCCGTACGCGCATGGAAGCGCTGCGCGAGGCGGCGCCGGACCTGGCGTTCAGCTTTGCGCGGCGGGGCAAGCTGGTGGTGCACCGCGATGCGGCGGCGTTTGAATCGGCCCGCGCGCAGGTCGGTTATCAGGCCACGTTGGGTTGTGAGCAGCACGCGCTGTCGCCCGACGAGACCATCGCTCACGAGCCAGCGCTTGCCGGCGTGCGCGACCAGATCGTCGGTGCCATCTACACGCCTGACGAAGATGTGGCCGATTGCCATCAACTCTGCGTCGGCCTGTTCAACCGGCTGCGTGAGATGCCGAACGTGACGCTGCGCTTCAATATCGGCGTGCAATCCTTGTGGACGGAAGGCCGCCGTGTGCGTGGTCTCAAGCTTGAGGATGGCGAACAGGTTGCTGCCGATGCGGTGGTGATGGCAGCGGGCGTGACGAGCGCAAGGCTGCTCAGTCCATTGCGCATCGACCCCGGCCTGTATCCGCTGAAGGGGTACAGCATCAGCCTGCCGTTGGAGGAAGGCGACGTTGCTCCGGTGATCAGCGTGACGGATGCCGCGCGCAAGATCGTCTATGCCCGTATCGGGCAGACGTTGCGTGTGGCGGGCATGGCCGATCTGGTGGGCTGGTCGACAGCGCTGGATACGCGCCGCGCCCGGACGCTGTATGACGAAACGCGCGCGCTGTTTCCGGGCGCCATGCGTGCCAATGACGCGGGTGCCGATGCGGCGCCGTGGGCGGGCATGCGGCCTGCAACGCCAACGGGGGTGCCCGTGGTGGGGGCGTCGCCGGTGGAAGGGTTGTGGTTGAACGTTGGTCACGGAGCGCTGGGCTTTACGCTGGCGCTGGGCAGTGCAGGCTTGTTGGCGGATCTGATTGCCGGCCGCAAGCCCGCGGTTTCCCCAGTGCCGTATGCGCTGGCGTCGTGACACAAGAGCGAGATTCAAAAGACCGAGCGCGCAGGCTCGATGATGCGTATCCGGCCCGCGCCAATTGGTAACCCAAGTAGTCTGGAGCGAACACACCCATAGGAGGGGAAGCATGAAGACCTTGCATTCGACCAAACGTATTCTGTCTGGCCTGACGCTGGTTGCGGCCGGTGCGCTGGCCGCGCTGTCCACCGGTGCGCAGGCGCAGTCGAGCGACACGCTGGCCAAGATCAAGCAATCGGGCGTGATCTCGGTCGGCTATCGCGAGTCGTCCATTCCGTTCTCGTACCAGGCTGACGCAAACACCATCACCGGCTATTCGCAGGAGATCTCCAACATGATCGTTGCCGGCGTGGAAAAGGCGGTGGGCAAGAAGCTGCAGGTCAAGCTCACGCCGATCACGTCGCAGAACCGCATCTCGCTGCTGCAGAACGGGACGATCGACTTTGAGTGCGGCTCGACCACCAACAACCTGGAGCGCCAGAAGCAGGTCGCGTTCTCGAACAACATCTTCATCTACGGCATGCTGATGCTGGTGAAGAAGGACTCGGGCATCAAGGACTTCCCCGACCTGAAGGGCAAGACCGTGGTGACCACCGCCGGCACCACCGAAGACCGCATCCTGCAGAAGATGAATGGCGAGGCCAAGGACGCCGACAAGATGAACCTGATCCTGGCGAAGGATCACGGCCAGGCGTTCCTGACGCTGGAATCGGGCCGCGCCGTGGCATTCGTGATGGACGAGCCGCTGCTGTACGGCGAGCGCACCAAGGCCAAGAACCAGAACGACTGGGTGGTCACGGGCACGCCGCTGCAGACCGAAACCTACGCCTGCATGATGCGCAAGGACGATCCGGCGTTCAAGAAAGTGGCCGACGACGTGATTGCCGACCTGATGAAGTCGGGCAAGGCGAATGACCTGTACAAGAAGTGGTTCCTGTCGCCGATTCCGCCGAAGGGCCTGAACCTGAACTACCCGATGACGGCCGGCATGAAGGAGCTGTACGCGCATCCGAACGACAAGGCCATCCAGTAAGCCTGCCCACGATCCTGCTGCGCGGCCTGTCTCCCGCTACGGATGGTGAACGGGTTTGAAGGCAACAAAAAACGGAGGACATCGTCCTCCGTTTTTCACTGGCCGGCGCGCCGGTTCAGGCGGGCACGTTCCACGGCGAGCGGATGTCGGCCAGGAAGCGCTGCGCACGCGGGTGCTGCGGCCGCAGGAAGAAGTCTTCCGGCGTGGCGCGCTCGAGTACCTGGCCCTGGTCCATGAACAACACGCGGTCGGCCACCTCGCGCGCGAAGCCCATTTCGTGCGTGACGCAGACCATGGTCATGCCGTCGCGGGCGAGGTCCTTCATCACCTGCAGCACCTCGTTGACCATCTCAGGGTCGAGGGCGGAAGTCGGTTCGTCAAACAGCATCACCGGCGGTTTCATCGCCAGCGCGCGGGCAATCGCCACACGCTGTTGCTGGCCGCCCGACAGTTCGCTCGGATAGGCGCCGGCCTTGTGCGGCAGGCCCACGCGCTCCAGCAGCCCCATCGCAAAGTCCTTGGCTTCCTGGGGCTGCATGCGCTTGAGCTGCACCGGGGCCAGCGTGCAGTTCTGCAGGACGGTCAGGTGCGGGAACAGGTTGAACTGCTGGAAGACGAAGCCGATGCCGCTGCGCAGTGCGTTCACGTTCACGCCATGCGCGTGCACGTCTTGCCCGTTGACGGTGATGCGGCCCTTCTGGATCGCTTCGAGCCGGTTCAGCGTGCGGATGAGCGTGGACTTGCCCGAGCCCGACGGCCCGCACACCACCACCACTTCGCCCTTGGCGACGGTTTCGTTGACGTCGACCAGGGCGTGGTAATCGCCGTACCACTTGTCGACGTGTTCGATCGTGATCATGTTCATGGTTTGGATGGAGCACGCGCTGCAAGCCGGCGCTCCAGGTAGAACGCCAAGCGCGTCAGGCTGAAGCACATGACGAAGTAGCTGATGCCGAGCAGGCCGTACACCTCGGCGGACTTGACCATCACGGCGGTGCTGATCTGCCCCGCCACGAACGATACCTCGGGCAGGCTGATGATGTAGCCCAGCGACGTCTCCTTGATGGTGGAGACAAGCTGGTTGACCAGCGACGGCAGCATGTTGCGCAGCGCCTGCGGCAGGATCACGAGCCGCATCGCCTGCATGTACGATAGGCCGAGGGAGCGCGCCGTTTCCATCTGGCCGCGCGGCAGGCCCTGGATGCCGGCGCGCACGATCTCCGCCAGGTAGGCGCCGTCGAAGATCACCAGCGCGGTAAGCATGGTGCTGAACTGGTCGGTACGGTGCCCGGTGACGGTGGGCAGCAGGAAGTACGCCCAGAAGATCACCATCAGCAGCGGGGTGCCGCGCACCACGTAGACCAGCGCCGTGGCCGGCACGCGCAGCGCGGCGATCGGGCTCACGCGGCACAGGCCCAGCACGATGCCCACCGGCAGCGCCAGCACGAGGCCGGCCGATGCCAGCAGGAACGTCAGCGCCAGCCCGCCCAGCGGCCCGTTCGGATACTGGCCGACGAGGTAATAGACGCCGTAGGTCTGGATGAGGTCGAGCATGGCTACAGCGTCCTCACCGGAAAGCGATGCTGGTACCAGGCCGAGAACACCGTGATCGCGATCGAGATGGTCAGATAGGCCGCGGTGGCAAACGCAAAGGCCTCGAAGCCGCGGAAGGTCGCGCTTTCCACCTGCTGCGCCTGGTACATCAGCTCCGCCACGCCGATGACCATGGCGATGCTCGAGTTCTTCCAGAGGTTCAGCGTCTGGTTGACCAGCGGCGGCACCGTCACGCGCAGTGATTGCGGCAGGATCACGAGCCGCATCGATTGCAGGAATCCGAGGCCGAGCGCACGGCTCGCCTCAAGCTGTTCCTTCGGGATCGAGCGGATGCCGCTGCGGATGTCCTCCGCCATGTAGGCCGCCGTATACAGCACCAGCGCGATGACGGCGCTCGCCGCCTCGTAGTTCATGCTGTAGAGCCAGTCCCGGATGAACTCCGGCAGGATCTGCGGCGCGCCGAAATACCAGAACAGCATGTGGGCGAGCAGCGGTACGTTGCGGATGGCCTCGACGAACGTCTGGCCGATGCCGCGCAAGGGCGCAACCGGCGCCAGCCGCAGCAGCGCCACGACGATGGCAAGCGGCAGCGCCAGCACGAAGGCCAGCACCGACAGCTTGATCGACAGGAAGAAACCGCTGACGAGCCACTGGTGATACTGCCCCGAGAGCAGCATCGACAAATCGAATTGGGGCATGGAATCTCATACCGCCCAGCGCAGCGTCTGGGCGGCCCGACGTGCAATTAATCGATCTTGTCGGTCGAGATCTTGAAGGCGCGCGGCGGGAAGTTCATCTTCGTGCCGGGCCCGAACCACTTGTCGTAGAGCTTCTGCGCTTCGCCGCTCTTCTCCATGCCGAGCAGCACGTCGTCCACTTGCTTCTTGAAGCCCGCCTCGCCCTTGCGGATGCCCAGCGCCATGTGCTCGGTCGACAGGCTCTGCGGCAGGATCGCGTAGTCCTTGGCCGTCGGGCCCATCTTGGCCATGTTGCCGACCAGCGTGGTCTCGTCGTTCACGTAAGCCACCCCCTTGCCTTGTTGCAGCGCCAGCAACGCCTGCGGGCTGTTGTCGAACGACACGACATCGGCATTCTTGATGGTCTTGGCGATGTTGGCTTCCATGGTGGAGCCCTTGACCGTCAGCAGCTTCTTGCCATCGAGCTGGGCGAGGGACGTGATGCCGCTGCTCTTCTTGACCATGGCTTTCTGGCCGGTGATGAAGGTCGACACCGAAAAGTCGATCTGTGCCTCCCGCTCGTGGTTGTGCGTGAGCGAGGCGGCCAGCAGGTCGACGCGGCCTTGCTGCAGCTCGGGCAGGCGCGCGGCCACGGCCAGTTGCTTGAGCACCGGCTTCACGCCGAGGCTCTTGGCCACGGCATCGCACATGTCGACGTCATAGCCGACGATCTCGCGGCTCATCGGGTCCTTCAGGAAGCTGAACGGCTCGTCGGTGCCGAGCACGCCGCAGACGAGTTCGCCTTTCTTCTTGATGTCGGCGAGCTGGTCGGCATGCGCCGTGGTGGCGACCAGCGTGGCAGCAGCGAGGACGGCGGCGCCGGCCAATTGCGTCAGACGTCGGTCTGTTTTCATCGTGTTTCCTCCTTGACGACTTGGGTGGGTGACAGCGTGCAGATCAAGATCGACCGCGAGCATACAGGCATGCAGCCGGGTTGGCTGCGCGAACTCCGGATAACCATATGACAGCTGTGGAACGCCCAACTATAGCCCAGGCGGCAGCACGAGAGGCGGGTTGGCAAGCGGGTCGGGACAGGGCGCACAAGCGGGTGTCGGGCGTGCGTGGATGGGCAGGGAGCGGCCTTCGCGAAAAGAACGGCCGGCGGGGCTGGCGCGGCAAAGGCGCAGGCACGACAGCCATGTTCTCCAGACAGGTTTGGCCGCCATTAATGACATGGCAGGCGATGCGGCTCCATCCGGGGATTCCCGGGGCAGACCGCCTGCCCTAGAGCGTGCCGCAGATCGATTCGTTGATCGGCACGTCGCCGACCATCTCGTGGTCGTTGCCGCGATAGCGGTAGATCAGGCTCAGCCCCAGGCGCGTCAGGATGCGCACGTCGCCGTTGTTGCAGATGTTCTTCTGCAGGATCGGTACAAAGTTCAGCCGGAAACCCTGCGACGCGGCGCTATGCGCGGCGTAGTTCGTCAGCGTGATGACGAAGACGAGATTCTTCTTCTGGGCCAGCGAGCACTGGGCCAGGGCGGTCTCGCGGTCGAGCGGGACGGGGGTGAAGCGGTTGATTTCGGTACAGGCCTGCGTGAGCGCCCGGTCGGCATTGCGCGCGGGGCCCGTGAGTGCGGGCACACCGGCGGCGGCGGTGCTGCGGCCTGTCGCGGCCCCGACCAGCATGCGGGCCAGCGGCGACAATTCGAGCAGACCACCGGCCGGCGGCGACTGCGCCCACAGCGGGCCGGCCGCGAACGGCAGGGCAAGCGTCAGGATGCGCGCAGCACAGGCTCGGCGGCGGCGACCTTTCACATCCAGACCGGTGCGAATGGCGGTGTGTTGAGTCACAGACATCCTCTTTGCCCACGGAGCCACAATTTTATTGAAAAACCAGCCCGGATGCGAGGCGCGCAGCGCACCTGGACGACTGTGTTCGCACTTCGCTCAGGTCCGCACACGCACCATCGCCGAAATACGCTCCGCCGCCTGCTGCAGCGGGCCGAGAAACTGCTTCGTCATCTGCCTGGCCGAGGTCCGGTTGGCCTGCCCGCTGATGTTCATGGCGGCGATGATGTCGCCTGCGCGGTTGCGGATCGGCGCCGACAGCGAGATCAGGCCTTCTTCAAGTTCCTGGTCCACCAGCGCCCAGCCTTGTTCGCGCACGCCGGCAATGACGGCCTTCAGGGCGTCGACCTCGGTGATGGTGCGCTGCGTGCGGGGGCGGCGGTCGGATTCGCGCAGGACGATGTCGAGCCGCTCTTCGGGCAGGCCCGACAGCAGCACCCGCCCCATCGACGTGCAGAATGCCGGCAGCCGGCTGCCGACCGACAGGTTCAGGGCGATGATCTTCTGCGTCGGCACGCGCAGCACGTAGACGATCTCGGTCCCGTCGAGCACCGACGCCGAGCAGCTTTCGTGCACGGTCTGCACGAGCTCTTCCATCACCGGCTCCGCCAGGTTCCAGAACGGCATCGAGGTCAGGTAGGCGAAGCCAAGGTCGAGGATCTTCGGGGTGAGGCGGAACAGGCGTCCCTCAAAGCTGACGTAGCCGAGGCTCACCAGCGTGAGCAGGATGCGCCGGGCGCCTGCGCGGGTCAGACCCGTGGCCTCCGCCACTTCGGAGAGCGTCTGCGTCGGGCGCTCCGCATTGAACGCGCGGATGACCGACAGCCCCCGCGCGAAGGACTGGACATAGGAGTCGCTGGGTTTTTCAGCGGGCAGTTCGGCAGCAGACATGCAACAAGGCGAAAGGGATTCAGTGCCTCCAAGCCTACTGGCATTGCGTGGATTTCGCCAGTCGAACAGGCGACCGGCATCCGTACGCCTTGACACGGCTCACGCAGCGGGCGTAGATTCGTTCTTGGATCGAACGTGAGTTCGTATAGCGAACACATCGACGGAAAAGAAGGCGCGGCCGGATAGCAAAGGCACGTGTCGATCCACTCAAACAGGAGATTCGCAAGCCGCGCGGTTGCGGTTGGGCCCATTCCGGCCCGGCGGTGCTCCAAGCGGTGCCACGCACGCAACGCGGGCACCCTTGCCGGAGAATGTCACGTGATCAACAAGCTCTGTCCGTCTGTGGAGGCCGCGCTGGCGGACATTCCCGACGGTGCCACCATCATGATCGGCGGGTTCGGAACCGCCGGCATGCCTGCCGAACTCATCGACGGGCTCATCGCGCAGGGCGCGCGCGAGCTGACCATCATCAACAACAACGCCGGCAATGGCGAGACGGGCCTGGCGGCGCTGCTCAAGGCGCGGCGCGTGCGCAAGATCGTGTGTTCGTTTCCGCGCCAGGCCGATTCGTACGTATTCGACGCGCTCTACCGCGCGGGTGAAATCGAGCTCGAACTGGTGCCGCAGGGCAACCTGGCCGAGCGCATCCGCGCGGCCGGGGCCGGCATCGGCGGGTTCTTCTGCCCGACCGCGTACGGCACGCAATTGGCCGAAGGCAAGGAGACGCGCATCATCGACGGCAAGCCGTACGTGTTCGAATTGCCGCTCACTGCCGATTACGCACTCATCAAGGCCCTGCGCGCCGATCGCTGGGGCAATCTCGTCTATCGCAAGACCGCGCGCAATTTCGGCCCGGTGATGGCCATGGCGGCCAAGTGCACCATCGCGCAAGTCAGCGAAACCGTGGAACTGGGCGAACTGGACCCGGAGCACATCGTCACGCCCGGCATTTTCGTCAAGCGCGTCGTGCAGATCGCTGCCGCCCAGCCCGCCAGGGAGGCCGCATGAGCACCGAAGCCACCGCCAAGATCCAGCGCTGGACGCGCGACCAGATCGCCGCTCGCGTCGCGCGCGACATTCCCGACGGCTCGGTCGTCAACCTGGGCATCGGGCTGCCGACGCTGGTGGCCAACCAGCTGCCGGCCGACCGGGAAATCATCCTGCACACCGAGAACGGCCTGCTCGGCATGGGCCCGGCGCCTACCCCCGGCGAGGAAGACGAAGACCTCATCAACGCGGGCAAGCAGCCGGTCACCATCAAGCCGGGGGCGTCGTTCTTCCATCATGCCGATTCGTTTGCCATGATGCGGGGCGGCCATCTCGACTACTGCGTGCTCGGCGCCTTCCAGGTGTCGGCCACTGGGGACCTGGCCAACTGGCACACCGGCGCACCGGACGCGATTCCGGCCGTGGGCGGGGCGATGGACCTGGCTATCGGCGCCAAGCGTGTCTTCGTGATGATGGAGCACCAGACCAAGCACGGCGAGAGCAAGATCGTGCCGTCGTGCACGTATCCGCTGACGGGCATCGGCTGCGTCGATACCATCTACACCGACCTCGCCGTGATCGACATCACGCCCGACGGACTGGTGGTGCGCGAGATGGCCGAGGGGCTGGAATTCGCGTCACTGCAGGCATTGACCGCGGCGCCGCTGCGTCAGGCATAACGATTGTTGGAGACAGACACATCATGACCGAAGCCTTTATCTGCGACGCCATCCGCACCCCCATCGGCCGTTACGGCGGCAGCCTCTCCGCCGTGCGTGCCGACGACCTGGGCGCCGTGCCGCTCAAGGCGCTGATGGCGCGCAACCCGCAGGTCGACTGGTCCGCGATCGACGACGTCATCTACGGCTGCGCCAACCAGGCAGGCGAAGACAACCGCAACGTGGCCCGCATGTCGCTGCTGCTGGCAGGCCTGCCGGACAGCGTGCCGGGCTCGACCATCAACCGCCTGTGCGGCTCCGGCATGGACGCCACGGGCACTGCCGCACGTGCCATCCGCGCGGGCGAAACCTCCCTGATGATCGCTGGCGGCGTGGAGAGCATGAGCCGCGCGCCGTTCGTGATGGGCAAGGCGACGAGCGCCTTCTCGCGCGACGCGGCCATCTACGACACCACCATCGGCTGGCGCTTCATCAACCCGCTGATGAAGGCGCAGTACGGCGTCGACTCGATGCCGGAGACTGCCGAGAACGTCGCCGCCGACTACAACATCGGCCGCGAAGACCAGGATCGCTTCGCCCTGCGCAGCCAGGCCAGCGCCGCACGTGCGCAGGAAGACGGCACGCTCGCGCAGGAAATCACGCCGGTGACGATTGCGCAGAAGAAGGGGGACCCCATCGTCGTCAGCCGTGACGAACACCCGCGTGCGACGAGCATGGAAGCGCTCGCCAAGCTCAAGGGCGTGGTGCGCCCGGACGGCACCGTCACCGCCGGCAACGCGTCGGGCGTGAACGACGGCGCCTGCGCACTGCTGCTCGCCAATGAGGCATCGGCCAAGCGCTTTGGCCTGACGCCGCGTGCGCGCATTGTGGGCATGGCGACCGCCGGTGTGCCGCCGCGCGTGATGGGCATCGGCCCGGCGCCGGCTTCGCAGAAGCTGCTCAAGCAGCTCGGCCTGACGATCGACCAGATGGACGTGATCGAGCTGAACGAGGCATTTGCCGCGCAGGGCCTGGCGGTGATGCGCCAGCTCGGCTTGCGTGACGACGACCCGCGCGTCAACCCGAACGGCGGCGCCATCGCGCTGGGTCATCCGCTCGGCATGAGCGGTGCGCGCCTGGTGACGACGGCGATGTATCAGCTGCAGCGCACCGGTGGCCGCTACGCGCTGTGCACGATGTGCATCGGCGTGGGCCAGGGCATCGCGCTGGTGATCGAACGCGTTTGAGCTGGCGGCAGCCATGACCAGCGGACTGCTCGATCGCGCGTTCTCCACGCCGGCCATGCTGGCGGTATGGTCCGATGCGGCCACTGTGCGTGCGATGCTCGATGTGGAAGCGGCGCTTGCGCAGGCCGAGGGCGCGGTGGGCGTGATTCCGGCGCATGCCGTCGCGCCGATCCGCGCGGTGTGCGCGAACGCGACGCTGGATCTCGAGGCGCTGGGCAATGCGGCTGTCAGCGCCGGCAATCTCGCGATTCCGCTGGTCAAGCAGCTCACGGCCGCAGTCGCGCAGCATGATGAAGACGCTGCGCGCTATGTCCATTGGGGCGCGACCAGCCAGGACATCATCGATACCGGCCTGATGCTGCAGTGGCGCGAGTCGGCCGAGCTGATCGAGGCAGATCTGCAAAAGCTTGCCGATGCGCTCGCCGCACTGGCGCAGCGCCATCGCAATACGCCGATGGTGGCGCGCACGTGGCTGCAGCAGGCCTTGCCGACGACCTTCGGCCGCAAGCTGGCCGGCTGGCTGGAGGCCGTGCATCGCACGCAGGACCGCTTTGCCGCGCTGCGTGCGCATGTGCCGGTGCTGCAGTTTGGCGGCGCGGCGGGCACGCTCGCGAGCCTCGGGGAGCACGGGCGCGCCGTGGCCCAGTCGCTGGCGCATGAACTGGACCTGCCGTTGCCCTCGCTCTCCTGGCACGGCGAGCAGGATCGCGTGGCCGACATTGGTACCACGCTCGCGTTGCTGGTCGGGACGTTGGGCCATTTCGCACGCGACCTCTCCTTGATGATGCAGACCGAAGTAGGCGAGTCGGCCGAGCCATCAGGCGCGGGCAAGGGCGGGTCTTCCACCATGCCGCACAAGCGCAACCCGGTCGGCTGTGCCACGGTGCTGGCCGCGGCCACGCGCATGCCCGGGCTGGCGAGTACGCTGCTGTCGGCATTGCCGCAGGAACACGAACGTGCACTCGGCGGCTGGCAGGCCCAGTGGGCGACGCTGCGCGAGATGGCATGTCTGGCCGCCGGCGCGCTCGACCGCATGCGGGACATCATCGAAGGCCTGCAGGTCGATACGGCGCGCATGCGCGCGAACCTCGACCTGACGCAGGGCCTGATCCTCGGTGAAGCGGTGATGCTTGCGCTGGGCGCAGACCTTGGCCGCCTGCAGGCCCATCACGTGGTCGAAGCGGCCAGCCGCAAGGCGGTACAGAACCACACAACGCTGCGCGACGTGCTGGCCGAAGACGCCGACGTGCAGCGCATCTGGGGCGGGGCAGCGCCGCAGCGGCTCGATGCGCTGCTCGACCCCGCACACTATCTTGGCGACGCGGGCGCGGCCGTTGACCGCGTGCTGGCGGAACACGCTCGCCGCCACCCGTAATACGCATCCACGGAGACACCATGCCCTGGCTCGAACACGACAACGTCCGCCTGTATCACGAACTCGACGACACGCACGAGGCGGGCAAGCCGGTGCTGGTGCTGTCCAATTCGCTCGGCACCAGCCTCGGGATGTGGGCGCCGCAGCTCGACGCGCTGCGCCAGCACTTCCGCCTGCTGCGCTATGACCAGCGCGGCCATGGCCAGACCAGCGTGCCCGATGCGCCGTTCGGCGTGGCGCAGCTTGGCGGCGATGTGCTGGCGCTGCTCGATCACTACGACATCGACCTCGCGCTGTTCTGTGGCCTGTCGATGGGCGGTCTCACGGGTTTGTGGCTGGCCGCGCATCACGGCGAGCGCTTCCCGCGCATGGTCGTGAGCAACACCGCGCCGCTCATCGGTTCGCAGCAAGGCTGGAACGACCGCATCGCGCTGGTCGAGCGCGGCGGCATGGCGGCCATCACCGACAAGCTGATGAGCTGGTTTTCTCCGGGCTACCCCGAGGCCCATCCGGCGGCCATCGACGGCTTCATGAAGGTGTTCCTCGCCACGCCCACGGCGGGTTACAACGGCTGCTGCGCAGCGATCCGGGATGCGGATCTGCGCGCGCAACTACCGAACATCCGTGTGCCGCTGCTGGTGATCGGAGGCACGCACGATGTGTCGACGCCTCCGGCACAGACCCAGGCCATCGCCGATGGCGTCCCGGGCGCGCAATACGTTCAGCTCGCCGCCGGGCATCTCTCCAACTGGGAGCAGGCCGACGGCTATACCGAAGCGCTTGTCAGCTTCCTGACAACCGGCGTGGTGCGCGAGGTGGCCCATGGATGACCGCGAACGCTACGCCGCCGGCATGCAGGTGCGCCGCGCCGTGCTGGGCGACACGCACGTCGACCGCGCGAGCGCTGCCCAGACCGAGCTCACCGCACCGTTCCAGGACCTCATCACGCGCTATGCCTGGGGCGAGATCTGGACGCGCCCAGGCCTGCCGCGCCATACACGCAGCCTGCTGACGATCGCCATGATGGTGGCGCTGGGCCGCGACGGCGAGCTGCGCCTGCACCTGCGTGCCGCCGCCAACAACGGCGTGACGCGCGACGAGATCCAGGAGACGCTGCTGCAGACCGCCATCTACTGCGGCGTGCCGGCCGCCAACCATGCCTTCCAGCTCGCGCAGACGGTGTTTGCCGAGATGGATGCTGAAGCCGCCGGCAAGGCGTAACGGCAATCGTCTCCGGAGAGACGCCACGACACACCGGGCAAACTGGCCGCTGAGCCGGAAACGCCCAAGGAGGAGGCCCATGCTGAGCGCATTGGGTGTGTTATTCGACGGGCTGGCCTACGGCAGCCTGCTGTTCCTGATCAGCATCGGCCTGTCGGTCACGATGGGCCTGATGCACTTCATCAACCTTGCGCACGGCGCATTTGCCATGGCGGGCGGCTATGTCTGCGTGGTTCTGATGAACCGCCTCGGCGTGCCGTTCCTGGCGACGCTGCCCATCGCTTTCCTCGTCACCGCGGCCTTCGGGTTCGTGCTGGAGCGCACGCTGTACCGGCGGCTCTATCGCGCGAGCCCGCTCGACCAGGTGCTGTTCTCCATCGCGCTCGTGTTCATGGCGATGGCCGGCGCGACCTACGTGTGGGGCCCTGCCCAGCAGCCGGTGGAACTGCCGGAGATGCTGCGCGGGCAGCTGCGCGTATTGGACAGCGGGCTGGAAGTTGGGCGCTATCGGCTCTTTCTGATCGGTGTGGTCATCGTGCTGACGGCGTTGCTGGCGTGGCTCATTGAGCGCACACGCTTCGGCGCGCAGGTGAGGGCGTCGGTGGACAATCAGCAGGCGTCGGCGGGGCTCGGGATCAATGTGAGCCTGGTGTTTTCGGTCACGTTTGCGCTCGGCTCGGGGCTCGCGGGCCTGGGCGGCGGGCTGGGCATCGACGTGCTCGGGCTCGATCCGGCATTCCCGATCAAGTACATGGTGTACTTCCTGCTCGTGGTGGCGGTGGGCGGTGCGGGCTCCATCAAGGGGACGTTGCTGGCGGCGCTGGTGCTCGGCGTCTTCGACGTGGCGGGCAAGTACTACGTGCCGGAGGTGGGCGCGTTCGTCATCTACGGGCTGATGGTGGTGCTGCTCGTGGCGTTTCCGAATGGCCTGCTGGGGAGGCGCGCATGAACGTGCTGCAGCAACTGATGCGCTCCGCGCAGCCGGCGCCGGCCGCACCGGCCCATGGTTTGCCAGATGCGCGCTGGTCGCCGTTCGAGCTGGCGTTCTGGTGTGTGCCCGTCGCAGTGTTCTTCCTGCTTCCGGATTACCTCGTCTTTGGCAGCCAGGTGCTGATCGTCGGGCTGTTCGCGTTGTCGCTGGACCTGGTGCTCGGCTATGCGGGCATCGTGTCACTCGGGCATGCGGGGTTCTTTGGGCTTGGCGCGTATACGGCGGGCTTGCTGGCGGCGCACGATTGGGGCGAACCCCTGACCGGGCTGGCCGCCGGTGCCGCCGTGGCCGCGCTGGCGGGCTTCTGCGTGAGCTTCCTCGTGGTGCGCGGGCACGACCTGACACGGCTGATGGTTACGCTCGGCATTGGGTTGATGCTGTATGAGGCCGCCAACAAGATGGCGTTTCTCACGGGCGGTGTCGACGGCCTTTCGGGGGTGACGATGAACAGGGTGCTCGGCGCCTTCGAGTTCGACCTGCAGGGTCGTACGGCGTACGTCTACAGCCTGGCCGTGCTGTTCCTGGTGTTCGTGTTCCTGCGGCGGCTGGTGCGGTCGCCGTTCGGGCTGTCGCTGCGGGGCATTCAGCAGGGGCCCAAGCGCATGCCGGCAATCGGCGCCAACGTCCGCATGCGGCTGGTGGCCGCCTTCACCGTGAGCGCCGCGATTGCCGGTGTGGCTGGCGGCCTGCTCGCGCAGACGACGCAGTTCGTGGGGCTCGATTCGCTGGGCTTTTCGCGGTCGGCGGAACTGCTGATCATGCTGGTGCTCGGCGGCGCGGGCCGGCTGTATGGCGCGCTGATCGGCGCGGCGGTGTTCATGGTGGCGCAGGATGTGCTGGCCGGCATGAACCCCGTCTATTGGCAGTTCTGGATCGGGCTCCTGCTGATGGTGATCGTGCTGTTTGCGCGTGGCGGCATCCTGGGCGGGCTGGACACGATCGCCAAAGCATGGCGCGCCCGCAAGGCAGGCGCCGCATGAGCCCACCGATGATGCAGCGCGCGCCGACGCTCAGCACACGCGGCCTCTCCAAACGCTGGGGCGCCTTCCAGGCCAATGCCGACATTTCGCTCACGTTCGCCCCCGGCGCGCGCCACGCGTTGATCGGACCGAACGGTGCCGGCAAGACCACCTTCATCAACCTGTTGACCGGCACGCTGGCGCCCACGGCGGGGCAGGTTCTGCTCGACAACGAAGACATCACGCGCCTGCCCGCACACCAGCGCGTCAAGCGCGGCCTGACGCGCACGTTCCAGATCAACACCCTGTTTCCGGGGCTGACGGTGCTGGAGTCGGTGATGCTCGCCATCTTCGAGCGCAGCGGGGCGTCGTGGCACGGCTATCGCACCGTCGCTTCGCACAAGGAGGCGCGTGATGAGGCGATGGCCTTGCTGTGCCGCCTTCAGCTGGGCGCCGATGCGCTGTCGCCCACGCAGGCGTTGCCGTACGGCAAGCAGCGGCTCGTGGAGATCGCCCTGGCGCTGGCCACGCAGCCGCGCATCCTGCTGCTCGACGAGCCCGCCGCGGGCATCCCTGCAGGCGAAAGCGCCGAACTGTTCGAAGTGATCGCCAGCCTGCCGCGCGACATCACCATCCTCTTCATCGAGCACGACATGAACCTTGTCTTCCGTTTTGCCGAGCGGATCACCGTGCTGGTGGGTGGCCGTGTGCTGACCGAAGGCACGCCGCAAGAGATTGCCGCCGACTCGCGTGTGCGCGAGGTCTACCTGGGGGAGGCCGGGCATGACTGAACTGCTCGCGTTCGAGAATGTGAGCGCCGGCTACGGCAACGCCGTCGTGCTCGACGATGTGTCGTTCACGCTGCAAGCCGGCGGCAGTCTCGCGCTGCTGGGTCGCAACGGCGTCGGCAAGACCACGCTGCTCGCCACGCTGATGGGCTTCACGCGCCTGCACGCGGGGCGCATCCGTTGGCAGGGCGCGGACATCGCCAAGGTCGCACCGCACAAGCGTGCCCGGGCGGGGCTTGGCTGGGTGCCGCAGGAGCGCTGGATGTTTCCATCGCTCACCGTGGAGGAGCATCTGACCGCCGTCGCACGCCCCGGTGCATGGGATGTGGCGCGCATCTACACGATGTTTCCGCGCCTGCAGGAACGACGGCGCAATCTGGGTAACCAGCTCTCGGGCGGCGAGCAGCAGATGGTGGCCATCGCGCGCGCACTGGTGACGAATCCGGCGTTGCTGTTGCTTGATGAGCCGATGGAAGGTCTTGCGCCGATCATCGTGCAGGAACTTGGCCGCGCCATCCGCACGCTGGTCGACGAAGGCGGCATGGCGGTGATCGTGGTGGAGCAGCACGCCCGCCTGGCGCTGGAACTCACGCAGCGCGCGCTGGTGCTCGACCGCGGGCGCATCGTGCACGCATCGGCCAGCGCGGAACTGCTGGCCGACGCGCAGTTGCTGCAACGGCTCGTGTCGGTGGCGTAGCGTTACTTGCCCGGGTCCTTCACGTCGGCGAACTTGTCGAATTCGACGTTGTAGAGCTCGTTGCCGACCTTTTCGACCTTGCGGATGTAGACCGTCTGCACGACGTCGCGCGTGGCGGGGTCAATGGTGATGGGCCCGCGCGGGCTGTCGATCTTCATGCCCTTGAAGGCGGCCATGGCCTTTTCCCCCTCGATCTTGCCGCCCAGCTTGTTGATGACGTTGTAGATCGCGCCGATGCCGTCATACGCGGCCACCGCCATGAAGTTCGGCCGGCCGGCGCCCGGGTTCGCGTCGGCGAAGGCCTTCAGGAACGTCTTATTCTGCGCGGAATCGTGTGCCGCGGAGTAGTGGAACGACGTGATGACGCCCAGCGTCGAGTCGCCCATGGCGGGCAGCACGTGGTCGTCCGTCAGGTCGCCGGTGGCGATGACCTTGATGCCGGCCTGCGCGAGCCCGCGTTCGCGAAAGCCCTTCATGAAGGCCACGCCCTGCTCGCCCGCGGGCAGGAACACGAACACGGCCTGCGGCTTCGTATCCTTCACGCGCTGGATGAACGGCGCGAATTCCGGATTGCGCAGCGGCACGCGCACGGCTTCCACGACCTGACCGCCGCCCGCGGTGAAGGTCTGCCTGAAGGCCGTCTCTGCGTCGATGCCGGGCGCGTAATCGGCCACCACGGTGGCGACCTGCTTAATGCCGTTCTTCAGCGCCCACGAGGCGATCGGCGTGGAGATCTGCGGCAGCGTCATCGACACGCGCGTCACGTAGTCCGACTTGGTCGTGATCGACGACGACGCTGCGTTGAAGATGACCATCGGCTTCTTGGCCTGCTGCGCGATGGGAGCCACCGCGAGCGCTTCCGGCGTGAGGCCGAAGCCGGCAAGAAAGTCCACCTTGTCGCGCACCACCAGTTCCTGCGCGAGCCGTTTGGCCACATCGGGCACGGGGCCGGTCGTGTCCTTCAGGACGATCTGCACCTGCCGTCCGCCGGCGGTCGTGCCGTGCAGCTTCTGATACGCCTTGATGCCGCCTTCCATCTGCTTGCCGTAGTCGGCAAACGGGCCGGAGAAGGGCGCGATCAGGCCGATCTTGATCGGCTCGTCGGCAAGCGCCGGCAGGCCGGTCATCAGCGCGGCGGCAACGGCGGTCAACAGCAGGGCACGGCGTTTCATGAGGGTCTCCAAAGGTTGATCGGCAAGCGTGGGCCGAGAAACCGCAACGGCGTCGCGTGCGCGTGGCGATGATCCTAAAGGCTCTGTGTTCGCATTGCAATCGAGTGTTCGGATTGTGAACAACTCGCGCCAGAGTCGACTACTTCGTGTGCTTGCGTTTGGCCGGCGGGTGGCCGGGTTCGCGCCATTCGTCGGCTTCGTCGTTGAAGAGCGACGACACCAGCGCGCGGAACCACCGGCTGCGCGCGTCGTTGTGGAATTTGCGATGCCAGTGCTGCTTGAGGTCGAAGCTGGGGAGTTCCAGCGGGGGCTCCATCATGCGGATGTTGGCGTGCGATTGCATGAACGACAGCCCCACCGCGTGCGGCACCGTCGCAATCAGATCGGTGCGCGCAAGAATGAACGGTATGCTCATGTAGTGCGGCGTGAGCAGCGTGGGCGTGCGCCGAATGCGCTTGCGCTCGAGGAAGCGTTCGTACAGCTCCTGGCTGCGTCCTTCTGCGCGCACCACGGCGTGACCGTATTCCAGGAACTGCGCCATCGTCAGCTTCGTGTTGCCGCCACGCGTGACGGGGTGGTCGGCCCGCACGATGCACGTGAAGTAGTGCGTGAACATGCGCTGCTGGAAGAAGTTGTTCTTCTTCAGGTCGGGGAAATAGCCCAGGGCGAGGTCCAGCGAGCCGGTCTCGAGCGCCCGCTCGATCTGCGCCGGCGGCAGCGATACCGACTGGACCGCCGCCCGCGGCGCGGCGCGTGCCATCGCTTCGACGATGCGCGGCAAAAACACCATCTCGCCTACATCGGAGAGCGCGATCGAAAAGACATGCGTGGTCGTTGCCGGGTCGAACGCGCCGGTGTCGAGGATGCCCTGCTGCACGCGTGCGAGCACATCGCGCGCGGCGGGGATAAGCGCCATCGCACGCGGCGTGGGCTCCATGCCGCGCGACGTGCGCACGAACAGCGGGTCATCGAATGCCGTGCGCAGTTTGGCAAGCGCCGTGCTCACGCCCGGCTGGCTCATGCCGAGTTGCTGCGCGGCCATGCTGACGCTGCGGGCGTCGTGCAACGCCAGCAGGATCGGCAGCAGGTTCAGGTCGAAAGCGGGCAGGGCGGACATGGCAGCACCACTATCTGGATGGGCGATAGAGTGTATCCGCACTATCCGGTTATGCGATATGGAAAGCGTGCCGGGATGATTCCGGTCGAGCGTGCCGGCCGGCATGGCGCGACAACGCGTGGCCCGACGATGCGCGTGCATAGGCAGCAAGCTGGGTCACCGCAACCCTACGTCAAGCGGAGGCAGGGCCTAGACCAAACGTTGGCGCGGGTTTCATCGCCACGCCAGATTCGCGGGTGTATAGTCGGACAGCAGTCGACGTTCAAGAAGGGGGCACTCGAGATGGACACTTCGCCGGCGGGCCAATACAAAGGCTTCGACATTTATCCGTTGGCTTTCCAACATGAACGCACGGCACGCTGGCCCGAGGCCAGGGAAGACCGCAGCTACAACGCAGCCGTGATGATCTGTCGGGCGGGGGAGTCGCCCGAGCCAGGGCAGACCCAGGTGTTCCGCCTGTCGGGGGACCAGCAGTTCACCAACATCGGCGACGCCCGTGTGGCGGCGCTGCGCTTTGCCGAAAGCATCATCGATGGCGACGTGCCGGACCTGTCGCTTGCCGCGGGAAGCACCTGAAGCGACGCCCCCGCCCGTGATAGAATAATAGGCGAATCCGGCCCGCCGCCGCGCCTGCCGTGGCCGGTGGCAGCCGAATCCAGCACCGGGGATTACCCCGCGCCGAGCCGGGCGGCGCGCATCTGCAACCGCCACCCATTCTTCGCTCTCGCTTGCACCACACGGCGCGCGCCAATGGCGGGCGCGATTTGTGTTTCGTGCAATTCGGTACCCCCCAGGCCCGCTGTCCGGGCAGATGATCGCGGCGATACGCTGTGCACCCGTGGGTGTGAAGCGGGATTCGGGTGGGTCATCACATCATTGCAACCATCGGCGCAGCTGCGTGCTGCATACAAAGGAACGAGTTTGGCCAAGGAAGAACTGATTGAATTTGAAGGGGTGGTGTCTGAAGCACTGCCCGATAATCGTTTTCGCGTGCAACTGGAAAACGGCGTGGAGATCTGGGCCTACGCATCGGGCAAGATGCAGAAGCACCGCATTCGCATTCTCGCGGGCGACCGCGTGAAGCTGGAGATGTCGCCGTACGACCTCACCAAAGGTCGCATCAACTATCGGCACAAGTAACGGCTGGCAAGCCGTCAAGACGCTCGCCAGACGGGCGTTTCGAAGGAGCCGCGCCTCCGCTGGGAGCGCGGCTTTTTTATTGTTGTTGCGTAAGCAGCGTTAAATTTCGTTGATCTGCTCATAACTTCCGGTATCATGCCGTCTGTCTGCTGACGGGGGGTGTGTAGTTGGCAGCGCTCTGAAGCGCGGGCTTGCCGGGATCGGCGGGTTGCGTCCTGCCCCGGTGGGGCGCCACGCGCATCAGTTTCCAATAAGCGCAAGGTCCGCCGAGTGATCGGCCGGACTCCTAATCGCGCGTTCATGCGCCGACCGGGCGTCGTCTGACGCTGAGAGCCGTTCGGTGTTCAGTGTGTCAATCAGCTCACATCGGAAAGGGATACCGCACAGGTAGGACGGCGCTCGTCTACCACATCTGGGCGTCATGTTGCGTCCGAGGGAACATAAAACACATGTTGGAAACCACAGCAGCACAGAAGGCGGCGCGTATGAGCCTGCGCGCCAAGGTGGGCCTGGTGGCGGCGGCAGCGCTGGCCGGCCTGGGGATGCAGTCGGCGCTGGCGCAGGCTACGCGCCCGAAGGCTCCCATCTACGGCGTCACCCTCGATGACGTCACCAACATCAACGCGATCGTGGCATCGCTCACGCACCTTCCGTACAAGCCGACGGTACGCGTGGTGTTCGACCCGGGCACCTCGGCGGCCGACTATTACGCGCCGCTGGTCAAGCTCCATCAGGTGGCCTACGTCATGGGCGAAGTGATGGATTCGTACTATTTTCCTGTCGACTCCAGCACCTACAGCGCACGCACCAAGGAATTGGTGAGCACACTGAAGAACGTGGTCGATGTGTGGGAAATCGCCAACGAGATCAACGGCGAATGGCTGCGCGCCAACCCGAGCGGCCCCACGGCGACAGCCACGGCGCAGGAGCAGGCAATCGGCCAGATGGTCGGCAATGCGTACGACATCGTGAAGGGCGCGGGCGGCCTCGTCTCGGTGACGATGTACTACAACGACGACGGCAAGGGCACCAACTGCTACGAGTTGCCGATGGATTCGTGGCGCACCTGGGCGACGAACTTCCTGCCGGCCCGTGTGCGGCAGGGCACCGATTACGCGCTGTTCAGCTATTACCCGTACCAGGACTGCCCGGGGCTGAAGCCAACGTGGACGAGCGACTTCAAGCTGCTGGAGAGCATCTTCCCGGCGGCAAAGGTCGGCTTCGGCGAGATCGGCACGTCGAGCACCTCGGCGCCGACGTCGGTGCAGCAAAGCCTGCTCAAGTCGTACTACCCGATGGGCACCACCACGATGGCAGCGGATCCGCGCTTCATCGGTGGCTACTTCTGGTGGAATTACGTCGAGCAGATGCTGCCGTACACAACGAGCTCGTACTGGAGCCTGCTGAACAACACCATCAAGCCGCTGGCGGCGCCGCAATAGTCGCCACGGCAACCTGTATCCAAAAGGGGGATATACGGGACCCGGGTCGATGTCTGGCCCGGCAATAAAGAACCCGCGTCGGCCTGTGCTGACGCGGGTTTTTTTCTGGCGCGCCGGATCAGCCGCGCGAGGCGAGATACGCGCGGAACTCGTCGGCGACTTCCTTGTGCTTGAGCGCCAGTTCGACCGTGGCCTTCAGGTAGCCCAGCTTGCTGCCGCAGTCGTAGCGCACGCCCTTGTAGCGGTAGGCCAGGACCTGCTCGGCCGACAGCAGCGATTGGATCGCGTCCGTCAGCTGCAGTTCGCCGCCGGCGCCGGGCTTGAGATTGCGGATGTGGTCAAAGATGCGCGGCGTGAGGATATAGCGGCCCACCACGCCCAGGTTGGACGGCGCGTTCGCGGGCGCCGGCTTCTCAACGATGCCCGACATCTTGATCACGCTGCCGTCTTCTTCCCACGGGCGGCCATCGACCACACCGTACGAACGGCTCTGCTCGCGGTCGATCTCTTCCACGCCGATCACCGAGCAGTTGTAGTGGTCGTACAGGTCGACCATCTGCTTCATGACGGGCGGGGTGCCGTCGAGCAAGTCGTCGGCCAGGATGACGGCGAAGGGCGTGTCGCCGACGAGCTTCTCGGCGCATTGCACGGCATGGCCCAGGCCCAGCGCTTCGGGCTGGCGCACGTAGAAGCAATCGACATGCGACGGCTTGATCGAGCGCACGACCTCCAGCAGGGCGGTCTTCTGCTTGGCTTCGAGCTCGGCTTCGAGTTCGTAGGCCTTGTCGAAGTGGTCTTCAATGGCGCGCTTGCTGCGGCCCGTGACGAAGATCATCTCGGTGATGCCGGCAGCCATGGCTTCCTCCACGGCGTACTGGATCAGCGGCTTGTCCACCACCGGCAGCATTTCCTTCGGACTGGCCTTGGTGGCCGGCAGAAAGCGGGTGCCGAGGCCAGCAACAGGGAAGACGGCTTTGGTGACACGTTGCATCGTGGTTTCCTTGACGACGTTTGATTCTGACCCGACGGCTCAGGCGGCCTGCACGGGCAGGCGTGCAATCTGGGCTTCCAGTTTGGCGAGCGTGGCTTTGAAATCCGCCAGACGCTTCTGTTCTTGTTCCACCACCGCCGCCGGCGCGCGCGCGACGAACGATTCGTTGCCGAGCTTGCCCTCGCACTTGGCGATCTCCCCGCGCAGGCGGTCGATTTCCTTGGACAGGCGCGCGTGTTCGGCCGCGACGTCGATCTCGACCTTCAGCAGCAGCTTGTTCTCGCCGACGATGGCGAGCGGGGCGCCGGCGCCGTCCTGCTCCATGGCCGCGGCGTCCGTGTAGACCTTCACTTCCGACAGCTTGCCGAGCGCCTGCACGTAGGGGGCGGCGGCCTGCAGGAACTCGGCCTCGCCGTTGGCGTACAGCGGCACGCGCTGCGCGGGGGAGATGTTCATCTCGCCGCGCAGGTTGCGGCACGCATCGACCAGGGCCTTCAGCTGCTGCACCCATTGCTCGGCCTGCTCGTCGATCTTGCTGAGCACGGCGCGCGGGTACGCCTGCAGTGCCAGGCTTTCGGTGCCGTCGCCTTTGGCGCGGCCGGCCATCGGCGCGACCTTCTGCCAGAGCTCTTCCGTGATGAACGGGATGATCGGGTGGGCCAGGCGCAGCACGGTTTCGAGCACGCGCAGGAGCGTGCGGCGGGTGGCGCGCTGCTGCGCGGGCGTTCCGGTCTGGATCTGCACCTTGGCGAGTTCGAGGTACCAGTCGCAGTATTCGTCCCAGACGAACTTGTAGATGGCGTTGGCGATGTTGTCGAAGCGGTAGTCGGCAAAGCCTTTTTCCACTTCGGTTTCCACGCGCTGCAGCAGCGAGACGATCCAGCGGTCGGCCTGCGAGAAGTGCAGGTAGCCTTCCGGGCCGCAGTCACCGACGCATTCCTGCATGCCGCAGTCCTGGCCTTCGGTGTTCATCAGCACGAAGCGCGTGGCATTCCACAGCTTGTTGCAGAAGTTGCGGTAGCCCTCGCAGCGGCTCGGGTCGAAGTTGATGCTGCGCCCCAGCGTGGCGAGCGACGCGAAGGTGAAGCGCAGCGCGTCGGCGCCAAACGCCGGAATGCCTTCGGGGAATTCCTTGCGCGTGCGGGCTTCCACCTTGGGCGCGTCCTTCGGGCGGCGCAAGCCGGTGGTGCGCTTGGCCAGCAGCGGCTCCAGCGCGATGCCGTCGATCAGGTCCACCGGGTCCAGCGTATTGCCCTCGGACTTGCTCATCTTCTTGCCTTCCGAATCGCGTACGAGGCCGTGCACGTAGACGGTGTGGAAGGGCACTTCGCCGGTGAAGTGCAGGGTCATCATGACCATGCGCGCCACCCAGAAGAAGATGATGTCGTAACCGGTGACGAGCACGGTGGACGGCAGGAAGTGCTTCAGTTCCGGCGTATCGGCCGGCCAGCCCAGCGACGAGAACGGCACGAGCGCCGACGAGAACCACGTGTCGAGCACGTCGTCGTCACGCTTGAGCGCGCCGGTGTAGCCCTTTGCCGCAGCTTGCGCGCGCGCCTCTTCTTCGGTGCGGCCGACGTACACGTTGCCCGCGTCGTCGTACCACGCCGGAATCTGGTGGCCCCACCACAGCTGGCGCGAGATGCACCAGTCCTGGATGTTGTTCAGCCACTGGTTGTACGTGTTGACCCACTGCTCCGGCACCAGCTTGATCTTGCCGCTCTGCACCGCGTCCAGCGCCACTTCAGCAATGGAGCGGCCGGGGAAGCGCGTGCCTTCCGGCGCCGGCTTGCTCATGGCGACAAACCATTGGTCGGTCAGCATCGGCTCGATCACGACGCCGGTCCGGTCGCCGCGCGGCACCATCAGCGTGTGTTTCTTCACCTCGGCCAGCAGGCCTTGCGCTTCGAGGTCCGCGACGATCTTCTTGCGTGCATCGAAGCGGTCCATGCCGGCATAGGCGGCCGGGGCGTCGGCGACGATCTTCGCGTCCAGCGTCAGGATCGACAACTGCGGCAGCTTGTGACGCTGGCCGACCGCGTAATCGTTGAAATCGTGGCCCGGCGTGACCTTCACCACCCCGGTGCCGAATTCGCGGTCGACGTATTCGTCGGCAATCACCGGAATCTTGCGATCGGTCAGCGGCAGGTGGACGAACTTGCCGATCAGGTGGGCGTAGCGCTCATCGTCGGGATGCACCATCACCGCCGTGTCGCCGAGCATCGTCTCCGGACGCGTGGTGGCGACCGTCAGGTGCGTCAGGCCGCGAACCGTATCCGCCTCGACCAGCGGATAACGGATGTGCCAGAGCGAGCCTTCCTCCTCCTCGCTCACCACCTCCAGGTCGGAGACGGCGGTGCCGAGCACCGGGTCCCAGTTGACCAGGCGCTTGCCGCGGTAGATCAGGCCCTGCTCATACAGGCGCACGAAGACGTCGGTGACGGCGCGCGACATCTTCGGGTCCATCGTGAAGTATTCGCGCTCCCAGTCGATCGAGGCCCCCATGCGGCGCACCTGGCGGGTGATGGTCGAGCCCGATTGCTCCTTCCATTCCCACACCTTTTCGACGAACTTCTCGCGGCCCATGTCGTGGCGCGATACGCCCTGGGCATCCAGCTGGCGTTCGACGACGATCTGCGTGGCGATGCCCGCGTGGTCGGTGCCCGGTACCCACAGCGTGTTGGCGCCCGACATGCGCGCGTGGCGCGTCAGGCCGTCCATGATGGTCTGGTTGAACGCGTGGCCCATGTGCAGCGTGCCCGTCACGTTCGGCGGCGGCAGCTGGATGCAGAAATCCGGCTTGCCGGCTTCAAGCGTCGCACGGGAGACGCCCATCGCTTCCCACGCTGCGCTCCACTTCTGTTCGATGGTGGCGGGTTCGAAACTCTTGGCGAGGGCTTGGTTTTGATCGGTCATGCTGACAGGGGGCGCAAAAAGCGGCGCAAAGAGACGTTTGGCCCAGGAAAATGGCGGGCGAAAGCCTTGAATTATACGGCCTGTCCGCGTTGCGCACGGGCTGGAGGCCCCCACCCCTCGCTATAATTCCGGGATTCCGCAAAGGCTCCTCCGCATGTCCGACCTGCTCGCCAACCTGAACCCCGAACAACGCGCCGCCGTCACACTTCCCGATGAGTCGGCGCTGATCCTGGCGGGGGCGGGCAGCGGCAAGACCCGCGTGCTGACGACCCGCATCGGGTGGCTGATCCAGAGTGCGCGGGTGTCGCCGTCGGGTGTGCTGGCCGTCACCTTTACCAACAAGGCTGCCAAGGAAATGACGGCCCGTCTTCAGGCCATGCTGCCGATCAACACGCGCGGCATGTGGATCGGCACGTTTCACGGCCTGTGCAACCGGTTGCTGCGCGCCCACTACCGTGATGCCGGTCTGCCGCAGACGTTCCAAATCCTTGACACGCAGGACCAGCTTTCCGCCGTCAAGCGCCTGCTCAAGTCGCTCAATATCGACGACGAGAAATTCCCGCCCAAGAACGTCCAGTACTTCATCAACGGGGCCAAGGAGCAGGGCTTGCGTGCGGGCGATCTGGAAATCGCCAACGAATTCGACCGGCGCATGGCCGACCTGTACGCCGCCTACGATGCGCAATGCCAGCGCGAAGGCGTGGTCGATTTTGCCGAACTCCTGCTGCGCTGCTACGAACTGCTGCGCTACAACGACGCCATCCGCGCGCACTACCAGCGCCGCTTCAAGCACATCCTGGTCGACGAGTTCCAGGATACGAACAAGCTGCAATATGCCTGGTTGAAGCTCCTGGCCGGCCTGGGCGAGCCGGGCGTCACGCCCAACGCCATCTTCGCCGTGGGTGACGATGACCAGAGCATCTACGCGTTTCGCGGTGCCAATGTCGGGAACATGGTCGACTTCGAGCGCGAATTCCGTGTGCAGCACCGCATCAAGCTGGAGCAGAACTACCGCTCGCACGGCAACATCCTCGATACGGCCAACCACCTCATCGCCCACAACTCGCGCCGCCTCGGCAAGAACCTGCGCACCGACGCCGGCCATGGCGAGCCCGTGCGCGTCTACCAGGCCGCCACGGATGGACAGGAAGCCGGCTGGATCGTCGATGAGATCCGCGACCGCATCGCCAGCGGCATGGCGCGTTCCGAGATCGCCATCCTGTATCGCAGCAATGCGCAATCGCGCGTGATCGAGCATGCGCTGTTCTCGGCCGGCATCCCGTACAAGGTGTACGGCGGTCTGCGCTTTTTCGAGCGGGCCGAGATCAAGCACGCGCTGGCGTACCTGCAGTTGCTGGAAAACCCGGACAACGACGCGGCGTTCGGCCGTGTAGTGAATTTTCCGGCACGCGGGATCGGGGCGCGGTCGCTCGAACAGCTTCAGGATGCAGCCAGGCTGTACGGCATTTCGCTGGCGGCGTCGGTGCCGTACCTGACGGGTGCGGCGGGCACCAAGCTGGCCGCGTTCGTGCGCCTGATCGAGCAGATGCGCGCCGATACGCGGCAGATGACGTTGCCCGAGGTCGTCCAGCACGTGATCCACGCGAGCGGCCTGATCCCGCATTACCAGGGCGAGAAGGAAGGGCTGGACCGCATCGAGAACCTGCAGGAACTCGTCACGGCGGCCCAGGCCTTCGTGGCCGAGGAAGGCTACGGCGTGGACGCCATCGCGACGGCTTTGCCGGTGCGCCACGACGCGATGCTGCGCATCGAAGGCGGAGAGAGCGATACCGCCTCGGAGCTCGTCACCGACGAAGCGCCGGCCGAGATGACGCCGCTGGTGGCATTCCTCACGCACGCGTCGCTCGAGGCCGGCGACAACCAGGCGCAGGCCGGCCAGGACGCCGTGCAACTCATGACCGTGCACGCGGCCAAGGGGCTCGAGTTCCACGTCGTGTTCATCACCGGGCTCGAAGAGGGCTTGTTCCCGCACGAGAACAGCCAGATGGAGATGGACGGCCTGGAAGAAGAGCGCCGCCTGATGTACGTGGCGATTACGCGGGCGCGCGAACGGCTGTACCTGTCGTTTGCGCAAAGCCGCGTGCTGCACGGACAGATCCGCTACCACATCCGTTCACGCTTCTTCGACGAGTTGCCCGAGGAAACGCTGAAATGGCTCACGCCGCAGCATGCGGGATACCAGGCCACGCGCCGCGTGACGGCCGAATCGGCCTGGGGCAAGGACTGGTTCAAGCGCCCGGAACGCGGCGATGAAGAGGCTTATACCGGCACGCGCCCGACCGGCGGCATGGACACCGGCAAGAACTACGCCGACGCCAAGCGTGCGGAGGCCACGGGCTTCCGCGTCGGCCAGTCAGTGTTTCACAACAAGTTCGGGGAAGGCGTCATCACGACGCTGGAAGGCGAGGGCGCCGAGGCGCGCGCCCACATCAAGTTCAACCGCCATGGCGTAAAGGTGCTGGCGCTGGGCATCGCCAAGCTGGACCCGATCAACTGAACATCGAACGGGCCGGGGGGGGGTATCGTCAGACCGCCGTATCGGTCGTCTGGCCGGCCGCTTGCGTGACGTTGAAGCAGCCACGGTAGGTCGCGTAGAACGAGCAGTACAGAATCGCCATCACCAGAATCCGGTACGGGGTTGCGATGAGCGGGGCAATGTTGTTGGCATCGCTCGATGCAAACAGGGCATCGATGAACAGCGGCACGGCGATCAGCAGAATCGCCACCAGCACGCCGTACACGATGAACGCCCCCCGGTTGCGCCATACGGCCATCCAGCTGAAGAACAGCGCCTTGCCGACCGGGATGCCGTGCCATGCCACCAGCAGCGGCGCAAACCAGAACAGCATCGCCACCGGGATGTACAGCACCGAGCCCATCACCATGGCCAGGTAGAACTCGCGGATGGCGTCGGGGGAAAGCGGCTTGTCGCTGAGCACGGTCATCAGCGTGTCGACATCGACCATCGTCATCAGCACGCCGCTGACGACCAGCAACAGCACGCCATAGATGCCGCCCAGCTTGAGCAGGCTGCGCATCGCATCCATGCCATACGACCGGAAGCCCGCAATGAGCGAGGCCGGGCCGACCCGCTTGCCAGCGACCGTGTCGCGGCACGCCGACATGAACCCCACAAAGATGGCGGGGTTGACCAGCAGGATGGCGAACACGCCTGCCGGCGGTACCAGCAGCATCAGCAGGTTGGCGGCAAACAGGTACATGAACAGCAGCAGCAAAAAGCCGATCGGGTTCTTGCGGAACAGCCACGCGCCCTGGCGCAGCCACACGTAGCCTTGCTTGGCCGGTACTTCGATCAGTTGCATGGTTGGGGTAGATTCAGAATCAGGCCGTGGGCCCGGACGCGTTCGCGCAGCACGCGCTCGAAGTGGGTCGGATCATGCGGCTTGAGCAGTTCAGCATCGCGCGGCAGATAGAAATCCCACAGGCGCGAGACCCAGAAGCGATACGCCGCGGCGCGCAGCATGTCCTGCCAGTGTCGTGCCTCGGCAGCGGTGAACGGGCGTACGGCGTGGTACGCCTGGAGCATGGCGCGTGCCCGCGCGGTATCCAGCACGCCGGTGGCCAGGTCGATGCACCAGTCGTTGACCGTGACGGCGACGTCGAACAGCCATTTGTCGACGCCGGCGAAGTAAAAGTCGAAAAAGCCGCCCAGGCGTTCCGGCTCACCGTATTGCGCCGGCTCGAACAGCACGTTGTCGCGGAACAGATCGCAATGGCACGGGCCTTCGGGCAGCGCAGCGTAGTCGGCGCTGGCGAAGAAGCGTTGCTGGTGCGCGAGTTCGCTCTCGAGCAGCGCCCGTGTGTCGCCATGCACGAACGGCGCCACGTCGGGCACCACCTCGTTCCACCACGGCAGGCTGCGCAGGTTAGGCTGATGACGCGGATAGTCGCGCCCGGCCAGGTGCATGCGCGCCAGCATGTCGCCGACGATGGCGCATTCCGACACCGTCGGCGCGAGGTTCGAGCGGCCCGAGAGGCGCGTCACCATGGTTGCCGGTTTGCCGTTGAGCGTGCGCAGGATCTCGCCGTCGCGGCCTGGAATCGGCGCCGGCACGCTGATGCCGTGCTGTGCCAGATGCTGCATCAGGTACAGATAGAACGGTAGCTGCTCGAATGTCAGCCGCTCGAACAGGGTGACGACGTATTCATGCGTCCGCCCGTCCTTTTCCGTGGTCAGGAAGAAGTTGGAGTTTTCGATCCCGGAGGGAATGCCGCGAAACGCGCGCACGGCGCCCACATCGTATTGATCCAGCCAGAGAGCGATCTCGGCGTCGGAGACCGGGGTGAAAACAGCCATGCTTCAGGAAGGGGAGACGGGTGGAGGAGAATGCGCGGCAAGCCGATGTTGCCGCGCTGGTGCGCCTCTCAGGCGCAGCCATTCAGAACTTCAGGACATTCACCGAGGGCACGCGGTCGACGCTGCCGCGTTCACGGATGCGCGGCGAGCTGTCTTCGGGCTTGCTCATGTTGTACGACGTACCCATGCCCGACTTGACGTGGATGTCCGGCGCCTGGCCTTTCTGGAAGCGGTATTCCTCGACCTGCGTACCGTCGTTGTCGCGGTAGTCGAAGCTGGGCTTGACGGTCTCGTGATGGATCGCGCCCTGGGTCGGCTTGGCAATCGGCTGATTGTTGATCGCCTTGACGTCGGGGAGGTCCAGGCCGGCGCTGTCGGAAGTCACCTCGGCGTGCGCCGGCATGGCGAGGCAGATGGCCGCGCCCGCGAGCAGCCCTGCGTGGCGCATCAGGCGCGCAATATTGGCAGGGCGGAGGGCGGCGGGCAGGTGAAACAGCGAATCCATGATGGACTCCGGCGAGTGATCTGGGACCCTACATTCTAGCAGTCCGGGCACCCGCCATCGTCCGTGCGGCGTGGGCCGGATGTCACACCGGAGGTCGCAACCAGGGTCACAGGTAGAACATCTCTTCCTTGGGCGGAATCGGCGACGTGCCTTCGCGTTTCTCGTAGAACTCGTAGACGGCGTCGAGCGCGTCCTTGGGCTCGTCGACGATGCGCATGATGTCGAGGTCGTGCTCGGCAATCAGGCCCATCGGCAGCAGCGTGAAGCGGAACCAGTCGAGCAGGCCCTTCCAGAAGCGGCTGCCGAACATGACCACCGGCACGCTGCGCGATTTGCCGGTCTGCACGAGCGTGAGCACCTCGGCCAGCTCATCGAGCGTGCCGAAGCCGCCGGGCATGACGATGAACGCGTCGGAATTCTTCACGAAGGTGACCTTGCGCGTGAAGAAATGCCGGAAGCGCATCGAAATGTCTTGATACGGATTGCCCTGCTGCTCGTGCGGCAACTCGATGTTCAGGCCCACGCTGGCAGACTTGCCCGCATGCGCGCCCTTGTTGGCCGCTTCCATGATGCCGGGGCCGCCGCCGGAGATGACGGCGAAGCCCGCATCCGAGAACAGTCGCGCGATTTCGATGGTGCGTTCGTAGTACGGCGAATCCTCGCGCAGGCGCGCGCTGCCGTAGATCGAGACGGCCGGGCGGATCTCCGAGAGGTACTCGGTCGCCTCGATGAACTCTGCCATAATCGTGAACATCTGCCAGGAGGCGCGCGCCTTCTTTGCGGTCGCGCGTTCTTCGTCGGCGAGTGCCCGCAGGCTGGGAATCATCTTGCGATCGGTGCGGCCGTGCGCGATGTCGGCTTTGGGCTCGTGTTCCACGCCCACCGTCACGTTGACGTCCATGTCCGCCGTGGTGGCCCGGCGCGCAGGGCTCACCCCCGTCAGCTCCGTTGCCGAAACTTCAGCCGAGGAAGGGCCTGCAGCCTGCTGTGTCACGCCGCCGGAAGCGGAAGCGCCATTGTCGGAAGCGCCGTTGGGCGTTCCAGTCACTTTAGAGTCCATGGGAATGTCGGAAAGTCAAGAAACGCTGTTGCTCGTCGATGGCTCGAGTTATCTGTACCGTGCTTATCACGCACTGCCCGACTTGCGAAATGGAGAAGGGTTTCCTACGGGCGCCATCTACGGCATCGTGAACATGCTGCGCAAACTGCGCAGCGACTACCCGGCCAAGTATAGCGCTTGCGTTTTCGACGCCAAAGGCAAGACCTTCCGCGACGACCTTTATCCGGCCTACAAGGAGCACCGCGCGCCCATGCCCGATGACCTGCGCGCGCAGATCGAACCGATCCACGAAGCCGTGCGGGCACTGGGCTGGCCCATCTTGGTGGTCGATGGCGTCGAGGCCGACGACGTGATTGGCACGCTGGCCAAACGTGCCGCCAGGGAAGGCGTTCGCACCATCGTCTCAACGGGTGACAAGGACCTCGCCCAACTGGTGAATGACCACGTCACGCTGGTCAACACCATGACCAACGAAACGCTCGACCCGCCCGGTGTGCTGGCGAAGTTCGGTGTGCCGCCCGAGCGCATCGTCGACTATCTCTCGCTCATCGGCGACACGGTCGACAACGTGCCGGGCGTGCCGAAAGTCGGCCCGAAGACCGCGGTCAAATGGCTGACCGAATTCGGCTCGCTCGACAACATCATCGCGCGGGCGGGCGAGATCAAGGGCGTGGTGGGCGACAACCTGCGCAACACGCTCGAGTGGCTGCCCAAGGGCCGCGAATTGCTGACGGTCAAGGTCGACTGCGACCTCTCGAAGGAAGTGCCGACGTTCGACGCACTCATCGACGGCGGCGAAGACAAGGCCCAGCTCGTCGATTTCTTCAGCCGCTACGGCTTCAAGACGTGGCTGCGCGAGGCCTCGGGTGAAGCGCTGCCGGATACGCGCAGCGTCGGTGCTGCACGCAAGGCGGCAACGCCAGTGAAGAACTACGCTGGCGAGGCCACGCAGCCGCAGGCCAACCTGTTCGACGTGGAAGCGCCGCCGGATGAAGTCCGGTACGAGACCGTGACTACCGAGGCGCAGCTCGAATCGTGGATGCGGCGGCTCGATGAAGTGGACCTCGTCTGCATCGATACCGAGACGACCTCGATCGACCCCATGCTCGCGCAGCTGGTGGGCATTTCGCTCTCGGTCAAGCCGGGCGAGGCATGCTACATCCCGGTCGCGCATCGGGGGCCCGATGTGGCGGGGCTCGACGGCGCGGCGCAACTCTCGCGCGACGCCGTGCTCGCACGCATGAAGCTGTGGCTCGAAGACGAATCGCGCAAGAAGGTCGGTCAGCATCTGAAGTACGACGCGCACGTGTTTGCCAACCACGGCATTGCGCTGCGCGGCATCCTGCACGACACCATGCTCGAATCGTACGTGCTGGAATCGCACCGCAATCACGGCATGGACGCGCTGGCCGAACGCGTGCTGCACCTGAAGACCATCACGTACGAAGCCGTGTGCGGCAAGGGCGCATCGCAGATCGGCTTCGATGAGGTGCCGCTCGATCGCGCGACCGAATACGCGGCCGAAGATGCCGACATCACGCTGCGGCTGCATCGCACGCTGTTCCCCAAGGTGGCGGATGACGAGAAGCTGCGCTACGTCTACGAAGAGATCGAGATGCCGACCTCCATCGTGCTGCAGAAGATGGAGCGCAACGGCGTGCTGGTCGACGGCGAGCGCCTGGCCCGGCAGAGTGCCGAGCTTGGCCAGCGCCTGCTGGAGCTCGAAGAGCAGGCGTTTGCGCTGGCGGGGCAGCCGTTCAACCTGAATTCTCCCAAGCAGATCGGCGAGATCTTCTTCAACCAGCTGAAGCTGCCCATCATCAAGAAGACCGCCAGCGGCGCGCCCTCCACCGATGAAGAGGTGCTGCAGAAGCTCGCCGAGGATTACCCGCTGCCGAAGCTGCTGCTCGATTTCCGGGGGCTCGCCAAGCTCAAGTCGACCTACACCGACAAGCTGCCGAAGATGGTCAATCCGCGCACTGGCCGGGTCCACACCACCTACGGCCAGGCGACGGCGGTCACGGGGCGTCTTGCCTCCACCGAGCCGAACCTGCAGAACATTCCGGTGCGCACCGAAGAAGGGCGGCGCATCCGCGAGGCCTTCATCGCGCCGGAGGGCAGCGTGATCGTTTCGGCCGACTACTCGCAGATCGAGCTTCGCATCATGGCGCATCTGTCGCAGGACGAAGGCCTGTTGCGCGCCTTCCGTGAGGGTCAGGACGTGCACCGCGCGACCGCCGCCGAGGTGTTCAACGTCACGCCGCTGGAGGTGACGCCCGACCAGCGCCGCGTAGCCAAGGTCATCAACTTCGGCCTCATCTACGGCATGAGCGCGTTCGGGCTGGCGAGCAACCTTGGCATTGGCCGCGACGCCGCCAAGCTCTATATCGACCGTTATTTCGCCCGCTATCCCGGCGCCGCGCGCTACATGGACGAAACGCGCCAGACCGCGCGGGAGCGCGGCTATGTGGAAACCGTCTTCGGGCGGCGACTCTGGCTGCCCGACATCAACGGCGGCAACGGCCCGCGCCGCCAGGCGGCCGAGCGCGCCGCCATCAACGCGCCGATGCAGGGCACGGCCGCTGACCTCATCAAGCTGTCGATGCTCGCCGTGCAGGGATGGCTCGAGCGCGATGCGATGCGCTCGCGCCTCGTCATGCAGGTGCACGATGAACTGGTCCTGGAGGTCCCGCAGGATGAGCTGGCCGTCGTGCGCGAGCGGTTGCCGGAACTGATGTGTGGCGTCGCAACACTGCGCGTGCCGTTGGTGGCCGAAGTCGGTGCCGGCGCCAACTGGGAAGAAGCGCACTGAGGCGGCTGCCCGCTTGCCGTTCCGCAAGGCATGGCGTTTGGTTTCCTGCCAAGGCAGTGTGCGTGCGGCCGCAGCATCCATCGCCGATGATCCGCCGTATCCATTGATGCGGGGTTGCGGCGGGTTTTGCGTTGCAGCAGACTGGACGTGATTCCAAAGATTCAAAGCTCCAGGAGAACGGTATGGCAGGGCAGGCCGACGGCGCGGGCGGACCGCGCATTGTGGTGGTGGGCGGCGGCGCGGGCGGGCTCGAACTCGCCACGCGTCTTGGCGACAGGCTCGGCAAGCGGGGCACCGCGCAGATCGTGCTGGTCGATCGCAATCCGACCCATATCTGGAAGCCGCTTCTGCACGAAGTCGCTGCTGGCAGCATGGATCCGAACACGCACCAGCTCGAATACGCCGCGCAGGCGCGCTGGCATGGCTTCGAATTCCAGCAGGGCGAACTGAAGGCGCTCGATCGCGCCGGCAAGACGATCACCGTGTCGGGCTATCTCGATGCCGACGGCACGGAGGTGCTGCCCGAGCGCGCCATTCCGTACGACGTGCTGGTGCTCTCCATTGGCAGCGTGACGCATTTCTTCGGCGTGCCGGGCACCGCTGAACACGCCATCGCGCTCGATACCGCGTCGCAGGCCGAGCGCTTCCGCCGCAAGCTGATCTCTGCCTGCATGCGTGCCCAGAACGGCGTGCCGGGCGCACGCTCGCAGGTCGATATCGCGATCGTGGGCGCCGGTGCGACCGGCGTGGAGTTGTCGGCCGAGCTGCGCAACACGGCGCACGTCCTGGCCGCCTATGGCCTGCACAAGCTGGACCCGCGCCGCGATATCTGCATCCACCTCATCGAGGGCGGGCCGCGCATCCTGCCGGCGCTGTCCGAGCGTGTCTCAGCCGAGACGACCAAGCTGCTTCACAAGCTCAACGTCGACGTCATTACCGGCGAGCGCGTGACGGAAGTCACCGGCACCGCCGTCAATACTGCGAGCGGCAAGTCCATCCCGGCCGATCTGACTGTGTGGGCCGCAGGCATCCGGGCGCCGTCGGTGCTGGGTGAGTTGGGCCTGCCGGTCAACAAGCTGGGGCAGGTGATCGTCTCGCGCACGCTGCAGGTCGACGGCGAAGAGACGATCTATGCGTTTGGCGATTGCGCCAGCTGCCCATGGCCCGAAACGTCGGGCAGCGTGCCGCCGCGCGCCCAGGCCGCGCACCAGCAGGCGACGTATCTGTTCAAGGCGCTGCGTTTGCGGCTTGAAGGCAAACCGGCCGAGCCGTTCGCGTTCAAGGATCTCGGCTCGCTCGTCTCGCTGGGGCACTTCAGCGCCGTGGGGAGCCTCATGGGCGGCCTGATCGGCGGCTCGATGTTCATCGAGGGGTTGATGGCCCGGCTGATGTACACCTCGCTGTATCGCATGCACGTGATGGCGCTGCACGGCTTTATACGCATGGCGCTCGATACGGTCACGCACTGGCTGCGCAGCAAGACGAATCCGCGCGTCAAGCTACACTAGCCGCTTCGTCCACCGTAACCGCCCGAGGGCGTGAGGAGAGTGCGATGCAGCTTGAAGCAGAAGTGGAGAGTCTGGTACCCGGCCGCAGCTTCGATCGGCGCGGCTTCATGAAGACGGCGCTGGGTTCGGCGTTTGCGGCAGCGGCCTTGCCGGTGTCCGCACAGGCCATCAAGACCGATTTCAATGGCTTGACGGCCGGCGAGGTCACGGTGCCGGTGGGCGACTTCAAGATGCCCGCCTACCGCGCCCAGCCGGAGGGCAAGACGAAGCTGCCCGTGGTGATCGTGGTCAGCGAGATCTTCGGTGTGCACGAGTACATCGCCGATGTCTGCCGGCGCTTCGCCAAGCTCGGCTATCTCGCCATCGCGCCGGAGCTGTTCGTGCGCCAAGGCGACCCGCAGTCGATCGCGACGATCAGCGAGCTACAGGAGAAGATCATCTCCAAGGTGCCCGACGCGCAGGTGACGGGCGACCTGGAGGCCACGGTGGCGTGGGTCAAGCAGAACGGCGGCGACGCCGCGCGCATCGGCATCACCGGTTTCTGCTGGGGCGGCCGCCAGACCTGGCTGTTTGCCGAACACAGCCCCGATATCAAGGCGGCGGTGGCATGGTATGGCCACCTGAAGGGCAATCCCAGTGCGCTGCAGCCGGCGTTTCCGATCGACCGTGTCGACGAGCTCAAGGCCCCCGTGCTGGGCCTGTACGGCGCCAAGGACACCGGCATCACGCAGGATGCCGTCAACGCCATGAAGCAGGCGCTCGAGCATTCCAAGAACCCGAAGGCCCGCGCGTCGCGCATCATCGTCTATCCGAATTCCGGCCACGCGTTCCATGCCGACTACCGGCCCAGCTACGTCAAGGCGGATGCGGAAGACGGCTGGAAGAAGTGCGTCGCCTGGTTCAAGGACCACGGCGTGGAATAGGCCGCGTCCGCTGCTTGCACGACGGCCCCATGCCATCGCTTGGGGCCTTTTGTATTTGGTTGCGCTGGCAAAGGACGGCAAACGGGCATACAATGCGTGCCTTCTTGCAACTGTGTTGCGTTTGTCGGCTCCCGCCACATGACCCTCGATACCACCCTGTTAGGCATCCTCCTGGCCACCGCACTGTCGGGCATCGGCAGCATGGCCGGCGCCGCCGTGCTTTCGCTGACCGTGCTGGCGCGCGTGGTCGATCGCATGGTCAGCTTTTCGGTCGGTGTGCTGCTGGCAACGTCGCTGCTGCATTCCCTGCCTGAGGCATTTGAGGCGCACCACGGCGTCGTGCCGAACACACACGCGCTGTTCGCCACGCTGCTCGCGGGGCTGCTGGGCTTTTTCCTGCTCGAGAAGATCTCGCTGATCCGCCACTCGCATCACCATGAGGGCGACGGGCATGGCCACCACCACGGACATGATCGGCAGGAGGCCGGGCGCAGCGGGCTCATGATTCTGGTGGGCGACGGGCTGCACAATTTTTCCGACGGCATTGTCATTGCGGCTGCGTTCCTGGCGGACATCAAGGTCGGCATCGTGACGGCCCTGGCGATTGCCGCGCACGAAATCCCGCAGGAGATCGGCGACTTCATGGTGCTGCTGAACGCAGGCTTCTCGAAGACGCGTGCCTTTGTCTACAACCTGCTGTGCAGCGTCTGTGCACTGGTGGGGGCCGTGCTGGGCTACTACCTGCTCGACCGTCTGACGTCATGGATCCCGTATGTGCTGGTGGTTGCGTCGAGCAGCTTCATCTACATCGCCGTGTGCGATCTGATGCCGCAGATGAAGCGGCGGCCGCGCTGGCAGGAATCCGCCGTGCAGGTCGCGCTGATCGTCGCCGGGGTCGGGATGATCTTCCTGCTCACGGAAGGCCTGCACGGACACGCGCACTGAGCGCCCGAATCAGGCGAGGAAAAAAGCCCGGTCCATGCCGGGCATTTTTCCGGTGGCATCCAGGCGCCTTGGGGCGTCAGGGGTTCGGTCCCGTGGCGACCGGGCGCGATGGATCGGCGCACCACTCGCTCCATGAGCCCGCGTACAGCGCCGCGCCCTGGAGGCCGGCAATTTCCATCGCCAGCGCGTTGTGGCATGCCGTCACGCCGGAGCCGCATTGCAGCATGGCGTCTTCGGGCTTGGCGCCGGCCAGCACGCCGGCAAACTCGGCGCGTAATTGTTCGGCCGGTTTGAATGTGCCGTCGGCACGCAGGTTGTCGCGGAAGAACCGGTTGCGAGCGCCGGGGATGTGTCCGCCGACCGGATCGAGCGTCTCGTTCTCGCCGCGGTAGCGGTCCGGCGCGCGGGCATCGATGATGGGCTTGCCAGGCTGCCCGAGATACTTCTGGACGATATCCACCGTCACCAGCGGCGCAAGCGACGGCTTGCGCGTCAGGTTGCCCGGGGCAGCCACCAGCTGCGGCTCTTCAGGCACGACGTTTTCGACGGGATAGTGCCCGGCCTCCCACGCCTGCAGGCCGCCGTCGAGCACGGCCACGTCGGCGTGGCCGACCCAGCGCAGCAGCCACCACAGCCGGGCGGCATACATGCTGCCCTGGCGGTCATAGGCGACGACTTGCGAATCGTCGTTCACGCCCAGCGCCTGCAGCCGGGCGACGAGCGCGTCGGCATCGGGCAGCGGATGCCGGCCGTTGGTGCCCGTCTTGGGGCCGGACAGCTCGTTGTCGAGGTGCAAGTAGAACGCGCCACGGATGTGCTTGGCGTGATACGCCTCGCGTCCGGCGGCCGGGTCGGCCAGGTCGAAGCTGCAATCGATGACGACAACGCTCTGCGGCGCGCTTTGCTGCAGCGCGGCCAGTTGCGGCGCGGTGATGAGGGTGGCGTAGTGAGCGCGTTCGCTCATGGCGGCAATCTCCGGGGTTCGATCAAACTTCTGGGTGAATCTCGGCTTCCGGGCCGGACACGGCGGTCTGTGGCGTCGGATGCTCGCTGCCCGACTGGCGGGCCCGCATGATCGTGGTCACGATGCCGCTCCCGATGATGAGCGCCATGCCCGCCCACGACAACGCGTTCAGGTGGTCGTGCCACAACAACATACCCCAACCGCTCGCAAACACGATGCCGGTGTACTGGAGGTTGGCCGTCAGCAGCGTATTGCCGCGCTTGTAGGCGCGCGTCATGGCAGTCTGGCCTAGCGTGGCGAGCAGGCCAACGGCCAGCAGCAGTCCCGCGCTTGCCCACGTATGCGGCTGTGCGCCGCCAATCAGCATCCACACGCCGCCCGCCACCGCGCTCACCAGCGAGAAGTAGAAGACGATGCGCGCCTCGTTCTCGCCCAGGTCGCCCAGTTGGCGGACCTCCACATAGGCGAGGGCGGTAAATACGCCGGACACCAGCCCGACCATGCCACCGGTCATCTGCGACGGCCCGACACTGGGCTGCAGCAGGCAGATCACCCCGATGAACGACATCAGGATCGCTGTCACCATCTTGCGATCGGCGCCGCCCGGCTTGCCGGCCAGCGTGGCGCCCGCGCCGATGATCAGCGCAATCCACACCGGCGACATGTAGTTCAGCGTCATGGCCGTCGCCAGCGGCAGCAGGCTGATGGAGGTGAACCACAGCAGCAGCGACGTCACGCCGAACACGCTGCGCTTGATGTGCGACGTGAGATACGGCGTACGGATGCCAGCGCCCGTGCGGTACAGCACGGCGCCCATCAGCGCCATGCCGATCACGCTGCGGTAGAAGACGATTTCGCCGGTGCTGTAGTGCGCCGAGGCGAGCTTGACGCATACGCCCATCGCAGAAAACGCGAAAGCCGCAAGGATCATCCACAACGACTGGCGGGAGGAACTGGTGGCCGTCTGGGCGGCTTCGACTGCAGTATCGGCGGGCATGGGCGAAGGGCAAAAAAAACGGCGCAGGCCACAAGGGCTGCACCGTTCGTATTGTGACGCGGAAGGCGGCGGATGCCTATGGTCAGTAATCCATGACGCGGCGATACCATTCGTGAAAGTGCTGCATGCCGTCTTCCATGGGGGACTGATACGGGCCGACTTCGCTCGTGCCGCGCTTGAGCAGCGCCAGGCGGCCGGCGTCCATGCGTTCGGCGATCTCGTCGTCTTCGATGCAGGTTTCCATGTAGGCGGCCCGTTCGGCCTCCACGAACTCGCGCTCGAACAGGACGATCTCTTCCGGGTAGTAGAACTCGACCACGTTGCGGGTCTTGGCCGGGCCCATCGGATGCAGGGTCGAGACCACCAGCACGTTCGGATACCACTCGACCATCACGTTCGGGTAGTACGTGAGCCAGATCGCGCCGTACTTGGGCATCTCACCGTTGTTGAAGCGCAGCACGGCGTCGTGCCACTTCTGGTACGCCGGTGTGCCTGGCTTGCGCAAATTGGCGTGGATGCCGACGGTCTGCACGCTGTGCCACTCGCCGAATTCCCATTGCAGGTCGTCACACGAGACGAACTGGCCCAGACCGGGGTGGAAGGGCACGACGTGGTAGTCCTCGAGGTACACCTCGATGAAGGTCTTCCAGTTGTAGTTGCAGTCGTGCACCTCGACGTGGTCGAGCATGTAGCCGGAGAAGTCGAGATCGCGCGCCACGCCCAGGCGGGCCAAGTCATTGCGGACATCGCGTTTGCCCTCGAACAGCAGGCCGTTCCAGTTCTGCAGCGGCGAGCGCGACAGGTGCACGCACGGCTGCTGCGCGAAATGCGGCGCGCCCAGAAGCTCGCCCTTGAGATCGTACGTCCAGCGGTGCAGCGGACACACGATGTTCTGGGCATTGCCGCGCCCATTGAGCATGATGGCCTGCCGATGCCGGCACACGTTGGAGAGCAGTTCGACGCCGTTCGGGTTGCGGACCAGCACGCGGCCTTCGGATTCGGCGGCGAGCGTGTGGTAGTCACCCACCTCCGGAACCATCAGCTCGTGGCCGACATAGCCCGGGCCCTGCTTGAACAGACGTTCGATTTCAGTTTGATACAGCGCCTCGTCAAAGTATGCAGAGACGGGCAACTGGGTTTCAGACGGCACCAGGTTCAGTGCGGTGCTGAGATTGGACATTATCCCCACTCCCAATAACGGTGAAAGCAGTGAACAACCCAACCATCGAAAAGATCGATTTGGGAAAGGACGCCATCGGCGGGCGGCTCAAGGTCTGTTGAAATGAAAAAACGAGCGCTGCCGGCCCCCGCTTGGGCCAACGACCATACGCTTGATGGGCCAACAGACCCGAACCACCGGTACGGGGCGGTGTATGCCGGCCCGGCCTTTGGAGGAAAGGGGGGGATTGTACCCCAGGGAAATCGATAAGTCCCTGATTTTTCGTCGCCTTTCGGCTGCCGGCCGGTCCTGCCGGTGTCCGCCGCCGTCGCCGCCGCTTCCAACCGCCCAGAAGCCGCCGCCCTGCGCCATATGCGCAGAACGCACGCCGATTTGCCGTAAAATGCCGGATTGTCCTTCTCTCATTCGCAACCGGCATGCCCCGTGCCTCTAACGACGCCTCCGCCGCTGCCGGCGACGCGTCCGCCACTCCCGCCGCAGCCCCGGCATCTTATGAAGCGGCCATGGCCGAGCTCGAAACCCTGGTCGCCAGCATGGAATCCGGTGAACTGCCGCTGGAGGCCTCGCTTGCGGCGTATCGCCGCGGGGCCGAGCTGGTCCGGTATTGCCAGCAGGTGCTGGAGCGCGTGGAGCAGCAGGTGCGCGTGCTCGATGGCGACGCCCTGAAGCCGCTGGCCGACGACGGCAGCCCGAACGAGCAGGCCGGCGCATGACCGACTTCTCGCAATGGATGGCGTCGGTGGTGGCGCGGACCGAAGAGGCGCTCGACCGCGCCCTGCCCGCCGAAACCGTATCGCCGCAGCGCCTGCATGCCGCCATGCGGTATGCCGCCCTGGGCGGCGGCAAGCGCGTGCGGCCGCTCCTGGCACATGCCGCCGGTGCGCTGGGTGACGCATCGCCCGAGGCGCTCGATGGCGTGAGTTGCGCAGTGGAAATGATCCACGCCTACTCGCTGGTCCACGACGACATGCCATGCATGGACGACGATGACCTGCGCCGCGGCCGCCCGACCGTGCATCGCGCCTATGATGAAGCGACGGCCCTGCTGGTGGGCGACGCCTTGCAGACGCAGGCCTTCGCCGTGCTGGCCGAGCTGGACCCGGTCGCCCCGGCCATGCGGGCCGCGTTGGTCAGTGAGTTGGCGCGCGCTTCGGGGTCGGTCGGCATGGCGGGCGGGCAGGCAATCGACCTGCAAAGTGTTGGCGTGGCGCTGTCGCAAGACGCCCTGGAAGCGATGCATCGCATGAAGACCGGCGCGCTGCTGCGGGCGAGCCTGCGTATGGGGGCGCTCTGTGCGGGTGTGCAGGCCGGGGCACTGCAGCAGGTGGATGCCTACGCGGCTGCCGTTGGGCTGGCGTTCCAGGTCGTCGACGACATCCTCGACGTGACGGCCGACACGGCGACGCTCGGCAAGACGGCTGGCAAGGACGAGGCCAATGACAAACCGACCTATGTGTCCATCCTGGGGCTCGATCAGGCCCGTGCGCTGGCGGACGAGCTGCATGCCGCGGCCGTCGCGGCGGTCGCGCGGCTGGCCCGCGAAGCCGGCGAGGCGCGCACCGTACGGTTGGCCGAGATGGCCGACCTGATCGTGCGGCGTGGCCACTGAACAACATCGCATAGACGTTAGAAGTCTTTGCCAAAACGCCAAAGCGGCGGTCCCACATGACGTACGAACTTCTGAACACCATCGACGACCCGGCCGACCTGCGCCGCCTGGACCGTCGCCAGCTCGGGCCCCTGGCGGATGAGCTGCGCGCCTTCGTGCTCGATTCCGTCTCCCAGACGGGCGGCCATCTGTCGTCCAACCTCGGCACGGTGGAGCTGACCATCGCGCTGCACTACGTCTTCAACACGCCGGAAGACCGCATCGTGTGGGACGTCGGCCACCAGAGCTATCCGCACAAGATCCTCACCGGGCGCCGTGACCAGATGAGCACGCTGCGCCAGCTGGACGGCATCTCCGGCTTCCCGCGCCGCAGCGAAAGCCCGTACGACACGTTCGGCACGGCGCACTCGTCCACGTCGATTTCCGCCGCGCTGGGCATGGCGCTGGGCGCAAAGACCAACGGTGAACAGCGTGTCGCCATTGCCGTCATCGGTGACGGTGCGATGAGCGCCGGCATGGCCTTCGAGGCCATGAACAACGCGGGCGTCTACAAAGACCTGCCGCTGGTGGTGGTGCTCAACGACAACGACATGTCGATCTCGCCGCCGGTGGGGGCGCTCAACCGCTACCTGGCGCGGCTGATGAGCGGCCAGTTCTACGCGGCGACCAAGAAGGGGGTGGAGAAGCTGCTGTCGGTGGCGCCGCCGGTGCTCGAATTCGCCAAACGCTTCGAGGAGCACGCCAAGGGCATGCTCGTGCCGGCCACGATGTTCGAAGAGTTCGGCTTCAATTACATCGGCCCGATCGATGGACACGACCTCGAATCGCTCGTGCCGACGCTGCAGAACATCCGCCAACGCGCGCTGGAAGGCGGTGGTCCGCAGTTCCTCCACGTGGTCACCAAGAAGGGCCAGGGCTACAAGCTGGCCGAGGCGGACCCGATCCTGTATCACGGCCCCGGCAAGTTCAATCCGCAGGAAGGCATCAAACCGTCCGCACGCCCGGCCAAGGTGACGTACACGCAGGTGTTCGGGCAATGGCTGTGCGACATGGCCGCAGCCGACAAGCGCCTGATCGGCATCACGCCCGCCATGCGCGAGGGCTCGGGCATGGTCGAGTTCGAACAGCGCTTTCCCGACCGCTATTACGACGTCGGCATCGCCGAGCAGCACGCCGTCACGTTCGCTGGCGGCCTGGCCTGCGAGGGTCTGAAGCCCGTCGTCGCGATCTATTCGACGTTCCTGCAGCGCGGGTATGACCAGCTGATCCACGACGTGGCGCTGCAGAACCTGCCGGTGGTGTTTGCGCTGGACCGCGCCGGCCTGGTCGGCGCGGACGGGGCTACGCACGCCGGCGCGTACGACATTGCGTATCTGCGTTGCATCCCGAACATGATGGTGATGACGCCGGCCGACGAGAACGAATGCCGCCGGCTGTTGAACACGGCATTCGCGCAGGATTGCCCGACGGCGGTGCGCTATCCGCGCGGCGCCGGCCCGGGCGTTGCGGTGGAGCCCACGTTGGAGCCGCTGCCGCTTGGCAAGGCGGAGGTCCGCCGTGCATCCGCGGCGCCTGCGGGCCAGCGCGTGGCAATCCTGGCGTTTGGCTCGATGGTGGCTCCCGCCACCGCCGCTGCCGAGCGCCTCGATGCGACCGTGGTGAACATGCGCTTCGTCAAACCGCTGGACGCCGCTTGCGTGCTGGACATGGCACGCACGCACGATTACGTGGTGACGGTGGAGGAAGGCTGCGTGATGGGCGGCGCCGGCAGCGCCTGCGTCGAAGCGCTGGCCGCGGCCGGTGTCGCCACGCCGGTGCTCCAGCTTGGATTGCCTGACCGCTTCGTCGATCACGGCGACCATGCGGCGCTGCTCGCGCAATGTGGGCTCGACGCCAACGGCATCCTCGCCTCCATCCGCGAGCGTTTTGCCGTACAGCCGCGAGCCACGGCCGCGCGTGTTGCCTGAGCAACACATCATGCATAGGCAGAATCAATCACCCGTATTGCTTCTGCGGGTTTGAGTAGTTGACTGCAGAGGTGGGAAATTTCCCTTACACTCCGCCAGTCCATTTTGTGAATTGTGTGCGCAGTCGCGGGATGGGTTGAGACGATCACTTGAGGGGTGGTCTCGATCAGCCAGGTTCCGCGGTTTCACACTCGTTGCGTTCCGGTCGACTGCGATGGCCGGGCGACCGTAAAGGAAACCGATCATGAACGATATGAACCCGGCCTTCGCCATGCCGGACGTGCAGTCCAGCCACGATACCCGCCAGATTCCGATCCAGCGCGTTGGCGTGCGCGGGGTGCGTTACCCGATGTCGCTGCAGACGCCGTCGGGCGTGCAGAACACCGTGGGCACGTTCAACCTGGACGTGCACCTGCCGGCCGACCAGAAGGGCACGCACATGTCGCGTTTCGTCGCGCTGCTCGAAGAAGAGCGCGAGCCGCTGAACCTGGCCCAGTTCCAGTTGCTGCTGGAAAAGATGCTGGAGAAGCTCGAGGCCGACGCCGGCCGTATCGAAGTCCACTTCCCGTATTTCGTCAGCAAGACGGCCCCGGTGTCGGGCGTGCAGTCGCTGATGGACTATGAGGTGACGATGATCGGCGAAGTGCGCAACGGCCATACCACGGTCCGCGTCAAGGCGCTGGTGCCGGTCACGAGCCTGTGCCCGTGCTCGAAGAAGATCTCGCAGTACGGCGCGCACAACCAGCGTTCGCACATCACGATCGACGCCGAACTGGCGGCCGACACGCCCGTCGAAGCGCTGATCCGCATGGCTGAAGAAGAAGCCTCGTGCGAACTGTGGGGCCTGCTCAAGCGCCCGGACGAGAAGTTCGTGACCGAGCGTGCGTACGAAAACCCGAAGTTCGTGGAAGACCTGGTGCGCGATATCGCCATGCGCCTGAACCAGGACGACCGCATCGTCGCCTACACGCTGGAAGCCGAGAACTTCGAATCGATTCACAACCACAGCGCCTATGCGCTGATCGAGCGCGACAAGCGCACGGACAAGTGATCGACGCGCCGCGCTGCAAGAAACAGCCGCTCATCCGAGCGGCTTTTTTCATGCGGGGTGGATGCGGATGTCTTCGAGGTCCCATCGGGGCGTGACGCCGAAGCCGTAGCCGTCCTGCACCTGCGCAGGGTCTGCCTGCAGCCGCATCGCGCCGGCAAACGCGATCATCGCGCCGTTGTCGGTACAGAACTGCAGGTCGGGGTAGTACACACGCAGGCCGCGCTTCTTGCCTTCAGCGTTGAGCCCCTCGCGTAACTGGCGGTTGGCGCCCACGCCGCCAGCCACGACGATGCGCTTGAGGCCATGCTCGCGCGCCGCCCGCAGCGTCTTGCTGACGAGTACTTCAACGATCGCATCGACAAACGCGCGGGCAAGGTCGGCGCGCGGCTGGTAGCAGGTTTCGCTGTCGGTCAGGTTCAGCTTGCGCACTTGCGTGAGCACCGCCGTCTTCAGTCCCGCGAACGAGAAATCGAAATTGCCCGAGTGCAACATCGGCCGGGGCAGGTCGAACACCCCTGGGTTGCCGAATTCGGCCAGGCGCGACACCGCCGGGCCGCCGGGGTAGCCGAGGCCGAGCAGCTTGGCGGTCTTGTCGAACGCCTCGCCGGCCGCGTCGTCGAGCGTTTCGCCAAGCAGCGTGTACTGGCCGACGCCGTCGACGCGCATCAACTGCGTGTGCCCGCCCGAAACGAGCAGCGCCAGGAACGGAAACTCGGGCCGGTCGGCCTCCAGCAGCGGCGAGAGCAGATGGCCCTCGAGGTGATGCACGCCCACCACCGGTTTGCCCAGCGCAAACGCCAGGGCGTTCGCCACCGAGGCGCCGACAAGCAGCGCGCCCGCCAGCCCTGGGCCCTTCGTGTAGGCAATCGCATCGATGTCGGCGGGCGTGGCGCCTGCCTTGCCCAGCACTTCCTCCAGTAGCGGGATCACACGACGGATGTGGTCGCGCGAGGCCAGTTCCGGCACCACGCCGCCGTATTCGCGGTGCATCGCGATCTGCGAATACAGCGCGTGCGCGCGCAGCCCGGCGGCCGTGTCGTACAGGGCGACGCCGGTTTCGTCACAGGAAGATTCGATGCCGAGGACCAGCATGGCGTGTGAAGGAAGAAATCCGTAGGGAGGCGCCGAAGATAGCACAAGCTAAAATGCGCGGTTTTCAGGCATAGACAGAGGCGGCGCGGCGATCATGATGCGGTGCGATGTGGCGGTGATCGGCGCGGGCGCGGCCGGGATGATGTGCGCGGCCGTGGCCGGGCAGCGGGGCGCGCGCGTGGTGCTGATCGACCACGCGACCCGGCTCGCCGAGAAGATCCGCATCTCGGGCGGCGGCCGGTGCAACTTCACCAACGTCAACGCGGGGCCGGCCAATTACCTGTCGAACAACCCGCATTTCTGCCGCTCCGCGCTGGCGCGGTACACGGCGCAGGATTTCATCCGCCTCGTTTCCAGCTACCGCATCCCGTATCACGAGAAGCACAAGGGCCAGCTTTTCTGCGACGACAGCGCCGAAGACATCATCCGCATGCTCGAAGCCGAGTGCGAGAAGGGCGGCGTCCTCTGGCGCACCGGCTGCTCCATTGCTGAGGTCGGCAAGGCGGGCGATGCGTATCGGCTTTCAACCAGCGCGGGGGAGATCGTCGCGCGCAAGCTGGTGATCGCCACGGGCGGGCTGTCCATTCCCAAGATCGGCGCGACGGATTTTGGCTATCGCGTTGCGCGCCAGTTCGGGCTGAAGATCGTCGAGACGCATCCGGCGCTGGTCCCGCTCACGTTCAACGCCGAGCACTGGGCGCCGTTCTCGGCGCTGTCCGGGGTGTCGATGGAAGTGGATGTGACCGTCGCGCAGCAGGCGGGCAAGGGCCGCAAGGGCGGCGCCACCACGTTTCGCGAAGACCTGCTGCTCACGCACCGCGGCCTGTCCGGCCCGGCCATTCTCCAGATTTCGAGCTTCTGGAATGCAGGCCAGCCGCTGGCCATCGATCTGCTGCCCGACACGGACGCCGCGCAGTGGCTGTGCGACGAGAAGTCGGGCTCGCGCAAGCAGCTCGGGACGGTGCTGGCGCAACGACTGCCGGAACGCGTGGCGCAGGCCTGGTGCGCCACGCATGGCGCCAACCCGCATGCGCCGATTGCCGAGCTACCCGACAAACTGCTGCGTGCGCTTGGTGCGGCCCTCAATCGATGGGAGCTGACGCCGTCGGGCAGCGAGGGCTACCGCAAGGCCGAGGTCACGCGCGGCGGCGTGGATACGCGTGCGCTGTCCTCCACGACCATGGAGGCGCAGGGCGCACCCGGCCTTTACTTCATCGGTGAGGTCGTCGACGTGACGGGGTGGCTCGGGGGCTACAACTTCCAGTGGGCGTGGGCCTCTGCCGTGGCGGCGGGGGAGGCCGTGTCTGCCGCTTGACGCCGCGGACGGGGCCGGGAACCGTCCTGGTTCTGTGCTACGATCAGCGATCCACTTTTCTACGTTTGCAACCCGCTGGGCCAGCCGCTCAAGCGGGTTTTGCCGTTTATCGGAGTTCGGAATGTCCCTCAAGGCACAGATCACGGAAGACATGAAGGCCGCCATGCGCGCCAAGGAAATGGATCGTCTGGGCACGATCCGCCTGCTGCAGGCCGCCATCAAGCAGCGCGAGGTCGATGAGCGCATCGAGCTCGATGACGCCGCCGTGCTGGCCGTGGTGGACAAGATGATCAAGCAGCGCAAGGACTCCATCGCCGCGTTCGAGCAGGCCGGCCGCGACGACCTCGTCGCAAAGGAAGCCGCGGAAGTCGCCGTGCTGCAGGTCTACATGCCGGCGCAGCTGTCCGAAGCGGAAGTCGATGCCGCGGTGCGCGAGGCCGTAGCCCGGGCCGGTGCCGCCGGTCCGCAGGACATGGGCAAGGTGATGGGCATCCTCAAGCCGGCCCTCGCCGGCCGCGCCGACATGACGCAAGTCTCCGCCCGCGTGAAGGCGGTGCTTGCCGGCGCCTGATCCTGCCCGACCAACGTTCCCCACAGGGGCGCACCGCGCGTGATCCCGCAGCCGTTCATTGACGACCTGCTCAACCGCGTCGACATCGTCGACGTGGTGGGCCGTTACGTGCAGCTGAAGAAGGGCGGCGCCAACTTCATGGGGCTGTGCCCGTTTCATAACGAGAAGTCGCCGTCGTTCTCGGTGTCGCCCACCAAGCAGTTCTATCACTGCTTCGGATGCGGCGCGCACGGCTCGGCCATCGGCTTCCTGATGGAGTTTTCGGGCCTGTCGTATGTCGAGGCCATCAAGGACCTCGCGCAGTCCGTCGGCATGGTGGTGCCCGAGGAGCGCGGCGGCCTGCCACCGGCCGCCCGCGCCGAGCAGCAGGCCAAGACGGTCGCCCTGGGCGACATCATGGCCCGTGCCTGCGACCACTACCGCAAGCAGCTGCGCAGCGCACCCAACGCCATCCAGTATCTCAAGGGCCGCGGCCTGACGGGCGAGATCGCCGCGCACTTCGGCCTCGGATATGCGCCCGACGACTGGCAATCGCTCGAAGCCGTGTTCGGCCCGTACCGGGACGACGCCGTTGCCGCGCCGCTGATCGAAGCGGGCCTGGTCATCGAAAGCGAGAAGACCGGCGCCGACGGCACGCACCGCCGCTACGACCGCTTCCGCGATCGCATCATGTTCCCCATCCGCAATACCAAGGGCGTGGTGATCGGCTTTGGCGGCCGGGTGCTGGGGCAGGGCGAGCCCAAATACCTCAACTCCCCCGAGACGCCGCTGTTCAGCAAGGGCACCGAGCTGTACGGCCTGTTCGAGGCGCGCAACGCCATCCGCGAGTTCGACTACGTGCTGGTCGTGGAAGGCTACATGGATGTCGTCGCGCTGGCGCAGCTCGGGTTTGCCAACGCCGTCGCCACGCTCGGTACGGCCTGCACGCCCATCCACGTGCAGAAGCTGCTGCGGCAGGTCGATACCGTGATCTTCTCGTTCGACGGGGACAGCGCCGGGCGCCGGGCCGCGCGCCGCGCGCTGGAAGCCTGCCTGCCGCACGCCACCGACAACAAGACGATCAAGTTCCTGTTCCTGCCGCCCGAGCACGATCCGGACACGTTCGTGCGCGAAGAGGGCACCGAGGCGTTCGCCCGGGAAGTCCACAACGCTATGCCGCTGTCGCGCTTCCTGCTGCAGGCCGTGACGGAAGATCTCGACCTGCGCCAGCCCGAGGGCCGTGCCCGCGCGCAGTACGAAGCCAAGCCGCTGCTCGCTGCGATGCCGGCCGGCGGCCTGCGCCTGCAGATCGTGCGCGGCCTGGCCGAACTGACCGGCACCACGCCCGCCGACATCGAAGCGCTGTGCGGCCTGCGCAGCGACCCCGCCCAGGCAGGCCGCATGACGCAGAAGCGCCCGCGTGTGGCGCGTACGGCACCGACCGCGCTGGAGCAGAAGGTGCTGCGGTTGCTGATGCGGTATCCGGCCCTGGCCGGCCGGCTCGATGCCGATGCGCGCGCCCAGTTGACAGCGCCCGAACTGCCCCAAGGTGAGGTACTGGCAGGACTGTTGGCCGAATGCGATGCCGCGGGCCCGGACGTGCACTTCGGCGCCTTTGTCGAGCGCCTGGGGCAGACGCCTTACGCCGAAGCCTTTGCCGGCCTGCGTACCGCCGTGCTGCAGGACGACATCGAACTCGAGCCCGCGATCTTGGAGTTTGATACTGCGGTGCAGAAGATGCTCGCCGAGCCGCTCAAGCGTGAGTTGGAGATGCTGCAGCGCAAGATGGAAGCCGGCCATGCGAGCGACGACGACAAGGAGCGCATGCGCTGGCTGGTGGCCGAGATCAGCCGCCGCCGGCAGCTCGTGTAGCGCCGACGCCGCAGCGCCGGGGCCAGACGGGGCGGGCCATTGCGGGTAGCCCCTTGATTTTTCAGGCGAAAACCCGATTTTCGTTTAGACCGGCCGGGTCTGACGTGCTAGAATAGCCGGTTTGGATTGCAAGACCTTTTTCCCATTTTCGGGGGAGTGAGCGTGCCCATGGTGAAGGTGAAGACCTCCGCGAAGGCCGGTTCCAAGGCCAGTCCTGCTTCTGTTTCTGCCACGCGAGTCTCATCGGCGCGCGGCGCCGGGGGCGGAAAGACCACAGCGGGAACGGCGAAAGTCGCGAACGGTCGGACCCATGTGGGGCAGGCGGGAACCAAGGCCACTGCGCCGGCAAAGACGGGGAAAGCCCAGCCGCGCCAGTCCGCCGACATCGCCGTCGCCGCCAAAACGGCACCACGCACAAAGGGTGCAGTCCAATCTTCAACCTCAGGCAAGGTCTCGACGTCGATGAGCACGAGCGCCAGACCTGGCGGCAAAGCCGCTTCCGTCGCACTCAAGGGCAAGACAACCACCGTGGCGAAATCGAAAGTTACCGAAGTCGAGAGCAAGCAGACCACTGCCAGCGCGCGCGCAACCAAGACGGGTACCGCTCGTACCAGCACCGCAGCCAAGCCGACCAAGGCGGCAGCGGAGGACACCAAGCGCACGGCCCAGGCAGCGGCCACTCCCACCCCAACTCCCCCTGCGCCCCGCGCGGCGGCGGCAGCCGAGCCCAAGAAGCGCGGTCGCAAGCCCAAGGCCGAGACGCAGGCAGATGACGACAGCAGCACGGACGTGACTGAAGAATTTGACACCCCCGCCGCTCCGGCGCCGAAATCCGAGAAGCTGAAGGCCCGTGACCGCAAGGCCAAGGAAAAGGCCCTGCTCAAGGAATTCGCGGCCTCGCAGCAAGGCGGTTCGGAAGAAGAGCTCGAGGCTCGCCGCCAGAAGCTCAAGGCGCTGATCAAGCTGGGCAAATCGCGTGGCTACCTGACCTACGCCGAAATCAACGACCACCTCCCCGACGACATGGTCGACGTGGAGTCGATGGAGACGCTGGTTGCCACGCTCAACGACATCGGCGTGGCCGTGTACGAGCAGGCGCCGGACGCCGAAACGCTGCTCCTGAACGACAACGCGCCTTCCGTGACCACGGAAGAAGAGGCGGAGGAAGAAGCCGAAGCCGCGCTGTCGACGGTGGACTCCGAATTCGGTCGCACGACTGACCCGGTGCGCATGTACATGCGCGAAATGGGCACGGTCGAGCTGCTCACGCGCGAAGGCGAAATCGAGATCGCCAAGCGCATCGAAGCCGGCCTGAAGGACATGGTCATGGCCATCTCGGCCTGCCCGGTCACCATTTCGGAAATCCTCGCCATGGGCGAGCGCGTGGCCAATGACGAAGCCAAGATCGACGAGTTCATCGACGGCCTGATCGACCCGAATGCCGAAGCCGAGGCCGCTGCCGCCGCGCAAGCCGAGGAAGACGAAGACTTCGAGGACGAGGAAGCCGAAGAGGAAGGCGACGAAGAAGAAGACGAAGACGATGACGGCGCCGGCGCGTCGGCCGCGTCTGCGCGTCAGCTCGAAGAGCTTAAGCAGGCTGCGCTCGAGAAGTTCCGCATCATCGCCGACCAGTTCGACAAGATGCGCCGCGCGTTCGAGAAGGAAGGCTACAAGTCCAAGCCGTACCTGAAGGCGCAGGAAGCCATCCAGAACGAACTGATGACGATCCGCTTCACGGCGCGCAACGTCGAGCGCCTGTGCGACACGCTGCGCGGCCAGGTGGACGAGGTGCGCAAGCTCGAACGCGCGATCCTGAACATCGTGGTCGACAAGTGCGGCATGCCGCGCGCCGATTTCGTCGCGCGTTTCCCGGGCAACGAGACCAACCTCGACTGGATCCAGTCCGTCGTGGCCGACGGCAAACCGTACAGCGCCATCGTCGAGCGCAACGTGCCGGCCGTGCACGAGCTGCAGCAGAAGCTGATCGACCTGCAGGCGCGCGTCGTTCTGCCGCTGGCCGAGCTGAAGGACGTCAACCGCAAGATGTCGGAAGGCGAGCGCCGCGCCCGCGAGGCCAAGCGCGAGATGACCGAGGCCAACCTGCGTCTGGTGATCTCGATCGCGAAGAAGTACACCAACCGCGGCCTGCAGTTCCTCGACCTGATCCAGGAAGGCAACATCGGCCTGATGAAGGCGGTGGACAAGTTCGAATACCGCCGTGGCTACAAGTTCTCGACGTACGCGACGTGGTGGATCCGCCAGGCCATCACGCGCTCGATCGCGGATCAGGCGCGCACCATCCGTATTCCGGTTCACATGATCGAGACGATCAACAAGATGAACCGCATCTCGCGTCAGATCCTGCAGGAAACCGGCCAGGAGCCGGATCCGGCAACGCTGGCCGAGAAGATGGAGATGCCGGAAGACAAGATCCGCAAGATCATGAAGATCGCCAAGGAGCCGATCTCCATGGAAACGCCGATCGGTGACGACGACGACTCCCATCTGGGCGACTTCATCGAGGATACGAACACGCTGGCCCCGGCCGAAGCGGCGCTGCATGGTTCGATGCGCGGTGTGGTGAAGGACGTGCTCGATTCGCTGACGCCGCGCGAAGCCAAGGTGCTGCGCATGCGCTTCGGTATCGAGATGAGCACCGACCACACGCTGGAAGAGGTCGGCAAGCAGTTCGACGTGACGCGCGAACGTATCCGGCAGATCGAGGCGAAGGCACTGCGCAAGCTGCGCCATCCGAGCCGTTCCGACAAGCTGAAGAGCTTCCTGGAAGGCAGCTAAGGTCGAATCCAGGGGTGGGCTTCGGCCCACTTTCGGGTAAAATCGCATACATGGCCCGGCCTAACCCGCCGGGTTTCTTTTTGCCGGGCGCCTGTTCGGGCGCCGCACACCTTGGGCCTCTAGCTCATGCTTGGTTAGAGCAGCGGACTCATAATCCGTTGGTGCCGGGTTCGACTCCCGGGGGGCCCACCATCTTTTCTTCCCTCGACGTAGTCTCTTGCTGGCCGACATGGGTGCCGGCCCCTTCAGTCTGGTGCGGCCAAGAGCGCCTTGCCCTTCCGGGACCGGCTTTTGCTAAAACACTTCCCTTCCAAGAAATATCGGCTGATTCCTGAATTCGATAATGCCGGCGCGCCAATACGTCCCCTCAATGGGGGATGGGTTTAAAACACTTCAAACGAAACCGTTTCATTCCCTCGTTTGAAAAATCGGCAGCCCGCGCCGCGCCTGCTTGTACAGGGGATGGTCGGCGGTGTTTTGAATGAAATCTCTATTTACTTCATACTCGGCGCGGACCATAGTTTCCGCCATAACGACAAGTAAATAGCCAGTAGCGTACCTTCGGAGACACAGGATGTTACGCATTCAAAACGGGCCATTCCAACATTCCGCTTCTGCGCGTGCCCACGCGCGTCATCGTCATCGCGGCGGCGATCCGGCTCGCCTGCGGTAGCAGCCTCACCTTCATTGTTTTGAGATCGGCGCCTGGCCGATCTGCGTGATACCCGCGCATTGCGGGTCGCACGCGTTCAAGCACGCTTGTCGTTTCCGTCGTTTGCCGCCCGGCCTGTGGACAAGACGAAGCGTGCGCTGCCGGCTTCCATGCGCGGCAGACGGAGTATTGGCCGGATACCGCCGGCGCCAGCACAACAAGTTCCGAAAACGCGAGGAGACACCATGGGAAGTCCACGTCATCTTTTTATTGTCATGGCAGCCAGTTGTCTGGCGGCCGTGCCGTTCATCGGCGGGTGCGGCGGGGCGGATGACCCCGGTTCGTCGGATGTGGCGCAGTGCTCGGGCAGTTCCTGCCCTCCGAGCGGCGCGACCACCACGCCCAGCACCCCCGCCAGCCTGTGCCCGGCGTCGCTCGACTATTCGACCACGTACACCGGTGGTTCGGGCAGCGGCGAGTACATCAAGGTCCGGTTCGATACGAGCAAGAACACGTACCAGATGCAGTTCATCGAGTCGTCGGTGCCGACTTCCGCGGGACAGATCAACAACACGCGCAAGGGCCTGACGATCAACGGTACGTTCGTCCATCCGACGAATCTGCCGACGGCCGAACAGAACCGCTGTGCGTTCGTGCTGCAGTCGGGCAAGACGACCGACAACAGCTATGCGATCACCGTCAACCCGCAGGATCCGCCGATGCTGTTTGTCGGCAAGGGGATCGTGGGCGGGGGCATTCCGGGCGCGACGATCCAGTTTGATGGGCCACTTCCGGGCGTGCCCATCGGCGTCGTGCCGTCGCGCACGTTCGACTTTTATCCGTTCCTCGGCTTCTCCGAGACCGTGACGGACTTCTCGCAAGTCGCCGGCCGCTACAACGAGCTCGGCGTGCATGTCACCCCGACCGGTTCGGGCAACCAGACATCTTCGCCGCAAGGCTGGGAACCGGATGCCGTGAACTGGACGCAAACGCTCAACGCTGACGGCTCCTGCACGCCAGACGCGTCGGACTATTCCTGCCACACCACCGGTACGCCGTGGACGCTGCGCCATAACGACGACGGCTCGCCGGACAACGTGTTCGTCAGCCATCCGACCGGCCCGAACACCCCCTATGCCTACGTCGGGCAGGTCTCGCCGTTGATGCTGCTGGCGCCGAGCCAGGCCAAGGGCATCATGATCGTCGGCAAGCTCGGCGGGCAGGTGGTGCCGGTGGTGATCCGCGTGGGGTACTCGTACAGCGACCCCGCGAACCTGCTGGCCTCGGTGGGCGATGACCAGATCGGCATCTCGATCCTGACACCCGCGACGCCCATCCCGACGAACGCGCTCGCCGGCGGCTACATCGGTGCGACCAGCGCATCGGCATGCGGCCTCGTGACTTCGAATGGGCCGACCACCAACATCGGCGGTTTCAACGGCATCAATGGTACGGTCCCGCACCCCGAGCTTCCCGGCACCTACAGCAATGGCTTCTTCCATCCGGAAGCCGGCAACTGCAGCGACGGTACGGCCGTCTCCACGCTCGCCGCGAACTACACGTCCACGCTGTTCCAGAACGGCACGGCCGCCTTCATCAACCCGCTCACCTCGCGTGTGACGGCGCAGTTCGGGCTCGACTACACGCAGGCCTCGCCCGGCAAGTTGATCGTCACCGCGCAGAACGACTTCAACGCGCAAGGGGCAAGCGGCAACGTGGCGCTGTTCAAGGCCGGCGACAAGGGCGTCGCGGTGAAGGTGGGCGACGTGTACGCAATGCTCATGAACAACAACAAGTACAACCCGTTCTTCACGGTGGGCGCGTTCGTCCAGTAGGACGCGCAGCAACGCAACCGCAGGCGGCAGCGCCAGCGCGCTGCCGCGTCTGAACAACGATATGGAGGAGACGCAAATGCAATGGCGTAAATGGCTGGCAGCGCTCGCGTGCGCACCGATGACGGCGGCACTCTTGACGGGATGCGGTGGTGGAGACGACCCGCCGCCGCCCGTGATCCAGCGCCTGTGTCCGCAAGCGATCGACTACAACACCGTCTTCACCGGGGGCTCGGGCTCGGGCGAACTTGTGAAGGTGCAGCTCGACACCACCAAGATGACGTACCAGATCACGTACCTGGCCTCGCCGATTCCGGTCAAGACCGGCACCGTGGCACCCACGCGCGATACGCCGCCCAACAACGTGCAGACTGGCACGCTCACGCAGGAGACGGCGCTGCCGACCGAGAAGCTGAACCAGTGCGCGTTCCGCCTGAACAACGCAAGTCTCGACCCGAGCCGGCCCGCGCGGTTCTTCCTGGGGCAAGGGGTGCTGGGCGGCACGATTCCGGGCGCGACGATCCAGTTCGACGGCATTGTCGGCGTGGGCAGGATTCCGCAGACGACCTTTCCGTATTACCCGTTCATCAGCTTCTCGAACACCGAGACCGATCTGAGCAAGATCGCGGGCAACTACAACCAGTTGGGCTATCACCAGGTGCCGTCGCAGAGCTTCTCGCAGCAGGCGGTCGATGCGCGCTTCACCATCAACGCAGACGGCACGTACACCGAATGCGACAACCTCGGCGTGAAGAACGGCGGTGCATGCCTGACCTCCACCGCGACGGTCAACCAGAAGTTCACCTTGCGCAGCGACGCGCCGGCCTTCACCACGCTGAACTACCAGCCGCAGGTGCCGCCGACGGTGTCGTCGCTCGATCCGAGCAAGGCGGGTAAGGGCGTGCTGATCGTGGGCAAGCTGTACGGCCAGCTCGTCCCGATCTTCATTCGCGTGGGCGCGGCCAACTCTGATCTGACGGCCGGCCCGCCCGTGGCTGACGACGAATCCGGCATCTCGATCATGGCGCCGGCCGCGAACGTCGCGCAGGGCTCGCAAGACGGCGAGTACACGGGCGTGGACAGCCAGTTCAACTATCGCGCCACGGCGCTGGTCGGCACGCAGGCCACCCTGCTCGACCCGTTCAACGCCTCGCAGGCCGCGCTCACCCGTCCGCTGAACCTGGACTTCACGCAGACCGTGCCGGGCGTGATCCGCACCACGCAGACGAGCGCGCCCGCAGGCTCCGCGCCGACGGGCAAGCTGATCTTCACCGGCAAGACCTTCGGCTTCCTGGACATGAGCGATACGAAGAACCCGTACTTCACCGTGGGTGCCTTCGTGCAGTGACGGCTCCATCCGAAAACGCCATGGGCGTGGCGCATGACCGAGGCAGCGCCACGCCCCGCTCAGAACAACAGGAGGAAGGAACATGAAACGACTGACTGTCGCATTGATGGCGGCTTGTGCAACGGGCGGCGCCATGGCGCAGCAGGCCGGCGACAACGTGGCCACGCTGGGGTGGTTCCACATCATGCCGCAGGACTCCAGCAACAACCTGACGACCACGGTGATCAACGCGCCGATCAACGACCCGCTGCGCCTGCCGCGCAGCTTCACGTCGCCCAACAGCGGCCTGACGGTCAACAACGCCGACACGCTCGGCCTGACGCTCACGCACTTCTTTACGGACAACATCGCGCTGACCACGATTGCCGGCGTGCCGCCCGAATTCAAGCTGACCGGGCATGGCGTGATCCGCGCGCCCGGGCCGGCAGGCGCGCTCGGGCATGTGGACCTGGATGATCCTTCGAACCAGCCGGCGGTGCGCAAGGCGCGCCAGTGGAGCCCCGGCGTCATCCTGCAGTACTACTTCGGGCATGCGCAATCGAAGTTCCGGCCGTTCGTGGGCGCGGGCGTGGTCTACAGCTTCTTCACCAACATCGAGCTGAATCCGAACTTTGCTTCGGCCGTCAATCGCGAGCTGGGCAGCGTGCTCGCCGCGGGTGCGGGCAAGCCGGGGCCGACGAGCGTGGAGGGGAAATCCTCGTCGTCGTGGTCGCCGATCTTCAACCTGGGCGCGAGCTATGCCATCAACGAGCGCTGGGCGCTGACGGCAACGGTGTCGTACATCCCGCTCAAGACCGAAGCCGCCACCGTGATCAAGGCCGCGGACGGCACGACGCTCGCCACCACGAAGACCACGCTGAAGGCCAATCCGATCATCACGTTCGTGGGGGTGTCGTACAAGTTTTAGCCGGGTGCCGCTGTCTACCTGGCTAAATCGGCGCGGCGGGCGTCCAACGGGAACGGGTTCCCGCCGCTTTCTTAAGACGGTTTCCACCGTCAGTTCCAGTGAGGCAATAAATGAGCACACGTAAAGTCGTATCTCTTGCAGTTGCACTCGCACTTGCCACCGTAGCAGCCACACCCGCACTGGCCGTCACCGTTTCGCGTGTCGATGGCCAGCCGATGAACCCGAACGGCGAGCCGTTCTCCGTGACCGGCGCAACCACGTTGTCCAAGGGCATCCTGAGCGCCAACTGCACGGTGACGTTCAACGGCACCATCACACCGTCGGGCATCGTCAACATCACGTCAACCACCTTTGCCGGTGGCGGGACGTGCGGCCTGATCACCGGCCTCACGCCGTGGACCGGGCAGGCGGACAGCACCACGCAGCTGACCATCAACAACGCTGCAGTCAATGTCTTCCTGGCGGGCAAGTGCGGCCCGAGCAAGGTGGTGACGACGTGGAACAACGATGCATCGTCGCTCACGTTCACCAACGCGCCGATGGATCCGGACTGCAAGGTCGGCGGCACCGTGTATTCGTCGCCGAAGTTCACGGTGCAGTAAGCACGCCACCGATTGGCCCGCGGATGCGCAGCCGCTGTCAATCGGCATGAAGCAATGGGCCCGGCATGTCGGGCCTGGCTTGTTCTGGGGCGTGCTTCTCAGGGCAATACCCCTGTCGCCAATAGCGACAACGCATGTGCTTCGGAAGTGGCATGATCGCGCTTGCGCCGCTGCACCGGGGCAGCGGCCAATCTTCAGGAGCCAAGACATGCGTTTGCTCACTTCCGCCGCAGCGGCCGTTGCGATGGCCGCATCCGTCGGCATCGTCCACGCACAGACCGCCACGCCTGCCGCCACACCGGCACCCGCCATTGCACAGCAACGCACGCAGGTGCCGGGCTACTACCGCATGGCGCTCGGGGATGACGTCGTGACCGCGCTGTACGACGGCTACGTCGACCTGCCTGCCAAAACGCTGGTGGGCATGAACGCGCAGTCGGTGCAGAGCCTGCTGGCACGCATGTTCGTATCGAGCACACCCGGCATGCAGACTGCCGTGAACGGCTACCTGATCGACACGGGCAGCAAGCGCATCCTCGTCGATACGGGTTCGGGTACCTGCTTCGGTCCGACCATGGGCGGCCTGGCGGGCAACGTGCGCGCGTCCGGTTACCAGCCCGAGCAGGTCGATGCGGTGCTGCTCACCCATTTGCACCCGGATCACGCGTGCGGCCTGCTGACGCCGCAAGGCCAGCCGACGTTCCCCAACGCGCAGGTGTATGTGGCTGCGCCGGAAGCGGATTTCTGGCTCAGCGAGACGATCGCGGCATCCAAGCCGAAAGACATGCAGCCGTTCTTCAAGATGGCACGCGATGCCGTGGCGCCGTACGCCGCCGCCGGCAGGCTGAAGCAGTTCAAGCCCGGCGACGAAGTGGTGGATGGCGTGCGCTCGGTGGTGGCGAACGGCCATACGCCGGGGCATAGCGGCTACCTGGTGAGTTCCAAGGGCCGCAGCCTGCTGGTGTGGGGCGACATCGTCCACAGCCACGCGGTGCAGTTCCAGCACCCCGAGGTCGCGTTCGAATACGACGTCGACCAGAAGCAGGCCGTGGCTTCGCGCCGCAAGCTGTTTGCCGACGCGGCGCAGAACAAGCTGTGGGTGGCCGGTGCGCACCTGCCGTTCCCGGGCCTGGGCCACGTGCGCAAGGACGGCAAGGCCTTCGCCTGGGTGCCGATCGAGTACGGCCCCCTGCGCACCGACCGCGCAGACTGAACCGTCACGCGCCTGCCGGCCGCTTCATCTTGCACGTGGTCGGCAGGTCGAGGTCTTTGGCGGCGGTGGTGCTTTCGGTCTTGTGGCCCCATTGCGTGCCGTCATAGCCGACCTTGACGGTCTTGCCGTCCACCGGTGCGATCGTCGAGACGACTTGCGGCAGCAGCAGTTGGTGGTCGACCTTGCGCATGGTGACTTCGCCGAGGAAGCTCTGCTTCTGCATGCCCTCCAGGGCAAGGGCGATCTTCAGCGGGTCGGTGGAATGGGCCTTGCGGATGGCATCGGTCAGCAGTTCGACCGAGAGCACGGTCCGCGGTGCGAAATGCTCGCCGGCGGCCGTCTGCCGGGCACGGGCGTCCATCTGCATCAGCGGCGCGTTGCCGCTGCCCGGCGTCCATTCCGACACCCACGTCACCTTGCCGAGCTTGGCCTGTGATACCGCCAGCACTGTGCCGGGTGCGCCCGCGCCACTGTGGTTCAGGTAGCGCACGTCGTAGCCCATGTCACCGGCGGCCTTGATGAGCAGGTTCAGATCCTGCCCCCAGTTGCCAGTGAGCAGCGTATCCGCGCCGCTGGCCTTGGCTTTCGAAACATAGGGCGCGAAGTCCTTCACCTTGCCGATCGGGTGCAGCGTCTCGCCGGTGAACTGCACGTCGGGCCGTGCCGCAGAGATCATCTGCTTGCCCAGCGACGCCCACAGCCGCCCATGCGCGTAATCCTGATTGAGCGAGTAGACCTTGCGGATGTCGGGCTGCGTCTTCACGAAGTTGGCCAGCGCGCGCATCTTCATGGCCGTGTTCGCCTCGGTGGCGAAGTGCCAGAAGCTGCAGTGCGCGCCCGTCAGGTCCGGGTCGATCGACGCGTAGTTGATGATGAGCACCCGCTTGTGGGGATTGCGCTCGTTGTGCTTCGTGGCCGCATCGACCATGGCCGCCACCACGGACGAGCCCGAACCCCCGGTGAAGACGATCTTCGCGCCGGCATCGATCGCGCTCTGCAACGCCGACAGGCTGTCCTGCGCCGAGAGCTTGTTGTCGTACGTCGACAGTTCGTAGCGCGCACCGCTGAGCACGCCCTGCGGCTGCGCGTTGGCGTCGTCGATGGCGAGCTTGATGTTGGCCAGGAACTGCTCGCCCACGTTGGAGAGCGGGCCACTCAGCTGATCGATGAACGCGACCTTGATCGGCGCGGCATCGGCGGCGTGCGCCTGCGGTGCGCAAAGCAGCGTCGCGGCACAGGCCAGCGCTGACGACGGACGGGCGAAGCGGAATGATGCAGCCATGGGGTCTCCTTGATTGTTCGTTGTGGCCTACCACGTATCGATGAAGCGGCGCGAGGCAGGGTCGCGCGTATGCCGCGGCGGGGCAGGCGGCACCGATCGCAGCCCGCGCAGCAGCCAGCGGCGCGTGTCGGCGGGGTCGATCACCGCGTCGATCTCGAGATAGCTCGCAATGTTGAGCGCGCGGCCTTGCTCGTAGGCCTCGTCAACCATCTTGCGGAACAGCGCCTCGCGCTCGGCCGGGTCTTGCACCGCTTCCAGCTCCTTCCGGTAGCCGAGGCGGATGGCGCCCTCGATGCCCATGGCGCCAAACTCGCCGCTCGGCCACGACGCCGTGAAGAACGGCGCCTGGAAGCCGCCCGCCGCCATCGCCATCGCCCCAAGGCCGTAGCCCTTGCGCAGCACCACCGTGAAGAGCGGCACGCGCAGGCTGCCCGCCGTGACGAACATCCGGCAGACGTGGCGCACGGTGGCCGTCTTCTCCGCTTCAGGGCCCACCATGAAGCCCGGCGTGTCGCACAGCGAGACGATCGGCAGGTCAAAGGCGTTGCACAGCTGCATGAAGCGTGAGGCCTTGTCGGCGGCGGCCGAATCGATGGCGCCGCCGAGATGCCGGGGGTTGTTGGCAATGCAGCCGAATGCGCGGCCTTCGATGCGGATCAGCGCGGTGATGATGCCCACGCCAAACGCCTTTCGCAGCTCCAGCACGGAGCCGGTGTCGGCCAGTGCATCGATGACGGCGCGCATGTCGTAGCTGCGCAAGCGGTTTTCCGGGATCACGTGGCGCAGGCGTCGGGCGTCGCTGGCGCTCCAGTGGGCGAGCGGGCCCTGGAAGTAGCTGAGGTATTGGCGCGCCGCGTCCACGGCTTGCGCTTCGTTCTCGACGAGCACGTCGATCACGCCGTTGGGGGCCTGCACGCTCACGGGGCCGACCTCCTCGGGGGCATACACGCCCAGGCCGCCGCCCTCGATCATGGCCGGTCCGCCCATGCCGATGGTGGCATCGCGCGTGGCGATGATCACGTCGGCGCAACCGAGCAGCGCCGCATTGCCGGCAAAGCACCGCCCCGACACGATGCCCACCGTCGGCACGAGCCCCGACAGGCGCGCGAACTGGATGAAGGTCGGGCAGTCCAGCCCGCTGATGCCGCGCTTCTCGGTGTCGCCGGGCCGGCCGCCGCCGCCTTCGGCAAACAGCACGACGGGCAGCTTCCACTGCTGCGCCAGGTCCAGCGCGCGGTCGGTCTTCTTGTGGTTGAAGGTGCCCTGCGTGCCGGCCAGCACGGTGTAGTCGTAGGCCAGCACCATGCAGCGGGCGTCCTGGTCGGGAAAGTGCGCGCCGTTGACGGTGCCGATGCCGGTGATGATGCCGTCAGCCGGCGTCGAGCGGATCAGGTCGTCCAGCGAGCGCCGTTGCCGTTGCGCGGCAATGGCCAGGGCGCCGTACTCGATGAACGAATCGGCGTCGCACAGGTGCGCGATGTTCTCGCGCGCGGTGCGCTGGCCCGTCTTGCGTCGGCGGGCGACGGCCTCGGGCCGGTTCTCGTCGAGCCCGAAGGCATGGCGGTCGATGACGGCCTGCAGATCGGGGCGGATGTGGTCCAGGTCGACTTCAACGTCCGCCGCTTCGGCGTGCTGGTCGGCATCGTCCAGCTGCAGCGCCAGCAGCGGCTGGCCTTCGCGCATGGTGGCGCCGGGTTGTGCATACACCTGAAGCACGTGCCCGGATGCCGGCGCGAGCACCACGTGTTCCATCTTCATCGCCTCCATCACGGCCAGCACCTGGCCGCGCGTGACGGCTGCGCCGGCTTCCGCGTGGATCTGGATCAGCGCACCGTCCATGGGCGCCGTCAGCAGTTCGGCATCGTCCGGCAGATCATCGATGGGGACGTGGCGCGCCTGCCCATCCGGATCTGCCGCGGCATCCGACGACGGATGAAACGCTCGGTGCGCACCGTCGCTGGCGTTCAGCAGCTCCGTCAGGCGCGCGTCGAGAAACTGCGTGTGGACCGCGTTGGCCTGCACGTCTGCATCGCTCAGGAGATCCTGCAGCAGCCGCTTGTTCGTCGCCAACCCTTCGATGCGGAATTCGCACAGTGCGCGGTACGTCTGCGCCAGCGCCTGCGCATACGTGCCGCGCGCTGTATGGACGATCAGCTTGGCGAGCAGCGAATCGAAGCGCGGGTTCGGCCGATAGCCGACGTAGCCGCACGTGTCGACGCGCACACCCGGGCCATTGGGTGGCTCGAACGCGGCAAGCGTGCCGGTGGACGGATGCGGCTGGCCGGAAGCGTCGAGCGTTTCGGCATTGATGCGCACCTGGACAGCGTGGCCGCGCGGTGCGATCGGCTGGCCCAGCCCAAGCTCTGCCAGCGACGCCCCTTGCGCGAGCGCCAATTGCGTCGCCACGAGGTCGACACCCGTCACCATCTCCGTGACGGTGTGTTCGACCTGCACGCGCGGGTTGGCTTCCATGAAGTAGAACGCGGCGTGCGGTGTGCCGGCGCCTTCCACCAGAAACTCGAATGTGCCGATGCCGCAGTAGCCGGCCGCTTTGGCGAGCGCAATGGCCGCGTCGGCGATGCCCGCGCGCAGGGCGTCGTCCAGCGCGGGGCTGGGTGCGATCTCGACCAGCTTCTGGTGACGGCGCTGCAGGCTGCATTCGCGCTCGCCCAGGTGCGCGACATTGCCGTGTGCGTCTGCAACGATCTGGATTTCAATGTGGCGCGGCGCCGGCACCAGCGCTTCCACGTAGACGTCGCCGCTGCCGAATGCGGCCTGGGCCTCGGACACGCAGCGCGCATAGGCCTGCGCAATCGCAGCCGCATCGTGCACCGCGCGCATGCCGCGCCCGCCGCCGCCGGCCACGGCCTTGATCATCATGCCGTGCGACGGCGGCAGCGCCGCGAAGAACGCCTGCGCCTCCTGCAACGACGTTGCGCCGCGTGTGCCATTGACGATCGGGATGCCGACTTCGTGTGCCAGCGCCCGAGCCCGGGCCTTGTCGCCGAACATGTCGAGCACGCGCGGGGCAGGGCCGATGAACTGCACGCCGGCTTCGGCGCACCGGCGCGCGAACGCGGCGTGCTCGCTCAGAAAGCCGTAGCCGGGGTGGAGCGCGTCGGCGCCCACGGCGCGCGCGGCGGCGAGAATCGCTTCGCCATCGAGGTACGCACGGGGGCCGGTGCCGGGCAAGGGTACGGCTTCGTCGGCGCGCAGCGGGTGCAGGGCATCCCGGTCGTCTTCGGAATAGACGGCGGCGCAAGGCAGGCCGACCGAGGCGGCCGCGCGGGCAATGCGAATGGCGATCTCGCCGCGATTGGCGATCAGCAGTTTGCGAAACGTCATGTGAGGGGGAGGCGTCAAATCCGTTCTGCGAGCGGCGCGAGATCCTGCTTGCGTACCTTGCCCGTGGCCGTGAGCGGCAGGGCATCGACGATGCGCACGATGGGCACCTTGTAGACCGCCATGTTGTCGCGGCACCACTGGGTGAGCGTCGCGTCGTCCAGCGTGCCGACGGCCTCGGGGCGCAGCATCACGAACGCGACCGGGACCTGGCCGCGCTGCTCGTCGGCGCGGCCGACCACGGCGGAGCCCAGCACAGCGGGGTGCTTGCCGAGCATGGCTTCGATCTCGGCCGGGAATACGCTCATGCCATTGACCTTGAGCATCTCCTTGCGGCGGCCGAGGTAATGGATGTAGCCGTGCTCGTCGATGCAGCCGATGTCGCCGGTGTGGAACCAGCCGTTGCGCAGGGTTTGTGCAGTCGCTTCCGGCTTGTTCCAGTAACCCTTGAGCAGCGTAGGGGTGCGCACGCACAGTTCGCCCTCTGCGCCGATGGGCAGGACTTCGTGCGTGTCGAAATCGCAGATCTTGAAGTCGGTGCCCGGCACGGGCAGTCCCACGAAGATCGGCTGCGAACGCAGGTCGAAATCGTCATCCTGCATGCCGACCGTGAAGGTGTTGCAGGTTTGCGTTTCGGTCATGCCCCAGGCGCTCTCGGCCATCATCGAGCCGGTGAGCTCCCGCCACGCGCGGCGGTACTCCGGGTTCAGCTTCTTGACGAACGACGACACGCCCGTGTGTCGCAGCGAGCGCAGGTTGTATTCGTGCACGCGCGGATGCGCCATCACTTCGGCCGCGCTGTCGACGAGCATCGAGCCGTTGGTGACGCGGTAGCGCTGCACGCCGGCCATGAAGGCCTCGGCATCCCAGCGCGCCAGCAGCACCAGCGGCACGCCGAGGAACGCGGGAAAGATCAGCCCGGTGTTCTCGCCGGCAATCCAGAACTGCGGATAGAAGCTCAGCATGACGGTGTCGCCGTCTGCGCGCAGCGACACGGCCGAAAACGCGGCGGCCATGTCGACCATGTCGCCCTGCGTGTGGATGCAGCCCTTGGGCAGGCCCGTCGTGCCGCCGGTGTAGTTCAGCGCGGCGGGGGCGTCGAGCCCAGCGGGCGGCAAAGCGATGGGCGCAGTGTTTGCCAGCGCCGGCACCAGGTCGATGGCGTCATCGCAGGGGGCGGGCGCTTCGGCCAGCATCGCGGGCAGCGGCAGCGTCGGCTGCGCGGGCACCACATCCGCATAGCGCGTGACGAAAACATGCTCGAGCGATGTCTCGGCCCGCACGTCGCGCACCAGCGGCATCAGCCGATCCAGCGTGACGATGGCGCGCGGCGTCGCGTCGGTGAGCGCATGCATCAACTCCGCGCGCTGCGATAGCGGGCTGATCGGCACATACACGGCACCGAGCTTCAGGATGCCGAAGAACACCACATTGAATTGCGGACAGTTCGAGAGGAACACCCCCACGCGATCGCCCGCGCCAATGCCGTGCCGGGCTAGCAGCGCCGCAAAGCGGTCAGACAGGTCATCGAGCTGGGCGAACGTCGTGTCGTGCCCGTAGAAGTGGATGGCCGGTTTGTCTGGCGTGGTGCGAGCCCAGTGGCGCAGATACTCGGTCAGGGCGACGCGTCCGACGGGGTAGTGGGGTTCGCGGGGGGCATCGACCGGCCATGCGCGCGCCCAGAGCGCGCGAACGCGGCCGAGATACTCGGACTCGTCCATCGCCAAAGCTTGTCTCCGTTGGGTTGTGCAGGGCATACGCCCGTGGGCGTCGCACTGTCTATACTTGATGGTAGTTTTTTATACCAACGGGTATGAATATAGGAGCCGTTTTTTGAGGCGTCAAGCATTCCAGGATGCCGGGCCGCCAGGATGTGCGCACGCTACGGCGTGTTCCCGGGCGGCGTGCGAAAATGCGTGCTATGTCCTCCGTCCGCAAAACCGCTGTCTCCGACGTGAATCCGCCTGCCGAAGCCGAGGCGCCGTCGATGCGCCCGCACATTGCCGAGCGGCAGGAGGCGCGCCGCCGCCAGATTCTCGATACCGCCGCCCAGCTCTTCTTCACGAAGGGCTATGCCGGCATGACGATGAGTGATCTGTGCAGCGCGCTCGGCGTGACCAAGCCGGCGGTGTATTACTACTTCACCGACAAGTACGAGATCTTCGACATCCTGTGCCGCGAGTCGGCGCGGATCACCATGTCGGCCATCCGCGAGACGGCCGACCCGGCGTTGCCGGTGCGCGAACGCCTGCATGCGTGCATGCTGGAACTGGCCCGACGCTGCATCGCGTGCCATTACTCGGCCACGCTCTGCTATCGCGACCGCCAGTACCTGCGCCCCGAGACGATCGAATGGATGGGCGCGATGTCGCGCGCGTACTATCGCGACCTGTATGCGCTGCTCGACGAAGGCAAGCGCCTGGGCGTGTTCGAGTTTGGCGATGCACGCGTCGCGGCACACGCCATGGGCGGCGTCATGGGTTTCATGTACACGTGGCATGACCCGTCGCGCATCGACGCCGAGGTGCTGGCGCGCGAACTGGCCGACGCCATGATGAAGATCATCCTGCCGGCTGCTCCGAGCCCCGGGCCCCAGCGCGCGCGCTGAGCGTAGCCCCCGTTGCCCCTGGCGGCAGCGCGGGGAGCCGGAAAGTCTCCGGCGTCATCAGGTCGATGCCGCAATCGAGCGTTTCCACCCAATCGATGAACCGATTGACCATGGTCTTGCCGCGGAAGGCCTGACCGTGCTGCGGCACGATCCATTCGATGTCGAGCCCGCGCACCATCTGCGCCCACAGCCGGCACACCCGGTTGCCGCTCATGTAGCGGCGGTGGAACGGCGCCATCAGCGGCAGGTGCGCATCAAAATCCTTCACCGGTGTGGCAGCCACATTGGCATGCACCATCGACGCTCCCAGGTCGCCCGAAAACAGGATGCGCGACTGCGGATCGTAGAACTGGAAATTGCCCTCCGAGTGCAGGAAGTGCGCCGGCACCGCCAGCAGGTGCGTGTTGCCGAGCGGGATCGCCATGCCCGTATCCGGGATCGGCACGATGCGACCTTCGGTCTTGCCCACGTTGCAGAAGTGCGGCAGAAACCGTTCCCACACGCGCGAGATCAGGATGTCGCAGCTCGAACTCGTGAGCCATCTTCCGGCGGAGGCAACGATGTCCGGGTCGGCATGCGAGGCAAGCACATAGTCGAGCTGCTTCGGCGCAAAGTAGCGGTTCATCGCCAGGAAGAGCGCGTTGTACGTCATCTGGCCGCCGGGGTCGATGAGCGCGCCGTGGCCGTGGTCGACGATGAGGAACTGGTTGGTCTGCACCGGCAGGGCGTCGTGGTCGTCGACGAGGTCGGAGAACATCAGGCAGACGTGCTGGGGCGCTTCATACAGGGTGGTGACCATGGCGGGCAGGGCGCGGTTGGGATGCCGCGATGGTCGCGCAGCGCCGCGCGCCGGCGCTTGATCCGTGTCAAGGCTCGCGTGACCCGACAGGAGCCCGGCGCTGTCCGTTGTCGGTCTTGCCTAGGCTGCACGTGATAAACTTTTGATTTTTAACGCTTTGCGCGAGCCGCTCGCGGGTGTTTCCGCCTGAGTCTGTCGCGCCGCCATGCCACCCGGCATGCTGCATCCCCCTATGAACACTGCGACATCGTCAGAAGCGCCGGTCAACGAATCGGTGACATTCGACAGCTTTGGCCTGCACGCCGATATCCTCCGTGCGCTGGCCGAAAGCGGCTATACCAAGCCCACGCCCATCCAGGCGGCTGCCATTCCGGTGGTCACTGCCGGCCGTGACGTCATGGGCGCGGCGCAAACGGGCACCGGCAAGACCGCCGGCTTCTCGCTGCCGATCATCCAGAACCTGCTGCCGGACGCCAATACGAGCGCATCGCCGGCGCGCCACCCGGTGCGGGCGCTGATCCTGACGCCCACGCGCGAGCTGGCCGACCAGGTGTACGACAACGTTGCCAAGTACGCGAAGTACACGGCGCTGCGCAGCGCGGTCGTGTTCGGCGGCGTCGACATGAACCCGCAGACCGAGCAATTGCGCCGGGGCGTGGAAATCCTCGTGGCCACGCCGGGCCGCCTGCTGGACCACGTGCAGCAGCGCAGCGTGAACCTGTCGCAGGTGCGCATGCTGGTGCTGGACGAAGCCGACCGCATGCTCGACATGGGGTTCCTGCCCGACCTGCAGCGCATCATCAACCTGCTGCCGGCGCATCGGCAGACGCTGCTGTTCTCGGCGACGTTCTCGCCGGAGATCAAGAAGCTGGCCGCCAGCTACCTGCGTCATCCGCAGACCATCGAAGTGGCGCGCAGCAACGCCACGGCCGAGAACGTCCGCCAGGTGATCTACACCGTGCCGGACAACCACAAGCAGGCCGCGCTCGTGCACCTGTTGAAGCAGCGCGCCGAGCAGGGCCTGCCGCGCCAGTGCATCGTGTTCTCGAACAGCAAGATCGGCTGCTCGCGCCTGGCGCGTGCGCTGGAGCGCGAAGGCATCAACGCCAGCGCCATCCACGGCGACAAGACCCAGACCGAACGCATGCAGACGCTCGAAGCGTTTAAGCAGGGCACCGTCGATGTGCTGGTCGCCACCGACGTGGCAGCACGTGGTCTCGACATCTCGCAGATGCCGTGCGTGATCAACTTCGACCTGCCCTTCAATGCGGAAGACTATGTGCACCGTATCGGCCGCACAGGCCGTGCCGGCGCGTCCGGCGACGCACTGTCGCTGTTCGCTCCCGGCGATGAGAGGCTGCTGGCCGATATCGAGAAGCTGATCAAGCGCAACCTGCCGCGCGAGCAACTGGAAGGGTTCGACCCCACCGGCGAGCAGTCCCGGGACCGTGAGCGCCGCGAGCGTAACGAGAAGCGTGCGCGCGCCGAAGTGCGCCGTGCCCGTGAGCGCGAGGAGCGCAACGGCGCCCGCGTGCTCGACCACACCGTCGTCCGCCCGGCATTCCGGCCGTCGGATGATCCGTTCTTCAATCGTCCGTACGAGTCGACGGCGCCTGCGGAAACGGCCGAGACCGCCAAGCCCGCACAACCGGCGGGGCATCCGCGCACGGCCAAGCGTCCGATCGCGGCGCTGCTGGGCGGCGTGCCGCGCAAGCGTTAAGGCGCGCCGTCGGGAACGGCGGCAACTATGCCGCCGGAGTCAATCGTGCAAGGCGATTGGCCCATGCCGGGACGGCCTCCCGGTAGAAGCCTTCCACATCCTGCGCGTGGATCTCCAGCCCAAGATGCCTTGCTGCCTCGGTGAGCGCGGCAAGCGGCTGATTGCGGTCGATGGCGCGCGCGCCGGTCTGCTTGCTCAGCTTTTCGCCTTCGGTGTTGACGACGACAGGCACGTGCAGGTAGCGCAGTGCGGGCAACCCGAGCAACTGCTGGAGATAGATCTGGCGCGGGGTTGAGTCGAGCAGATCGGCGCCCCGGACCACATCGGTGATGCCCTGGGCGGCATCGTCCACCACCACCGCGATCTGATACGCCCACATGCCGTCGGCGCGCTTGAGCACGAAGTCGCCCACGGCTTCGGCCAGGTTCTGGCATTGGGTGCCCTGCCAGCGGTCGTTGAAGCACACGGTCGCGGCTTGCGGATCGGGCACGCGCACGCGCCAGGCGCGCGCCTGGCGCCCGTGCAGGCCGTTGCGGCACGTGCCGGGATAGATCAGTGTCTGGTGACGCAGGCGGCCGTTGGCGTCGATGGTCGTGACGGAGTCGGCAATCTCGCGCCGCGTGCAGCCGCAGGGGTAGAGCTTGCCGACGGTTTGCAGCCGTTCCAGTGCCGATTCGAAGCGCGCCAGATGGCCGCTCTGCCATTGGGGCGCTTCGTCGGCGATCAGGCCGAGCGCCTCCAGCGTGGCCAGGATGTCGCGATCGGCGCCTGGCAC